>Ga0268278_1000622_pt1 | contig 23617 bp, 22 predicted proteins | sample saktaG_3_FD_190135 | JGI IMG/M metagenome (GOLD analysis project Ga0268278, IMG submission 190135) | Saline water microbial communities from Sakinaw Lake, British Columbia, Canada - sak_2010_1_5_55m | ecosystem: Environmental > Aquatic > Non-marine Saline and Alkaline > Saline ...
TAGCATTCTCAATCTTGTTTTGCGAGGCAATAATATAGCAGAAATTGTAATGCTACCGTTTTGGTTCAATACAAAATTGAGATGAGAATGCGGGTGAAGTTTTGTTACTGGGCATGGATTTATTGGTTTATTAATTTATTATTGATTTAATTTGTTCCAAATAGATGTCCAAAAATTAGAAATCACCGAACCAAAATTGCTCCAGCCGGTTGGCTCGCGATCAAGCTCGGCAATAATTTTATAAATTTTAATCGGTTGTTGCAGCTTGCCTAAATTAGGAGCTGAAAACATAAAAGTAATATGGCGACCATCAGAAAAATCCGGGGCGATAAAAAAATCTGCTTGTCCAACTTTTAGATCACCGGCCTGCTTCGGGATCTGATAGGTAGAAATTAAGTAATCAACATACTGCATCGGCGTGTTATAATTCCACGCAATAACTTTTTTTGGATTCTTAACGGCCTCGCCGGTTAAATTATAACAAAAAGTAGCGACGCGCTGATTGCCGGGAATATTGTTAACAAATTGCTCAATCGTATCAAATTGTTTCTTTTTCTGCCATAAAGTAATGTTCCCCTTAACGATCTTAAACCAGTTTAATTTATCAAAATATTGATTTTCTAACGGCTGCAATTGAAAAACCCAATCGTCCGATAACTGCCCCACCTTGGCCAAGCCAATTTGTAAAAGCGGCTGATTAAAGTTTTGATAATAAATCTGTACTCGAACATGATTAAAGCTCCGAGGAATATTAACATCAAAATAAACCGGTTCGGCAAAAAACTCTTGGGCACAGCGATGTTGGTCATCAATAATCGGAACCATCACGCGGTTAACTGGATAAAGGTCAGAGATAAAATTCGTAGGGGGCGAAATTAATATTGATTTATTCATATCGCGGCAAAAATCTTTCTCTATGGTCCATACTCCGCTGGCAATTAAATTATTATTACATAGCCACAATAGTAAAAGGACGGCGCCGGCGGTTAGCAAAGCGCGCCATACCCACAAAATAAATTTAACAAAATCTTGCCGCTTCATATGGTTAGGGTTGAAAGTGCCACAAATAAACACTGCCAATCTTTTCTGGCTGTCCAAATATTTTATTTAATTTGGATAGAATTTCGCTTTTACGATAAATATAAATCCAGCGATCTTCGGTCATGAAATAACAATCCGATGATTTGGTAATGGCCAGGGCCAAGTCAACGTCTTTAATGGACGGATTTTTATTTAAATTATCAAATAATTGCACGCGCTCGGGCTGAGCATATTCAAAATAAACGGGAAAGCCGCCGGTTACAATTTGACGGGCCGACTCGCCTTCCAGCGCCAAAAGCGGCCAGGTATTGGCCAGGACGCAATAATGTTGGTCTTCTTTGGCCGTAGAAATTTGTTGCCATAGATAACGAGCCGCCGTTAATTCATCACTGGTCACGGTTTGCATTTTTGGTCCCGAGACATACACTGCGGTCGACAATAGAGAAAGAAAAATTAATAAAGCCGCCAGACGATATCGCAAGGCAAAACATTTACAGTCAAGCCAGGCAGCAATCCCCAAGGCAAAAAACACCATCATTAAAAAGGACATTAATAATACCAGGCGTTTATTAAAAATATGATTACCGGCCATAAAATAAACCGCCACAAACTGATTGACAACAATAATAAGCAACAACAGCATTAAAAGATACTTAACCGATCTATTCTTATCCCGACGAACCAAAAGACCCGCTAGAATTAACAGGAAAACCAAGGGTACCAAAATCCAGTTCCAGCGAATAAGTTTTAAGGCGCTGGCGCGATTCAAATTTTGGTCAACCTGCGTAAAGAGCCAATTGTCTTGTTCCATATTATTAATTCTAGGAAAAATCGGCTGCGACATCGCCAATCTTTTAGTAAAATTTAATAAATTGCTTCCTACGTCTCTCGGTGTTCCAATGCTCTTAAAAATATTATTACTTACCAAATCCGCCGCCGGAATAATTATACAGCAGCCAATGACCACTAAACACAAAAGCGCCAACAAAATAAATTTAACCGAACGTTTTGTCGTGGCCGAAATCAATTTTAGCAAAAATACTAGAACAATAATTTCTAATAATAAAATAAAATAAAGAATGTAATTAAAATAACTCAATATTAGGCCAATAATAACCGCCACCGCCAAATAACGGTCAAAGCGATATTTTAAACCATAAAGCATGAGCCACAGGACAAACAAAAACCATAAAAATCCGAATGAATTTGGCACGGTAATGCTGCCATAAATCTGAAAGGCCCCAAAGCAAAGGGGCAAAAAAGCCAATAATAATAAAAATCTTTTTTTATCAGACAACAACTGTCCAAACTTAAATAATAAAAGCGGGAAAAAAATGGCATATAGTAAAAACCCCAACAGTAAATCAATCCAAAAAACATCCAAACCCAAAAGCCAGGCCAGGGCAATCGTCAGGCCCCACATGTTAACGTAAGAATTTTTATTGCCCACGATCAACACTTCGGGCACAATGACCGGCCCGACCTGTTTCATGCTCACTTGCTTGCCAAACAAGACCGGCAGATATGGCTCCCCCTGCATTAGTGAACGCTCGGCGCCTAAGTGCCGCCACTTATCACCGCCGAAACCGGCTTGGTAAATAACCGGTAAATAAGCGTGCATTAATAAAGACGCCAAAATAATGAGCAATAAAATTTTTATTACTTTGGCGCGGGAAAAAATAAAAAATCCCAACAGCAAGACTATAGCCAGCCATAAATATAAATAATAAGGCCGGATAACTTGCCAAGGTGAAAGAACAAAATCGCCAGTTCGGGCTTTGAGCAGAAAAAAGAGCGCGGCCAAGCATAAGATAAAAAACATCACCAGCCAAGCCTTAGATATATTAAGTCCTTGCCCGTCATCAAGGCGCTTAAGAGAAGATATCCCGCTAAAGGCCCGGCGAATTCGACGATTTAAAAACGAAATAATTACAGTTAAAAGTATCAATACAATCAACAAATAAATCGGCAAAAGTTTATAGAAAAAAATCGGTATGGCTAGGCCAAAACCAATCAAAAACAACATCAAGAATAAGCCAAAAATAAACTGCAATTCCCGCTCTAAGTCAATGGCTCGTCCCAAAATTTGTCCAAGCCAAATGGAGTTAATTAGAAAATAGAAAATAGAAAATAGAAAATAGAGAACGGGAATGTGCCAAAAGCTGAAATTCAAGAACCAACCAATAACGCAAAAAAGACTGACGAAAGTAAAAATAAAATAACGGTCTTTTTTAATTAAATTAAACATATTACTTGCAAGCGATTTCTTGATATAAATCTTTTAGTCGGTGATTAACCACGGTCCAAGAATATTTATTCTCGACCATTTCACGATTCCGTCTCCCCCACTCTTCTCTCAAAGATTTATTATTGATTAAAAATTTAATTTTTTCCCTTAGATCCTCCGGGTCGTTTGGTATCGCCCGAAAACCATTGATCTTATTTTGCACTAAAGTCCTCACGCCCGGCAGGTCGGAAACAACGATCGGCTTAGCGCAAGCCATGGCCATCAAATTGACCAGGCCGAAAGATTCAGATTGATTGACAGATGGTAAGACAAAAATATCAGCTAAATTATAATATTGCGGCAAGTCGGTATCACTCACAGCGTCGGCAAAAATTACCCTATCTTTAATGCCGAACAATTGACTCAATTTCTGATAATGATCTTTCAGCTCGCCCTGACCGACAATTAATAATTTAATTGCCAAACCTTCTTTGGCTAAAACGCCAACGGCTCTCAATAAATTCTCTAAACCCTTAAAATAATGCGCTTGATCTAATCCGCCGACAAAAAGTAGAATGCTATCATCAAAAGATAATCCATACCGATTCATTAAATCTAAATTTTTACTCTCAGGATAAAACTTATTCACCTCCACGCCCAAAGGTATGGCTATAAATTTATCAGGATGTTTTTTAAAAAACTTTCTCAACTGGGAATGTTCGGCATAATCAAAAGTACTGACAATAATTTTATCGGCCAATTTCACCATCAACGGCAAAAATATCCAGCGATAAGCGCTAAAAATTATTTTAAAGATTCCTTGGCCGACCAAGTCCATCTGATACTGAACAACCAGTTTTTTCTTGGGATGAAACATTTTCCAACATAGAACCGCCTTAGCTCCGCCAATAAATGGCCAGTGCAAATGAATAATGTCAAATGACGAAAGATGTTTTGTAATCTGAGGCACCCAAGCGGCATTGCCATATTTTAACCAAGGCCGCAGATAAACCAACCCAAAATGATCAGAATGGATTTTCTGATTGGGATGATACATTGGCGTCAAAACGGTTATTTGATGCTCGGACGACAAACCTTCGGCTTCGTGCCAACAAGTATTGCCAATGCCGCCATGATAAGGTGGGAACGTACAGACCAGATGAGCGACCTTCATACATGTACTTATTACTACTAATAATAATATTCAAATCTCTAATCATACAAATATTATCACGAATTACTACTAATAAAATTTAGTATTATTAGGGACCTGCCCGCCTATTGCCTCCTTGGAGTTAATTCTAACCTGCCCGCCATATGCCTATCTCTAAATAGGAAGTTTATTTGCTGTTAGGGTTTATCTCCGAAGTCTATCTCGATGCGATTGACAGGCGTCCCGCCCGCTACGAATCGCGTAGCGAGTCGGGCGGGTGGCGGGCAGGTGGCAGGCGGGTAGAATTAGTACGATTGGTGATTGCCGTTGAACTTGCCACTATTAAATATAGATGTATAATACAATCATTATTATACTAAAGATTAACATAAAAATCAAAATATGACCAAGATAAAAATCTTAATTCAAGGCTATGCCAAGAAAGCTAAGAATGGTTGGCGGGCTTCGTCAACGTGTGTTTTACTACAGGATAATGGGCTAAATATCTTAGTTGACCCTGGCGCTAACAAAAATTTATTGCTAAAAAATTTAAAATCGGTTGGGTTGCGGCCCAAAGACATTGATCTAATTTTTATTACTCATTATCACCCTGATCATTGGCTCAATATATCTTTTTTTCCTAGAGTAAAAATTTTGGACGGCGATATTATTTATGATGGCGACAAGGAAACCGGTTTTAATGGTAAAATTCCTAAAACTAACATTGAGGTTATCGCTACGCCGGGCCACGCCCATGAGCATGCTGCGCTATTAATTAAAACAAAAATAGGCAAAGTGGCGATTGTCGGAGATTTATTTTGGTGGAGCGACCAGGAAACGCAGAAAACCGACACCAAGAGTCTAACGGACAGAAAAGATCCTTATGTTAAAAATTGGCTCGAGCTTAAAGCCAGTCGCCGAAAGATTCTAAAACTGACTGACTATGTTATCCCGGGCCACGGAAAAATGTTTAAAATTAAAAAATGACCGACCAAGAAATTTGGGATAAATTATATTCCTACAAAAATAAATCTTATAGAGATTTTATTAAAGAGTTTATTTTGATTAGCAAAAATGATTTTGATTCTCTTAAAATAACCCCTCCCTATCAACGACGTCATAAGAATTATATTAGTTATCGCTCTGGCAATTGGCTAAAGCACCTCCACTTCAAACAATATGATAACATAGTTGAGTGCCATTTTGATCATGGAAATTTCTATAAGGCACCCCCTCTAATCATTCTCCACTTTATCATTGATGTTGTCCCCTATCTTTTATCCCGGGTAACCAGGTCTTTCCTTGACAACCACAATAAAGATTAGTATAATAACCAATAAGGAGGTGCCAAATGGCATATGAAGTCTGCATCTTTCTTTCCGGCAAACCAGCGCCCTGGCAAATTCTGGGTCCGGATCTAACCGCTATTTATAACGCGCGAAAAAAGAATAAGAAAGCGACCCTAAAAATTCGCCTAGGAGACAAACCATGGATAGGACAAACAATTGAATTAAGCAATGTCCGAATCAGAAAACACGAAAAACATGGTGGCGCTGTCGATGTTGGTTATACTATAGAAGAGTGGTCCTTCTCGGCCTGGATTGTAGTTGACAGACATGGGGTTGGGCGAGGTCATGGCAAACTCTGGCTTGAAGGCGGACATCTAACCGGCGAAATCTATGGCTCGATTACTGTTCCGATGAGTATGCTATTAATATAACAAAATCGCCCCTAGGGGGCGATTTTTATATTATTTTATTAAGGAATAAAAACTTTAATCAAATAAAGTATAAATATCACCAGCGCCCATAATCAAAACCACGTCATTGGGCTGAGCTAATGATAATAATTTCTGTTTGGTTTGACTTAAATCCGGAGTATAAAAAATTTCTTGCTGCGGATATTTCGTCCTCCTTCGCCAACCATTTCGCAGGAAATCACAAATTTTGTAGCCAAGCGTTTTTTTTATATTAGGAATTAAAGAGATTGAAGCTTCGGCGGACTCCGCAGAGTGCTTCGCTTTAATCGCCTGAACCAAATCTAAAGAACTGATATTTTGATCATCAGATTCTTCGCGGCCCACTACATCATAAATCTCGGAAATTATAACCAAATCCGCTCCCTGAAAACTATCAACAAGTTCGTTAAATAATCTTTTGGTTCGATTATGATGATGGGGTTGAAAAACTGCCACCACTCGCCGACCGGGGAAAAATTCTTGCGCCGCCTTAATCGTATCTTTCACGGCAGTAGGGTGATGAGCGTAGTCAGAAACAATTTCTAATTTTAAATTTCTCCGCGACATGCCCTTCGGGCTGCGCGGATCCGCTCGCGAAGACGAGCGGACAATTTTCAAATCATTAACTTCAAAGCGACGCCAAATGCCGGTAAAACTCCTGGCCACCTTATTGATTGACTCAACTGAAGCGCCCAAGGCCAAAGCGCCGGCAATAGCGGCTAAAAAATTATAGATATTAAATAGACCAGGAACCTTAATGATTAAAGTGATTTTGATTTTAAATTTATCGCTGATTAAATCAAATTGCTGATAGCCAGGGCCAGTTTCAATATTAGTAGCCATTATATCAGCTGACTGGGTGACGCCATAAGTAAGAACGCGGCTATGAGTTTTCAACTTTTTTAGGTTATCATCGTCATTATTCAGAATTAATAAGTCGTCGGGGTTTAATTTATCAACATATTGCTGAAAGGTGGTAATAATATTATTAAGGTCGCGATAATAATCTAGATGATCTTCTTCTAGATTGGTCAAAATAATTATCTGCGGCGATAAATTTAGCATATGGGCCCGCCACTCACAGGCCTCAACTACAAAATATTTAGAATAGCCTAGTCGTAGGTTGCCGTTCCATTGTGATAAACGACTGCCCACAATAACCGTTGGGTCAAGATTGGTCTGTTCTAAGATTAAACCCAAGATGGCCGTAGTGGTGCTCTTGCCATTAGTACCGGAAATCGCCACGGTAAATTTATCTTTAGAAAACTCGCCCAAAAATTCTGGATAAGATAATTCTGGAATGCGTAATTCACGCGCCCTCATTCGCTCCGAATTGTCATCAGGCACGGCCGGAGAATAAATTAATAAATCAACATCGCTCGTCACATTGTCGGCTTGATGTTGATAAAAAATTTTAACGCCTAATTTTTCTAAATCTTGGGTGACGATAGACTCAGATAAATTAGATCCGGTAATTGTTTTGCCCAGCTGCAACATCATTTTGGCCACGGCGCTCACGCCAATGCCGCCAATGCCCACAAAATGAATTTTTTTGATCTTATTTAAATCCATGCAATTAATCTAACACAAAAATGACTATTGGTCAAATAATTTTACAAATAGAAAAGGGCGCTCGATGAAACGAGCGCCCAAAGAACATGACTAAGCGCCTATGCGCATTCGCAGAAGACGATGATGTAAGTGTCAGGATACCAGCCGCCCCCCTCAAACGTGCCGACGAAAAAATTAAATTTACCAGTCAAATAGCAACCAACAAATGGCACAGCAGGGCGACCCTGAGAATCAATGCCCAGCTTGTCTTTCTCGTCATAGGACACCAATACGGAATGTTCGGATAAGAGAACGCTCTTTGCCTTTTGCCAAACCAAGGTTAAACCCTGAGCGCCGGTAAAAATTCCGTGTTGAGTCCTGTATAGGCCGAGGCAATCCTCGGAGCTCACACGCTGAGTAACCCCAAAGAGCTTAACCAAATAAGTCTTACCGGTCTCAAGGTGATTGGTGCCTCTGGCGAAGTTCTGATCATTCAACCCTTCGTCAACAGAGCTGAACTGCTGACGGTTCACCCTGAAGAACGACTCGAGTTGAATTTCGTAAATGTAATTCGTCGGTACCGTTAGCAAGAAGGCTTCCTGAAGGAAGAACTTCTCATCAATGAGGGGAACACTCCCGGCCAAGAGCTCGACTGGGAGCTCAGGACAACCAGCGTTTATATAAGCCACTGCCCTCGCTCGCTTTTCGCGATTGTCAACCAGCTGCTGAAGACTCTTAGGGTGCGTGCCACCCTTTATAAGGGCACTTGCCCCCGCCAAGATCGGGCTAACGACCTCGGCGATTTCAGATCTAGCGAGAGTTCTACCCATCGCTTTCTCCTTTGCGTTAATGAACCTCCTTAGATTCTGCTAAGTCAGTAGCAAGCCATTGCTTGCTAATAAATATCTTAGCATATTTAAATCAGATGTCAACCCTAAAAAGTAAATAAAAATAGCGCTTTAAAACGCTATTTTTTATATAATCATTAACCTGTCTATTTTATGGAAATAAATTTTTGATAATCCCTTTCATCCAGCCAAAATTAACTCCAGAACGGTGACTGATGCGCAGGCCGCCATGCATCTTACGACCCCATAAAATCAAACCTACGGCCGTAGAAAAACTCGGATCAAAGGTTTGTTCCATATCGCTGACGACGCCTACTGGCACGCCAATACTTACTGGCAATTTAAATATTTTTTTGGCCAGCTCCACCAATCCCGACAAATGCGCTCCCGCGCCGGTTAAAATCACCCCAGCCGGCAACTTACCGCTACGATTAATTGATTGTAATTCTTTGTCAGCCATCCTAAAAATTTCTTCACAGCGCGCTTCAATAATTTCTGCCACTTCTTTCTTGGCGAAACTTCCCTCTTCTTTGTTATCCAAATCTTTTAGATTAACAATTTCCGACTTGTTCACCAAGGAAGGATAGGCGGTGCCATGAACAATTTTAATTGATTCAGCCAAGTCTAAGGGAATGCGCAGGCCAATGGCAATGTCATTGGTAATATAACGCGCGCCAACCGGCAAAACCTTAGCCAACAGAATATCGTCTTCTTCAAAAACCGCCAGCGAGGTCGTGGTGCTGCCAATATTTATCACCATCACGCCCAACTCTTTCTGCCGCTTATTTAAAACCGCTTCAGAACAAGCCAAAGGAGTAAAGACTAATTCTTCCTCGGCTACGCCAGCGCGATATAAACATTTTTTAAGATTTTTTATCTGTGAATTGAGGCCTAAAATAATTTGCGCTTCGGCTTCAATCCTGACACCAGTCATACCAATAGGATTTTTAATATTCGGCTGATTGTCAACAATGAAAGACCGCGGTAAGGTATGTAAAATTTCATAATTAGGCGGGGTGGCCATGCCGCGCGCCACCTCTAAGACCCGCTCAATATCATCTTTTTTTACTTCGCCGTCGGCTCGTGAAACCGCGATAACCCCTCGGCTTTCTTGGGAAATAATATACGCGCCGGAAATACCAATATAAGCATGATTAACCTGTAAACCCACCACCTTCTCTACCTTATCCAGACAAGTGGAAATACTTGAGACCGTATCTTCTAAATCAATAATAATTCCTTTATTCACGCCCTCAGAGCGACTTTCGGCTACGCCTAAAATTTTTATTTCGCCGTCGGGGGTAACCTGGCCGACAGCAATTCTAATCGCCGCTGAACCGATGTCTAAACCATTAATAATATTATCTGCCATAAATTATCTAATAAACAAATTTTTAAATTGCGGATAAAAAATCATCCAGCCGATTATAATGGCGACGATGGCCGCCAACAAAACAGCGCCGGCCATAACATCTTTAATTATTTTCGCGGCATTGTCAATCCGGGGTTTGAATAAATCCACCACTCTTTCCACCACCGAATTCATCAACTCTAAAACCAAAACCAGGGCTACCATTAAAATAATCACCACTCGCTCATAGATGCGCAAAGGAAAATAAAAAGCTAAAAGCAATGCCAAGATGGCTAAAACAGATTGGATCCGAAAAGATAGCTCATAACGAAACGTATAAACCAACCCCCCGTAAGCATCTTGAAAACTGCGACGAAAACTGAGCCAAGACATAAATTTAATTTTTTAACCCGCCTGCGCATCCATGGGGACTCCATAGCTTCGCGGACGCCCGGTCCATTTTAATTTTTTGCGAATTGGTCTGGTGATCAAATCCCAATAAGTGTAAAAACCCGTGGAGTAATAAAAATTTTATTTCTTGATCCCTCGGACATTTTGATTGCTTGGCCTGACGCTGGGCCACCTCATAGCAAATAATAATCTCATTCAGATCCTCAAAAGACAAAACGTCAGTAGGACGGTTATTGTGGCGATAAAGGCGATTCAATCGCTGCATCTGACGTTTGTCAATAAAGGCAACGGATAAATCAAGATTCTTCTTGGTGCGGCGGATGACCCGGCGTAAAAATCGCTCAATGGCGATTTCGTTAATCTTGAATTTCGTTTGATTGTTAATCTCAATGTGAATCATCGTTTGAAAATTGTCCGCTCGTCTTCGCGAGCGGATCCCTGCCCGACTGACGCGAATTATCAAATAGCACTATTTGTGTTGTATATTTAGTGGATTACTAAAATATATGTTTTTTTATTAATTACCGCGGACAGGCGAGGCGCGCAGCCCAAAGGGCATGTCGCGGAAAAATTGAATCAGTCTCTGGCTGAAGGAATAATAACGCTTTTGAGATTTTCAAAATCTTCCAAAATTAATCCGGCTCCGCGAACCGCCGCCGTCAAAGGATCATCAGCCAGATGAATGGGGATATTAATCTTTTTCTGAATTAATTTATCTAAACCCCTTAAGAGCGAACCGCCGCCAGAAATCACTAAGCCTCGCTCATAAACATCAGCGACTAGCTCGGGCGGAGTCTTCTCAATAGTATCAGAGATGCTCTCTACAACCTGCTTTAAAATCGGCGCTATTGCTTCGCGAACCTGAATGTCGTTAACTAAAATTTCTCGCGGCAGGCCGGCGATTAAATCTCTGCCACGAACTTTAATTTCTTGGGGTTTGGGTAGCGCCGCGACTGAACCGATTTTTAATTTTATTTCTTCAGCCGTCTGATCGCCTAAGAGAATGCCGAATTTTTCTCGCAAATATTGAGTCAAATGTTTGTTAATCGTTTCGCCGCCAATCTTTAATGACTTCCAGGTAACCACGCCAGACAAAGAAATAACTGCTACCTCAGACAAGCCGCCGCCCAATTCCACAATTAAATTACCGATAGATTCATGAATGGGCAAGCGTGAACCAATAGCGGCGGCCATGGGTCGTTCCACCAAAAAAATCTGCCGCGCGCCGGCCTGAATAATCACATCTTCCAAGGACTTTTTTTCTACTTCAGTAACATCCAGCGGAATGGTGGCCACGACGCGGGGGCGCGGTGTAATTAAAAATTTATCGTGATGAATTTTTTCAAAAATTAATCGCAACATTTTTTCCGCAACTTCAAAATCAGAAACCACGCCGTTAACAATCGGCTTGACGATTTGGATGTGGGGCGGCACCTTGCCGATCATACGCAGGGCGTTTTGACCCAGGGCAATAATCTGATCTGTTCTGGTGTTAATGGCCACGACAGATGGTTCGTTTAATACCAATCCCCGACCCTTAATATAAATACGGGTATTGGTGGTGCCCAAATCCACGCCCAGGTCTTTAGAAAATAAACCAAAAATATCCTTAAACATACCCAGTAACAATAACTTCACTAAAGATGCCAAACTCCGCCAGCTGGCGGATTGGCTCTGTAGTGTTTTAAACGTTTGATTAAAAACCTTCGACCGTTAGTTGTTTTAAGATAAGCTTCTCTTTGTTTGGCATCTTCTTGGTTAAGTGATGCCTCAAAGTAGATGAGCTTGAGTGGTAGTCTGCCCTTGGTAGCAAAAGATTCTCCCTTCCAGCCCTGTCAGCTGACGGGGCTGGTGAAGTTTTGTTACTGGGCATATAATTTACTATAACATATCATTATTGAATGTCCAGTGTTGGCTGTTAATTTCTGAAAAAATCAAAAGGGTCCTGTCAAGCAAGGCCCAATAGCTATCTACCGTAATTTTTTAACTTTCTAAACTATTCGCTTATTCGCGCGAATTAGAGCATAAAGAATTTATACAAAATTATGCCATTCCCCAGATTTTGCTTTATGATCCACAATGCCCGTTTCAAATCAAAAGGGCCTCGCCAAGCGAGGCCCAACTTAATTATTCACCACCTCTAATACTCAATCATACTCAATCATACTCAATCATATTTTACAGAGCTCTCTAAAAGAAAAACTAAAATCGTACTTTAGGGCGCCAGCGATCTCTTGGATTTTGCCAACAGTAAGGTTCTGCTTGCCAGACTCAATTCTGGCAATATTGCCTTGAGTGGTTTTGAGCTTTTTGGCCAACTCGGCCTGAGAAATTCCTCTTTGTTTGCGCAATTGCAAAATTTGATAAGCAATTTCTAACTGCTTACTGAATTTATCATAATGCCGCTTGATAATCGGATTCTTTAACTGTTCGGCCAGATATTCCTGAAAATCAATGGCTTTTTTTGTTTTAATATTTTTTTTCATATTTATATTTTTTACTTATATATCTCTTTGTTTTTTAAAACCTCGTAATAATTATTTTTGGCTATTTTAATTTCTGCCTCTGGGGTTTTATCTGTTCGCTTAATAAAAGCGTGAAGCAAAATAATGGTTTTTTCTATGAATATAAAGTAGAAAACCCTGTGTCTATTTCGAGCAAAATCAACTCTTAATTCCCTGATTTTACCTCTGATATGTTTAGAATATGGCTCGTCTAGTCGCCCCTCTTTCTCGCGCAAAAAATCAATATACTTTAAAATCTTAGCTCTCTCTTTCGGGAAAAGACTGTTGATATATTCAAATACTGGACTTAATCCTGTTTTCGGGTCTTTATAAAACTTTAATTTATACTCTTTATTCTTTAATAAATATCATATATGATATGTGTCAATGCCTTGGCTGTGGATAACTTAATAAATCTTCATTGGTCTACATAATACAATAAACGACAAAAAACATCAATACTAAAAAGAACCCTGCTGGGTGTTAATTTACGGAAAAACAAAAGGGCCTCGCTTAGCGAGGCCCGATGACCCTTCTCTATCCTTTCTATTCAATATCTGGTGGCACGAGCCTGACAAAGAACAACTGAATCACGCCATCCTTCCCACAATAGACGGTGGCAAGGCGCCAACTTTCCTGAGACTCACGCTCAATAATAGTTTGTACGTCTCGTTCGTCGCCGCCCAGGCAAATTCGTTCTTGCTCCCACTTAATGCATGGAGCATCTCTCGTGCTTCGATGAAAATATAAATACCTTGCATCGTCTCGATCATGAATGGCCGTCAATGTTATTCCCGTTTGAACCAATTCTTCCAATTTCACAAGAAGTTCGGCATCAGAACCGGCAAACTTATGGACCTCAACTTCTACCGCGGATGAAGGCACTTTTCCTCCTTCTCCTGATTCTTTCAGGATTAATTTTATGATAGCACAAAGTTAATTTTTGTCAACCCAGTTAGAACAGTTTTGCATTGCTCTGGCTTCGTGGTTATTCAAAGAATACTATATTTAATAAGGTTATTATAAAAAGACAAAACCCATTATTTTAATTCGCAATATATTAAGAGGCACAAAACTTTCTAACTGGGCAAGGGCCAATTAAACCAATTTCTTTAAATCAACCAGCTTTGTCGTCTTGGCGCCGCGTTCTTTGACTTCAATCTTATCGCCGGTTTTTTTGCTGACAACTAAACGAACGGGTATGCCCAATAAGTCAGCATCTTTGAATTTAATTCCGGCCGAGTCGGCTCGGTCATCATATAAAACGTCGCTGCCTTTTTCAATTAAATAATCATAAACTTTGTCTGCTTTTTGTTTAATAGCCGGGTCGTCAAGATCTAGGCCGATCAAATGAAAATCAAAAGGCGCCACGCTTGGCGGCCAGATAATTCCATCCTCGTCATGATAAACTTCTACAATTGTCGCCATTAATCTTTGTAACCCCAAGCCATAACAGCCCATTACTAATTCCTGCTCCTGGCCCTCCTTATTCATAAATACCGCGTTCATTTTGTGGCTATAAGTTTTACCTAATTTGAAGGCGTGACTGGCTTCAATGCTATTTTTAATTTCTACCTGGCCGCCGCATTTGGGACATTTAGTCACGTCTTTGCCGGTTTCCACGTTAACGCCCCAATCGCGGTTAACGCAAATAGCAACTTTATCTTCACCCGAATCAGCCAAGACCATAAATTCATGAGAAAAATTCCCACCGATAGAACCAGTTAAGGCCTCAACGGCTATGGCCGTCAAATTACAGCGTTTATAAATTTGAGTATAGGCGTTAATTACTTGCTCATAATATTTATCTAAATCTTCGTCGGTCGCATGAAAACTATATAAATCTTTCATCATAAACTCGCGTGTGCGCAATAGTCCGCCCGTGGGCCGCATTTCATTGCGAAATTTATTCTGGATTTGATAAACCGCCAAGGGCAAATCCCTGTAAGAATGAATAAATTGCCGCGCCAAATCAGTAATAACCTCTTCGTGGGTCGGACCAAGGCACAGCCACTTATCATGGCGATCTTTCACTTTGAAAAGCGGCGGATCAATCGTTTCCCAGCGATTCGTTTCCTGCCATAAATCCTTGGACTGTAGAGACGGTAAAAATAATTCCTGACCGTCAATCTTATTCATCTCTTCGCGCACAATGTTGGCAATCTTGGTATAGACGCGCCAACCCAATGGTAGAAGCGTCCAAACGCCGCTGGTTAATTGATTCACAAATCCGCCCTTGACCAACAATTTATGACTGATGGTCTGAGCGTCTTTGGCCACCTCTCTTAAAGTTTTAGAAAACAATTTGCTTTGTCTCATACCGAGTAGTATAAATTTGATGTTTCTTAGTCAGTGCGATTTGTTGGCACAAGATAAGAAACAACGTTTAAGTTGATTAGAATGATTTGCCTAAATAGCGAAACGAAGCCGAGCACTATCAAATTTTCACTACTCGGCATAATTAATTTATTTAACTGGTAACGTGGAATATTTTCGCGCCGACTCGGATGAGATCTTTATAAGTAACGTAAATCATCAAAATAATCAACAGGGTGAAGCCGACATTGTTGATCATATTCTCCACTCTGGGATTAACTGGCCGACGAAAAATTCCTTCAATTAAAAAAAACAGGCCTCGTCCGCCATCCAAGGCGGGAAAAGGAATAAGTTGAGTAATGGCGATTAATAAAGAAATACTGGCGACAAATTGAGATAAATAAACCACGCCCGCTTGCGCCGCCTCAGCCATCATGGCCGCCAGTCCGACCACGCCGGCCGCCTGAGCAATCATTTTATGCTGTACAATCAAGGCCGAGAATAAATCATAAAATGCTACAACAATCGCAATGAGCATCCAAAAAGTTCTCACGACGCCGTTCCACAGCGCTTGCAAAGGTGGATAATAAACCCGACCAACCTTGGCAATGCTGACGCCGATGGCCGCGCCCTGTAAGGTATCGTCATTAAAAAGATCTTTAGCTAATTTTGGCGTAATGATCAAGGTTGAGATTTGTTTGCCCTGCTTAACCTCTAACTGTACGGGCTGATTTAATTTGGTTTTTAAATAATCTTGCAGCGGCGGCACTTCGCTAAACGCTCGCCCGTCAACGCCCAAAATCTGCTCATTAATTTTCAGCCCGGCCAAATCAGCCGGTGATTTATCGGCCACGGCAATGATGCGAACGCTCACGTCTTTAATGACTAAATGGCTTTGTAACAGCTCTGGTGTAATCTCTTGATAAGAACCGAAGAGAGAACTGAATGATAAAAGCGCCATGGCCAAAATAATATTCATTCCCGCGCCGGCCACCACTACCAGCAATCTTTGCCACCAGGGCTTAGCATAAAGACTGTCCTTGGCCTGGCCGCTGCCAGCCTCTTCGCCGCGGAAACGATTAAATCCGCCAAAGGGAATCCAGTTCAAAGAATAAATTGTGCCATGATCTTCTTTGGGAATATTTTTTCCGAAAAAAAATCTGTATTTGCCACCGACCTTCGTCATTCCGACCAGCCGCGGAGGATAGCCCACGCCGAACTCTTCAACTCTAATCTTAAAAAGCCGACCCACGATAAAATGACCCAGTTCATGGCCGACGATTAAAACACTTAACGAAATTATAATGGCGAGAGCGATAAGCATGCCAAATTTGTCGAAATTTACGAGTTAATTGTAACGAAGGAAATTTCGTTACAAATTTGCGCACTCCGACCTTGAGTCGGAGTAGCCAAAATTGTATTGTGGATAAATTGAGCGGATGGGGTTGACAAAAATTGAAAAATATGCTATGATAGAGAAGTCCTCTAAGTAGAGTCGACCTAACGAGTGGGACCAACTCCTTTCCCTCTCAATGGGACCCTATCGGCCTAGTGGACCAACGGACCCAAAGGGCGCGGACTCTCGCCCATCAGTCTCCCCTCGGTTGCGACCGGGTGGCGCATCACGCTGCCCGGTTTTTCTTTTTTATTTTCTAAAGAGAATAATTATGCCGTGGATAACTTATATTGACAAATTTTAAAAGATATGATAATCTATTCTCATACCTCCACCCGCGAGAACGCAGCAATGCGCGCAAAGCAGGCTGGGCTTGACGACGGCGACCCCCGGAAGGGCACCCGAGCAAGTGGAGATCAAGGAATTCCTCCGGCCACTGAACGCCCAGGGACAAGACGACACAGTCGGCGCTAATACTGTATCGTCAACCCAAGAGAAATGATGGTTGTCGGGCCTGCAGCCCGCGATCAGAAGCTCTTGGGGTTTTTTATTTTATTAAATAGTAAGAATTTCTTTTTCTTTCTTCTTGCCAACTTCTTCAATCTCGCTTACAAATTGCGAGGCCTTTTTATCCAAGTCTTGCAGTAAGCTAAACTTATCATCTTCGGTCAAATCTTTATCTTTCATCGCTTTAATAATTTTTGACCGCCACTCATCGCGCATCGCGCGAATCTCCTCGCGCCAGTGTTCTAACTTCTGGTGCAGTGTTTTTACTAAATTTTTTCTGGTTTCTTCATTTAGTGGCGGTAGATTTAGGTGAATCACTGATTCCTTGACTGATGGCGTCATGCCTAAATTGGCCTGGGTCAAGGCGGTTTCAATTGATTTAATTACGTTGCGGTCCCAAGGCTGAATAACAATTAAACGCGGCTCAGGAACCATAACAGTGGCCAACTGATCAATCGGCGTTTTGACTCCATAGGCATTAACTAAAATGTGCGTAACTAGGTCAGCCGACGCCCGCCCGGTTCGCAGGGTTAAAACGTCCTTTTTTGATAAATCAATAACTTTTGTCACTGACTCTTGAAAAATTTTTAAGTCCATAATAAAGGGTATTAAACTACGGAGCAGAACTTTTCCCACATAGGTAAGCTCGCTTCGCTTGTTATTATTAACGCAGGGTATTAAACCCTTTGTTTCGTCTTCTCCGCCAGCTGGCGGATCCTCGCTCGACAAAATAATAAAATGAAAAAATTAAATTATTTTCTTTTTACGTAAAAATGAGGGAATCTCCAGCTCATCGGCCGGCTCAGGAATTTTCTGGCCATCTTTGAAGGTCTCTCCGGTTTTAATCGGCAACTCACGAGTAATACCAATTACGCCAGCTTCTGCGTCGGCAGGGCGGCCAGATTCACGAATATTAATCGGTATAACGTTTGAAACGGTTTCTGGATGTGACGCAGGATTTTGGCTAAAACCCGTCGCAATGACTGTCACGCGCACCTTATCGCCCATTCGTGGATTAGTGACCACGCCAAAAACCACCCGACAATCTGAATCAACAGCGCCAATGACTTGCTTGGCCGCCTCATTAACTTCATGAATGCTCAAGCTGTCTCCGCCAGCCATAATAAAAACTATACCCCTGGAACCCTTAAACGATAACGAAAAAAATGGGCTGTCAATCGCCGCTCTAACGGCGCGCACCGATCTCCCCTCTCCCTCGGCTTCGCCAATACCCAATAGCGCTCGACCAGCATCAGTTAAAACGGCCTTGAGGTCCGCTAAATCTAAATTAATCAAACCGGAAAAATTAACGATATCAGTAATATTGCTAATCGTATGTTCCAAAATATCGTCCACGGACTTAAAGGCATCAAGCAAGGACGTTTTGCGATCAATTAAAGATAAAATGTTTTCGTTGGACAGAACAATGATGGTGTCGGCTTTATTGTTTAAAATATTTAAACTCTGATCGGCAATCATTGACTTGCGCGATCCTTCAAAAATAAATGGCTTAGTCACCACCGCGATAGTTAAAATATTCAGGTCTTTAATAATATCTAAAATAATTGGCAGGGCGCCGCTGGCCGTCCCCCCGCCCAAACCAGCCACGAAAAAAATAATATCCGCGCCCTGAAGCGTTTGCTTAATTTCTTTTTGACTCTCTTGAGCTGCTTGTTGCCCAAGTACTGGATTCATCCCGGTGCCTAGGCCCTTGGTCGTCTTTTTACCGATGCGAATTTTTTTGCAAACGGTGGTGTTGGCCAGCGATTGGCGATCAGTGTTAATGGCGATAAATTCAATATTGCCAATCTTGTTTTGCGCCAAACGATTAATTACTGCGCAACCAGCTCCGCCCACGCCAACAACTTTAACTCGCACGCCTTTCTTTTTATTGGCAGTGTGTTTTGAGGCAGGTTTCTTTTTGGCGGTTTTAATGGCCATGCGATGAAGAAAGATTAGTTAATGTTCCTTAGTATAACAAATTTGGCGCAAATGGGCAACTATTTGACCGGCGGCGTCGGGTTTAGTTAGGGTCTTAATTTGATGTCCCAGTTCAGTCAATCGATCGGGGTCAACAATTAATTTTTTAATAGTCTGTAAAAATATTTTGGGAGTAATATTTTTTTGCTCCATTGCCATTACAGCTCCTTTGGCAGCAAAAAAATTAGCATTCGCCTCTTGATGAGAGTCAGGTATGGGAATAATAATAGCCGCCTTGCCCAGAACAGACAATTCAGTTAAGGCGCCTAAACCAGCCCGCGATACGACCAAATCAGCTGCGGCAAAGGCATCGCCAATCTCCTCAATCAAAAATTCATCAGCATGATAGCGATGATTGTGAGAATGACCATGATCGCCAATTTTATTCTTGCCCACTAAATGAATAATTTGGCAAAATTGAGTTAATCCTTCTAAAGATGACCAAACTAATTGATTAATCTGTTCAGCGCCCAAGCCGCCGCCAAAAACCAAAACAGTCGGTAGATTTTCTTCCAGCCCGAAAAACTCAATCCCTTTAATGCGATTACCTCTTAAAATCATCTGACGAATGGGATTGCCGGTCCAAAATGTTTTGCCAACCGGAAAATCTTTTAACGATTGTTCAATGGCTACCATAATGCGCCTGGCAAATGGCGCCATTAATTTATTAGATAAGCTGGGAATAATATCCTGCTGATGAATAAGGCTGGGCGCGCCGCACAACCAGCCGGCCCAAGTTACGGGCACGGCCACAAATCCGGCAGCCGAAACAATCACATCGGGTTTAAATTTCTTAATAATAAAAATTGCTTGTACTAGTCCGATCAACAGCAAAAATAAATCCAAAAAATTACGCCAACTAAAATAACGCCGCCATTTTCCGCAAAAAATGCTTTGATATTCTAATCCATTATTTTCAGCCATTATTTTTTCCGGGTGGCCAGGTCTCGTGCCGATAAAAAGAAAGCTATGAGCTTTGGGCCCATCTTGCTTTAATTGCTCCGCGATAGCTAATAATGGCGAAACCGACCCAGAACTGCCGCCACCAACTAAAATTATCCTCATATAATGTTAATGATAAGGATTTATAAAAAAAAGTAAAGGCGCAGATAGAAACATATAAATTCTACGCCTTCTTAATCTTTTCACGATCGTGAAAAGATTAAGACAAAACAAAAGGGCGGATTATCCGCCCTTAATCTTCTGACCCTTGGCATCTCGCCTATTTTCGGCAAAAATGGCGGCTGCGACCTTAACAATTTTAGCATATCCTCGTCGGGAAATTCCTAATTCCTTTGCCTGAGCTGATTGAGGGCCATTCACTTGACCACGACCCCATAACTTAAATCCACCATGATTGAACCGGCCAAAATCGGGAATAAAATTCAATCTGACTCGTTCGTCATAAACAATAATAACCTGAAAAACAAATTTGCCGCCCGACACTTCGCGACGATTCACCTGCTCTACTCTCACCTTTTTCTTTCTGGCCACCGCTCCTCCTTGGTTGACTTTTATTAATCAACTTAATACAATGATACCATCTTATAATTTTAGGTCAACCCGTATGGAAATTCAAAAAATTGATCTGAATAGTCCCAACTATCCCAAATTACTTAAACAAATCTATGACCCGCCCGAACAGCTTTATGTCTGGGGCGACTTAAGGACCGAAGAAAATTATCCCTTAGCCGTGGTAGGCACGCGAAAAATTTCTTCCTACGGAAAACAAGTTACCGTTGACTTGACCAGAAACTTAGCTAAAGCCGGCTTAACGATTATTAGCGGCTTGGCCCTGGGCGTTGACGGACTGGCGCATCAGTCCTGCCTGGATGTGGGCGGCCGAACCATTGCCGTACTCGGCTCTGGTTTAAACAGAATTTATCCAGCCCTGCATCAAAAATTAGCCGAAAGAATTGCGCGCTCCGGCGGCGCGGTCATTAGTGAATATGAACCAGACCAAGGACCAGCCAAATGGACATTTCCTTTGCGCAATCGCATCGTGGCCGGAATGTCGCTCGGAACCTTGGTTATAGAAGCCCCAGAAGGGTCGGGGGCTTTGATAACCGCTTCTTGCAGTTTAGAGCTGGGTCGCGAGGTATTCGCCGTACCCGGCAATATCTATCAGCAAAACTCTTTTGGCAATAATCAACTAATCAAAACTGGCGCCAAGGTTGTTACCAACGCCCGGGACGTGCTTGACGCCTTTAATCTGGAACTGGCGACCGATAAAAAAAATATTAAAGCGGCCAATGAAGAAGAAAAAATAATCTTAGCCATTCTGGCTACCGAACCGCTGTCTATTGACGAAATTATTAAACAAAGCAAATCAGAAGCGTCCATTATCAGCTCCACTTTAGTGATGATGGAAATGATGGGTAAGGTAAAGCACTTGGGCGGCGGGCTTTACCAGCGGGCAAATTAGCTACGAATTTTGTTTTGCGAATTTAACCACAAATTATTATTTGAATTTATGCCAACAAAAACTGATAAAGTTATATATCCTGAATTAAGTTATAAAATAGTTGGTGTTTTATTTAAAGTGCATAATGAGCTTGGCAACAGATATCAAGAAAAATATTATCAGCGAGCGATTGAAATAGAATTTAACAAACAAGGCTTAAAATATAAAAAAGAAATCTCTGTTAATTTAAACTACGAAAATGAAAATATTGGCAGATACTTCCTTGATTTCTTAATAGAAAATAAAATTATTCTCGAAATAAAAGCTAAAGATAGATTAGAATTGGAAGACTATAGACAAGTTTCAAGATACTTAAAAGCAACTGACCTTAAATTGGGTCTTCTGGTTAATTTTCGTAATAAAAGTTTAAGTTGTAAGCGTATCCTCAACCCACGAATCTAATTTGTAATAATTCGGAAGATAATTTGTCACAGCATAATTTTGGCTACTCCGACCGCTGTCGGAGTGCACAAATTTGTAACGAAATTTTCTTCGTTACAATTAACTCGTAAATTTCGACAAATTTGGCATGCAATTAATCATCGTTGAGTCACCAACAAAAGCTAAAACCATTACGCGCTTTGTCGCTAAGGATTTTGTAGTAGAATCATGCTATGGTCATACTCGCGATTTACCCCGCGGTAAAATGGGCATTGATATTGAACGTAATTTTGAACCGCAGTACGTTATTCCCACCAAAAAAAGAAAATTGGTTAATCAGCTCAAAAAATTAGCCGCCAAGGCCGACACGATTTATTATGCATCTGACGAAGACCGCGAAGGAGAAGCTATTGCCTGGCACTTAAAATATATTTTTAATGAGGCCGGAGTCAAAGCCGACGAAAAAAGAATTGTTTTTCACGAAATCACCGAAGAAGCCATTAACGAAGCGCTGAAAAACCCCCGTGCCATTGATATCAACCTAGTCAACGCCCAGCAAGCGCGCCGAGTTTTGGACCGCTTGGTTGGTTATTCCTTGTCGCCTTTTCTCTGGAAAAAAATTGCCAAGGGACTGTCGGCTGGCCGGGTCCAATCCCCTGCCCTGCGATTGATTGTAGAGCGCGAAGAAGAGATTAATAAATTTAAACCCGAAGAATATTGGACGATCGGCGCTCAATTCGTGTCTCCCAATAAAAAAACCTTTGAAACAAAATTATTAAAAATAGACAAACAAAGTATTGATAAATTGGAAATTAAATCTCAAGCCGCCGCCGACCAAATCACCAACGATCTTAAGGGCGCCAAATATACGATTATTGACATTCAAGACAAAGAAATGAAAAAAACACCCCCTACGCCGCTAACCACCAGTTCTCTGCAACAAGAGGGCTATAAAAAACTCGGTTTTTCGTCCAAAAAAACCATGATGGTGGCGCAACAATTATACGAAGGGGTTGAGCTGGGAGAGAAGGGGGCAACCGGTCTTATTACTTATATGCGCACTGATTCGCTAACTTTAGCGGAAAAATTTCTCAAAGAAGCCGGTGAATTTATTACCAGTAATTATGGCGCTAATTTTATTAACACCACTCGCTATAAAACTAAGTCCAAAATGGCTCAAGAGGCTCACGAGGCTATTCGACCAACGTCATGCCTGCGAACGCCCGAAAAAATGGCCGATTGCCTCACTCCTGACCAGGCTAAACTTTATGATTTAATCTGGCGCCGCACTTTAGCCTCGCAAATGCCTGCCGCCGTTTATTCAAATACTAACGCCGACATTGAAGCAAAAAAATATTTGTTCCGCGCTAATGGTTCTATGCTAAAATTTGACGGTTGGTTAAAACTTTATCCTGAACGACAAAATGAAAGCGTCTTGCCGTCCTTAAAAATTAACGATGAGGTAAAGTTAAAAAAATTGCTGCCGGAACAGCATTTCACCGAACCGCCGGCCCGCTTCAATGACGCCAGTCTGGTTAAAACGCTGGAATCTTTGGGTATTGGCCGACCATCCACCTATGCTCCGATTGTCTGGACTCTGCAACAGCGCAATTATATTATCCGCGACCGCAAAACATTAAGGCCGACCGAGATTGGTACAATGGTAAACAAATTATTAGTAGAGCATTTTGCCGACATCGTGGACTATAAGTTTACCGCCCGATTGGAAGACGATTTAGATGAAATCGC
>Ga0268278_1000629_pt1 | contig 23371 bp, 23 predicted proteins | sample saktaG_3_FD_190135 | JGI IMG/M metagenome (GOLD analysis project Ga0268278, IMG submission 190135) | Saline water microbial communities from Sakinaw Lake, British Columbia, Canada - sak_2010_1_5_55m | ecosystem: Environmental > Aquatic > Non-marine Saline and Alkaline > Saline ...
TCCTCAGCCCGTAATTGCCAATTTTATAATGCCGGGTGAAAAAATGAGCGTTCAAAGAGAGCACTCCTTCATCAAAATCTTGTAAAGGGAAGGTATTAAAATAACTTCCAAGCCCTGCCTGTAAATAATAATAGAGAGCCCTCTTAAATATAAAGTTCCCCTGAGAAAATCGTATTCCTGCGTAATATCTTTTATCATATAACTCAGGATACTCCACCCCCCCGATTAATTCGAGCAAATGCCCATACGGAATGTATTCGATCTCCCCAAAATCATAAATAAGATTACTTTTGTAGAACTTGCTTCTGAGATGGTCGAGAGAAAACAACAGGACAGATCTATCATCGAACATAGATCCTAATAAAGGATACTTGTAGTAATCATAATGAGTTATTCGAAAAAGCTCAACGAGATATTCTGCTTTTGAAGTGCTGAATACTTTCAGTGGCTCAGCAACACCGGCACAAAAATCACCCTCCACATATTCGAGCGGGTACTCCATCAATGTGCTGTCATCAGGACTATAGTTGTAATAGGTATTGACCCTTTTCAAACCTACCCCCCCTGCAATATTTATTTGCGGAGGAATATAATTTCTATTGAATACAAACCCATATCGTTCTTCATGTTCGGGATGTGAATAAAACAACTCTCCTGAAATGAATGTATCTCCAATATGATATATCTTGTAAAGTGCATCCTGAAGAAAGACTTTCTCCTTCCTTTCTCCGTCGTATGCAATAGTAGTACTTGCTTTATGACCAAGACCAACGATATTCAAATTATATATTTCAAGGTCAAAGGAATGCAGCGAAGAAATGCCCGGATTTCCTCCAATAGGAAATTTGTCTTTCGTTAAAACAACAATATCAACATATCCCGGTTTGTCATAGCAGTTGTAAATCTGAAAATATACTTCATTAATAAATGGAAGATCATACAGAATTTTTTCATTCTCAGCAAGCAATGCAGGATTGAGAAGTTCCCCTTGTTTGAAAAGGAGAATATTCTTGATAACCCTTTTTCTTGTATCAACATGCATTTTATCGGCAGTTCTCTGTGCCCACTTTACAATTTTAATTTTAGTATTAGTATCGGACTGGAAAATGGGTATGTTCTCTATGTAGATATTTCGGATTATTTTATCCTTGTAAGAAAGAAATTGATACTCGCTTTTTTCAAGTTGATAAAATTTGTTTATGTCTCCTTTTCTTTTTTTAAATGCAAAATTGAATATTTCTTTTGTGAAATCTAACTTATCTGCCTCGTTTTGGACTGCGCCATAAAACTCATCTGTAGAAACATCAGCTTTTTGCACATAAAAAGGTATGGAATCCGAAATAATAAATGTCGTATCCTGAGGGACGATCCAGCATGAATCAGCGATATGTAGAATATCCCCTGCTTGAAGCTCAAGGATAAAATCGTTGTACTCCTTGGCAGCTGAAAGATTACATATTACACTGAGAAGCGCGAAACAACACAGAACAATACTGTAAGAGATTTTTTTCAATATTTGCTCCAAAGAGAGATGAACTAGAAGCTTATCGTCAGCAAGAGATTTATTGCAGATCGGGTTACAGTAATGTCATCCAGACCGAGTTTAAAATCTCCGAACTGTAGTATATCACCAAAATCTAATCCGAGTTTGTTGTTGAACCAGAGCCACTCGAGACGGATCCCGACATCTAAGGACTTGGGAAATGAGCCGTAATTTTTGAAAGGAACAAATTCGACTCCATATCCGAAATGCCAGGTATTTGGAAGGAGATTATACAATTTATGCCATCCGGGTCTTCGAACCCATGGTGTATCAGGATGTTCTATCTTTTCGCCATCACCTGTTATATTTTCAACCCTGTAAAAACTTATTCCGTAACCTGCTTTGAAGTAAAATTGTAAATCACTTGTTGTTAGATTATACCTTAAGCTTCCGACATATTCCCAGAAATTTAGATCAGCACGCAGTTCGTAGGGTTCAGGACGATTTGTGAGTGAAATATCCACTGCAATCTCACTTCTGGAGTGACGTATTGTATTTTCTGTAACAAAGTGCTTTCCAAGGTAAAAATTCACCCCGATTCGAGGTGCGACTGCGGGTTTCACATCAATATGAGTAGTGGTGGAAACAGAATCAAGAGCCGGGTCTATCGCGATCACATCACTATGTATATCATAATATTGTTGCGGATGGAACATAAGTGCAAAGTATTCTTCGGGTAAAAATTGATATGTAACCCCGCCGGTCATTCCAATAAATCTAAAAGGAATTTTCTCTTTTGTATAAAATGTCGGAACCGTTTTTTTTAAGGTTGCACGGAAAGGTGCTGCGGCAACTCTCCATATGAAATCAAAAGGTGGAATATTAGAGAGTAATGGCAAAGTGAAATTCAGGTATCCAAGATCGTTCATATAGCTATCTTCCAAACTGACAGGAAAATAGGAGCTTAATTTATGAGGATAGTAAAGATGGTATCTGGAATTATTTCCTGCCTGATTCCAGCCAACTGTATAAGTTGGGGTGAACGGTGACATATTACCGGTATCAGCATTTTTTACAACTCCGGCAAAAGGCGATATAGATGCAGGATATCCCCAATGAATCGGGAATAAAAGCCAGCCCCAGTCTCGACGCACAGATGGAGTAGTTTTCAAAAGCGGATACACTATCTCCCAATCGGGAACTATACATATCCTCTCCGACTTGTTCATCGGAACGACACTTCCCCTTTTCAGCGTTCCTTTCGATGTGATCATTTCCAATGAGTCGAGAGAATTCAAATATTCTGTATAATCAAAATTGCGCGAGATAAGCTCGGTTGCTCCTGCGGGTCCTACCTCTTTATACAAACCGGTAAAAGGATATGATCCATGCGAATCTCTGTTCTTTCCTCCGGGTTTTGCCAGAAGCTGGTCATTTCCTTTATCATCACCGCCGATATATACAACCGGATGAGTGTTGATCTCTTTTTCTTCCTTACTCACATACGCACGCTCGCGGATCTTTTTATCGATCCAGTCTTCTCCCATTCTGTCATACTCCAGCTTCTCCACCTGCATTCCCCAGCTATGAGGTGACTTATATACATTGGGATCAGCATAGTTCATCATCATTACATTATAATGAAAAAAGTATTCCACCCGTTTTATAACGAGTTGATTATTCCATTCTGCAGCAGAAACCTTGTCTTTATTTATGGGCTTATCATACAAACCAACACCTTTGAGAATATTTCTCACATCCTGCTCATCGAGCATCCGCTCGACCTTGTTCATCGGAGAGATCGCAATATTAATGCGCTCCCAATCACCCTCATGATCATTCCCCCCATCATTATAAGGATAGAAAAACCAGAATTGCAGCAGGAATTCATACCCGAGAAGCGAATTATCCATTTTGGAACGTACCTCTCTTACAAATGGATGCACAAAGGCGGTTATATAAGAAAGATACTTCTTTTTGAGACTCTGTGTAAAAGCATTACTGAAAGCTTCTTTCCATGTTTCTTCATCCTCACCGGGGAAATCAAAAAAGAAAACTTTATATTTCAGGAAATCAGACTTCCGCAAACTTCGAAGTAACATTGAACTAGGATTGACCGGATCGAATTCTTTTAAAAGATTCAAATATTTACAATCATCGTTCTCGAGAGGAGGAGCATCGGCATTGAATTCAACATCTTCATCCATGAGTTCATACATTGGGCACTTTTTCCCCATTTTACTGAAACTGATCGTTTGCATATCAATGATCTTGCTTTTATCGAGGGAAATATCCCATGTGTCGACATTGAGCGGGTGATATTGCTCGTTGATGAATTTCCTCAAATCCATGGGAACGAGAATGGTATTGAGGATCATGTACGGCGCAAATTTGACACCTAATCTATTCAAAAGTTTCAGTCGGGCGTCATCAATTCCATCTACAGGATCAACATCTATAAATTCAGGGCTGTCCTTGTCACCAAATAACGCAAAGTATCTGCTCGCTTGAGTTTGCTGTATGATCCTTGGATAGGACAATTCAAGATACTTAATGTAATCCTCGCGCGGAATTGTTGCAGCCCCGAGAGTACTGAAGGCTGAAAAAATTAATAAAAAAATCGCAATAACTATTATTGATCTCTTCATAGTCATCCTTTATTAAGTTTTGAAAAAAAGTGATGCTTTAATAAGCAAATATTTTTATATTCCCCAAAAAGCGGATCAGTTATTTATAGTTGCCTGCTGAAAGCCAATATTCTGCTTTGATCCCTGTTCGGGTAATTTTACTTCACCGAATTGTTCTTCATATTTCACAATATTTCTTTCCAGAAGCTGCATAAACCGTTTTGCATGCTGCGGAGACAGGATAACCCTTGAATAAACTGTTGCTTCCGGTACGCCTGGTAAAATTCTTCCAAAATCCACCACAAATTCAGATTGGTTAAAATTCATAAATGCAACATTTGAATAGATTCCCTCTGAATGTTCCTTGGGAATATTGATCTTGATCTGCTGTTGTTTTTGATCAGCCATGTTTCTCCTTTTCGATAAAATTAAAGTGGGACATTTTATTTATGCCCCACTTTGTAATACATTAATATTTCTTTCAAGAATTTTATTTCATAAGATATTTTTAATCAATATCAAACTCAACACCTTGTGCAAGAGGCATTGTTTTGCCCCAGTTTATTGTATTCGTTTGACGCCGCATGTATGCTTTCCATGCGTCACTTCCAGCTTCACGACCGCCACCGGTTTCTTTTTCGCCGCCAAATGCACCGCCGATTTCAGCGCCACTCGTGCCGATGTTGACATTTGCAATACCGCAATCGCTTCCCCTATCGCTGAGGAACTGCTCTGCATACTGAAGATTGTTCGTGAAGATCGCTGAGGAAAGTCCCTGTGGAACATCATTATGCAGCTCTATTGCCTGCTCAATATTCTTTATCTTGATGATGTAGAGGATTGGCGCAAAGGTTTCTTCCTGTACGATCTGCATATCATTTCTGGCAATCGCAATAGTTGGAAGCACATAACAGCTACCGGGTACGTCTTCGGTAAGAACTTCGCCGCCGTAAATGATCTCTCCGCCTTGTTCTTCTATTTTTTCAAGAGCATTTTTATATGCTTTGACAGCAGATTGGTCTACAAGTGGACCCATCAACACGCCTTCATCAAGAGGATTTCCAATAGGAACTGAGCTGTATGCTTTTTCTAATTTCTGAATAAAATCATCAAAAACATCTTCATGAAGAAGTACTCTGCGGGTGGAGGTACAACGCTGCCCTGCAGTTCCGACTGCGCCAAAAAGTACTGCCTTGAGCGCCAGTTCGATATTTGCATCTTCCATTACGATTATTGCATTATTCCCACCCAGTTCGAGAATCACTCTTCCGTAATGCTTTGCCGCAGCTTGATATACTCTTTTACCCATCTGGCAGCTTCCGGTTGCGCTGACAAGAGGAATATTTTTATCATTGATAAGCTTCTCTCCGATCTCGCTTCCGCGTCCGATCACAAGATTAAAGATCGCTTTGGGCACATCTTGTTCTTCAAGAACCTTATGCACAATATTCGTCACAGCAATCGCAGTTAATGGAGTGGATGTTGATGGTTTCCAGATCATAGTATCGCCACACACACCTGCAACAAAGGCATTCCATGCCCATACTGCCACAGGAAAGTTGAAGGCGGAAATAATACCGATCACGCCAAGTGGATGGTACTGCTCAAACATTCTATGTTCAGGTCTTTCGGACTTTATTGTCGCTCCATAAAGCTGGCGAGACATCCCAACTGCAAGATCAGCCATGTCGATCATTTCCTGCACTTCACCAAGCCCTTCTGTGTAGATCTTTCCCATTTCCATTGTGACCAGTTTGCCCAGTTCGTCTTTGTACTTTCGCAGTTCGAGTTCGATCAAACGAACGATCTCACCGCGTTTGGGAGCAGGAATATTTCTCCAAATTTTAAAAGCTTCCTGGGCTTTTTCTGCTACAATATCATAATCTTTGGCAGTTGCTGTTTTTACTTTTCCAAGAACGGAGTCGTCAATTGGTGAATATACGGTTACTTCTTCTCCATTAGTATGAAGCCATTCGCCGCAGTACGCGCCGTGATTCACTTCTTTTATCCCGAGTTTTTCCAATATTTCTTTCATATATCTCCTAATGTTTTAACCACACAGCTTCATTACATTACGCCGTTGCAGGCGAAAATTCACAAAAATTACGAAAATAAAACGAGAAAATTGCATTCTCCAAAATTGTTTTACCAACTCCGCGAATTAAGCAAGCTTTGTAGTTCATTATTATATTCTCGTAAACCTAATTTTTTCGTGTCTTTCGTGTTTTTCGTGGTTCATATCTCTTTTATTCTTCTTCAAGGAAGGGGTAGCGATAATCAGTTGGAGGGCTGAACGTCTCTTTGATCGTTCTTGGGGACACCCAGCGAAGGAGATTGATCATATCCCCTGCTTTATCGTTGGTTCCTGATGCGCGCGCACCGCCAAATGGCTGCTGCCCGACAACTGCTCCGGTTGGTTTATCATTCACATAGAAATTTCCCGCAGCATTTCGCAGTATATCTTTTGCCAAAAGAATTGCTTCTCTATCGTTCGCAAAGACAGCGCCGGTCAATGCATATGGCGAGGTTTCATCGCAGAGATGAAGGGTTTCTTCAAACTTATCATCATCATATACATAAATCGTGATGACAGGTCCGAATATCTCTTCCTGAATTGTTTTAAATTTCGGGTTGGTCGTGAGAATGACAGTAGGTTCGATGAAATATCCCTTTGCATCATCAAAATTACCGCCAATAAGAATTTCAGCATCATTCGCATTTTTTGCAAATTTGATATATTCTGTAATAGAATCAAAGGCAGCTCTATCGATGACCGCATTCATGAAATTTCTGAAGTCCATGACATCGCCCATTTTTATTGTTTTGATGTCTTCGATGAGCGGGTCTTTGAGCTGTGCCCATACACTTTTTGGAATATATGCGCGTGATGCTGCAGAGCATTTCTGTCCCTGATACTCGAAAGCGCCACGAACGATTGCCACTCTGAGTGCTTCGACATCTGCTGAAGTATGAGCAACGATAAAATCTTTACCACCTGTTTCTCCAACGATACGCGGGTAGGTTTTATAATGCTCAATATTTTTCCCGATCGTTTTCCACATACTCTGGAATGTGACCGTGCTTCCTGTAAAATGTATTCCTGCGAGCTCAGGACTTTGCAGAACAGGATTTCCAACCTGTGCTCCTGAACCGGGAATGAAGTTTATCACACCATCGGGCACGCCTGCCTCTTTGAATAGTTTCATAAGATAATATGCACTAAATACTGCCGATGAGGCAGGTTTCCACAATGCGACATTACCCATGATCGCCGGTGCAGAAGGCAGGTTTCCTGCAATAGATGTGAAGTTGAAAGGCGTCACAGCAAAGACAAATCCTTCCAATGCACGATGCTCGAGCGTGTTCCACATTCCTGGAGCTGAATTCGGCTGTCGTTCGTATATCTTCATCGCATAAAAGGTATTGAAACGGAAGAAATCGATGAGTTCGCATGCAGAATCTATCTCTGCCTGGAACGCATTTTTGCTCTGAGTCAGCATAGTTGCTGCATTGATAATGGGACGATACTTTGTGGCAAGCAGTTGAGCAGTTCTCTGAAAGATCGCAATTCGGTCTTCCCACGGCATTGATGCCCATTTCTCCCGGGCTTCCAGCGCTGCTTCGATAGCCATTTCTACTTCTTTGGGACCTGCTTTATGATATTTCCCTATGATATGTTTGTGATCATGAGGAATTCTGCATTCGCCAAAATTTCCGGTTTTGATCTCTTTCCCGCCAATAATAAGCGGAATCTCGATCTTTTTGCCCATCATTTCTGTGAGCGTCTTTTTAAGAAGTTTCTTCTCAGGTGATCCAGCCCGATAACCGAGAATTGGTTCATTGATCGGAGTTGGCGCCTGCAATTTTGCATTAGGCATGAAAATACCTCCTATTCCTTTATAAATTCATTTAATTCTTTAATAATTGTGTCGATTTCCTCGTCAGAAAAATCCTTATCCTGCACCAATTCTTCGAGGGAACCCCACACGGGTTCACCACACATCACACATACGATATTTTTCTTCGAAAGGAATTCCTGGGCAGTGGGATATTTCTCCAGCACCTCTTCTACCCACATATCTTTAGTAATGAGCTTCTCTGACATCCTGTTCACCACTTACTATATTTTGAATAGCTTCTAAGCAAAGAGAATTTTTCATGTCAAGTTCTTGCCCAAATAGAACACAGATTAAAGAGAAACCATGAAAACACGAAAAGAAAAATTCCACGCAGAGCACGCGGAGAAAAAAAATAAGCAGAGAACGCTGAGATTAAACAATAACAAGACAAAGCGTATCATTCCAACGTAAGCAGGAATCAAGCAAAACACTTAGTCGAGTAATGGAATAGTCCCACGATTATTCGATGATCTGCTATTGTTATTAATGATTTCCAACTATGTATAGTATTTCAAATCGTTTATAATAGAATTAGCTTGCGAATCTGAAATTTTTTCTATTCCAATAACTTTGTCATAACCTGGAAACTGTCTTCTAATATTTATTATAGTATCGTACCAAGAATTTTTATGCCAAAACCATCGATGACATCTATGGTCGACAAAAACCCAATATTTGTCAGTCTTAGGATTAACTGTTTTAGGTAATGTGTTAATTGCATTTTTTATTTTTTCTATGTTTAAAAAAGGACAAAATCTTAAAGCATGTATTTCTTCATCAATCCTCTTTTTTATTTTCGGAATGTCAAATATCCATATTCCTCTTTCAACATCAATGCAACCACAATCTCTCCAAGAATTGAAATCAAATTCTGGAAATATAAACCCTCTACAAGAAAATGGATTTTCGGCATTTATATGAACCCTAGATTGTACACACCACTCAGAATAGGCACCATTTAATGTTTTGTCTCTATAACATCTCAATGAATATCTCAATTCGGAACTCGATATTTCCTCATTATCAATTTGTATTTTTGTAGTATTCCATCTCCCAGTATAGTCTAACATTAAAAAGATTGTCTTGATATCTTTAATGCAAAAAGTTGCTGAATATTTTAAACCATCTTTTTCTTCTGTAGTGTGAAACGAATCTTGGCTTGAAATTATCTGAATTGCTTTTTCTCGATTTTTTGATTTAGAATTACCAAAAGACCAATATACATTTTTGTAGTTAGTACGATATTTTAAAATTAAGTTTCTAATTTGTAATTTTGTATGATTTATTACCAGTATTTCTGTTCTTATCTTAACCTGTTCGTTAAGGAATTTAAGCCAATCAACTTGATTTTGACTAATTCTATCATTTTCGCTTTTTACTTCCGAAAAAAATACTCCATTAGGACCAATAATCGTAAGGTCCGGTAAGCCAGACCTGTTATAATTTAAATTTCGTAATAGTCTAACACAAATACTAATTATTTCATTATTGTTGAAATATTTTATAATATCAACTATCTCTTTTAATTTATATTTCTGCCAATCTTCAATAAGTCTGCATTTTTTATTAAAATTTTTTTGAAAGAGTTTTTTTATTTCTCTCAATAAATCTATTTCTAATAATTCATTAATTCTATTTTCAATAATTTTTTGACGATTAATCCAAAATCTTCTTGTGAATAAATCATTTGGCATTCCGTTTTCTTCAACTACTTGCTTCTGAAAAGCATCCTCGAATTCTTTTGAATTTGCACGATAATAAATTGCAATTCCATATCCCTCAATATCACTCAATGCACTATCTACTTTAGCAAAAATCACATCCCAAAACAAAAGAGAAAGAATTTCCCACCAAAATGTATTCTCGGTAATATGAGCATAATAATTGCAGTTATTATAATATCTAACACCTACTTCTTCTGCTGTTAACAGATTATCACAATATAGATATTTTATTCTTTGATATTGTTCTTGTAATTTATTATCTATTTGGAGGTTGCGTATCTTAATCATTTATCAAGTTTATGAAAATATAGAGGCTCTTCAATCAGGTTATATATCTTTGTGTCATATTGTGATCTAATTAACGATATTTCATGCTCTGAAAAAGAATGAATAGAGCTATCAACAACATTTATTTCCTTATGATATAGATATTTTTTACAATATTGATTATATTGAGGATATTTATGTAGCGTCATAATTAATGCTTCTTTAGAAAATGTATTTGATTCTATTATTCTTCTAACTATTTCTGATAACAAATCCTTTGGAAATAATAATTCGCCACCTTTAAAATAATCAAATATTTTTTCGGAACAATCTTTATTATGCAAGAATTTCATTTCATGCCAGTTCAAAAAAACATCTTTAGAATACTGAAGTGCGTATGCTTTTTGAACATATGGTCTTACAAATGGTTGAAATCCAAGGATTTCACAATTTTCTATTCCATCCTGATTATATAATAATAATGGTGTTTTATAAATTACTCCTATGCCTTCTTTGATTATCTCATATTTTCCATCAATTCCTCTAGATGTTGCAAAAAATGCAGCCACCATAGGATCAGCAGTAAAATCTATCCATTCTGTCGGTATTCCATAATGCTGTGCTATTCCCATAACACTCACGTGAAAATTTGATTTTATAAAATCTTGTACTATCGGATGATCATCTAAAATAATTTTAAGCTCATTAAGCATTAATCTATAAGTAAATCTCTTAAAATCTCTTATGCCTTTTCTATAAATTTTTGGTGTTATATTCTCGTACCATTTATTTTGTCCTCTGTATAAAAATCCAGTTGGATTATATTGGTATAATCTTACTTTGCTATCACTGTGTTTTATCGGTTTAAAGTGATTCATTTTAGGAAATAGCACATATTCGTATAAATGCGCACGTGGTGACTTTACTACATCTTCTCTTTTACTCGGGTAGATACTTTTTAATAATTCAATAATATTTTTATAACTCTTACTCATTATCTACTCTCCTATGAACTTACTGAGTTATCCTTCATATTCTTTATGCCTGTAAATTCTATAAATTCTGTCAATTAAATTATGAGCTTCCTATTCAATTTTAAATTTTTTATTTTGCATTTAATCAGGGATTGGTCCCTGACTGTTCAATGAAAAACTAACTCGCTTGACATACAAATTATAAAAAATCTATACAAACCAATCTATAAATAAAAAAGTGGCAAAAATATGAAATTTCTAAAAAAATTTTCCACACAAGATTTGCTTTTCATTGCGATCTTCAGTGCATTAGGATTGGCAATAAAACCCCTCATCACCCCTATCGCACAAATGCTTTCACGTATGTTGATGATCACAGGCGGTTCTCTCTTTGGCGGCTTGTATATGATGTGGATCGTGCTGGCAATTGCAATTGTACAAAAACCCTGGACTGGCTTGCTTGTGGGCTTCATACAAGGAATTGTTATGCTCGCACTCGGGTATGTCGGCACACACGGAGCACTCTCTTTAATTACTTATACCTTACCCGGATTTACTGCGGATATCACCACATTTTTCACAAAAGATTTATCCAAACCTCTTTCGCATATTATTTTGTGCATAACTGCGAATTTGGCAGGAACTCTCATCGTTTCAGTTCTCATCTGGCAGCTTCCCTTCATTCCGCTTTTGATTTCATTGGGTTTGAGTTTCCTCTCTGGAATTGTTGGCGGACTGCTTTCTTATGTAATATTTAAGCGTCTGCAATTTTTCGGATTAGTTCAGAAATAATATGGCAATACTTAACGTTGAGAATCTCTTTCTTAAATACAATCAGGTCGACGAATGGCTCATAAAAGACCTGAACCTTGTAGCAGATAAAAATGAAGTGCTTTTAATAAAAGGTCCTAATGGATGCGGAAAAACAAGCATGCTTTCAATGCTTTGCGGAATAATTCCCAAAGCCATAAAAGGTATAATTGGCGGGAAAATATTTATTGATGATATTGATAGCAGCGATTTGAGTTTGCCCGAACTCTCACCACTTGTGAGCATGGTTTTCCAGGAGCCGGAAATGCAGTTGAGCTTCCCACAGGTCATACAAGAACTTGCTTTTGGTCCGGAAAATCTACAAGTACCTGTGGAAGAAATCCGAAATAGAATTGAAGAAGTTTCTGAAATACTTGAAATCTCTCATCTTTTGAAATCAGAAATACCGACACTTTCATACGGGCAAAAAAAGCTCGTGACCATTGCTTCTGTATTTACTCTCTCCCCAGATATTATTCTGCTCGATGAACCCGAAGACGGCTTATCTGCTGATTCTATAAGTAATTTAAAGAAATGCATCGAACATTTTAGACGGGACAAACTCATAATCATTACTTCCACAACCCATACGTTTGATGACATTTCGGACAAGGATATCATCCTCCCATGAAACCACTTTTTTCTGTAAACCATCTCAGTTTTTTTTATGATAAGAAAATCATCTTTGATACCATCGATTTGGAAATTTATCGAAATGAAGTGACTCTTATTTCAGGTGAGAATGGATGCGGAAAATCGACTTTCTGCAAAATATTATATAAATCATTACCTGAATATTCGGGTACCATTTTATTCGAAGAAAAAAATTTCCAGTCATTCGAACAATCATATATAACATCAAAAATGATGTATATTCAAGAGCAGACACAGAATAATCTACTCTGCTCAACTCCAGACGAAGACCTTGCGATCTGGCAGCACAAATTTCAAAAAAAAGACAACGAAATATTAAAAGAAGAAAGAACGCGTATCTTTGAGAGGTTCGGACTGAAAAATGTATTTGAAAAACCTCTTTGGGAGCTCAGCACAGGGCAGCAAAAAAGGGTAGTACTCGCGGGACTTCTTTTAAATAAACACAAATTCTGGATCCTCGATGATCCTCTTTTCGGACTTGATAATGAAGGTGTGAATATATTACTCTCCATACTTGCTCAACAAAAACTATCAGGAATCGGTGCGCTTATCGCCACGCAAAGACCAAAAGCATTTTCGCTTGTAGCAGACAAAGTTTTTGAGATCGCTGACGCACATGTTACGCAGATCATAGGAAATAAATGAACACCCGTACATATCTGATCATCTCGATCATCATATCCACTCTCTCCCTGATGATGCATCGCATTGTGCACCTATCTGTTTTGTTTGCTTTATGCATTGTACTTGTATTCATTTTAAATCCGACAAAAAAGCGGTTTGCTCTATTATGGAAAAGATTGCGATTTCTCCTCATTTTAATCGTTTTTCTATTTATTATGCAAATGCTTTTCCGGCATGATGGAGTTGTGCTTTTTCATTGGAAATTCATCACATTGTATTCTGAAGGAATGCGGATTGCATTTATCGTGAGTATCCGCCTGCTTATTCTTTTACTCATTGTATCGCTCCTTTTTGATATACCTTACTATAATTTTATACTTGCATTGCGTGGGTGGAAATTCCCATACGAACTCTGTTTGATGATCGCCAGCACTTTTTATTTTGTGCGAATGTTTGAAGAGCAGCTTAGAATCACCAAACAACAACTGCGATTTCGAGAAATAAATTTTGGGAAAATTCCCCTTTTCCGGAAATTTCAAGCGTTCTCAGCAATCATATTTCCAGTCCTTGCGCACGCTATGCACACAGTTCGTTATCGTGCGATTGCACTGGACATAAAAGGATTTAGACTATCTCCTTACCGAACCTATTATATTTCTCAAAAACTCAAATGGTTTGACTATGTGATCCAAATCCTGGCTTTTTTGGTTTTTGTTTTTATTCTCTACATAATAATAAAATAAAAAAACGCTGATGATGCAGATGGGCCCAGATTAGGATTTGAACAATGAAAATTCACTTAGATAATGCAAATGATTTCGATCTTATATTTATTAATTATTTCTATGTTTTTGTTTTTTTATCTGCGCTAATCAGTATAATCAGTGTTGATCTGCGTTCTATTTAAATATGAAAATTAAAGATATAGACTTAGTTATTTTTGATATGGACGGCACATTGTTGAAGTCTCATACTTATGCTGTGCTTGCTATTCAGAATGCCTTGAAGGATGTGTACAAAAACAACAATATCAATCGAGAACTTCCAACTCCAGAACTCATACTGAGCAAGATCGGGCAGCCCTCAGTACAGTTTTACCTCGATCTATTGGATGAGAATCACAAGCATTTGATCGACGAACTTCATACAGGCATTCAGGATCATGAAGAAATTGCACTAAAGTCCGGTAAAGGAATGCTCTTCCCTGGAACAGAAGAGACGCTTGCATATTTGCAGCAGCAGGGATATCGAATTGGGCTCGAAAGTAATTGCTCAATGCGATATTTTGGCAATGTGAAAAATGTTTTCAGTCTGGATAAATATCTTGATATTTCTCAATGTATTGGGGAACGAGAAGGATTGAACAAAATTTCTATCATTTCAGATTTTATCAAAAAATTGAAAAGCAAAAAAGCAGTTGTGGTGGGCGATCGCTCCTATGATGTTGAGTCCGGCAAAGCAAACGGCTGTATCACGATCGGATGCCTGTATGGCTATGGAAAAAAAGAGGAATTAAAAGATGCAGACTATCTTATTGATGATATTAGAGATTTGAAAAAATTGTTATAGTTACGTTTCAGAGATTCAAGGAGGCTAATAGCATCTCAACTGTTATCCTCTATGCTTTTCCAACCATCCAAATTTAGGATTTTTTATATTCTCAAACTCCCCCACATATGGCTTGATATCTATTACAGGTGTCTTGTCCAGCATATCGACGTGTGTAAAGACAATTTTGTTATCCCGAACTTCCTTCACTTTTATCACTGTCATGCCAATATGGTTTGGTCGGTGCGGACTGCGAAGTGCAAATACCCCATGTTCCTTATCTTCCCACGAAGGATGCCCCCTCATATGAGTTTGCTTACTTTTGTGAAAATAGAAAAGCACTATCAGATGTGAAAATCCCTCAATATCTTTCATTGCCGGCTTGAATTTTTTGTTAATTTCTATGACCGCTTCAACATTTTCTCTTATATATCCCTGGCTGGGAATATCTTTTGTAGATGTGTATGGACTATGTATAATACCGATCGGTTCGATTTTTATTGACTGCATTCATACATCCTTTCTGCTTTGGCATACTTTTTGGAAAATTATGAAAAAGTACAAGTTTTCTAAAAAAATCAAAAAAGGAACATTTCGTGTTCCTGAAAAAACTTGACTGTAATTTTCTTATATAAAGATATTTACACATTAAACGCTGGAGGTTTTTTTGTCAGTAAAGATCAGACTTAGAAGAATGGGTGCTCGAAATCAACCTTCCTATAGAGTGGTTGTTGTTGACTCCCGCAAGAAAAGAGACGGTGCTTTCATCGAGAAAATAGGATTTTATGATCCTAAACCGGAAGAATTTGAATATAAAATTGATCATGAACGGGCTCTGTATTGGCTTGAGCAAGGTGCGATCCCTTCTGATACAGTGAAAAGCCTTTTCAAAAAAGAAGGCATCCTAAAAAAGTTTCATGACGCAAAATATGGCAAAGCAACATCTGAGGTTGTATCAGAACAATCTGACGTAGCCAATGATGAAATAGATATGAAAGCTGAAGACTCAGCAAAATAAGATCACCGCAGGAGGCGACCAATGAAAGAGTTAGTGGAATTCATTGCGAAAGCATTAGTGGATAACCCAGATGAAGTTGTAGTTAAAGAAGTAGCCGGCGAACGTGTGACTCTGTATGAATTGAGAGTTGGCGCTGGTGAGGTTGGCAAAGTAATCGGCAAAGGCGGAAGAACTGCTAACGCTATGCGTACAATCCTGAATTCTGTCTCTACCAAGCATGGTAAAAGAGCAGAATTAGAAATCCTTGAATAACAATTTATGAATGGAAATTAGCGATTTAATTTCCATCGGGGTTATTAAGAAAGTCATCGGGAATGGCGGAATTATTTCTGCTCTTCCCGATACTTCTTTTCCAGAGCATTATCTTACTATTCCGGAATTTTTTATCGTCTTCCCTGATGAAACTGTACGCTTCGAAACAATTGACACTATTGAACTAAAAAATAAAAAATACCTTATCAAATTTATTAATATTAATTCAAAAGAAGAAGCTCAACAAATGATCAATGCTCATATTATGATCGCTGAAGATATGCTTCCTCAGCTGGAAGAAGACGAATTTTATCCGGTTCAATTTGTAGATTATGAAGTGCATACAAAAGCCGGTGAATTTATCGGCATCGTTTCTGATATTCTATCCACCGCAGGTCAGGAAATCTTGATCATCCCAAAAGAGGATAAAGAAATAATGATACCTTTTTGTGATGCCTTTATAGAAGATGTGGATAATGAGAATAAAAAGATCATAATAAATCCGATTGAAGGTTTGCTCGATGCATATTGATATTCTGACACTTTTCCCGGAGATGTTTGAAAGTCCTCTTTCACATAGCATAGTAAAAAGGGCTATCGAGAGAAAAAAACTTACGATCGATTTTATTGATTTCCGGGAATTCTCCCAAGATAAACATAAACAGGTTGATGATTACCCCTTCGGCGGTGCTCCGGGTATGGTTATCAAACCAGAACCTCTATTTGAAGCAGTTGATTTCCTGAAAGACAAAAGAAAAGATCTCCTTGGGACTGAGAAATTCCCGCTCATATATTTAACTCCTCAGGGAGAAACATACACTCAAAAAATCGCTGAAGAACTGAGCGAAAAAAAATATCTTGCATTTTTATGCGGGCATTACAAAGATGTTGACTACCGTGTTCGCGAGCATCTTGTCACACGGGAGATATCAATCGGAAATTATGTGTTATCCGGCGGCGAACTTCCTGCAATGATAATTATTGATTCTCTTGCTCGTTTGCAGGAAGGTGTGCTTTCAAACATTGAATCCGCCTACAGTGATTCATTTCAGGGCGACACACTGGATGGTCCTTATTATACTCGACCACGCGAATATAGAGGTTATAAGGTGCCGGATGTGCTGCTTTCAGGTAATCATAAAATGATTGAAGAATGGCAAAAAAGTAAACGGAAAAAACTTACAGAAAAGGTGAAAGGAACTTCTGATGTATGATAATCTTTTTCTTGGGCTGGTTCATCATCCGGTTTATAACAAAAATAAAGAGATCGTCACGACTTCTCTCACCAACCTTGATATACATGATATTGCGCGAACCTGTAAAACGTATGGTATAAGAAACTATTTTATAATTAATCCTGAGAATGCACAAAGAGATATTTTCAATCGATTAAAAGATTTCTGGCGAACAGGACCCGGCAAACAATACAACATAAACCGTTTTGATGCTTTTAAACTCATCGAGTTTGTGCCTGATATTGAAAGTGCAAAAAAATGGGTCAAGGACAGATACTCCCAGGATCCTATTCTTATTACTACTTCTGCGAGGTTAGTGCCGGGAAGTGTTTCCTATAAAGAAATGAGAAAAATAATAAACAGATCCTTTCCAAAACTCATTCTTTTTGGAACCGGATACGGCATGTCTGAAGAGTTGATCAACACGAGTAATTTCCATGTTTTAAGAATAGAAGGAACTGGTCCATACAATCATCTTTCTGTACGCAGTGCAATTGCTATAACACTTGACAGGTTACTCGGCGATTACGAATAAAGGCACTAATCTAAATAAAACCAGAATCAATAAATAAATAAGTAATAATGAGGTTTTTATGGATATTTTATATAGAGTTGGTCAAGAGCAGATGAACGTGGAATTGCCGGATTTTAATACCGGTGATACCATAACAGTACACTACACGATCCGAGAGTTTGAAAAACCTCGTATTCAGCTATTTCAAGGTATAGTGATCCAGAAAAAAGGTTCTGGTGTCAACAAAACATTTACCGTTCGAAAAATAAGTCATGGTGTTGCAGTAGAGCGCATTTTCCCTCTTTTCTCACCATTGATCCAAAAAATCGAAGTAGTACGCTATGGACGCGTCCGTCGTTCCAAGCTTTTCTATCTGAGAAAACTCCGAAGTAAAAGCACAAAGGTCAAACGAGGGAATAAACCGACACCAAAGAATAAAGTTGAAAACACAACAAGTGAATAAAAAGAGGTACAGCAATATAAGCGTACAGTATCATTTCTGTTTCTCTTAACATTTATTCACTTCGAATTCAAAAGATTCATGTTCTTTTCATAGCTCAAAGCTTTCTGAAAAATTATGCTTAAACGATTAGATTTCAGGAAAGAATATTGGCGATTCTTTGAACTGCTGATGTTCCCCATTGCAATTGCTATTGGCTTTTTTGTAGTCTATCAGCAATTTTATAGTAACTATACCTCTCTTTTCAACGAATTCACAAAAATATTCCTTTTCTATTTTGCATGCCTTAATATTCTGAAAATCTATTACAATCGTGGCAGTATCACCTACATAAAAAAGATATTCTTCGATCTTTGTGCAGTAATAATTTCGTTCATTTTTTACAATGATCTTATTGTTTTCCAGGTATATATTGTCCTGCGTCAGATCATTATTCTCATCGATATGCTCGCGTCAACAAAATCTGCCGTGAATTTATTTTCACGTTTTAGAAATCATCCTTCAAAGGTTATTTTACTAAGTTTTGGACTGATAATTTTGCTGGGCACAACCTTCCTGAGTTTGCCGCTTGCTTCATCTAATGGAGAAAGCATTGGACCAATCAATGCAGGATTTACCGCAACTTCAGCAACCTGTGTGACCGGTTTGATCGTGCTCGATACGGGTACTGATTTTTCACCTTTCGGGCATGCAATAATACTTATATTGATGCAGATCGGTGGGCTTGGTATCATGACTTTTTCCACAGCACTGATAATGCTTTTCGGGAAACAGATAAGTCTGCAGGGGCAGTCACTATTGCAGGGAGTACTCGGAGAAGCATCAAAAGACAGTTTGGTGAAGCTGCTTCGTGCGATCATAGTTACGACTTTTATTTTTGAATTGATCGGAGCAATGGTGCTTTTCCTGAAATTCCGGCCTCTTGCTTATTTTGCCCAACTTTCAAACTTTAGTCTACTCGGGCATTGTATGTTCCACTCTGTCTCCGCTTTTTGTAATGCTGGATTCTGCTTATATTCAGACAGTTTTATGCGATTTCAGGGAAGCTGGAGTGTCAATCTTGTGATCATGTCACTGATAATTGTTGGAGGGATCGGTTTCACGGTTATGCTTGATGTTTACAACAATGTGATAAGGAGAAGACACATCCGGTTCTTATCATTGCACTCGAAAGTTGTAATAGTCACCACTATAGCGCTGATAGTGATTGGAAGTATTTTGATTTTTGCTTTTGAATACAATAATCAACTGAATCAGCTTCCGATGAAAAACAGTATTCTTGCATCAACTTTCCAATCCGTCACGACGCGAACTGCAGGATTTAACACTCTCGATATTTCAAAAATGAGCTTTGCTTCAGTAATTTTGATGATAGTATTTATGTTTATTGGCGCTTCACCGGGTTCAACAGGCGGCGGTATAAAAACGACAAGCTTTGCGATCCTTGTTCTTTCTGTCTGGTCGATCATCCGCCACAGAGAAGATGTGGAGGTTTTCCACTGCTCTGTTTCTTCAGAAAATACAAGAAAAGTGATGTCTCTCATTACAATTTCCGGAACGATCCTGGTCACTCTTATTCTTGTTCTATGCGTATCTGAAGCAAGTCGTGGATTTAATTTTGAACAGATCATTTTTGAAGCATTCTCTGCGTTTGGCACGGTCGGACTATCCATGGGTATCACTCCACACTTGACATCCATTGGTAAACTTGCAATTATTGCTTTAATGTATTTGGGACGTGTTGGTCCTTTGACCATAGCGTTCGCATTAAGTGAGAAAAAAATAAGTGTCCATTATCATTATCCTGATGAAAATATAGCTATCGGTTAAGGATAAATTTTTCGGAGGAACAATGGCTCAATTTGCTGTAATCGGTTTAGGAAGATTTGGTGTTACCGTCGCAGAAACCCTTGTGAAAAAGGGTGCTGAAGTTATCGCAATAGACAATGACGAAAAAAAGGTAGAAGAAGCTCGTGCCTTTGTAACGAACTCCGTTTGCCTGGATTCTACTGACGAACAGGCACTCCGCGCCATTGATATCGGTAATGTCGATGCAGTGGTTATCGCAATCGGAGAAAATATTGAAGTGAGCGTGCTGACGGCAGCTATTCTCAGAAAGATTGGCGTAGGCAAGATCATGGCAAAGGTGGACAGCGAACTCCATGCGCGGATTCTTTCTATTATGGGAGTTCAACGCACAATTTTCCCTGAACAATATGTTGGACGCGAGATTGCAAACTTGTTGATCTCCCAACACATCTTTACTTATACTGAAATTTCCAAAGAACACAGCGTCGTCGAGATTGCTGTTCCTTCTTTCTTTGTGGGAAAAAGTCTCAAAACCCTTGATGTACGAAATAAATACAATATCAGCATTATTGCGATAAAAAGCACGAAACCAACTGTCGACGAACAAGGAAATAATATCCTGCTCGAAGAAACAAATGTGCTTCCTTCGGCTGATGATGTCCTTCATAATTCAGATAAAATAATTATCATCGGCAAAAATAATGATGTTGATGCCTTGATTAAAATTGCTGAAAAGCAAAAGATGAAAGAATAATTTTTTGGAGTTTCCATGCATTTAACATTTCAGAGCAAACTTCGTATCATTGTTATTATTCTTCTAATTTTTATTATCGTCAACGCAGCTTTTGTTCTCTACAAATTGAATAATACACTCATTCATGAAGTGATCAGAGATCGGATAATGACTATCCAATATATCTTCCTGTTTATTGAGTTGATACTCGGTATCGTGCTTCTTTTCTATGTTCCAATGATACTGCAGGATTCCCTCAAGCCTATTGAATCAGTCTTTGAGGAGCTTAAAAGAGGTAAATTCGATATTTCTGTCCCGGAGGAATACCACCACGGACCAGTTGCTGCACTTATAAGTGAAACGAATATGATGATAACGAATCTGAAACAGTTTGACAATGAGAAGAAAAGCAAAATCCAGGAATATGCGCACCGCCTTAATGTGATACTTGAAAACACAGATGACGGCATTCTCATTACAAATGATAAAGATGAGATCGTGATGATAGACAGACATGCTCAAAAACTACTTGGACTGGCTTCTGTTGATAACAATCCCCCACTTCTTGACTTTCATTATGAAAGTGAAGTCCTTAAGTTCTTTCAGGAAGCTGTTTCTCAGAAAATGCTCATCGCAGAACGAAAAATTTACATCCCAAAAATAAAAAAGCATGTGACATTTCATGTGGGTATTATCCACAATGAAGAAGGAATTGTGACAGGAATGGTCTTTGTCATAACTGGTATCGACCTTAAAAAGTTATATGAACCTCTCGGCACTGAAGATGGAAAATCAAGATCAGAAGGATAGATTTGAAAGAGAATTGACATTTGCGGTACGCACAGATGACATCATCAGGATTGATAAATATTTAGCAAACCTGAACATCAATGAACTCTACTCGCGATCTTTTATCGATCGTTTATTAAAAAATGGATTTGTAACTCTTGACGGAAAAATCGTAAAGAAAAGCGAGCATGTTCACAAAGATCAGTTGATACACGTCAAAATTCCCCCGCCCACAAAAAAGGACATTTTTCCGGAAAATATCGAACTTTCCTTTGTATATGAAGATGAACACCTTGCAATTATAGATAAGCCTGCCGGTATGGTCGTGCATCCTGCACCCGGGCATTACCATGGCACGCTCGTGAATGCGATAATGTACCACCTGAAGCACCTCTCAGCACCTGACGATCCTCTACGACCGGGCATCGTGCATCGTCTTGATAAAGACACTTCCGGTTTGATAATCGTTGCAAAGAACGATCTAGTTCATGCAAAATTGAAGGAACTCTTTGCGAACCACGAGATCCAAAAAATATATATTGCGTTTACAATGGGAAATCTTACTTCTCCTGAAGGCACGATCCGTACTTTGTTTGGACGAAATCCTGAGAACAGTAGAAAAATGGCAGTCCTCGAAGAAGGTAAGCTCGCAGTTACCCATTATGAAGTAATTGAAACATACCCCGGTCTCGATATCACGAAGATCATTTTAGAAACAGGAAGAACTCACCAAATTCGAGTCCATTTTTCCCATCTTATACATCCTGTTTTGGGTGACACATTGTATTCGACACAAAAGCAGATGATCAATCTTGTGCCGGAAAGAGCGAAAAAGATTGTACGACATTTGATCATGAACACATTGAGAAGACAGGCACTTCATGCGCACCAACTCGAGTTCATTCACCCGATCACGAAAAAAACGATTTTTGTCACCAGTCCTATTCCTCAGGATATGGATAATGTTTTGAGAATTATGAGAAAAAGCTTTTACGGTTCAGTCATCTAGCTAATTTAAAGAGATGTTACATCACAATAGTGAGTATTTCATCGAGATCAGAAAATCAGTAATCTCATCCAATAGATAAGAAAAATATTGCCAATCTCAATGCTAATACAAACTTTTGTGAAAAAATATTCAGGAAGGATACATGGATAAACAATTCTTCACATCGAATAGAAAAGAACTCTTTGAACTTTTACCTGATAAGAGTATTGCAGTTTTCTCTGCAACAGTTTCCGACTCGGGAAATCTGCCAGTTGATTTCGAACAAAATGCAAACTTTTTTTATCTGACCGGGCTCAAAGTAGCAAATGCGCAGCTCATTTTGGCAAAGCATGGAAAGGCTAGCCAACCAATGATTTTCATTGAACGTAACATTCCGGAAATGGAAGTCTGGATTGGAAAGAAATTGTCAAAGGAAGAAGTAAAAGAAATTTCAGGTGTTGAGAAAGTATTTTACATCGATGAATTGCCAAGCGTGTTCCATAACATTGTACTCACCAGCGAAGTTTGTTTTTATGACCATCACGCAAACAAGATCGGAGCAAATCTTACTGATTCGCTCTATCAAATTAAAGAGATTACTGCTCATTATCCTGCGCTAAAGATACTTCACCCGGGACCATTCTTAACACAACTCAGATCGATCAAAAAGAAAGATGAGATCAAAGAGATGCAAGAAGCGATCCGTATCACCCATCATGCGATTATCAACCTGATGAAAAATACAAAACCCGGCATAATGGAATATGAACTTGAAGCATATTTCCGCTTTGAATGTGTTAAGAATAATGCCAAGCAAATGGCATTCTTCCCTATTATCGCAAGTGGCAAAAATGCTACGATACTGCATTACGAAAAGAATAACTGTAAAGTCGGACAAGATGATCTCGTGCTTGTTGATGTAGGAGCTAAGTGGAACGAATATTGTGCAGATATTACACGAAC
>Ga0268278_1000635_pt1 | contig 23266 bp, 22 predicted proteins | sample saktaG_3_FD_190135 | JGI IMG/M metagenome (GOLD analysis project Ga0268278, IMG submission 190135) | Saline water microbial communities from Sakinaw Lake, British Columbia, Canada - sak_2010_1_5_55m | ecosystem: Environmental > Aquatic > Non-marine Saline and Alkaline > Saline ...
GATCAACCATATCACATAAATAAAGTATTGCCCTGCATTTAAAGTTTTTATTCTCATTTCCCAAAACACGTATCATCTTGGAGAGCGTGGCAATAAACCTATTCATGTCTTTTATTTTATATTTTGCCAGCTCGCCATTCTGCGCTTTACACAGCAATCTCACTAATTTATCAGCACAGAACGGCAGGTTTACGGCAAGGTCCATAACCGAAGCGGATTTCTCAAACCAGGTCTTTTCATTTAATGAGGCATCCTCTATTAAAGCCGCCCATGCAGGCTCAGAAAACACATCTAAACTGCTTGCTAAAAAGTGCTCCACAAGGATTGAAGCAGCGGCATTGCTGCGTATAGGCGATCTGACCATCCCGCCTTCAGGCGCAAGCTCACGGTCTGTTTTCTCGCCAAAGACCTGCGGTTGAACAATCTGGCTTAAAAAATGTTTTCTTACTATGTCTTTACGCATAAGCGTATTATACCAATATGGATTTGCCTTATAAGCACTAACCAGTTTGAGTAGATTTTTGTGGTATACCCTGCCTTCATCATGGCTGCCATCTTTAACCCCTTTATAGTCGTCTATCATGCTGGCATCCCCGGCAAGATAATTAAGCCTGCTTGATGCAATGTACCTGAAGGCTACATAATATAAAATTGCCGCCAATAAAAATCCGATTCCAGAAGATAAAAGGCTTGTATATCCAGTCAAGGCAGGCAAGAAACACGCAACTAATACAGTAGTGACGGCCGCATAATGCAGCCTTCTCTGAATATCATGCCTCTTCTTAAGATGTATCTCTCCATATTTTGCAGTTACATAATGCTCGATCATAGACATATCATAAGACTTTTGTCTAAGATTTTTAGCAAGCGAATAAAAGCTATCCTTTACTATATTTTTATCTACATCTATGCCACGCCGTATCATTTCATTAACATACCAATCAGCCCAATCTCTGACCTTACGTTGTTCGCTTTCAGGAAGGCTGTTCCATGCATCGACCTCGCGCATTACGGCTTCAGCCTCTTTTTTTAAACTTGAATGCTTTGATGCCTCATGCCTTATGTACATATAAAGAAGACCTGCCGGCGCCGGGCATTCAGGATTAAAAAGCATATCCGAAAGATATGTCTGCCTTCCGCGATAACTTGTTGCAAGGGCATCTGCTGAAATACGGGCTATTAAAAATTCGACCCCTTTCTTTTCCTGCCGCAGGATTTCTTCTCTCAGGTATTCAGGGTATTGGCTGATATCAGAGTGCATATGAGGCTCACCTAGTATCTCGATAATCTCAGGGTTTACTGCCCCTTTTTTCCGTAAAAATGCCGCTGCGTGGTGGTTACGGTTTATCTTGTGAATATCTGCTTTGAGTAATCGCTTTGCACCCTGCAAAACCTTAACCGGCTGACTCCTTGCAGACTGCGGCCTTAGGGTATGCTTAGCTGATAGTTCATTGCTCATTGCCTGTCCCGAGCGCAGTCGAGGGATTGATAGATGATAACCAATACCACTGTCCTGACATACAAAAGCAACTAATATGATGACTATTATGATGTTCTTCATTTTTCCCATAAGTAAAAAAAACCTGGTATTCTTCCTTGCCAGGGGTCTTAGTTAATTATAGTTTTATAAAAGTTAATGTTATCTTACACAGAAAAACGCCTGTTGTCAATAAAATAATAATATTATGTATTTTTTACATATTATCAGGTGGGCTGGGGAATTTTCCATTTAAGGCATCTGTCGCAAGCAGTTTTATCTCGCTGCTAAAATCAGCACCGGCAATCCATTCCAAATAAGAACGGTCATTCCTTGCCATATCTCTTATGTGTTTCTTGCGCCTGTATTTTCCAAACGCAGGGTACAGGTTTCCATTCCACCAGCAGAATTTTCTCTCAAGATCAAAATAGGCGCTTGATTGCTCATAGTCAAAGTCTCTTAATGACTCTATACCTTCTTCCTCTTTACCGTATCTTTTAATCTGAGAATCAAAAATCTCAACAGTTGCTTCAGCATCACCCAATGCAGTGTGGGCATTTGTAAGCTCTTTACCGCAGTAAAGCTGGTATGCTGCCATGAGGTCTCTTTTTTCATGAATGTGATAGACCTTTTGCGCGTCATATATATCGCGCTCTTTCCAGTGAAAGCTAAGCCCCGCTTCAAGAAGCTCCCGCTCAAGCACAGGAATGTCAAATCTTTGTATATTAAATCCGCCAAGGTCAGCATCGCCTATAAATTCCAATACCTCTTTGGCTATTTCCTTAAAACGCGGGGCATCTTTTACATCGTTATCAGTAATATCTATAATACGGCTTACGTTAAGGGGTATGGGCATACCGGGATTAACGCGTTTGACGTAATCCTGCCTTGAGCCATCAGGCATAAGCTTGACCATGCCTATTTCAACAATTTTATCTTTTTCAACCCATGTGCCTGTTGTCTCAAGGTCAAAAACAATCAATGTTTTTTTAAGTTTCATATTTTACTCCTGCCTACCGGCAGGCAGGCCTGCCTTTTAAAAACCGCTATTGTTTCTATGTGTTTTGTGCGGGCAAACATATCGAAACATGATAGCTTTATTAGTTTCCATTTGTTTTTTTGTGCGATAATCCTGGAATCGCGCGCCAGGGTGGCGGGATCGCAGGATATATAATATATATATTCTACATTTTCAACACCAGCTAGATATTCGGCTAAAGTACTGTTTATCCCTGATCTTGGAGGGTCAAGAATTACTAAGCCCGCGCTTTTTTTCATCTTATTACAAAAATCAGGGAAAGCCCTGTTTGCATCGGAACAATAAAACTTGATGTTTTCAGCGGATAAAGACTTCTTGGTATGCACAGCGCAATCAATGGCTATGCTGCTGTTATCCACGCCAATCACTTTGTCAAATAAGTCACGCAGTAATATGCCAAATAATCCTACACCGCAGAAAAGATCAAAAAGCACATTATCTTTTTGCTGCCCTATAGACTCACGAAGCCATTTCACCATAGAAGATGCTATATACGGATTTGCCTGGGAAAACGCGAGCGGGGAAAACGTGATATCGGAACCTGAAAAATTATCCACATAAAACCTGTCTCCAGGATGATTGCTTATATGAATATTGCCCGATGAATCGGACTTAACTGTAATGTCTTGCTTTTTACTGATAGCAAACAGTTCGGGAATTTTATGATTTATTGCATGGTTAGCTAAAGGGCACTTATCTATTTCGATAATTGTTTTATTGTCTTTTGAAAAATACCCATAACATGTTTTTGACCTGTGCATAGTAATTGATGCTCGATATCCATAGCATGCACTTGATGGTAAAACCGGCCCATACTCAAAATCTTTTATGCCGCCTATACGGCTCATGATATCTGATACCTGCTGCGCTTTAAGCGTAAGTTCTTTTTCATAATTTACATGTTGATATTGGCAGCCCCCGCACTCTCCATAATAAGGGCAAGCAGGCTCTATCCTGTCTTTAGATGGCGTCAGCACTTCAAGCACAGCACCCCGCATAAAGCTTTTTTTGTTCTCCCTTACCGCAAACCTAACTTTTTCCCCCGGTAAGGCACCTTCAACAAAACATACCTTTCCGTCTATTTTTCCGATCCCCTGCCCGCCATAAGCCAAGGCATATATATCTATCTCTCTCTTATCCATCTTCTTCTTAGGAACGGTTCTCAAGCACGAGTACTCGTGCTTGAGAACCGTTCCTAAGCCCAATTTGTATTATCTTGTTGTATACTTCTTTAAAATTGTTTGTTTTGCAGTTGTAATCCGCAATGCCAGAGAGGGCCTTGCTTGAAGAGTTAAACGCTATTGAATATCCAACACCTTTTGCGAGCGGGATATCGCCTGCGCTATCCCCTACACCGATAACCTCATGCGGTTTTACCTTAAAACGTTTTAATATATCTTTTAAGATTTTTCCCTTGGCGCCATGGGATATGTTTATCTTAACAGACCCTGTCAATATGCCGTTTCGGGACGCGAGCCTGTTTGACAAGACAAAATCAAAACCCAGCTCATTTTTAATGGTGTCGGCTATATACTGCAGGCCCGTTGATACAGCAATTAGTTTAAAACCTTTATCCTTTAGTTTCCTTAAACACGTTTTAGCGTTTTTTACATATGGTACAGGCTGAAATAAAACGGATATCTCCTCTTCGCGCATGCCCTTCCAGCATTGAGCGTCAAGCTGGCAGAATCGCTTATAGCTTATCTTACCGGCAATAAATCTTTGCTGGTATTTACATGCAATCTCACCCCACATGTTAAGCTTTTCATGTATCATCTGCCATGAGCTTACGTGTTTTGTGATGGTACCATCTATGTCGAATATGATTAGCTTATACATAAAATTATAGTTTTTCCCCGGCGAGCTGGCCGCAGGCAGCCTGTATGTCCTTGCCTTTTGAGGCTCTTAATGTGATATGCTCATGGCGGCCTTTAACCCTGTTTAAGAAAGTTTCCAGCGCTTGCCTGTCAGGGGCCTTGAATTTGAATCCGCGGACCTCACTGTAAGGAATAAGATTTATTTTTGCCCTTAAAATCTTGGCAATACGCGCTAAATCATCGGCATCCGCAGGGTCGTCATTTATACCAGGTATTAATATGTATTCAAGGGTTATAATTCTTTTTGCCTGTTCAACATAATCAGATAAAGCATGTATAACAGTTTTTAATGGAAAACGTTTGTTTATCGGCATTAATTTGTCACGCTTGGCATCTGTTACGGCGTGGAGGGACAATGACAGGTTGACCTGCATCTTAAAATCGCCCAATTTCTTTATGGCAGGCACTATGCCGCAGGTAGAAACAGTTATGCGCCTTGCGCCTATATTAAGGCCATTTTCATCGTTCATTGTCCTTAAGGCCTTTACGAGATTCTCGTAATTATCAAGAGGCTCGCCCATACCCATAAATACGTAATTAGTAATACTCATTTTTAGCGTATCTCGCACATACAGTATTTGATTTAGTATCTCTGATGCGGATAGATTCCTCGCGAAACCCTTGATGCCGCTTGCGCAAAAGGCACATCGAAACCTGCAGCCTGCCTGCGTTGACAGGCATATAGTGTTTCTTGTTTTTGAGGGTATTACAACTGTTTCAATATAAAGCGAATCATCAAGGCAAAACAACAGCTTTATTGTTCCGTCTTTGCTTGTATTTGTTTGAGCGCACTTAGGGCTTGAAACGAAAAACCCGCTTTCAAGTTCATGGACAAGGGTTTTGGGCAGGTTTGTCATGGCGCTGAAATCACCTGCCCCATATTTAAAAAGCCAGCTGATTACCTGCTTTGCGCGGTATTCGGGCTGGCCTTTTTTCGTTAGGATATTCTCAAGGTCTGAAATCGTGTAATTTTTTATATCAAATTTTTTCATAACAAGCTATACCTGGTCGCCTTGTGCCTATAACCATTTTTTACGTTTAAAATAAAATAGCATTGTAAGCGCAACGCTAATCATCACTACCCATGCAAACGCATAGCCGTACGGCCAATTCAGCTCAGGCATATTAAAAGGGGACTTTGCTGTATTAAAGTTCATCCCGTAAAGCCCTGCAATAAATGTTAACGGTATAAAAATGGTTGCTATGATAGTCAATACCTTCATGACCTCATTCATCCTGTTACTTATGCTTGAAAGATATATATCAAGCATGCCTGATGCCATATCCCTTAAGGTTTCGATAGTATCTATTACCTGTATAGTATGATCATAGAGGTCTCTTATATACACAACAGTTGGATCCTTTATAAGCGGGCTTTCATCTTTATGAAAAGAACCTATAACCTCCCTTAACGGCCATACTGACTTACGCAGGTATAACATGTCTTTTTTCATATCCTGTATACCCTTCAGGCATTCAGGACTGGGGTCTCCAACCAGCCCTTCCTCAACAACCTCCACCCTTTCCCCTAAGTGCTCAAGTATCAAGAAATAATTGTCTACAATAGCATCGAGAAGGCTATAAGCAAGATAATCAGGGCCCATTTTTCTTACCTTGCCTTTGGCGCTCCTTAATCTCTCTCTGACTATATCAAAGACATCCCCTTCCTTCTCCTGAAAAGACAGGACATAATTATCACCCAATATAAGGCTTACCTGCTCCACCTGCACCTCATCTCCCTTACCGTTAAGGTAAACCATTTTTATCATGATATAAATATAGCTATCAAAGCTTTCGAATTTGGCGCGTTGATTTGTAAACACAATGTCTTCAAGCGTCAAAGGGTGAAGGCCAAAATGCTTGCCGATTTTTTCTATTATCGCTATGTCATGTATACCGTCAATATTAATCCACGTGACAGTCGGGCTTCCTAAAAACGGGAATGCCTCTTCAGGATTTTCAAGAACCCTTTCGTTTATGCTTGATCCATCATAATCTATTACAGTTATCTTCACTTTTCCAGTATCCCTCTGGCCAACGTGTACAAGCGCTCCCGGAGGAAGCCCGCGTGTTTTTGATGAATCCCTGGTATTTTCTTCCATAGAAACCTCCTATGCATTAGTAAGCTATAATTATTATATATTTTACCGCTGATACATCATTATTGCAATATAATTTGCATGAAATAATATGAAGTGCAGCATATACCATTTATGCCCTTGCTTTCGCAGCGATGGTATTTTTGCATGGAACTAAAATCAAGGCAAAAAAAGCCAAATCGCTGCTCCAGCAAAGCCATGAATGGCACATGCTATGCGCTGTACGCTATTTTATACCGCTTCGATAGTGGAGGGAGGTTTTGTGGCGAGATTATAGGTTACGCTTACAACTCCGGGAACTTCTGATGTAATTTTATCTGCAAGCTTACGAAGCAAGCCATATGGCAAATCTGTTGGGATTGCCTCTCTGGCATCGATACTATCCCAGCAGCGTATTTCAATCTGCTGGCCAAATGCCCTTTTGCCATCACGCATACCCGTTACCCTGTCATTGTGAAGTATTGCCATATATTGAAAGGCTTTAATCTCGGCAAATTCCTGCTCAAGGATAAACGTTGCCTTGCGCACTACCTCAAGCTTTTCATGTGTGACTTCGCCAATTATCCTTGCCGCAAGCGCGGGCCCGGGAAAAGGCGGACGGGAATAGATGCTTTCAGGTAAACCCAATGCCTTTGCAAGCACCCTTACGCTGTCTTTGCGGAGCTGGACAAGCGGTTCTAATATTTTATAGCCAAAACTCTTTTGGGTATCAATTCCAAGCTGCTGGAAAACATTATGCTGTCTTTTAATGCCCGCGACCGTTTCATCTATATCCGTTAAAATAGTGCCTTGTAAAAGAAATTTTGCGGAGCTATCCCTGACAAGAATCCCGAAAACATCCTTATAAAAGGCCTGTGTAATAGCCTCTCTTTTAAGCTCTGGATCCGCAATGCCGCTAAGGGCATTTAAAAACTTATCTCTTGCGTCAACTATTTCGACATGCACGCCTAAGCCCTTAAATAATGATACAATTTTTGCCGGCTCATCCTGCCGCATCAGGCCATTGTCTATAAAATAAGTTTTAAGCCTGGCGCCTATCGCTATATGGCCGAGCATCGTAACAGCAGCGCTGTCAACGCCCCCTGAAAGAGCATTAATGGTTAAGCCGCTTCCGACAGAAGCTGCTATATGCCCTGATTGTTCTTTTATGAATTCATCTGTATTCAAGCTATCAAGTCGTATCTCTTTAAGCGTTTCCATTATTTGCTCCTGGTTTTATTAGCTACGGCTGATTATCTCTATAAGGTGGTATCCGAATTCTGTTTTTACGGGGCCGTGCACCTTTCCTAAATCCTTATGAAAAACAATCTCATCAAACTCAACAACCATCTGCCCGGGCTCGAACTCACCAAGGTCGCCGCCATCTTTGCCTGAAGGGCATTCTGAGTAAAGTGCCGCCACCTTTGCAAACGCCTCACCTGATTCTATCTGCTTCTTTAACTTCTCACATCTGGCTTCATCTGATACCAGTATGTGCCTTGCCCTGGCCTTTGCCATAAAATTTTCTCCTTGGGATGATTTCTATAAAACTTCTGCCTCTATCCTGTCTATAATCTTTTGCGTATCGTCGATAGCTTTGGCTGAGAGCATATTAGATGCCCTTGCCTGCGACACAAGGGATTTTAATGTTGTCAAAAATCTCCTGATAAGCGTAGCGCGTTTCTTCTGCCAAGCTTCTTCAGGCTCGAGTTCTTCACGCTGCCTCATAAGCGCTGTAAGGTCTTTTTTAGCCGCGCTTGAGTCTTTGCCCATTTCAAGCACAGATCGTTTTATCTTGGCGTAATCTTCTTTATCCAGCCCTCTTTTGTTACGGGCAAGGCGCAGGACATCAACAGATTCATAGGTTGGCACTAAGGCCGTATCTGTTTCATCATTATAATCTTTTTTAAGATAAAGGGGGTCTTCCTTTTCCAAAAAACAATATGATCTTAACAATTTAATAGCGGTCTGCTTGCGTATGCCTATCTCTTTAGCTGTGTATGTCTCGAATTTATCATAGCCCCACTCTTTATACAGTTTGTCCTTCCATACGGTATAAAGCGCCTGGCCGAAGCTTATCCAAGAGGTCTTAAAGCCTTTCGCGCTTTCAAGTATGCTGCGCCTTATGCTTTCTCCGTCAAGAGCAGATATTTTATCCTCAATTACACGTATTGACTTTGTCTTTATATTCTGCATATTTTTTGTTTGAACCTGCGATAGGTTATGTTTAGGGGTTAAGCTTATTTAAAACTCTATGATAAACTGCTAATGTATCCTTAGTAACACGCTCCTTTGTGTACTGCGAATCAACCATCTGCCGGCCTGTATAACCTAAACGATTTCTTAATTTGTCATCATCTAAAAGAGTAATAATTTTTGTCGCGATAAGCTCGAAATCTCTTACAGGAACAATGAAGCCGTTTATTCCGTCTTGTATAACCTCGGGCATGCCCCCCATATTTGTAACTATTATAGGTTTTGCCGATGCCATTGCCTCAAGCATTGTAAGTCCAAAAGGCTCACAGCTGCTTGAAGGATACAGGCACACATCGCTTGCCGCGTAAATCTTCTTTATATCGTCAAGAGTATAAGAGTCTATTAATACATTCTTTTCAAGCTTAAAATGTTTTATAAGACTTACCATGTACGCGATATCCTTTTGCTGGGTAGAGCCCCAATCTATTATATTCTTTGAACCGGCAAGCACAAGTATGGCATCGGGGTATCTATGCCTAACTAAGCTCATGGCCTTGATGCTCGTATCGCAGCCCTTCGCGAGGCCTATCCTCGCAGGGTGAAAAATAACCTTCCTGTTCTTAAGTTGGGGGTATTTCTGCAGTATATTGCCCGGTTTTAATCCAGGATGAAATTTGTTTTGGTCTATGCCATGATGAACAACAGTAATCTTTGTATCATCTACGCCTATACCTATAAGCTCTTTCTTGATAAAATGGCTTACTGCTATTATATGATCCCACGCGATATCATTGGTAAGCTCCATAAACAAAAGTTCATCCCACGCGTTATGGGCTGTAAGTATCATGGGTATGTTTCTCGACTTTGCAAGCTGCTGCAGGGTTTCGGCATGAACCTTGCTGAAATAATGCATATTATGCGCATGCACTATATCAGGCTGCATCTCATCGAAGAAAGCGGTGAACTCCCTCTCAACCTCATCTTTTATACCGACCAGGCCTCTTTTGTAAAGCCAGTTAAGATCCATAATCGGCGTACGCACAATCTGCACTTTTTCAAAATCTTGACGGCCATCAACACCCTCTACAGCGCCCGTAAGCAGTGAGACATTATGATACGCTTTGGCTAATTGCGGCAATATTATTGTAAGATGAGTCTCAACGCCCCCTATGATAGGGGGAAATCCCCAGTGAAAATGCGCGATATTTAAAGTATTGTCTTTCATTAGTAGTAATACCTCTTTCCTGTTTGTTTTTCAACTTTACGGTTAAAGGTGTGGAGTTTTTTCGGGCTTAATTTATAATGCGTGCCAAATACGGATATATCAAGCTTTTTTTTGGCTGAAGACGCGATACGAATCTTAACGGTAGTATGATTAAGTTTGATGTGCAGCGCTAACCCCTGCCATGACAATACAAACTGCATATAATTCCATGTATTAGGCAGATTGGGGTTTATGATTAGCTTTTCCTTCACTATATTTATACCGGCAAAACCGAAAATAGCAGTCTGCCACGTACCGCCCAACGAGGCAGCGTGTATACCCTCCGCGGTATTGCCATAGATATTACTGATATCAGCCCTTAACGCAAGGTTAAAAAGTGTGTATGCCCTCTGCATATCGCCTATTTCAGCCGCTATTGCCGCGTGTATTGAAGCGCTTAACGATGAGCTATGGACAGTCCTGGCGATATAATAGTCGTAATTTGTCTTTTTTGTTTTAAGATTAAATACATCACCTAAAAGATATAGCAGCATGAGCACATCGGCCTGCTTGACAAGCTGGCTTAATGCCACGTCCCTGCCTCTCCAGCTTTTTGGTATTACAGGTATCCCGTTTTCATCAGCCTCAGTGAGCCGGACATTTTTAAGCTTAAGATATCCGTCAAATTGCTCGATAAAACCGCCTTTCCTGGATTCTAGCGCTATCTTAGAAGCAATGTTTTTCCACTCGGATATTTCACGGCTCTTAAGATTAATTTTTTGGGATAATACCTTAAAGGCCTTTGGATTTTTTACCTTCAGAGACCCGTAAAGCCTGCATGCTGTCAGAATATTCCACTTGGCCATCATGTTGGTGAAATAATTATTATCTATATTTATATGAAACTCATCGGGCCCTATTATGTTTCGTATCTCATAGGCGTTTCTGGATTTATTATAACTTACTCGCGATGCCCAGAATCTTGCTGTTTCGAGCATTATCTCATAGCCGCACTTATTCATAAAAGCATGGTCACCAGTTGCCACAAAATATTTATAAACAGCGTAAGCGATATCGGCTGTTATATGATGCTCAAATTCATGGGTGTGCACCCTTGTAATCTTACCATCTATGTCCCTTGCCCATGCGGGGGTCTCTTCAGTGCCCTCCGAGGCAGACTCCCATGGGAATTTCGCGCCTTTATAACCCGTCTCTCTCGCGAGCGCACGGGCCTGATTCAAGCGCTTATAGCGGTATAGCAGCATGTTTTTTGCGATATCGGGAAAGACGAAAAGATAAAAGGGAAGCATGAAAATCTCGGAATCCCAGAATATGTGCCCCCTGTAACCCTCGCCGCTTAATGTCCTGGCGCCTATGCTTGAAAAACCTTTATCAGATGGCCCGCATATTATCATATGGTATATATTGAAACGCAGGTTCTGCTGAAGGTTTGCGGTCCCCCCTATTATAACATCCGCTCTTTTCCATATCTTATCCCATGAATCCACATGCGCTTTAAGGACATCAGAGAAGTTCTGCGTGAAAATTTTTCTGAATGCCTTATTGGTATTGGATTTTATAGGATTTATGCTGCTCTGGTAAGGTGTGTGTTTTATATAAAATATCTTTGTAAACGTAATCTGCTGGCCTTTTTTGATCTTAATCTGGAACACATTATCTTTTGCGTATATCTTTTTACCGTCTATCTGGTAATAAAAACCGCTCCAGAACATAATAGTAGATTTTTTGGCAAATGTCTCTATTACGAGATAGCCGGCATTATCATGCTGGCCAAGCTGGCAAACTCTGAAATGTTTTTTCCTGCCCTCACTTATTATAGCGGCATTAGAAACCGAGGTGTCTATATTGGTGTGGACATCAACCTTGCAGTCATCATCAAGCGCGGTAAGAGCGATCTGCATGGCGCCTACGTTTTTATCATGCATCGATATAAATCTTAATGATTCGTATTCATAGCGCCTCTTCTTTCTATCCTGAAAAAGGGTCTTTCGCACCAGCACGCCCTTTTTCATGTTAAGGGCCCTTTTGTGGTCAACTACGTCCATTGCCACTTCGTCAAGCTTTTGGCCCTCAACGGTAAACTTGAAATTTACAGGGTTTGGCAGGTTCACGAGTTCATCGACCTGAGAACCAACCTTATCGTAAAGGCCGCTTATAAAAACGCCTGATGAGGAATCATATGGTATGGACTCCAGTATACCCTTGACGCCCAGATAGCCGTTACCTTGCGAGAATTGAACCTCCCGTAGGGACTGTAAATCCGGCGCCCACTCGGTTTCTTTTATTACCCAATGATCATCAAGGGTATATTGAGAGTATAGGCCTTTCATAACGCAATAACATCCTTTAAGTGTAGTAGGTCAGTAATAATCTTCTTCCTTTTCTCGGCCATCGGCATAACCCGCGTTATCTCTTTGGCCTTTATCCGTGCCTGAGCACTCATCAAATTCAGGGCAGCGGGGGCAGCAATCATCTTTCAATTGGTCATCTTCCAGGCATTTCTCATAACGTATACATGATTCACAGCACACAGAAAAATCCTCCTTATTTTTTAAGCGCGCTTAAGCTTTTTGTAGTTATTCTATAACAACAATTTCTTCATCAATTTCTTCGTAATCTTCAATCCTATCAGCAAGTATCTCTCTTGCTATGTTTTTTCCGTCTTCAGAAACCATAAACTCCACATCCACCAAATCGCTTGGCTTGATCTGATCCACCGACTCCACTGAATCAAGAATGGTATCAGCTGTAATATAATAAACAACGTCCTTTTCTTCGCCTGTCGCGTAATCAAATTCTCTTACCATGATCTGGTCCTGTGCGACACTTAAGACCTCACCGTAAGAATAAAGGAACTGATCTTCATCCTGCGCAACGCTGTTTATCGGTGTTAACGCTAAACAAAAACATAATATCAAAGCAAAACCTGATAAAAGGTATCTCATTTTTTTCTCACCCCCCTTCGTAGTTTAACAGAAATTATAACATGAGCGTGTTGTTTTCGCAAGTAGTATTAAAATCCCTCTTTACCTGCTGATATTGATGATCTTGTACTTCAAAACGCCTGCGGGCACATTAATATTAATCGTGTCACCTTTTTTATGCCCAATAAGCGCCTTGCCCACTGGCGATGTTACAGATATCCTGCCACTTGCAAAATCCGCTTCTGCCTCTGATACAAGCACATAAGTCTCTTCTTCGGCTGTCTCAGCGTCTTTAATCTTTACGGTCGCGCCTATCAACACCTCATCCGACGACATCCTGGATTCATCTATTATCCGCGCGCGCGCAAGTTTATCCTCGATTTCAGATACCTTCTTTTCGTTTAGGCCCTGAGCCTCTTTCGCGGCATCGTATTCGGCATTCTCGCTTATATCGCCAAGAGCGCGGGCCTTACCTATCTCTTCTGAGAGCTGCCGTCTTTTCTTAGTCTTTAAATGCTCTAGTTCTTTTTTTATCTTGTCATATCCTGCTTGTGTTAAATATATTTTATCCATAGTTTTACCTGCCGCGTGTCTTTGATAGTAACCTGAGTATTTCAAGATAAAGCCATACTAATGTAACCATTAAGGCAAATGCCCCATACCATTCCATGTATTTTGGGGCATTAAGCTCTGCCCCTTTTTCAATAAAGTCAAAATCAAGGACAAGGTTTAAGGCAGCTATTATAACTACAAATACGCTGAAACCAATACCCATCGGGCCGCTGCTATGTATAAAACCGATATTAAAACCAAAAAACCCCATGACAATGCTCGCAAGGTACAAAATCGCAATGCCTCCTGTGGCGGCAACAATACCGAGTTTAAAATTTTCAGTTGCCTTTATAAGGCCTGATTTGTAGGCCAAAAGAAGGCAAAGCAGCGTTGATATGGTAAGCCCTACTGCCTGTATCACTATGCCGGGATAACGGGCCTCAAAGAAAGATGATATCGTGCCTAATACAACACCCTGAACAAGGGCATATATCGGGGCTGTAATAGGGGAATATTCCTTTTTAAATATGGTGACAAGCGCTACCACAAAACCTGCAATAACAGATGGGAACAAAAATGGCGCGGCAGCCACAGCCCTGCTCCATACAAAGCTTGCTGAAAAAAGCAGTAATACAATCATAAAAAATGCCTTATTGACGGTTCCTGATACCGTCATCACCCCCGCGCTATCCGTTACTCTGGATTGCCTGAAAATGTCTCCTCTAAGCGCCGGGTTTCCTGATCTTAGCATTTTGGCGACTCCTTGCTTTTTGTGTGAATAAATCTGGCGGCAAGCCATCTTTTTACGCGAAACTGTGTCTTGTATCTTCTTCTGCACATCCCGCTTTTTATAAGTTTCACCTGTTTATCGTCCTATAAACTGTTTTATTCTTAACGTCTATGGTGTCGATTGCGGCTTTGTCGGAGCAGCGATTTGGCTTTTTTTGCCATGATATTAGTCATTTGCAAAAATACCATCGCTGCGAAGATAAAGCCACAATCGACACGAAAGTTCAGCGCGCTGTTGAGATAAAGTGCTTTCTATCAACAAGCTCATCAATGCTCATATTAAAGGCATCTGCTATCTTTATCACCGTCTGGATTGAGGGATATTTTGCCTGGCCCTGCTCTATCTTTGTTATCATATTATAAGAAAGCCCCGAGTACTGGGCAAGCTTCTGCTGTGACCAGCCGGCGCTTTTTCTTAATTCCTTAACCTTTTTTACAAGCATTATCGTTTGCGTTATCTTGCTGTACCAAAATTAGTGGAAGGAGTTGATTTTTCAGGCCTTTCCTTTTCCCGGCTTGGCTTTTCTGTTTCAAGGCCTTTGGCTTCAGAGCGTTCTGACCCTGTTTTCTGAGCACGGTACTGGGCAAGGTTTTTTCTGTAATCTGATTTTACCTTATCCATCTTTTCAACAATAGCCTGTTTTTCTTCCTTGTACGCTTTTCTTAAGGCAAGCTCTTTTACCTTTGCATCGGATAATATCTGGTTCCTGATCTTGCTCTTATTGGCCATGTCTGTTATCTGAGCTATTTCATTTTCCGCACCGCTATATAATGTTTCTATCTTTTTATGCAAACTGTCTTTTGCATCCTGTATCTCAGCCTTAAGAGCGTCTATTTTTTGATTATACGACTCCATCTCAGGGTCATTTGCAAGACGGTCTATCTTTTTTTCTAAACCTTTTATCTTTTTACCGCATTTAGCGCGCGCTGCCTTTAACTTGTTATATTCTGCTTTTGCGGGCCCGCTCTTTGCCTGATAATCCTGCTTAAGTTGCTCTTGACGCCTTTTAGATTCACGTATATACATCTTCTCATCCATGTCCGCCTTACAGGTGATAAGGTCCTGCCTTAACGCAATGTCTGAGGCATTAAATTCTTTTGATAATTCTTTTAGCTTGGTTTTCTGAATCGCTATCTTTGACCCTAGCTCTGACAGATCTTTTTTTGACTTTTCAAGCTCAGGGCTATAATCCTTTCCTGCCGCAGCGTAATGGACAACGCCAAAAATCAAAAGCATCAAAACAATTACCAGCTTCTTAAACATCTTTCCTCCTCCTGTTTATGAACATTTAGAAATATTTTACTATTCTTTCTATATATTTACAAGCTAAATCCACAAAAAATTTAGGATAGGTTTGTAATAATATGCGAGACTCTCACAGCTATTTATCAGGCATGTAGTATTCATATACGATTTTGGCTATCTTTGAGATAAGTTCTCTTGACTTGTAAGAATTGCTGTATTTATGGCCAGTAAGGACACATATTAGGAAATCGCCGTTTGGGGTGAACACAATACCGGCATCATGGCATATACCCTTTTCAAGGCCTGTCTTGTGCGCTACAACGGTTCCTTTGGGAAGTTTCGCAGGTATCCTGTTTCGCGTTTTTTGTTGCTTTAAGATGCGCATACATTCAGATGATACATTCTGATTAATAAGTTTGCCTCTATACATTTTATCTAAAACAAGCGCCATATCATCAGCTGTCGTGTAGTTTTCTATACCCTTATCTCTTGATGTCATATCCATCATAAGCCTTGAAAGCCGTGTCCCCATCAAGTGATTATCCTGAAACCATCTATTAAGGTAGTCAAGGCCAAGCAGGTTTATTAAAATATTCGTTGCCGTATTATCACTTATCGTCATCATAAGCTCCATAATTTCTTTTATGCTGTATTCTTTTCCTGAACGCTGGTTTTTTAGTGTGCCTGAGCCGCCTGTTTTATCCTGCTGCCTAAGCTTTATATTATCCGAAACAGATAATTTACCTTCTTCCCGCGCTGAAAACACAGCCCCCATAATCGGCACTTTGATAATGCTTGCCGCAGGAATCCGCGTGCCTGAATCTATGTCAATACGCCAATTTCTATTATAATCTTTTATTACAACATAGGCCTTACCTTTAAAACCCTCTGTCTGGGCTGCGATTACATCCCTTAAGCTGCCCCAGCGCGCCCTCTCCTTTTTATAGCCAGTGTAAAAATCAAATGCCGTTATTGCCGCTATTGTAATGAGGGCAACACCGGCAGCGCAGAGCAGTTTTTTTCTGTGCCTTATTATTAAATTCATTTTGGTTTTTTTTCGATCAACTGGTTGGAAATTTCATAGCAGAAAATAGCGCTTGCCATAGCTACATTAAGGGATAGTGGTTGGCCTGCCATCTTAAGCGTTATATTCAAGTCTACATGTTTTAAAATGGCCTGCTTTATGCCCTTACCCTCCGAACCGAGCACAATAGCAATAGGAAATGGTGACTCAAAGGAGCTTAAATCATGGCCTCCCTCAACAACAGTAGCTGCTATCCAATAACCTGCATCTTTTGCCTTGATGATAGCATTCAATGTATTGCTTACCATGGCAACAGGCGTAAAGTTTTCGCCACCCGAGGCAACGTGCATGACGGTATCATTTACCTCACAACTTGAATGCCGGGGAACTACTACAGCAAATCCGCCAAAGCAGGCCGTAATCCTTAAAATTGACCCGAGATTGTGCGGGTCACTTATATCATCAAGAAATAAAAGGCACGGCCTTTTGGGGTTGTTTGAGGAAATGAGGTTTTCTAAAGGGGTGTATTCAAACCTTGAGACCTCAGCTATGATTCCCTGAAGCCTGTCAGCGCGCTTTACCCTTGAGAGCTCCTTCTCGCTGACTACGCGATAAGGTATCTGCTTGGCCTTAAAAAGGTGCAGCACTTGCGGGCTGTTAAAATTTTCCTGCACATAGACATTTTTAATTGATTTAGGATTGGCTTTTAAGCGCTCAAGTATTGAATTCTTGCCATATAAGTACGTCTTATTGCTGCTCATCTTTTCGCCACCACCTTGCTTAGGGACGGTTCTCGAGCACGCCTACCTGCCAGTAGGCAGGCCTGCCGGCAGGCAGGCATTGCCGTGCTTAAGAACCGTCCCTAAAAAAATTAGTCCATTTTGGAGAGGGCTTCTTGTATAATCGGCAAAAGGGCCTCCATCTCAGCCTTTGCTACCCTGCCAAGCTTTGCGAATTTAAGGTTATCCTGCTGATCTTTAGATTCCCTTGATATCTGAATCTTTTTCTGGCCATTATTGTAAGAGTAAATGCTTACACTTAATCTCCCATTATCCGTGTCGGTGGATTTTGTAAATAATTGCTGGTCTAAACTGCTGTCATACGGCATTTGCTTCCTCCTTTAAATGAGCGCACAACTTACAGATGTTTAATACAGTATGCGTGATGTAAGTTGTATGCGCGAATTTATCCTGATGATGCGACCAAAGCCTGCCTGCCGGTAGGCAGGCCTGCCTGCCGGTAGGCAGGGGAGCATCAGAAGGATCACGCTATTCTGCTTTAAATGAAATGATAGTTTACGATATTACTCTATGGTTGTCAAGACTAATCAGGTATTAATCAATCATTGCGCTTATAACCTTGCCTTCGCAGCGATGGTATTTTAAATGAGCACACAACTTACAAATGCTTATAATAGTATATTTAATGTAAGTTGTTTGTGCGAATTTATACTGAGAATGCGAAGCATTCGAAGTATCAAGAAAGCTCAAGTATCGGACCCTTCTGATGCTCCCTTTGGTCGCATCATCAGGCTAAATTCGGCCTATACAATTTACCTGCCTGCCGCAGGCAGGTAAATTGTGGCCTCATTTAAAAGCCAAATCGCTGCTTAAGGCAAAGTTATAAGCGCTTAACCTTAATACCTGCTAAATCGTTTTTTCCTTAATCAAGAAGACCTTATCCTTGACGTGGGCCCTAAAAGAGAGTTTTATGCCAACGCGGTCGCCTTTTTCAGCTGACCCTACGGGCTCTTTGTCTTTTTGCATCTGGCTTATTACACAATACTCGGCAGCTGTGTTTTTACCTGTTATCAGTATGTTGTCTCCTATAGAAAGAGGGCCCTTGCACACCAATATATCAGCAACACCTAATTTCGGAAAGAATCTCTTTACCTGGCCTGCATATATCTTTTCGATTCTTGTCGCCAAAGTATTATCAAGGCCACCCGGAGCTCCTGTATAAAAACCGCTGTCAAGGCCCCTGTTATATGTGCCCTCAAGTCTTTTTAGAAGCGCTTTTTTGAGTTTTTCAGTAAAACAGCCGTCATAATAAGCATTGACCGCTTCTCTGTAACAAAGGGTGACATTTTTTACATACTCGGGCGAACGGTTTCTGCCTTCAATCTTAAAGACATCAATACCGGACTCTATCAGCCTACCCATAAAGGGTATTGTGCATAGATCTTTTGGACTTAATATGTAGTTTGGGCCGATCCTGTATTTGGTTTCTCCGTCGCTATCTTCGATGTAAAACATGCGCCTGCACGGCTGTAGACATTCGCCCCTGTTGGCGGATTTATTAAAGGCCTCATGTGATAAAAAACACCTCCCTGAAACACTTACGCACATTGCGCCATGGACAAACGCCTCGATCTGACACGGTATGCGCTCTTTCTTTACCTTTGCAGCGATTTCTTTTATAGCAGCGAGGGGGCATTCTCTTGCAAGGACTATCCTTTTAGCGCCCAACATGGCATAATGCCTAAAGGCCTCTGTATTTGCCACCCCTGCCTGGGTAGATATGTGTATATCGAGATTTAATTTTTTACAGATAGCCAATAATGACATATCCCACAGGATAACCGCATCAACGCCTTGTTTTTTGGCAGAGAGTAATATCTTTTCAGCCTTTTTGATTTCATGATTATAAATTACTACATTTAAAGCAAGGTAGCCCTTTTTGCCATTGCCATGCAGGAATTTCATTATCTTAGAGAGTTCAAGGACATCAAAGTTTTCTGCCCCCTGGCGCATGTTCAAACTCTTTACGCCGAAATAAACGCTGTCAGCGCCTGCAATAACAGCGCTGCGCAAGGCACACCAGTTGCCCGCGGGGGAAGACAGCTCAACTTTTTTATCTGAGATTTTTTTAGCGTTCATAAAAATACCGCAAGCTGGGTTTTGGGAGTCTGCATGCGGCGGTACTTAATATCGTATCTTTGGATTGTTACAGTTATTTCTTGTTTATGTCTTTTAAGTATTCGTAGTATTCGCTGTCTGTGCTTAATATTATTGAAGTGTCTTTATCTATTGTATCTTTGTAGGTTTCAAGCGTCTTAAGGAACCCGTAAAACTCAGGGTCATTGTTGTAGGCATCAGCGTATATCTTTGTGGCCTCCGCGTCTGCCTCACCTTTTTTCTCTTCGGCTATTCTATATGCCTCTGAGCTTATCTGGTCGAGTTCTTTTATTGTCTGGCCTTGTATCTCAGCGCGTCTGCCCTGCCCCTCTGAGCGGTACTGCTCTGCCGCGCGCTTTCTCTCTGATATCATTCTCTCATAGACCCTCTCCTGAACCTCTTTTACATAGTTAATTCTTTTTATGCGCACATCAATAAGTTCTATTCCATACTGAGGCACAATCTGAGATGCCTGCACAAGTATCTGCCTGGTCAGGTTTTCTCTTCCCACGCTTATCCTTTCTATATCATCATCAAAGAACACAAACTCATCGCCTGCAGCAGCTATAACCCCATCTTCCATAAGCCGGTTTGTGTTTCTTACAGCTTCAACAAGATTGTGGCTTGTCACGAAATCACGCGTAGCAGAGTCAATAACATCATCAAGCCTTGCGTGCGCACCTGTCTCATTCGTTACTGATTGTAAGAACCTAAGCGCATCCACTATTTTCCACCTTGCTGTTGTATCAACCCATATATAGCGTTTATCCTTGGTGGGTATCTGGTTTGACTTTCCGTCCCACTGCATAACCCTTTTTTCAAAATAGTTTGCCTGCTGGATGAAAGGCATCTTAAAATGAAGCCCCGCATCTCTCAAGGGGCTTCCTATAGGCTGGCCAAACTGCGTTATAACCACCTGCTGAGTCTCATCTATAGTGTATGCCACGCCGCTGGCAAAAAGGATTACGACAAGCACCGCAGGCACCGCTATTATATATATAAGTTTATTCATATTATTCTTTCTGATCTAATCTTAATAAAGGCAATATGCCTTTTTGGCTTGGGTCAATAATATATTTCTTACCTGCTTTTGGAATTACATCTCTCATTGTCTCAAGAAACATCCTCTTCCTTGTAACATCTTTTGCATCTTTATACGCTAACCATGTAGCCGCAAACCTTGATGCGTCGCCTTTTGCCTGATTGACCCTGTTTAAGGCATAGCCTTCGGCCTCTCTTATTGCCTTTTCCGCGTTACCGCGGGCAGTTGGCACTGCCTTGTTATATGCCTCCCATGCCTGGTTTATGACCTTTTCTTTTTCCTGTTTAGCCTCATTAACCTCGTTAAAAGAAGGCTTCACGGGATCAGGCGGGTTTACGTTCTGTAACATAACCGTAACTATCTGTACTCCGCTATCATAGCTGTCAAGTATCTCCTGAAGTTTTTCCTGCACAGCGATATTGATTTCAACTCTTCTTGTTGTAAGGACCTCGCTTACAGAATAATCGCCTACCACCTGCCTCATCACGGCCTCTGATATATTACGTATGGTATTCCTTGGATCACGTATATTAAAAAGCAGCTTGACTGGGTCTCTTACCTTAAACTGCACTATCCACTCTACTACAAGCACATTTAAATCCCCTGTAAGCATAAGCGATTCTTCAAAAAACTGCTTTGTTGAAAATTTGCTTACAACGCCTGGCTGTGTTGTGCGAAAACCAAATTCTTCCTTGAATATGTATCTTACCTTTACATTATTTACTTTCTCAACGCCAAAGGGTATTTTTATATTCAAACCGGGATTGGTAGTGCGCACATACTTACCAAAGCGCCTTACAACGCCAACCTCATCAGGGCCTACTGAATAAAGTCCTGAGCCGATAAAGATCACCGCAATCAGCGCAGCTGTTATATAAGGGATATATTTTACCATCTCCGGCAGCTTTTTTTTGCCTGCGTTTATTATATCACTTGGGTCTATCGGCCCTTTAAATGGGGAATTCTCAAAATCCATTTTCATTTCCTATTTTTTATAGAATTTTTATCACGCAGTAGGTACCTTACTACATACGCACTACGTTGTCAAGCGATTAATATGCATTATTTCCCTAATCGGCCTTTTAGGTACGCAGAGAACATCTTTTTTATTGAGGTAATATTTTACAGAATCTGTGCATTTTACAACCCTTGACTGCATATCCGGATATCCCAAAGCTATTACTGAATCAGGTTCGAGGTTTTTAGGCAGGCATAAATCTTTTTTTATTTCAACCTTATTGATAGCACCCAGCCAGCAGCTTGCAATGGCCTTTGACTGGGCAAAAAGCATTATATTCTCAGCAGCAGCGCCTATATCCCTTGAGTCAGGGTTGAAAGAATATCTTATGGCCTGTTCATCTCTTTTTACGAGCGATTGTGATACCTTTTTTGCGTTAATCAATATCACTATATAAGCGGTTGGTTCACAGCCTGGCTCGGGTGTTCCTTTTGGCGTGATATAGCCGGCCCACTTAAGATGATTAAACAGTTTTGCACATAAAGGCTTTGATGTTACAACAAGGAATTCCAGCATCTGCAGGTTTGCTGCAGACGGAGCAAGCCTTGCAGCGTTCACCATGCGGCGCAGCATCTTTAAATCAACCTTGCGCTGTTTGAAACTCCTTATCGACCTTCTTTTTAATATTGCTTTGTATGTATCCATAATTATTTAGATATTAATAATGTTGTTCATGCCTTTACTGGAGCAGCGATTTGGCTTTTAAATGAGCGCACGACTTACACCTGCCTGCCGGCAGGCAATCCAAAGCTGATATTTTAACTTATGGTTGGCCTCGCCCGGTGGTCTCGACACTTCCTCGGACATTTCGTCCTCGGTCGCTTCGCTTCGCTCGCAATGACAGCGGGTTACTCTTTGCAAAAACTGAACTATTATGCTGTTCGTGCCTTTACTGGAGCAGCGATTTGGCTTTTTTTGCCTTGATTTCAAATATACTGCAAAAATACCATCGCTGCGAAAGTAAAGGCATGAACAGCATGGTTGAGATTATATATCATTTTTAGGCTTAGACAAATAATACTATTGCAAGACCTGCAAGGGCCTGAACAAGGGCCCATAGCCTAAAAAACATTCTGTATCTGCCAGCGCAATATGCCTGGCATTAACACAAGAATTATGCCTATAGAAAGCCAGATCCAACCTATGGCCTTAATTATCATAAAGACCTCCTGAAAGATAGCCGGTTGAAAAAGCTGCCTGAAGATTAAAGCCCCCTGTGTCGGCATCGATATCGATTATCTCACCGGCAAAGTAAAGCCCCTTAATGATCCTTGATTGCATTGTCTTTGGATCAATGTCTTTTAAGCTCACGCCTCCTCTTGTAACCATGGCCTTTTCAATTCCAGTTGAACCAAATACATCAAATCGCCATGATTTTAAAAGCGAGACTATTTTTTTTCGCTCAACCCCTGTGATATGGGCTGCTTTTGTATCTTTGTCGATACCCGCTATCTGGAGAAACAATCCGATAATCCGCACAGGAAGCATTGTCCTAAGAAGGTTAAAGATGGTCTTTTTAGGTACGGCATCTATCTCTCTTAAGAGGCGCAGGTCAAGCTGTTTAAGGTCAAGCGCGGGCTTAAGGTCTATTTCAAGGACAAGTGCGCCATCTGACTTAAAAATATCAAGTAGGTCAGCGCTCATCGAAACAACTAAAGGCCCTGATACGCCATTGTCTGTAAATAGCAATTCTCCGATTTCGGATTTTAATGCCTTTTTATTGCCAATAAACTTAAGCTGTATGTTCTTTAATGACAGGCCTTCAAGCCCTTTTACATACGCCTGCTTTACCTTTAAAGGCACCAGTGCCGGCCTGAGTGCGGCAATGGCATGGCCTGCTTTTTCAGCAATCCTGTGGCCATCTCCTGTTGAACCTGTAAAA
>Ga0268278_1000647_pt1 | contig 23044 bp, 24 predicted proteins | sample saktaG_3_FD_190135 | JGI IMG/M metagenome (GOLD analysis project Ga0268278, IMG submission 190135) | Saline water microbial communities from Sakinaw Lake, British Columbia, Canada - sak_2010_1_5_55m | ecosystem: Environmental > Aquatic > Non-marine Saline and Alkaline > Saline ...
ATTCGGCTGGTATATCTTTCTTTTCCGGAAACATCTCCTTAATGTTTTCTTGAAGTTTCATCCGAAGATCTCCTTTCAATGACAAAATATAAAGATATTGCTACTCTCGTTGTCGCCTCACTGTGACAGTTTCCCCGCCAATCCCCCAATTGTCGGTTTTTACTTCATCAATGACAACTACTGTAGTTTGAGGATTTTTCCCCAAGATATCCGAGAGTAATCTGGTTGCTCCCTGAATAAGCTGAGCTTTCTGCTTTTGTGTAACACCTTCGTCCGTTATCTTAATATTTACGTATGGCATAGTAGCCTCCCCTTTCTCGCCTTCCCGAAGCGACAGATTTCAGCCGGTATCAGCTTACTTTCTATATAAAATCAATAAGCTGATCAACTACAGCAGGCTGGTCCAATAAAACAACCTTCGGTTCTATTCTCTTCAATTCTTCAATATCCCACTTATCATCGTTTTTCAGCAATTCCAGGGCTTCGTCTTTGGAATTCGCCAGTATTATAACTTCTGCCTCGATATAGTTATCTTTGTAAACGTGGGGTTCATCGAACATGGACCAACTGGAGAATCTCTTGCTGTGCCGCCAAATAAAGATTTTCATAAAGTACCTCTTACTGTCTTGGAATATCCTGGGATCGCACTTTTACCATTTCTATCAATTATACCTCAGACAAATTGAATCTCCCCGCAGCAAGCTGCGGATAATCTCCTACTGTTAAGGAAAATTGCTGATTTTATTCGCTCGCTAACCCCGCAACAAGCTGCGGGGAATGCACTCGCTGTTCAGTTCGATGACAAGGTGGGAAAACTCTTTTTTGAACTGAATCTATCTTTTCTGCCATTGCGGAATCTATCATCATCGATCCTCCATGTCTATTTTTACAGGATAGCGTCCACCACCGGGAGGATATAGCTGATAACAAAAACGGTCAAGGTTATTTCATTTAGAAAGCCCAACCGCTTTCTCCCATTCCACCAACGTCATGTCCAGTAATTTGTCCGGAGTTCCTCCGGGAGGCACGGCATCTTTTGCCAGTACAACGTATGGCGCACACGTCAGGGCACATCCAACATATCCTTCCGGAATCCATTGTGTTTTGTATCCGACAAATATTGCCCTGTATTTCACATCGGAATCATCACCGCACCGGACCACGCTTTCCGCAATGTTTTCCATAAGACGGTCCAGGTAGGCCCTGCGAGCTTCTCCGCTTTCAGCGGGAATCGAATCGCCGGCATCTTCGATAAAGAGATTGGAATCTTTTTCCCGGTCTTCGGCTATGGCCAGAGCGATTGCGCACCAGATTGAATTAGGTCCCTTTACAGTGTTCGATTTAACCGCGCACTTCACATGCGCCCCGGGAAGAATGGGAAACCGTCTTACGCTGTTTGTCCCAAAAAGGCGCTTTCCGGCATCTAATAATGGTTCGACAGAATATACCGGTATTTTCATACCGTCACCACGTTTTTTCATAAACAAAGGCTTCAGAGAACCATTCGCAATAGATTCTTCTTTGGCGATGTGGTATCCCCAGACCGCACCGTTCAGACCGTTAAAGGATGATGCCGTAATCATATTGATTTGGCCGACGTAAGTACCCAGAGTTTCGGCTCTATCATAAGAAACAATTCCTTCAAGGACTTTATCCATATCCGCTCGAACCTTTCCCGTCTCCAGCTTCAGCACGGAGATGTATCCCAGCCCGCTTGATCCCGGATTTCCATAGCCGTCGCAATAGGAATCAAAGGGTCCCACGGCGCCGTTGACAACTTCTCGCAATGTTAATGCCTGTTTGAATTCTTTTGTCTCGCCTGCCTGCAAGACGTTTACCGATTGGTTTTCGGCTGCCCCAATACACAGGACAATCAACAAGATAAATATGGTAAGCAGCTTTTTCATTTTTTGCCTCCTCGTTGAGACGGCGTGCAGCGTGTGCCGCCTTTAACATGCAACATGCGGATAATAGCATATTATATATAATATTTTTCTTTATTGCTACCTTATCGAACCTGCCAGGGTTTCAGTAAATCTCACATAGAACTGCATTTCACTTCAAATCGCAGGCCCGGTCGTACTTCAATCAGCACAAGTTCAGGTGACGCAAGCAGCCGCATCGGCGGTCCCCACACACCGGTCCCTCTCGACACATACAGGTCTGCATCGCCGACCTTGTAGTAGCCCGCCTTAAACCCGCCATTTCCAAGACCCACGAGAAAAACCATCGGCAGGCTCTGACCGCCGTGCGTGTGCCCCGCTAAAACCAGAGTCATCGGTCTGTTACTCAGAAGACGTGCAATCTCCGGACGGTGCGACAAGAAGATTCCTGCTCCCTTGATCTTGGGCCGGATTTCTTCGACTGCCGTATGTGCCGGAATAAAATGCTTGTCGTCAACACCCGCAATTGAAAGCCCCAGAGAAAGTGTTTCAACCTCCTGGCGCAGCAACCGGAACTGCAGCCGCTCACAAAGTTTTTTGAATTGCTCCGCCCCGGAGTAGAACTCGTGGTTGCCGGTCGTAATGTAAACCGGCATTTCGGGGAAAACCTCGCGAATTAATGCTACCTGCGGTTCGGTGTAACGGCTGTGGTCATCGACCAAATCCCCAGGAATCAAAACCGCGTTCGGTTCCAGTTCACGTGTCGCCTTCAAGGTTCGGCGCCACTGTTTCTCGGAGGAAATCGCACCAAGATGAGAATCACAAATCAATACAAATCTCTTCGCCTCCGCGCCGGGAACCGTAACCTGCAGCCTGGTTACCGACGGGGTAGAGGATGCTATCATGCATCCTATAACGCTTAGTACCCCCGCCGCGCTCCACAACACCGCCGCCATTATGCGCCGCGTCCGCACCGATGCGTTCCGAACACGCCAACGTGTTGCCAGCCATACAGTTGCTGCTACAATCTCGAAAACGAACAGCAGCGTCCACAGGATCGCAGCGACGCCAATGAACAACACAGCCGTGTATTCCAGAGCCGGGGCTAAATCTTCGGCTATGTTCCTGGCGATCATTATTCGAGTGGGAACATAAGCGAACCCCGCGAGGTAGAGCGCCGTGCCGAACACTGCAAGAGGCCGCCCTCGAAGGTCAACGAGTACCTGGGTTCTGTAGAATATGTGGGTTAATACTGCCGCCCAGATGGTTAAGACGAATAAAAAGAACATTTTCTTATCCTGCTGTAAATAGAATAGGCTCGCTTTCCATCTCTCCCCGCATCCTACTATCAGGGAATCTCCGACTGTTTAGTAAGTTAGGAATTATTTTCTGTCAGAAAATAATTTCGTTAACGCATTTATCCCCTTTAGCGGGACTTATCCCATTTATCGGGGTAAGGAAAATATTCATTTTTTATTCGCTCGCTAACCCCGCCGCAAGCAGCGGGGAACAAAGTAATTCGAAGAATAATGCACTCGCTGTTCAGTTCAAACTGTTGTTTTATTTCTATAAATTGAGTAATTGCATCATCTTTTCGGGATATCGTTTACCGCTGATGGCACCTTCAGGCATTACCTCCCTGATGTCAGACAGATCATTGTCTGTGAGTTTTACCTGAAGAGCGGCAATATTTTCTTCCAGGTGGCCAAGCCGCGTCGTGCCTGGGATGGGAACAATATCTTTGCCTTGTGCCAATACCCAGGCGAGAGCAAGTTGCCCAGGTGTGACACCTTTCGCTTTTGCCATTTCACTTACTCGCTCAACGAGTTTCAGGTTCTTTTGAAAGTTATCGCACTGGAAACGAGGGGAAAACCTCCTATAATCATTCGGGTCCAAATCCTCGAAACGTCTGATTCGCCCTGTCAAGAATCCCCGCCCCAGTGGACTATAGGCCACAAAGCCTATCCCTAACGTATGGTCGCCAGTATCTCGTTTTCGGGATCACGGCTCCATAGTGAATATTCGGATTGTAAGGCACTAATCGGATGGATCATATGAGCGCGGCGAATTGTTTGCGGTCCGGCTTCCGACAACCCTAAATAGCACACTTTGCCTTCTTTTAATAAATCAGCCATAGCGCCAACCGTGTCTTCAATTGGCACAGTGGGATCAACGCGATGCTGATAGTAAAGGTCAATGTGATCAACACCCAGGCGGCGAAGAGAAGCTTCACAGGATTCTTTGACATATTCGGGCCGTCCGTTAACTCCACGATAGGCCGGATCACCACTGCGTACGATGCCAAATTTGGTTGCCAGTATTACTGTATCGCGTCGGTCGCGGATAGCTTTGCCCACCAGTTGCTCATTTGTATATGGCCCGTACATATCCGCGGTATCGAGAAAGGTGATTCCCAGGTCTATGGCGCGATGAATAGTGGCAATCGATTCTTTATCGTCGGCTGTTCCATAAAAATCGGACATTCCCATGCATCCCAATCCCAGGGCGGAAGCAATAAGTCCCTGTGTTCCTAAATTTCGTTTTTCCATGAGTTGTTCTCTCTCAATAAATTGATATCTCAAAGATGAAGCACTCAACCATTGGAAATTGCCGACGCTGTCAGTTTCCGGTCATTTGGCTGGTTGAGTCATCTATTTTCCCTCTTCATGCTTTGGCAAATAGTCCTCTCTTACGGGTGAAAACACTTCTATGGCGATTGCGTCTTCAACGATTTCGGCACCGTGTTCTACACCGCTTGATATACACCAGCTATCGCCCTGTTTTACGTCGTACTCTTCCGAAGCGATTAAAAGACGAATTCGGCCTTTCACTAAGTAACCGGTCTGTTCATGAGGATGGAAATGTTGAGGCAGTATGCTGCCCTTTTTCAGCAAGAACTCCGTCATCAAAGTTCTCTCGCCATATACCAGCGTCTTTTGTTCGATTCCCGGAAGGGTAAGACTATACCCGCTTTCATTATGTTTCTGAAACATGTTTATCTCCTTTCTCGTTTCTCCCGTTTTGCCGAACGAGACTGTCGAAAAAGTAGAAAAATGGCTAATTTGTCCATTTCGCGTGTAATAAAATCAACTGCTTACGAACCTTAAAACCGCAGGTTTAGAGTTTTTCGACAGGCTCAACGCCCATGATCACCAGCAGACACAGAGGTTCCACTCTGAGTTAATATATTTTAATGAGGCTTTACTTGCCCATTTCTTTATAGTTTGAAACCGGGTTCCCGCAGATAGGGCATGCCTTGGTGGGTAACTTAAGAACCGTTGACCCACAAACCTGACAAACAAAGGAGCGCATAGGGGTTATCTCGATTATTTTTGCCATGGCCCTAAAAAGGATGCCGGTACCCGATTGAATTTTCTTAAGAAGATCCCGATGCTGTTCTTCTGATTTCCATGCCCACGACATAGTATCAATGGCAGCTTCATGTTTTTCCGATTTGATTCGTTTAATCAGTAAGGGGTAAGTTTGATCAATTTCCCTGATCTCTTTTTCTGTCAGGTATTTGAGGTTTTCCTTAGTAGTTAATACTGTGATTTTAGGCGGCAGTATGTCTTTTAGATCGACCTTTAATTCAGTCAAGATCCTCTTAAAATTGCGGGCATGGATGGACTCGGAATTTGCAATGGCCATAAACAGTTGAGCGATATTCGGATAACCTTCCGATTCTGCCTTTTCGGCATAAGCGATGTAGGCATGGAAGGCTGTCATTTCATTCTGGTAGGCGGTACGTAAAACCGAAATAGTTTCGGGATAATTCGCCTGGGCGCGGATATCAGAAAGGCAAAACGGACAAACAAAAATAAAAGTAAATATTACCGCAGAAATTATCACGTTACTTCCATACTTGTTTAATAACTCCATCGCTTTCTCCTTCTGAAAATCATAGATTGTTCATCACAATCGTTTTCTGGCAATAATACGCCGGATAACGTCCAGACATTTATTATCAGCAGATTCTACTCAATCGATTTATTTCCATTCTATACGCCGTACCACCGTGACACCTGCCGCTGTCATTTCGCGAACAGCATATTCAACAGCGGACAATCCGCCATACATTGAAGAACGCATGAAATTGCTCGTACGCGCTCCGGACAAATTCAGATCGACAACCACTCGAAGCTTATCGCCATTGAAAAGATTTTGTGTCTCAATTGAAGATACTCTAAGACAGCTGTTCAGTGTACACCCTCCCATAACCAATGTTTTTCTGCCGTCATTGATACAGCTCCCAATCCATTGCCGGAACCCGTTTGTGGATGGAAACAAAATACTATTTCCAGGCTTAATAAAATAAAACTGTCTGCTGTCGATTATTTCTGCCAACTGATCATCCCAGCCGTAACTGTCAGGCGGAAACGGGCATCTGCTGAACATAGTTTCAATATGACGATAGTTTTCATTTAAAAATTGAGCACAATTATTGAACGCAAGCTGAATCGGCTTAACCTCAACTTCGGCTTGAGATCCGATAGATTGCATCCAGGCACCGCTTGTAAAGGACCGTTGCGGATCTATTAGTAGCACGGCAGTATCATCAACTGAAATGTGAAAGCTCTTAAGACTGTCCAAAAGCCTCTGATAGTCATTTGCGGCATTGATATCTGCGGTATCTTCTAAAAGTGAAACTCCGTTGTCATAAACATTCTTGTCCGGTGTTACCCCTTGCCGTTTATTCAAGGTGTTACTGTCCTCTCCGTGCTTCTGTGTCGAAGGCAGAGCGTTCCTTGATCCAATCGGAGACGAAAAATGCGGCGCATTGAGAAGGACTTTGCCGTACGGGCCGAGAGGATCTTCTGCAATCTCTCTCATAAAAGCAGCGAATTCAATTCTTTGGACAGGTTTCAGAATGGTAAGGAGATCAAAAACAGCGAAAAGGGGAGACTCGTACCAGTGCCATCCCAACCGTTTCGCAGCGGTGTGAAGCTCCGATCTTGAAAGTTCACCATCTTTGTTTAAATCGAGCATGTCAAAAAGCTCATTTAACGTCATATTATCATTACTCAAGCCACATAAAAAAGAACGGCACAATAATGGCTGATACTGCCCGCCATTACGAATAGATGCCAGATACCATGAAAATAACGCACCCTCTTATCAAAGATGTAAAAAATGACACCGGCGGTATAAAATACCCCTCCCAACAAAAGCCAGCTAAAACCCGCCAAAGACAAAGCCCGAAACAAGGGTTTGAGCGCTATCAAGCCGAGCCAACCCATGAATAGGTAAACGGTCACTGCCAGAACCCGGCGCCTCCTCAGAGGCAGTGACTCCAGCACAATCCCCAGGCCTGCCAGGACCCAGATTATACCAAATATTGACCAGCCCAAACTGCCGCGAAGAGAGACCAGGGTAAACGGGGTATAGGTACCGGCAATCAGGAGAAAAATCGAATAGTGGTCAAGTTTGCGAAAAACTTCTTTCGCCTTCCCACACGAGCTGTGATACAGCGTTGAAAAAGAATAGAGTAATAAGAGAGTGGTCCCGTATATGCTGAAGCTTACAATCTTCATCGGGTCACACTGACGCACACCCAGTACAACCAGTAAGATAAGACCGGCAAGTGCTGCCACCGCACCAATCAGGTGACTGATGCTATTGAATTGCTCTCTTTTTTCCACCCATACCATATTGTTTTTTAGCGTTATATTGTCTTAAGAGTCTCGGGGTCGGTCGCACATTATCTTAAATAAATCAAGAATAGACATAATCCCTTGATAGTTACGGCTGACTGAGCTATGCTCAGTCAGCCGTAACCATACTTAAATCATTAAGAGCCAGGTTCATATTTAAAGGAAAGGTTTACCTTGGCACGGTATTCGATCACTTTACCTTTCTCAATTCTCATGTCAAGCTGACTAACCTCTGCGATTCTCAAATCTTGAAGACTTCCGCTGGCAGTCTCCACCGCATGTTTGGCAGCTTCCTCCCAGGAAACATCACTTGTTCCCACCAATTCAATAATCTTGTAAACTCTATCGGGCATGATTTTCCTCCTTTTTTTAGTTGTTCTTTAAATTCTGTCTTTTGGCATTTTGGTAACTCGGCTGAAATCTGTTTATTCAAATTACGTCAGTTTGAATTTACTTTAAATCACCTCCTTTCACGTCATAGCAGTTATGGGCATTACGCAAACCCTTCAAAAAGACAATGCCGAGTTGCCCTGATAACTTGATATTAGATGAGTTTTCCGGCAAATTTGCCTATTTCCTATCATCAATAACTTTTGAATCTCCCCGCAGCAAGCTGCGGAGAATCTCCGACTGTTAAGGAAGATTGTTATTTTTATTCGCTCGCTTACCCCGCCGCAAGCTGCGGGGTTTATGCTCGCTGTTCAGTTCAACTATTATACTTGAGGAATTGTTTTAGAATATCGAATTTTTATTTCAAGGTGCAATTTCTTTATAGTATTCGGGACGCCGGTCCTCAAGCAAACTATTCATCTGAGTCATTGACTTATCCCGGGCCTTACTCACGTCAATCTCAGCTATGAAAAGCTCCTCTTCCCCGGGTTTTGCGCGATAAAACAACTCGCCCTTCGGCCCCGCCAATTGACTTTGACCGGTAAAAGTCAAAGTACCTCTCGGACGAATTTCCGAACCAAAGCGGTTTGCCGTGACAGCGAAAACAAAATTTTCCAGACAGCGGGTGAGCATGGCCTGTTGGCAGTACGTGAGAACCAAATTGGATGGATGACACAGAAGATCAGCACCTTGCAGGGTAAGCACCCGGGCAACCTCGGGGAATGTCCAATCGAAACAGATCATTACGCCAATTTTTACACCGCGCAATTCAATCGTATCGAGGGGAGTGTCGCCTGGATCGAAATACTCTTTTTCCGTATTAAAGAGATGCAGCTTTCGGTAAGTATAGAGAACACCGTCACCCCCAATGACCAGAGCACTGTTGAATATCTTGTCAGCGCTTTTTTCGGCAAATCCAGTAACCAGAAAGAAGTTATAGTCGCGGCACAATGCAATCAGGCTGGAAACAGTTTGAGACTTGGCAGGATCTTCTGCCAGTGAAGCAAGTTCGGAACGATCCTCAAAGAAGTATCCGGTAAACGCAAGTTCGGGTAAAACAATAATATCTGCTTCAGCACCACGCAAAGCAGATACTACTTTTGAGAGGTTAACCGCCACTTCCCCAAACTTCGGGTCAAACTGAAAAAATCCAACCCTAAGCATCTCAGTCCTCGTTCCACTTTTTTGAAAGTATTATGAATAATTAGAAGGGGCATGTCAAGGGCAATCAATTCTACCCCTACTCCTCCACAATTTTATTGACACTCAATCGGCTTTCATGCATAGTCAACGGTCAATAAAACTGTGCATCTTTAAATAGTTGAATTAACTGATGAACATATTAATGTCAGAAAGGTAGAACATGAAAATACTGCAGCAGATCAACTATGAGCCTGCCATAGTTACAGGCGGATATACTGACCGGATACTGAAAGTCGATCTCGGCACACAGGATATTACCATTGTGGAACTGGAACCGGAATTCAAGAATAAATATGTCGGTGGCCGGGGATATGCAATCAAGCTCATCTGGGATGAAACAAGCAGGGAGACCCGTTATGACAGCCCGGAAAATATCCTCGTCATGGCCAGCGGCCCGCTGGGCAACGAACCTGGTTTTCCGGGCACCGGCAAATTTGTCTTCGGCACTATTTCACCACTTACAGATACATTTATCGATTCGAATATAGGCGGTCACTTTGCGCCGATACTGAAACGTGCCGGCTTTGACGCAATGGCCGTCTCCGGAATTTCCGGAGAGGACGTTGTCATTATTGTTGATGGAGATGCCGGAACCATCAGCATTGCCGCCGCACCGGCCTACGATAAAAAAACAGATGAAGGGGCCCTCTCCTTCGGCGAAGCCCTTCTAAAAGACGTTAACAACGGAGAGTTCAGTAACGATATTGCCGCGGTAACCGCGGGGAAAGGCGCATGCAATGCCAGGTTTGGTATCATTAACAGCCTCTTTTTCGACCTGAAGCGTAAACGCATCCGCTCCAAGCAGGCCGGCAGAGGCGGCACTGGAACGGTCATGCGGTTCAAAGGTCTGAGGGGAATTATAGCCCGCTCCGGTCTTTCAAAAGCAGATGGCAACAATGCAATAGATCCTGAAGGCGTGCGCGAGGCAGGTTCCGCATTAAAAAAAGTTTTAAGGCAGTGTGACCCGGATCAGCTCCGTTTGTCCGCATGGGGCACCACCGGCCTTTCCGAGTATATGGACAAGTTTCACATTTTCCCGATCAATAATTATCAATACGGGCAGAGTCCGGAGTCTAAAAAGATTTTTTCACATGTCTTTCTCGACAAATATTTCAGCAAAAAGATGCAAGACGGGTGCTATTACGGCTGTAATCTGGCATGTGCCAAGAGCGCTGAAGATGTCGAGCTGACAAGAGGGCCGGAGGCGGGACGGAAGGTCAGTATTGACGGCCCTGAGTATGAAACCGTAGGGTCTGTTGCCTGTATGGGGATCTTCGATCCTCAATATATTATGGAATACAACTGGTATTGTGATGAATACGGCCTCGATACAATCTCCACAGGCGTGACGATAGCATTCTTTATGGAGTGTGTTCAGCGCGGCTTTCTGAGTGCAGATGATATCGGTTATGACCTGACATTCGGTAACATAGAAACCGTAGACCGATTACTGCATGAAATCGCCAACGGAGAAGGTTTTGGTAAGATTGTCGGCCAGGGGATAGCACGGGGCAAGAGATGGGTTGCGGAGAAATATGCGGCCGGAAAGGATGTATCCAAAAATGATGTGATGGAGGAGTTGAACAAGTTCGGAATGGAGGTTAAAGGACTTGAATTTTCGATGTACATCACCAAAGAGTCACTCGCCCAGCAGGGCGGGTATGGCTTTGCCCTGAAAGGACCGCAGCATGACGAGGCATGGCTGATTTTTATCGACCAGGTTAACAAGGAGCTACCGACCTTTGAACTTAAAGCTAATGCCCTCCGGTGGTTCCCCCAGATCCGCACATGGTTCAATGCCACAGGGCTGTGCAAGCTTCCGTGGATCGACGTGCGTCATCCTGAGGCGGCAAACACGGAAGCCCCCGCAAAGAACTTCCCCACGCTGGAGTATTATGTCAAATTTCTGAACTCAACAACGGGCAGCAACAAAACCCTTCAGGACATACTGGACGATTCAGAGCGGCTTTTACTACTGCAGAAGATGATCAATCTGCGCCAAGGAAAGGGAACCCGCGCGAGCGATCAGATTCCGTTAAGAGCCATGGGACCTGTCTATTCTAACGAGTATGAATCTCGAACCGAATATTACGATGAATGGCTTCAGGAACGTCTCGGTAAGGAGAAGATGCCGGATGATCCGGACGAAAGGCATAAGCTTCTGATGAAAATGAGGATAGAGGATTATCAACGCCTTTGCGATATCGTATATAATGAAAAAGGGTTCTCGCCCGAGGGTATTCCTCTGTCTGAAACTCTGGAAAAATACGGCCTGATGGACGAGCAGGCCAGAGCACTGCTGAAGGAGTTCGGTACGTTAGGGTAAGAAATCGAGTGACTTCCCGTTTAAAGATCTCGGTTTCAACCGGCGCTCCATCAACAGGAACTGACCGTTCTCTTACCTGGAGAGCGGAGGGTGTATTTTTATGTAATATATTTCACATCAAAGGTGTGAAACATATCATTGCGCTTTTAAAACATTTAGTTACAATACAATTGCTTTCCTTGTTTACACAAAATGTGATTCCAGTTTTAGGGTATCTGATCAGTCTTTAATACGGAACATTTAAAAGTGAAGCTCCCTGCCCACAGGGCGGAGCTTGCGGGTGCGCTCCCGGTCATTTCGTAAGTTTAGTTCTTTTAAAACCGATAAAGGCAAACTTCTCGCGAGAGGAGGACGCAAAACCACGGGTCATATATTTAACATGATAGCCGGGCTACCGAAGTTTTCTTTTCCCTTTCTAACCTGTGCCATATCTAACCTGTAAGTTTTTTCCAATTTGCAATATTTCTTACGTTTCGAAAAAACTAAAAGAGGAAACGACGTATAATCAGTAAGAACCTGGTTAATCATCTCCATGCGTTATTAAAAACAAACGATGCGCGAGCGTTATGAAATTGCGCTTTGTCTGTATCTACGAGACTGCGGGGAGCTTCACGAGGAAAATCATGAGAAGGAAAACCCACATATAATTGATGAAACGCTGTTGCTGAATCAAAAACCGTCATTCAATGAGAAATAAGGGGTATTATGGAAAAAATCTGTATTGTGCGAAGAAGAAAAAAGAATGTCCAAGCAGTGGGAAAAGGAACAGATTACATTACTGATAAAGAAACAATGCCGAGTCAAAATCTGGGTGTGATTTTATCTCAAGCAGTGAATAATATCAGTGGACATGGAGGGGAACAAACTTCTGTTGATGAATTGATTGGAGATAAACACGAAGTGGTGTCCTTTAATCTGACGCCTGAGCAGTGCGAATTGATTCAATCCAGCAACTTCGCTCAGTGTCTGTCCGGTGGGACATCAAGCGGTACAGCCATCAATGTCGCGCAGGAAGAAGATGGACAAATCAGCTTAAATTTTCACTTTGATCAAGTGAATACGCTTAGGATGCTTAAAGCGGAGCATGTATGTGAAATGCTACAGATCAGCAAAAGCTTATTGAGGAAACTCGTTAGGACAAGAAGGCTAAAGAGCTATAAATTGGGTAGACTCAGACGTTTTTCGTTAGACGATATTTTGGATTATCTTACCAGAAACGAATATCTTTAAAATCCTGCTATAAGGAGTTGAAATATTATGTATTACGAATATTGGGATCTAAAAAAACCGCCGTTTGACAATGTCCCTGATCCATCTATGTATGCGGACTGTCACGCTTCGATGGAGAATGCTATAGCGGAAACCCTGTTTGCCATAGAGGAAGGAGGAGAAAGCATAGCAGTAATTATAGGTGACGTGGGTCTGGGTAAAACCCTGTCACTTCGTTTGATCATAGATTCTCTGGATCAGGAAAAATATAAAATAGCACTCATTACCAATCCGAGCGTTAGTTTTTTGCAGCTGGTAAAAGAGATTATCGGTCAGCTTACGGGGAAACAATGCAATGGAAAAAGAAAAGTCGACCTGCTGGAAACCTTTAATAAACTTTTATTTGAAACCATAGAAGAAGGTAAAAAGGTACTTATATGTATTGATGAGGCAAATGCCATCTCTCCGGCAAACCTCGAAAGCCTGAGGCTACTTACCAATATGCAGGTTGATCAGATGAATTTATTCACCATGGTACTTGCCGGGCAAAACGAACTGGCCCGGCGATTGGAGCACCCTAAACGGGCCAACCTGTTTCAACGAATCGGAACGTATAACAGAATCAATAAAATAGAATCTAAAAAGTTATTGGAAACCTATGTTGAAACCCGACTGAAGCTCGCAGGAGGAGTAAAAAGGATTTTCACTGAGGATGCCTACGATCCCTTATGGGAACACTCTGAACAGGGAGTCCCCCGCCTTATCAACAAAATATGCAAATTATGTTTGAAGGCGGGAGAAACAAACGGGTTCGATTTCATTGATGGGGAGAAGGTCAATAAGATCGGCGAGCGTTTCCAAAGATTGACCGGTCCTGCCATTCAAAAGAGAAAACCGAGGAAAATATTTGAGCAAGCAGCGGCAGAGGAACAAATTGAAAGCACGAAAGATTACCTAAAAGAAACTCCGGCCTATCATGAAAAGCATGAAGCTGAGCCGGCTGCGGCTGTGGTGGAATCAGATTCAACGGGACCACCAATACTTGTTGAAGAGCCCACCGCGGTCGATCACGAAGGATTGAAACAAAACAAAGAGTCTCGGCCCATCCTGGAGAAAATCGAGGCAGATGAATTACCGGTGGGTTCCGAGGAAACTGCCGCAACTGAGGACACAAATGCATTTGAAATAGAACTGGAAGTGGAAGACATGAAATTCATCGTAAATCTTCCTTTTCATATCATTAAACAAGCTCAATCCTCAACGAGGAAACACCGCGTCAAATTGGCAGGGACTATGGCAGCACAGGCCCTTCAGCAACACCCGCAATTTACGTCTTCTCATTTTTCGAATCCCGTTCATATATGGGGCGAACTAAGGGACTCTGTCCTGAAAATCTTTGGGGAGGAAGAGAAGATCGCTTTTATATAAGCTTCTTATATGTTGCTATAAAAATTTCATCTTTTCCAAATCGAAAGGTTCCTATGAGAAAAAATATCGCAAGGAAATGGTTTATCAAGGGATGCCGATATGACAATCTTGAGCCAGATTCTGACCGGGCGATAGAAGCTTATCGGAAAAGTATAAAAATTTGTGACACATTTCCTGACCCCTATATAAATTTGGGTTTTATACATTTGAAAAGGGAACAGTACGATGATGCATTACTATGTTTCGAAAAAGTAGCCGAGCTGGAACCGAACAAGCCGGAAACCTACAATAATCTGGGCTATATCTATGAAAAAATGGAGCTAACCGGTAGTGCAAAACAGATGTATGATCGAGCATTGGAACTCGACCCCGGTAATATTGAAGCAATGCTCAATATTGCCCAGGTTCTGGAGTTGGAAGGAGATTACCATGGTGCGGTTGAGCAATATAGAAAAACGATAGAGGCGGATCCTCATGCAGCTGCACCACATTTCTGCCTGGCTGTCCTACATGACCGGCACGACATGTTTGACGAAGCGATAGCGGAATATCAAAATGTCTTGACTAAAGATCCTGATCATTTCAAAGCATTCTTTAATCTGGGGAATCTTTACGTTCAACTCGGTGATTATCAAACGGCGATCATTTCGTTTAATCGTGTATTAAAATTGAATCCCGATAACTCAGAAGCGTGGAATAATCTCGGTTCTATTTACAATGAGATAAAATCCTACGATGCAGCCGCCGATGCCTTTGAACAATCAATCTTACTCAATCCTCTTCAGGAGGAAGCCCATATCAATCTGGCCCGCATACAGTATCTTGAGTATTGTTCAAACCCGGATAGCTCAAAGAAAGAAGAAATTGCCCGCAGACTTAATTTCGTCCTGTCTATAAAACCTAATAACAAAGCGTGTCAAAAACTCTTAACGAAACTGACAGGAACATCGAACAACCAGTGACACAAGACCGGCAAGTATTGCCACCGCACCAATCAGGTGACTGATCCCATTAAATTGCTCTCCTTTTTTTACCCATGCCATACTTTAAGGCTGACAACTCGGGTTAGTTTCGCTTCAATAGAAATTGTATATACCAAGTCTTATATATAACCAAATTCCTGCTTCAGCACCTTTAATCCATAGGGACAGACCGCTGAGCAAATTCCACAGTTATGCCCCTTGTGATACTGGAAGTAGTGTTCCTTTTTCCATTGATCACATGCGCGTACATCCAATATCTCTTCACGTGGCAATCCTGGATACCATGCATTGCCTTTCAATGCTTTTGCAGGGCAGGCTTCTACGCAGCGCGTACAACTGCCGCAGAAGTTTTTCTCTATTGGTGGCCCACACGAAAGTTCAATATCGGTAAAAACGGTCCCCAATCGAATCCACGATCCGAACCGGCGCGTGATAAGTTGACAATGACGACCTATCCAGCCCAACCCTGCTTTTGTTGCAGCAGTTTTGTGGGGAAAGTCCCCTTTGATATTAATCGTATCGGTACGATCCGAAGCCGCCAGCGGTTTGGATCGAAAACCTCTGCCTTTGATTTCGGCTGCTAAAGCTACCGATAATTCATTGATATGATTGTTCACTCTGGCATACTCATCAGCGTATGCCTGGTTAGGCCCGTTCTGGATACTGACCATTATTTGAGGATTCATTGGAATAGCCAATGAAAGAGCGAAAGGAAATCTTTGTCCTGTTTCATCCTGGGGTATGGAAAAATCCCGAAGATCTGCCGCACCCCATAGGGTAATTTTATGTCCTTCCATCCACTCGGTAAGCCAGATAGGGGCAATTAGTGATGGATCAGACAATTCATACCTCCCTCAGTATTTCTTAAGTATTTGTTGTATTTAACAACAAGTTGACGGGCAAATTGTACGGTATAATGGTCACCGTGAGACTGGTTATGCCGGAGAATTTGCCGCAGGGCGAACACTTTAGTAAACAAAAAAATCCGGGAAATAAGTATAATGTTCCCTTATTTCCCAAAAGCCTGGCGGCTATTGGGATCAGTGTATATAGGGGCGCTCAGCAATGGGTGTCCTTATCCCAATATGTGACATTATCATCTTCGTCGGCCCAGGATACGCAAAATTCTCAAAAATAAATTAATAATATCCATGTAAAGCGCAGCAGCACTGTCAACTGCGTTATCCATTGTTTTAGGTATTTGATTGGCACGGCCCCAGTCATATCCTATATAACCACAAAAGATAGCAGCGACAGCCCAGTCTATCCAATTATGATGGACTCCTAATACGAAAATTTGGAAAAGCTCAATAATGAGCACGGCTAACAAGGCTATTGTCAGTGCGCCACTTATTTTTTTGAAAAACGCAGGAAACATTGAGCCCAAAACCATCATCACAATCGTGACACCACCTGTAATTTTTATTGCATCGATGACTATTTCAGTATTGTATTGCGATACGACCATGTTAACGATAAGGCCAAAGGGCACAACAACAAAGTTGTACCCTACGAAACTAATATGCGGTTTATCTGATTTGTTAAATAAATATACGCCGAAAAAACAGGACGCAAAGTAACCTATTAAAAACACCCAAATATTTATGCTTCTTAGAAAAGCTGGATCAACATTAACAACCAACAGCCAATTAACAAAAAAACCCCAACATAAAACAATGCCTATGACCAGGTTGTATTTGGAGTCGCCCATTATCTCGGCATTAGCAACTGTTCTTTTAAAAACATCTGATTCCAACATGTTTTAAGTACTCCTTTTGTCACCTAACCCATAAGGATTGAGTCGATCCGCGAAGCGGTCGAACTCAATCCTTATGGGTTATGCCAAAATTTCTTCTATTGGCAATATCTGCTTACCATGCCGGATTGTGAGAATTGATATTCGTTTTTTTTCAATGCGATAAATGATGCGGTAATTTCCGTAAATCAGCTCTCTAAATTGGTCGTTTCTAATTTCAGGGACAACTCTGCCGATTTCAGGAGAAGATTTTAGCTTCTCAACTTTTGAAAATACCGTGTTAATCCATTTTTCTGCTGCGGATGGTTTGTCTTGGGCTATATATTCAGCGATTTCCAAAGCTCTGTCAACAGCCAACGGCGACCAAATGATTTTCATTTTTGAATTCTCTTCAAAACTTTTTCTTTTGCATCTTCATGTGCAATTCCTTGTCCATTCTCGAGTTGATTAAGGGATGCCTGAACATCTGTCAAAAGCTCAAGTTTTTCCTGAAGTGCTTCATATTCATAAACATCCAATAAAACGGCAACACTTTTTCCATGCTGCGTAATAATCACAGGTCTTTTTGTATCATGAACTTGCTTTATGATGTTTGCGATACCTGTCCTTACCTCGGACAATGGTTTGATATCTTGATCAATTTTTAGTCTTTGCATTTTGCACCTCGCATTATATCTAAATTGCGTACATTATAACGTACTATTTTTAGTATTTGCAAGAACTTTATTCAGGCATAATGCCGAGCTGAGCAGCAGGTTCGCCTTGATAATGCCGGAGCGGCGGCGATTATCAAGGTGGTTCTGTCTGCTCGAGCAATTCCCTGATAATGAATGGTAGTTAGGGTAGTTAGGGCCAGCCCTTGACTTTAGACAGATTCGAGATCCTAGTTCCAATAAATTCGAACCCTTAGGTAATATGAAAAGGTTGATTTGTCCAATGTCAAGGGCTGACCACGTTATCCCCCTTTTGGATTGGGCTTCCTCCAGACCTCGCCTCACGACAACGCCCTTGCCCTTCTCCTATCCTTCGGCTCCACGTACACCTGGTACAGGGACTTTCACCCTGTTAGCTCTGTGCCATGCCCGGCACACACGCTTGAGCTAACTTGGCGGCGCGTTTTTTGCGCCGGTCAAGTTGAGTGATTTGTTAGATTTCTATTCTTGACATACTTTTCTTGAAATGTCTTGGGCAACATCTGAGAGCACTTTTAAGAAACCTAAATCGCAATGTATGCTACCTTGTTCATACATGTATCTCCATTTGATAAAAGTATCTGATGCCTCCTTTAGATTTTTATAAAATATTGATTTGCTATAACCAGATTTATTAATAATTTCTGTTCTGGTTGACTCATTTATCTTATCGAATAGGTCGCTCAATTCATGCCCTCTCTCAGTATGATTTTCCTGAGTAATTATGGCCTTGAAATTGAGTTCAATTGAGAATGCCCTACAAATCAGACCAGGTATGAGTGGCATTTCAATCTGTCCATCTGGAAGCTTACGAGGCAGAGAGCACCTCTCTGCTGCAATAATAAATGTATGGGCAAATTGAGATATTCTCTTTGAAGATTTCGCCATTTAGTTTCCTTCTATGCAATGTAACAATTTATTGAGCGGAAAAATATCCGTATATTCCGATATAACCCGATATTGAGGAGTAAGTCCTTTATTGAAGTTTTCTGCAATATCAGAATGCTTAGTGTTCACAGATTAAATTTTTTAACAAATTAGGGAAATTATGGAGGATAAAGGGGAATATGTCAAGGGTAATCACGGGAGTAAGTCTAAGAAACTTCTGGATTTTACCGGGAAAATTCTTTATAAAAAGTTGTGCAACAGGTGGCAGGGCTCTGTTTTTTTATTGGCAGAGTGAAGCAGTCTCAAGATCTGGTGAATTTGGCATGAAGATAAACAGGGGGGAATGTTATGTCATATAAAATTAAGAAGGCTGCCGTTTTGGGGGCTGGGATCATGGGTACCGCGATTGCCGCTCACCTGGCAAATGCTGGGATTCAGAGTATATTGCTCAATAACATACCTTCTCAACTGACCGATGACGACAGGAAAAATGGCTTGACCGAGGAGAGTCCGGAGTGGCGAAACCGCTCGGCGGCAGATAGCCTGGCAAGGGCATTGAAATCCAAACCTCCCGGTTTTTATTCCGGCAAGACTGCTTCACTGATTGAGATCGGAAATCTGCAGGACGATCTCAACCGGCTGTCCGATGTGGACTGGATCATTGAAGCGGTTGTTGAAGATCTGAAAATAAAAAAGTACCTCCTTGCAAAAATCGAAAAGGTCGTAAAACCGGAGTGCATCGTTTCAACGAATACATCGGGTCTGCCTATCAAAGACATCTCGGCTGACTTCGGCACAGGATTGAAAGAACACTTTCTGGGAGTTCATTTCTTTAATCCTCCCCGTTATATGAAACTCGTAGAAGTCATCCCCGGTGAGGAAACGAAAAGAGGGGTAGTGGATTATATAACGACATTCTGTGAGGAAGCCCTCGGAAAGAGTGTGGTCATCTGTAAGGATGTGAACAGTTTTATTGCCAACCGCATCGGCACATTCGATCTATCGAATGCGGCAAAGATTATGCTTGATAAGGGTCTCACGATAGAGGAACTGGATGCCATCATCGGCAAGGAAGCGGGCAGGCCGGGTTCGTCAATATTTGGGACACTGGATCTGATCGGCCTGGATACGAAGCAAAAGATTGTGAACAATTTCTATGAGTCGGCATCGGACGATGAAATGAGAGATATCTTTGTACCTCATGACTTTATGAACAGTATGGTGGAAAAGAAATGGCTGGGAAACAAGACCGGGCAGGGTTTCTATAAAAAAACGAGGGATGAAGAGGGAAAGAGTGTCAAACTGGTCCTTGATTACAATAATATGGAATACATTCCCCTTAAAAAAATGGCCTTTACCTCGATTTCAGAAGCAAAGAAGATGAAAGGGGGGCCTGAGGCAAAGCTGAAGGCGCTGTTTAACGGGCCAGACATCGCCGCCGATGTTGTCCGTGAGTACCTCTGCAGGAATTTCATCTATGCGGCCAATCGTATCCCCGAAATCTGTGACACTATTGTGGAGATAGATAACACCATGAGATGGGGCTACAATCACGAACTGGGACCTTTTGAGCAGTGTGATGCCATCGGTCTAAGGAAATCCTCAGAGGTAATGGACAATCTGAAACTGGATGTTCCCAGGAAAATCACGGAGATGTTGGAAGCCGGCTTTGAATCTTTTTATCTCAAAAAGGAGGATGGCAGGTATTACTACGATTTCAAAACGAAGGGTTATGTTAAACTTAAAGTTAATCCAAAGATAATCCTCCTAACCACCCTAAAAGAAAGGGGAAAGGTTGTCAGGGAAAATCCCTCCGCGAGCCTTGTGGATATAGGAGATGGTGTCGCCTGCCTCGAATTTCATACCAAGATGAACACGATAGACGACAGTGTAATACAGATGATATTTGACAGTTGCGACATTGTCGAGAGGGACTTTCTCGGAATGGTTGTTGCCAACCATGGCGCTAATTTCTCGGTAGGTGTCAACCTCTTTATGGTTCTCGATGTAATCGGCAGGGGGGAATGGGAAACTATTGACCGAATGATAAAGGCTTTCCAGGATGCCAACATGAGAATGAAATTCCTCGAAAAGCCGGTAGTAACCGCTCCGGCGGGGATGGCGCTGGGCGGCGGTTGCGAAATGTCGATGCACGGGGCACGATGTCAGCCCTGCGGGGAAACTCGCATAGGACTGGTGGAAGTGATGGCCGGTGTTATCCCTGCGGGAGGCGGAACGAAAGAACTGATGGTGCGCTGTACCGAAGGAATACCGGCCGGTGTCAGTGAAGCGGCATCAACCCTTCCGGCTGCCTATAATAAGGTTTTTGAAAATATAAGTATGGCCAAAATATCCACCAGCGCCGCGGAGGCGATGGAACTGGGTTACATCAGAGAAACGGATGCCGTCAGCATCAACCGGGGCTACCAGATCCGGGATGCCAAAGAGGTTGTTCTCGGATTGTCAAAATTCTATAAGAAACCGGACCCCGCTATGATTTTCGTTATGGGAGAACAGTTCAGTAGTGCCATCAGGGCTGCTCTGGATAATATGAGGCAGGAAAATCTCATTTCTGACCACGATCTCCATGTTGCGATGAAGCTTGCCGGGGTTATTGCGGGCGGTGATTCTAAAGTCGGAACGCCGGTTACAGAACAGAAAATACTCGACCTGGAGAGGGAAGCCTTTATGAGTCTCTGTGGAGAATCCAAGACTCAGGACAGGATCAAACACGTGCTGAAGACCGGAAAGCCGTTACGTAATTAAAAATGGAAAGCGGTCACACTCTGCAATAAAATATTGTGAAAAACCGGTCTTTCTACTATAGTACCGTGTCAATCAAGAAATGTCATTTCGACCGCAGGGAGCTATAGTACCCTTTAGGGTGAAATCTAAGATTTCCCCCCTGACGGGGACTATAGTCAGTTGTGAAGACTCCTTCGAAATGACAGAGTATCGTTGACATAGCACTAAAGGGTTTTAATTATGATAGAATTTTTTAAAATGAGCGGAAGCGGAAATGACTTTATACTGATCGACAATCGAGACAATTCTCTTTCCGTAGGAAACGTAAACGAGTTTGTGAAAAAGGTATGTGAAAGGAAGACCTCGGTGGGGGCGGACGGATTGATCATTATAGAAAACTCCGACAAGGTCGATTTTCGCTGGCGCTTTTTTAATGCCGATGGAAGCGAGGTCGAAATGTGCGGGAACGGAGGAAGATGTGCTGCCCGTTTTGCCAATATTTTAGGCATTGCGAAAGAAACCCTCTCTTTCGAAACCGGTGCGGGAATCATCGACGCCGAAGTGAAAGGAAACATGGTCAAGTTGAGATTGACCGAACCGTATGATTTGAAGACCGACTATGATCTTAACATCGAGGATAGTCCATATATAGTAAACAGCATAAATACGGGTGTTCCGCATGTGGTGCATTTCGTTGACGACCTTGATGTATGCGATGTCAGGGGCCACGGCCCGCTGATCCGCTATCACGAAGCATATCAGCCTGAAGGGACAAACGTCAATTTTGTACGTGTCATAGATAGAAATACTATCAGGATAAGAACCTATGAAAGGGGCGTTGAAGATGAAACCCTGGCCTGCGGTACCGGTGCCGTGGCATCCGCGCTGATATCTTCCTGGAAGGGCCGGATCGAGTCTCCTGTCGATGTTCAGGTAAGAAGCGGAGAAACTTTAACGATATATTTTGAAAAGACAGACAACGGATTTGAAAAGGTTTATCTGGAGGGAGGAACCAGTGTCGTGTATCAGGGTCAACTCTGGGAAGAGGCGTGGAAATAGTGAAGATTGAAGAGTGGAAAATGAAACCTGATGAGAATGAGGAGGAGCGCATTGCAGATAGCTGAAAGACTGTCCGGAATTCCACCATATCTTTTTATGGAATTGAGGAAAAAGATAGCAAAAGCAAAGGCCGATGGTGTGGATGTAATAAGCCTCGCTATCGGTGATCCTGTAGAGCCAACGCCTGACGGCGTCATTGATGAACTCTGCCGAAGGGCAAAAGACCCGGAAAATCACCGTTACCCGACAGACGAGGAGAAGGGGATGATCTCCTTCAGGAAGGAGATTGCCGGCTGGTATCAGAAAAGGTACGGCGTTTCATTAAATCCCGATGATGAAATTTTAGGCCTTATCGGTTCCAAGGAAGGCTGCCATCATTTTGTTCTTGCAAGGGTAAATCCCGGAGATATTGTCCTGATGACGGATCCCGGCTATCCCGCTTACAGGTCAAGCATTTTGATGGGAGGAGGGGAACCCTACCTTATGCCCATTCTGGAGGAAAACGACTATCTGCCGGTCCTTGAAAATATCCCCGCTGACATTGTTAAAAGGGCAAGCGGGATGTTTTTGAATTACCCTAACAACCCTACCGGTGCTTGCGCCACGAAGGATTTCTTTGACCGCTTAGTGGAATTTGCAGGAAAGAATGATATCGCAGTATGTCATGACAATCCATACAGCGAAATAACATTTGACGGACAGGAGAGGTTGAGCTTCCTGTCAGCCGCGGGAGCAAAGGACGTGGGGGTTGAACTGTCCTCGCTGTCCAAACCTTACAATATGACCGGGTGGAGGATCGGAATGGCAATGGGAAATCCGGACCTCATAGCA
>Ga0268278_1000649_pt1 | contig 23036 bp, 23 predicted proteins | sample saktaG_3_FD_190135 | JGI IMG/M metagenome (GOLD analysis project Ga0268278, IMG submission 190135) | Saline water microbial communities from Sakinaw Lake, British Columbia, Canada - sak_2010_1_5_55m | ecosystem: Environmental > Aquatic > Non-marine Saline and Alkaline > Saline ...
ACACTCTACGGCACCCGGCATATTCCACAGCATGTGGAAGAAGAATCGTTTTATAAAATATTTCGGCGTAATAGGCATATTCGGGCCGATGATTATCTTTATTTACTATACGTATATAGAATCATGGTGCCTTGCCTACAGCGTGTTTTCGATTATCGGAAAGTATAAAGGTGTCACCACTCAGGCCGGCATGACAAATTTTCTACAAGGTTTCCAGGGCCTTATAGAAAATCAGTATTTTAACGGCATAGGGGTTGCCTATATTTTTTTTCTTATAACATTTATTTTGAATATAACGGTAGTCTATTATGGCATAAAAGTTGGTATAGAGAGATTGTGTAAAATCGCCCTGCCTGTTCTTTTTATCTTTGCCGGGGTGATAATGATAAGAGTGCTGACACTTGGCGCCCCCAATGCATCGATGCCTTCATGGAATAGCCTAAACGGATTAGGATTCTTATGGAATCCTGATTTCGCCGCATTAAAACAGGCAAAGGTGTGGCTTGCCGCCGCAGGCCAGATGTTTTTTACATTAAGCGTGGGAATCGGCGTAATACTTACATACGCGAGTTATCTGAAAAAGGCGGATGATGTCGCGTTATCAGGATTATCCGCGGCAAGCACAAATGAATTCGCGGAGGTTATACTGGGAGGCTCTATAATAATACCGGCTGCTTTTGCCTTTTTTGGCCCGCAAGGTGTTGTTGAGGTATCCAGGCAAGGTGCTTTTGATTTAGGCTTTGTCACGATGCCTGTTATGCTTGGGCATATACCCATGTCAGCGGTATTTGGGTTTTTGTGGTTTGGCATGCTTTTTTTAGCAGGCGTTACATCTGCTATATCCCTTGCGCAGCCTGCCATAGCCTTCTTAGAGGATGAGTTTAATCTCATGAGAAAGAAGGCAACATTTATATTTGGAGCGATCACTTTTCTGCTGTGCCAGCCGGCCATATTCCTGCTGGGCAAAGGCGTTGTAGATGAACTTGATTTTTGGGGCGGGACATTCTGCTTGGTTGTTTTTGCCACTGTTGAGACAATATTATTTGCCTGGGTATTCGGAATAGATAAGGCATGGGATGAGATGCATCACGGATCGATGATGCGCATACCAAGAATCTATAAATTTATTATAAAATATATAACGCCATTATTCTTGCTATTGATACTTGGTTTTTGGCTGGCGCAGGATGGCCTGCCTTTTATCATGATGAAGGGCGTTGATAAAAGTTTAAGGCCTTATGTTCTGGGCACGCGGCTCGGACTTGTGGCTATATTTACAACGCTTTGTATACTTGTTAAGATCGCATGGAACAGGCGAAAGATGCAAACCTATCATTAAGAGGGTGGCTTTATGAATATGGGCGGATGGATATTTATGATATTATCATGGTCTTTTATAATAGGCCTTGGCGTATTTTGTTTTAGCAGGATATTCGGCCAGAGGCATGGTAAGATGTGAGGTCTGTAGTTTTTCAGACGTTTTGAAACCCAATGGGAATACTGCCCCAATCTTAAACGGGACAGTGTCCTCATTGGGTGCACAAATATCTTGACACTACTCTGACACTACTCTGAAGAACTTTTGCCTTCCATTTGCGTTTATTTTTAGGTATACTATTATTTACAGGCATTGGTTCCTCCTTTTGTTTTAAGGGGTTATTGGTTAGCCTTATTTTAAGGGGAACCTTGCTTTGCCTATTTCGCAAGCATTCTTTTACTGAATTTCAACTAAGTTTAGCATACCTTCAGATTGAAGAGTGGCTTAAAAAGAGAGAGATGAAAAGCAGAACTGCATATAAGATATAGAGTTATGTAAATAAATAACAAAATACCTGCTAAACCTCATAAAATTCTTAAAAATACCAATAATATTAGTAAAACCCTTGACAATATGAGGTTTATTATGTATAATTTAAGTGCAATGGAAAAAATATTGAAGTTAAGAAGCGAAGTTCTAAATATACTAAAAAATAAATTGGAAGGATTTTTTTTAGCTGGCGGAACTGCTTTATCTTTATATTATTTTAAACACAGAGAATCCTATGATCTGGATTTTTTCACGAAGGATTTTTCTCCGCCAAAGATAAAAAGCTTAATTTCTATTATTGGGAAGAGCCTGAATATTAATATAAAATCTGAGAGTAAAACAATAGTTAAAAAAGAAGCAGAGATGATAGTCTGCCATATACCAGTGGATAAAAATAGGCCTATAGATATAGATGACAACAAAACATATTTGAAGATCGATTTTATCCAAGATGTTTATAGAGATGTTGCGCCAAACGACCTCATGGCAAATGATATACCAGTAATGTCCAGAGAAAATATTTATTTGAGAAAGATTTATGCTGTGTGTGGTGTTTTTAAGATCGAGGATGATACAGGAAGAAAAAAATTTATTGGCGGCAGGCAGGAAGCAAAGGATTTTTTCGATTTATATTATCTTTCGCATACTTTTATGCATCTCTCCACCTTTGCGGGCAGGTATTGCTCACCGGATGAGATAGAAAGCATTATTAATTGGCATAGAACTTACGACAGATTTGCTATGGTAGGAGGAATTGTTGACATAATAACGGAACAAAAAACAAATTATAAAATTATGGGACAGCATTTTGATACAGAGATAAACAGTATTATTAAACATATGGTTGAATAATATGGAAGAGAATATATTCTGGGATAAGAAAATAACTGCTCAAAAAGTGAAAGAAATATTAAGCAATGATGCTAATCCTAGATTTATTGAGGTTGCTTCTTTTTTGCTTTCAAGAACGAATAATGTAAGGGTTATTTTCAGTTCATATATGAATAAGGTAATATTTTGTAAAAATTGGCCACAGATTAAAGCTGGAATGCGTAAGAATAAATGGAAAGACGAAAGGATAATATTTTGGGATGAAATCTATAAAGTTGTAAAAAAAGAATTAAAATTGAGAATACGTAAACGAAAACCTAAACCCGTAGTTTCTGAGACAAAAGCAATAGGGGGCATAATAAGAAAAGCGAGAAAAGATAAAGGATGGACGCAGAAGGAATTAGCAAAAAATGCAGGTGTATCCCAGCAGCTAGTCTCTTTTGTAGAAATGGGGCGTAATAATTTTTCTTTTGTGACCTTGAAAAAGATATCTACGGTTTTGGATTTAAAGATAATAATAGTTCCACAGAGAGAATCTAATTTTAGCACAGGGGGAAGCATCACTAGCACATCTACTAGCAGCTAATGGAAAATGCAATTGGTTGTGAATAATTTTGGTGCCCAAAAGGTGCTCCATCTTGTCCGATTTCTGTAGAATTTCCTTGACATAAATAGAGCATTTGTGTTACAATTCACATTCTTTAAGGAGCTACTGATGACAAAGACATTTATGGCAAAAAAGAAAGATATACAGAGAAAGTGGTTTATAGTAGATGCCCAGGATAAAGTACTTGGCAGGCTTGCCACTCGTATAGCTATTATCCTGCGCGGAAAACATAAGCCTGAATTTACCCCTCACATGGATTGCGGTGATGGCGTTATTGTTATAAACGCAAGCAAGATAAGAGTTACCGGGAAAAAGATGAGCGATAAAGAGTATATCACATATTCAGGATATCCCGGCGGGCAGAAGAGAAGGACGCTTGACGATATGATGAAAAAGAATCCAACCAAGGTTATCAAGCAGGCAGTAAAGAGAATGATATCAGATACGCCATTAGGAAGGGATATATTAAAAAAACTTAAAGTATACCCTGGCCTTGAGCACGATCACCAGGCGCAAAATCCGCAGGAACTAAAGGTTTAATTTAGGAGAAATTATTTTATGGCAGATGAGTCGGTATATAAAGCAACGGGCAGGCGTAAAGAGGCGTCAGCAAGGGTCATATTAAAGCCCGGAACCGGTATTATAAAGGTCAATAAAAGATCCTTGGAGGATTACTTTCCAAGAGAGACCCTTAGGATGATTATACAGCAGCCTTTCGAGGTGTGTGATCTTGTAGGAAAATATGATATAAGTGTTATAGTAACAGGCGGAGGCACCTCCGCTCAGGCAGGCGCTATACGCCATGGCATATCCAGGTCATTGGTAACCATGGATGAGAATTTAAAAAAGAAGCTTAAGAAAGCAGGTTTTATAATCAGGGACCCGCGTATGAAAGAACGTAAAAAATACGGGCAAAAGGGTGCCAGAAAGAAGTTCCAGTACTCTAAACGTTAATAAGAGTCCCGCGCTTCTACTGGCTAGAGGGGCGGGCTTAATATACAGGTAAACAGGTTTATATAGACTCCGCCCTTTGGCACTAAGAGCGGGGTTTTTTTACTTTATATATCAGAATATCATGTATGCTTTTGTTGGAGCGGCGCATAGGATTTTTTTGCCTTGATTATAAATATACTGCAAAAATACCCGCGATGCGAAAACAAAAGCATCCATGACATATTAGTTACTTATTAGTTATTAAGAGATTGACAAAATGGGCTGTTTTGTTTTATAATCAATGACTATACATACTAATAATAAGTATATTGTAGCAAGCGTTCCCATGCCCTGGGATAATAGCTTAAGAATAACACCTTAATTTTAATATTGGAGAAAGACATGATAAATACAGTTGTTTGCGGTATAACAGGCTATACAGGATTAGAACTTATTAGGGTATTGCTTGCTCACCCAAAGGTTAGTATAAAAGCCTTAACCGCGAGATTTGATAAGCCAACCAGAATATCAGATATATATCCTGAGTTTAAAGGCAGGCTGGATATCCTCTGTGAAAGCCTTGTGCCTGATAAGCTTTTAAAGAAAAATATCGATGTTGTATTTTTAGCCCTTCCGCATAAGGTATCTATGGAGTATGCCTCAAGCTTTATTGATAAGGGTAAGGTGGTTATAGATCTGAGCGCTGATTTCAGGATCAAAGATACTAATGTATATGAAAAATATTATGGGATTAAACATATTTCCAAAGAGTATCTTAATAGCAGCGTTTATGGTTTACCCGAGCTTTATAAGGATAAGATAAAGAGAGCAAGGCTTCTGGCAAATCCCGGCTGTTATCCGACAGGCTCTATATTGGCAGTCGCGCCATTAGTTTCCGGTAAAATGGTATCAAAAGAACCTATTATACTGGATGCAAAGAGCGGCGTAACCGGCGCAGGAAAGAAAGCTGATGTGGGCCTTATTTTTGGCGAAGTAGCTGAAAACATCAAAGCATATAAGATAGGGGTGCATCAGCATATACCTGAGATTGAGCAGGAGCTCGAAAATATATCCGGAAACAAAGTGAACATACTTTTTACGCCACACCTTATTCCCATAAGAAGAGGCATACTGACAACGGCTTATGTCGCATTGAAAAAGCGAACAAGCCTTTCAGGGTTGTTGGCCCTTTATAGGTCTTTTTACAAAAACGCGCCTTTTGTTAAAGTATATGATGAAGGTGAGATTCCGCAGATAAAGGATGTTGTAAACACCAATAACTGCGCTATCGGCATAGCTATTTCCGCCGATAAGGGCAGGGCGATAATTATAACAGCGATAGATAATCTGCTAAAAGGCGCAAGCGGGCAGGCTGTACAGAATATGAATATAATCTGCGGTTTTCCTGAAACCATGGGCTTGGTATAAATGAAAAAAATAAATGCGGGCATAACATTCCCTAAGGGTTATATGCAGGCGGGTATTCATTGCGGTATAAAGAAAAATAAACCGGATCTTGCCCTGATCCTGTCCCAAACGCCTGTAATAGCATGCGGGGTGTTTACAAGAAACAGTTTTCAGGCAGCCCCCGTTATTGTTACAAAAAAACACCTTAAAAACAAACAGCATTTAGGGGTTATTATCAATTCTGGCAATGCTAATTGCCTTACAGGCGAGCAAGGTATATCAGATGCCTTTTCTGTTTTACAGGCCTTGAGCGCTCTGATAGGGTGTAAAAAAGAAGAGTTGCTTGTATGCTCAACGGGTATTATCGGGAAAAGGCTGCCCATTGATAAAATTGAGAGCGTATTAGGCATGCTTCTTTCATCATTGCATGATGCTGATTCCAAAAAAGCGGCAAGGGCCATTATGACAACGGATACCTTTGAGAAGGAGTCCGCTTACAGTATAAGGATTGGCGGTAGGCAGATAAGGCTTGCTGGAATAGCAAAGGGCGCTGGCATGATATCGCCTGATATGGCTACAATGATTTCAATAATCACCACAGACGCAAAGGCGAGTAAGACGGTTCTTAAGAAAGCCCTTAGGGAAGCAGTGGAGGCTTCATTTAATTCCATAACAATAGATGGGGATATGAGCACAAACGATACTGTGATCCTGCTGGCTAATGGTTTATCGGGCGTTGAGGTTAAGGAGTCTGGTGCCAGTTATTATAAATTTGCGACAGCTCTTAAGGCATTGTGCCTTGATTTAGCAAAGCAGATAGTGAAAGACGCGGAAGGTGCTACAAAATTTATACAGATAGCGGTGAATGGCGCCAAAGATTATATACAGGCAAAAGAGGTGGGTTTAAAAATAGCAAACTCCCCTTTGTTTAAAACCATGTGTTATGGTAAAGATCCTAACTTTGGGAGAGTCGCTGCTGCCTGCGGGTCTATAAAAGGCCCGATAGATACAAAGCGAGTTGACATATATCTTAATGGTAAGATAGCCGTAAAGCATGGAGTAGCCTTTTCAGATACATTACCGAGTTCTTTATTTCAAGCAAAAGAGATAGGTGTTAGGGTGGAACTCAATGCAGGCAAATCGAAGGCAATAATTTATACATCTGACTTAAGCCCTGAATATGTAAAGATAAACGCGGCATACAGTTAAGCCCGTTTCTTAAGCATGCCTGCCTGCCGGCAGGCAGGCGTGCTTAAGAAACGGGCTTGGAATAGAATGCAAGCAATGAAAGAACGCATACTGGATAGCGCTTCAAAATATATAGAAGAATTTAAGGGCAAGGCCTTTGTTGTAAAATACGGCGGGAGCATGCTTGAGGATCAGGCATTATCAGACTCTGTCCTGGATGATATAGTGTCGTTCCGCGAAAAGGGCATCAATGTAGTAGTTGTCCATGGAGGAGGTTCGAGGATAAATGCCTTAATGAAAAAAAGAGGTAAAGAGCCTGTTTTCGTTCATGGACTGCGGATTACTGATGAGGAGACAGCAGGCATAGTAGACGAGGCGCTTTCACAGATTAATAGAGACCTTGTCAGCCGTATATCAGCAAGAGGGGCACAGGCAGTAGGCCTGATAAGCAGAGAAAGGCATATAATTATTGCTAAAAAAAGGCCCAACGCGATAGCAGAAGATTTTTTAGGTGATGTTGAGAGCATTGATACAGATAGCATAAAAGATGTCTTGGGGAAGAAAGGTATCCCGATAATATCTCCTGTGGGGATAGGTAAGGATAATAAGCCTTATAACATAAATGCTGATATAGCGGCATCTGAAATAGCGGCTGCCTTAAAATCGGAAAAGCTTATACTTTTAACAAATGTTAAAGGCGTAATGAAGGATAAGGATAACGAGAACAGCCTTATCTCTCATATAGATGAAAAAGAGGCCCTGGAGCTTATCGATAAAGATATAATATCCTCAGGCATGATACCAAAGGTAAAGGCGGGCGTAAAGGCGCTTAATAGCGGCGTTAAAAAAGTGCATATAATAAGCGGCACTATACCCCATTCACTTTTGCTTGAGGTGTTTACTGATGAGGGCGTTGGGACGGAGATATTAAAGGAGTGAGTATGCCGAACACGCAGGAAACAATAAATTTAGCTAATACATATATCCTTAATACCTATAAAAGGATACCCGTGGTTTTCACCAAAGGTAAAGGCACATATATATGGGATTCTGACGGTAAGAAGTATCTTGATTTTTTCCCGGGATGGGCTGTAAGCGGCCTGGGCCATTGCCATAAAAGGATAGTAAAAGCGGTCAGCAGGCAGTTAAAGGAGATTATACATGTCTCCAACAACTATTATAGTTATCCTCAGGCATTGCTTGCCCAGAGGCTTTCAAGCAACTCAATAGGGGGTAAGGTATTTTTCTCTAATTCAGGCGCAGAGGCAAATGAGGCAGCCATAAAATTAGCCAGGGCCTATGGAAGCGAAGACGGCAGGTACAAGATAATCTCAATGGATAAATCTTTCCATGGCAGGACATTGGCTACTCTTACTGCCACGGGCCAGGAAAAGGTAAAAAAGGGTTTCGCCCCTTTGCCTGAAGGCTTCTGCCATGTGCCCTTTAATGATATTGATGCTGTAAAACAGGCCATAGATGATGTAACAGTGGCAGTAATGCTTGAGCCTATCCAGGGCGAAGGCGGGATAAATATAGCGGATCAGGATTATATAAGACAGCTTAGGCTATTGTGCAATGCCAAGAAAATACTGCTTATATTTGATGAGGTTCAGACCGGTATGGGCAGATGCGGAAAACTTTTCTGCTATCAGCATTATGATATCCTGCCTGATATTATAACCCTGGCAAAGTCATTAGGCGGAGGCCTTCCAATAGGGGCTATGATAGCCTCTGAAAAATTCGCTGATGTTTTAAAGCCCGGTATGCACGCGTCCACTTTCGGAGGAAACCCTGTGGTCTGTGCCGCGGCAAACGCAGTTCTTGACGCGATAGAAAAAGACAGGCTCCTGGCCAACGCAAACAGGATGGGCGATTATCTTGTAAAGGGCCTTAACAAATTAAAGAAAAAATCTCCGGATGTGATAAACTGTATAAGGCATAAGGCATTGATGATAGGTGTTGAGCTTAATATAGACGGTAACCAGGTAGTCGAAAGCTGCCTTGAAAAGGGCCTTCTTATAAACTGCACCCAGGGTAATATATTAAGGATAATGCCCCCTATAATAGTTAATAAGGGAGAGTCGAACAAGGCCTTAAAGATATTAAATGAGGTGATAATAGCGTTATGAAAAAAGACCTTATATCAGTAAAAGATTTATCGAAAAACGAGATTGATGAGTTGCTTGAGCTTGCTCAGGCGCTTAAAGCAGATCCGTCTGCTTACTATGAAAAGCTTAAAGGAAAATCGCTGGGCCTGATATTCCAGAAACCATCTAACAGAACGAGGGTATCCTTTGAGGTTGGCATGTATCAGCTTGGCGGCTATACAGTGTATTTAGGCCCTGATGATATAAAGCTTGGCACAAGAGAGGCCACGAAAGATATCGCGCAAACCCTATCAAGGTATCTCGATATAATGGTAGCAAGGACATTTTTGCACAGGGATGTTATAGACCTTGCGGAGAATGCCACAATACCTGTTATAAATGGTTTAAGCGATCTTTTGCACCCCTGTCAGGGGTTGGCTGATATATTTACGATAAAAGAAAAGTTTGGCCAGTTAGAAGGCCTTAATATGGCGTATATAGGTGATGGTAACAATGTACTTCATTCGCTTTTATATGCTGTTTCCGCAACAGGTGTGAATATTAAAATAGCAGTACCAAAGGGCTATGAGCCGGATAGCGCTATTCTTTCAGAGGCAAGCAAAATCGCAAAGATAAACGGATCAAAGGTTGAATTATGCCATGACAAAGAGTCTGCCATTTCTGACGCGGATATAATATATACAGATGTCTGGGTTTCTATGGGGCAGGAGAATGACAGGGAAAAACGGTTTAGCGATTTCAGGAATTTTCAGGTTAGTTTAGATTTGCTTAAAAAAGCAAGGCCTGAATGTGTTGTCATGCACTGTCTTCCCGCGCACAGAGGGGAAGAGATCGCGGATGAGGTGCTGGACGGGCCGCATTCAATAGTATTTGACCAGGCGGAAAACAGGCTTCATATACAAAAGGCGATTCTGCTGCAATTACTTATGTAAAACACGAAAAGTGGGAGTACGTATGAAGAAAATAGTGCTTGCATATTCAGGAGGCCTTGATACCTCCGTTGCCATTAAATGGCTTAAAGACAAAGGCTTTGATGTCATCGCCTGCCTTGTTGATATTGGGCAAAAAGGAGATTTCAAAAAAGCAAGAGAAAAGGCGAAAAAAATAGGCGCCTCCAAAGTATATATTATCGATGCCAAGGATGAGTTTGTCAGGGATTTTATATTCCCTGCCCTTAAGGCAAACGCGGTATATGAAGGGAAATATTTCCTGGCAACAGCCCTTTCAAGGCCATTGATAGCAAAGGTCTTAGCAAATATCGCGAATAAGGAAGGGGCAAGGTTTGTAGGCCATGGATGCACAGGCAAGGGCAATGACCAGGTGAGGATTGAGGTATCTCTTGCGGCCCTGGCAAAGGGCCTTGAGATAGTAGCCCCTGTAAGGGTATGGGGGTTTGCTTCAAGAGAGGCCCAGATAAGATATGCCAAGACACATGGTATCCCCGTGACAGCGACAAAGAAAAGCCCATATAGCCTTGATGAAAACTTGTGGGGTGTCAGCATAGAATGCGGTGTGCTTGAAAATCCTAACACCGAGCCGCCAAAAGACGCATATCAGATTACAAAAGACCCGCAGGCAGCGCCTAAAAAACCGGCTTATGTAAAAGTTGGTTTTAAAAAAGGCGTGCCTGTATCAATAAACGGAAAGGCCTGTAATCCTATAGAGCTTATCGCAAAACTTAATTCCGCAGGCTCATTACATGGGATAGGAAGAAGCGATATGGTTGAAAACAGGCTTGTCGGGATCAAATCAAGAGAGATATATGAAGCCCCTGCGGCCTATATTCTTCATACAGCGCACAAAGAGCTTGAGGCATTGGTCTTAGACAGGGAGCTTATGCATTTCAAGGATATTGTTTCCCTTAAATATGCTGATATAATATATTATGGCCTTTGGTACAGCCCGTTAAGAAAAGCGCTCGATAAGTTTGTAGAAAATACCCAGCAGTGCGTAGAAGGAGAAGTCAGGCTTAAGCTGTATAAGGGTAGCCTAAGCGTAGTAGGCAGAACATCAAAGTTTTCGCTTTACAGTGAAGCCATGGCTACATATTCCTCAAAAGACAGCTTTGATCATAAGGCGGCAGAGGGTTTTATCAAGATTTGGGGATTACCTTACAGGAAAGGATAGCGTTATGAATAAGAAGCTATGGGGCGGCAGGTTTAAAAGCGAACAAGACGAAAGATTCTGGAGGTTTCAGAGCTCTATTGATTATGACAAGGCCCTTGCAGAGTATGATGTTAAGGCAAGTATCGCTCATGTAAAAATGCTCGCTAAATGCAAAATCATACCGCATAAGAAAGCGCAGTCTATTTTGAAAGGGCTTGAGAGCATACTTAAGAATATCCAGAAAGGCACGTTCAAGATAGACAAAAAGGCCGAGGACATACATAGCGCTGTTTATATAGCGTTAAAAGAAAAGATCGGGCCTGCCGCGGATTATATGCATACCGCGAGATCCAGGAATGATCAAATAGCCCTTGATATGAAGATGTACGCTAAGGATAAGGCATTATCATTGATAGGACTTATAAAGGGATTCCAGTCCGCGCTTCTTTTGCTTGCGAAGAAAAACATAGATATTATTATACCAGGCCTTACCCATACACAGCACGCAATGCCTGTTTTATTATCGCACCAGGTTTTAGCTTATGTCGAGATGCTTGAAAGAGACAAAGAAAGGCTTAAGCAGGCAGGCGACAGATGTGATGAGATGCCCTTAGGCGCCTGTGCTTTGGCAGGGACATCTTTTACAATAGACAGAAAATATACGGCAAAACTATTAGGTTTCTCTAGGATAAGCCAGAACAGTATAGATGCTGTCAGTGACAGGGATTTTGTTTTGGATATTGTGTATGCAATTTCAGTATTTTTCATGCATCTTTCAAGATTTTGCGAGGATATGATATTGTTTTCAACAACCGAATTCGGCATTTTAGATATACCGGAGGCATTTTGCACAGGATCATCGATCATGCCTCAGAAAAAAAATCCTGACGCGCTTGAACTCCTTAGAGCATCAACCGCGGAGTCATATGCTAACCTCTTTTCTATAATGGTTATGATGAAGGGGCTCCCTCTTTCATATAACAGGGACATGCAGTTGGACAAGAAGGCGCTTTTTGATTCTATAAAAAAGGCAGAGGATGTCCTTATGATTTCGGCAGAACTTGTAAAGGGTATTAATCTAAGCAAGGGATATGCCTTGGATAAGCTTGAGTGTGATGAGTCTCTGTTTGCCTTAGACATGGCAGATTATCTTGTAAAGAAAGGCGCCGCGTTTAAAGATGCTCACGATATTATAGGCAGGATAGTATCTTGCTGCCTTGATAGGAATATAAAAATATCTTCAATGCCTATTGATGAGCTTAAGAAAATATCCGAAAAATTCGACAAAGATATATACAGCATATTTGATCTGAAAAAATCAGTCATTGCCAAGAGGTCAATGGGAAGCACTAATCCTATCCTTGTAAGGCAGCAGATTGATAAGTGGGTTAAAAGGCTCAGGAACGGTTCTTGAGCACAAGTACTTGTGCTCAAGAACCGTTCCTGAGAGATAAAAGATAAAAGGCGAAGATGCATCATTTTAAGTACAGAAATAATAGGCTATGTTGTGAGTCGGTTGATATACAGGAGATTGCCGAAAGGGTTGGAACGCCTTTTTATCTTTACAGCCATAAGACTCTTATAGACCATTATACAAAGATAAAGCAGGCTTTTAAGAGATTAGACCCGCTTATATGTTTCTCCATGAAATCAAACTCTAACCTGTCTGTTATAAAGGCCCTTGTCAATGCGGGTGCCGGGCTTGATATAGTATCTGGCGGTGAGCTTTTTAAGGCAAAGCGGGTTAAGGCAGATACAAAGAAGATAGTATACGCAAGTGTAGGCAAGACCCCGCTTGAGATAAATAATGCCATAACCTCAGGGATATTATTATTTAATGTGGAATCTGTTCCCGAGCTTGCCATGATAGACAGGCTCTGCGGGCGTTTAAAGAAAACAGCGCAAGTAGCTATAAGGGTAAATCCAGGCGTTAAGGCAAAAACGCACAAATATATAACAACAGGCGCAAAAGAAAATAAATTCGGGATTGATGAGAGCACTCTTTTAAAGATATTTGATGAAAAAGAGCAATTCAGCAATATAGACATAGTGGGTATACATATACATATAGGCTCTCAGATAACAGAATCAGCGCCTTTTGTAAAGGCCATAAAAAAGGTGTCAGCCATTATCGCTCTTCTGAGGGGAAAAGGCCACCAGATAGATTATCTTAATATAGGCGGGGGCCTTGGGATTGTATACGATAAAGAGAGGCCCCAGACAGCGAAAGCGTTTGCAGAGTCTGTTATGCCGCTTATTACTAAATTAAATGTAAAGCTTATCCTTGAGCCAGGAAGGTTTATATCAGGAAATAGCGGTATATTGGTTACCAGGGTTTTATATGTTAAGAAATCTTACAGAAAAAACTTTATTATAGCAGATGCCGCTATGAATGATCTTGCCAGGCCAAGCCTATATGGAGCCTTCCATGAAATTCTACCGCTAAGGCGTTCTTCTGCAGGCACAGCCCGTGCACGATTTGATGTTGTGGGCCCCATATGCGAAAGCGGTGATTTTATTGCTAAGGATAGGATACTGCCCGTGTTAAAAGAAGGGGATTTCCTGGCTGTTATGAGTGCCGGTGCTTATGGGTTTTCGATGTCAAGCAATTACAACGCACGCCCCCGTGTGCCCGAGGTTATGGTTTTAAATGAAAAGTATTATGTTACCCGGTGCCGGGAGACTTATGAAGATTTGATACGGGGAGAAACAGTGCCAAAGGTGCTGAAGGATAGGGCGTGAAGAAGATTAATTTCTCTAAAATGGTTGCGACGGGAAATGATTTTGTAGTGCTTGATACTAGATACTGGGTGCCTGGTACCCGATATCCGGTACTCGCAAAGAGGCTTTGTGACCGCAAGATTGGTATTGGTGCCGACGGGATGTTGCTGATAGAAAAATCGAAATCAGCTGATTTCAGGATGAGAATATTTAACCCCGATGGCTCGGAACCCGATATGTGCGGAAATGGCTCACGATGCGCGGCGCTTTATGCAAAAAACAAAAAGATCGCTGCTTGCTCCATGTCAATAGAGACAAGGGCAGGGGTTCTCTATGCCAAGGCGGGAAAAAATAAAGTTAAGATAAATATGACTGAGCCTAAAGATATAAGACTATCAATATATTTAAAATCCGGCGCTAAAGCATACAGGATTCATCATATCCATACAGGGGTTCCGCATGTGGTTTTTTTTGCAAATGATTTAGACAAGATAGATCTGGATGCCTTTGGTAGAAGTATAAGATATCACAGCGCGTTTACCCCTGAGGGTACAAATGTTAATATTGTCAGTATGAAAAATAAGTCTTCTATATCGATAAGGACATATGAAAGGGGCGTCGAGGCAGAAACGCTTGCATGCGGCACAGGTTCTGTGGCATGTGCCCTTATTTCAAACCTTGCAAAAGGCATTAAACCCCCTGTCAGAGTATTTACTAGAGGAGGCCAGCTAAAGATATATTTTAAGCCTAAAGACAATAAATTTTATGATGTCTTCCTGGAAGGCCCGGCAAAGGAAGTCTTCTCAGGAGAGATAAGCATTTAGCGGAGATTGCTGCAAGTTTTCCGCAGGCTAAAAACAAACGGAACAAATAGGAGAGTTTATGTTTAAAGGATCAATGGTAGCAATAGTGACTCCGTTTAAAAATAACGGGTCAGAGCTTGATGAAAACAAGCTTAAAGAGCTTGTAAAATTCCAGATTGAAAATGGGACATCAGTGATTGTCCCATGCGGCACAACAGGAGAATCCGCGACCCTTTCCATAGAAGAACATGAAAGGGTAATTGATATTGTTATAGCTGCCGCCAAACCTAAAGCCAGAGTTATGGCAGGCACAGGCTCTAACAATACGGCTGAGGCTATTGAGCTTACAAGTCATGCTAAAAAAGTAGGCGCTGACGCGGCTTTGATAATAACCCCATATTATAATAAACCAACACAGGAAGGTATATATCGTCATTTCAAAGCGCTTTCTGATAAGGTTGATATACCTTTGATCTCGTATAACATAGCATCGCGGACAGGGGTCAACATTACACCGGATACGATGAAAAGGCTCTCTGAATTAAAAAATGTTGTTGGGGTAAAAGAGGCAAGCGGTGATTTAAACCAGATGTCAGAGATAAAGAATCTATGCGGTAAAGACTTCGCACTTATATCAGGTGATGACACGCTTACGCTCCCGGTTCTTTCTATAGGTGGTTGTGGTGTTATATCAGTGGTAGCTAACATAATACCAAAAGATGTATCTGATATGGTGAAGGCTTTTATGGACAATAATATGGAAAAGGCAAGGTCCCTACATTATAAGATGTTGCCGCTTATAAAAGCAATGTTTTTTGAAACAAACCCGATACCTGTTAAGACTGCCATGGGCATGATGGGCATGATAGAGCCAAGCCTAAGGCTGCCTATGTGCGAAATGGGGATGGATAATAAAAAGAAACTGGAAAAGGCTCTGAAAAGTTATGGCTTGATTTAATTCAAGCCCGTTTCTTGAGCACAGGTACCTGTGCTCAAGAAATGGGCTTAAAAGAATAGAGGTAAAATATGGCCACAAGGATAGTGATTACCGGGTGTTGCGGAAAGATGGGAAGAAGAATAGCCGCACTTGCCTTTAAGGATAAGGGCCTGGAGATCGCAGCTGCTGTTGAGGCGGCAGGGCACCCTGATATAGGGAAAAATCTAGGCAATGTTATAGGCGAAGAAAGGCTTTTTGTGGATATTACAGGCGATTTATCATCTGCTGTTAAAGGTTCTGATGTAATTATAGATTTCACAACTCCGTCAGCCATGCTTTCAAACCTGAAAGTAGCGCGGGATGAAAAAATACCCATAGTAATAGGCACAACAGGGATAACAGATGAAGAGCTTAATGTAATAGAGTCCAGCTCTAAAAAAATACCCATTCTTTTTTCTTCGAATATGTCCATAGGAGTAAACCTGCTTTTTAGCATTGCCCCTGAAGCGGCAATTTTATTAGGAGAAGAGTATGATATTGAGATAACAGAGGCGCATCATAATAAGAAAAAAGATTCGCCAAGCGGGACAGCAAAAACACTTCTCCAGAAAATAGCAGACGCCAGGGGGGTACAGCCTAAAGACATTGCTATATATGGCCGCTCCGGCGATACAGCAGGCCGGCCAAAAGGACAGATATGCGTTCATGCTATACGCGGCGGAGGGATTGTAGGAGAGCATAGTGTGATATTCGCAGGCGAAGACGAAACCATAGAAATAACGCATCGTGCCGGTTCCCGTGATGTGTTTGCAAAAGGCGCTATAAGGGCCGCGAAATATATTGCAGACAAATCACCGGGGCTATACGACATGCAAAACGTGATACAGGGAGTATAAAGTTATGCTGAAAATTGAACGGGCAAGCAGGCTAAAACATTTACCACCTTATCTTTTCGCGGAGATAGATAAGATCAAGAAAAAGGCCATAAGCGACGGCAGGAATATAATAGACTTAGGTGTTGGAGATCCTGATAATCCTACCCCTATGCACATAATAGAAAAACTTTATGAGGCTGCTCAAAACCCTGAAAATCATCACTATGCCATGGACATGGGACTTTTAAAACTACGCGAGGCAATAGCAGCTTGGTATAAGCGGCGTTTTAATGTTGTCCTGGATCCTGTGACAGAGGTGTTGCCATTGCTGGGTTCCAAAGAAGGCATCGCGCATATACCGCTTGCTTTTGTTGACCATGGAGATGAAGTGCTGGTACCGGATCCATGCTATCCGCCATATAAATCAGGTACTATATTAGCTGGCGGAGTTCCGTATCTTATGCCGCTGCTTCCTGAAAATGAATTTCTGCCTGATTTTGATGTAATAGACTATCAGGTTGCCAAAAGGTCAAAGATAATGTTTTTAAATTATCCGAATAACCCCACAGCAGCAACGGCAACAAAGGAATTTTTTGTAAAAGCGGTAGAATATGCCAATGAGAATGACATTATAATTTGCCATGACGCGGCTTATTCAGAGATGGCTTATGATGGTTATAGGCCAGTGAGTTTTCTCGAGGCTGAAGGATCAAAAGAGGTTGGTATTGAATTTCATTCATTATCCAAGACTTATAATATGACGGGCTGGAGAATTGGTTTTGCCTGCGGCAATGCGGATGTAATATCCGCTCTAAGGACAGTAAAGTCTAATGTAGATTCAGGGATATTCCAGGCAGTGCAGTTTGCGGGAATTATAGCATTGGAGACCGATCAGTCGCATATAGATGAATTAAACATGATGTACCAGAAAAGAAGGGATGTATTGGTGGGTGGCTTAAACGCGTTAGGGTGGAAAGTGGATAAGCCAAAGGCGACATTTTATGTATGGATACCAGTCCCGCCCGGATATACATCAAATGAGCTTACAAAATCACTGTTGCAGAAGGCTGATATAGTTACCACGCCTGGTGTAGGTTTTGGCCCAAACGGAGAGGGCTTTATAAGAATGGCGCTTACTGTTCCAGAGGCGCGCCTTGAAGAGGCCGTTGACAGAATAAAGAGGCTTCATCAATGAGCGTTGTCTATATAGGAATCGGATCAAATTTAGGAGATAGAAAACAGAATATAGAGAGAGCGCTTGAAAAACTAAGGTCAAGAAAAGAAGCAGAACTTACAAGCGTATCATCTATCATAGAAACAGGCCTGTAGGAGACAGCAGCCAGCCTAAATTCCTGAACGCATGCTGCAAGATAGATACAACACTTTATCCTGATGAGGTATTAAGTGCCTTGAAGTCTATAGAGCGTGAAATGGGAAGAGATAGAGATTCTATGCCAAAAAAACTCAGCCGCGAGGATCAGCTTAAAGCGCTTAATGAGGGCAAAACAATAGAGCGCGCTTTACGGGATCGGGATGTAAGCTCTCATGCTAAATCGGGTGATAAATGGGCCCCGCGTATAATTGACCTGGATATACTTTTATATGATGATATTATAATGAAAGGTAATAATCTTACAATACCGCACAGTTTAATGCACAGACGGCTCTTTGTCCTTAACCCCCTTTCAGAGATAGCGCCTGATATCGTTCACCCTGTTTTTAAAAAGACTATAAAAGACATGCTATCCGAATACCGGGCATTTGAAGAATTGTCCGCAAACGCCATCGAAGAAAATAAAACCTGCCAGCAAGAGGGCTACAGCACAGAATGAGAGTAATTAGCAGCCCTGAGGTTATGAATTCTGTTTCGCGAAAACTGATCAGATCAGGTAAGAGCATAGGCCTTGTCCCTACTATGGGTGCTCTACATTATGGCCACCTTTCTCTTATAAAGAAAGCCAGAAAAGAAAACGATATAGTAATAGTAAGCGTATTCATAAATCCTAAACAGTTTTCCAAAGGGGAGGATTACGAAAGATACCCAAAGGATATAATAAATGACAGGTTAAAAGCAGCTAAGTTTGGTTGCGACATCCTGTTTCATCCGGGCAATGACTCTATATATAAAAAGGATTTTGCGACCCATGTTAAGGTCGAAGGCCTTTCAGAGGCGATGTGCGGAACATCAAGGCCCCATCATTTTAAGGGTGTTGCTACAATATGCTTAAAACTATTTAATATCATTATGCCTGGCAGGGCATACTTTGGTCAAAAAGATTATCAGCAGACAGTTATCATAAAGCGGATGGTAAAAGACCTCAATGTAAACACAGACATTAAGGCCTTGCCTACAGTGAGAGAATCATCAGGGCTTGCGATGAGTTCCCGAAACAGTTATTTAAGCTGCCAAGAACGCGAACTCGCGGGCTTTATTTATAAATCTTTAAAAGACGCTCAAAGATTAATAAAGTCAGGCGAAAGGCGTTCTGCTAAAATTATTTCCGATATTTCCAAGGCCCTTAGAAGCCATCATATTAATATAGATTATATAAGCATAGTTGACCCTGCAACCCTTAAGAATTTAAAACATACAAAAGGTAAGGTTTTGATAGCCCTGGCTGTCAGAATAGGTAAAACAAGATTGATAGACAATATATTGGTAAGTAGCTGACAGATCAAAACATGGGAAATGATGTAACCGAAAACTGCCGCAATCTATCGTATTATTGGTAATATTACATAGCAAACATAACAAGGAGTATAATCAATGCTTAGGATAATGTATAAGTCAAAGATACATAATGCCACAGTAACAGATGCCAACCTAAACTATACGGGAAGTATCACAATAGACTCAAGCTTGCTGAAGGCTGCTGATATATTTCCCGGGGAAAAGGTGCAGATCGTAAATCTCAATAATGGTACGAGAGTCGAAACCTATGTTATAGAAGGAGAGCCCGAAAGCGGAACTATATGCATGAATGGCGCTGCCGCAAGATGGGCACAGAAAGGGGATCGTGTTATTATAATATCTTATTGTATTTTAGAATCAAAAGAGGCGACCACATTTAAACCGAAGGCAGTTTATCTCAATGATAAAAATGAGGCAAAAGACAGTGACTCAAAAATATACAGAAAACACAAATAAACAATATACAGACAAGCTTAAAAAGCGTATAGCAGAACTAAAGAAAAAACGCAATGCCGTTATAATTGTCCATAATTATCAGAGAGACGAAGCCCAGGACATAGCTGATATCACCGGAGATTCATTGGGCTTGAGCAAGGCAGCTATAAAGATAGACGCGGATATCATTGTATTCTGTGGAGTCCATTTTATGGCAGAGACAGCGTATATCTTAAATCCCAGCAAAACAATATTGCTTCCTGTGAAGGAAGCAGGGTGCCCCATGGCTGATATGATAACGCCTGAAGCTTTAAGAAATAAAAAAGAGCAATATCCGGGGTCCCCTGTTGTATGTTATGTCAATACATCAGCTGCTATAAAAGCGGAAAGTGATATATGCTGTACTTCACGAAATGCTGTTGAGGTTGTCAGATCCCTTAAGGAAAAAAGAGTAATATTTGTCCCTGATAAAAACTTAGGGCATTACGTTCAATCGCAATTACCCGATAAGGAGATAATCCTATGGGAAGGATTTTGCCCAACGCATATAGGTGTTCTGCCTGATCAGATAATGGCTGCTAAAAGGTTTCATCCTAAAGCAGAATTTATAGCCCATCCTGAATGCAATCCTGATGTGCTTGAATTAGCCGATCATATAACATCTACGGGCGGGATGATAGAATATGTAAAACATTCCAAGAGCAAGGAATTTATTATAGGTACAGAGATGGGTATGTTGTATAGATTAAGGCAGGATAACCCAGGTAAACGATTTTATCTTCCTACAGAACACCTGCTATGCGCTAATATGAAACTTACCACACTCGGCTGGATAGTAAATTCACTCGAGCTCATGGTGCACAAAGTAACTGTGCCTGAGGATATAAGATCGCGTGCCTATAATGCCGTAGATAAGATGTTAAAGATATCAGGTGAAAAGAAGTGGGTATCTGTTTCCGGAACGTAAACCTTGGTTATCTATACTATGAAGAAAAATATTGGAATAGCAGGTTGTGGTACAATAGGGACATTTATTGCTAAACGGGTTGACAGGGATCTCCAGCCTTTGGCAAAAATAGTAGCCCTATGCGATATAGATAAAGAAAAGACTGCTAAGCTCTCTGGCATGCTTTCCTGTAAACCCGCGGTTGTTTCATTTGATAAGCTTGTTGAGGAATCTGATATTGTAATAGAGGCGGCATCTTCTGATATATCTTTTTCCTTTGCCCAAAAAGCCCTTAAAAAAGGAAAGGATATCATGATAATGAGTATAGGCGGTATCCTGGAAAGAAGCGATGAGCTTTTCGATTTGGCAAGAAAGAAAGAATCAAGGATTATACTGCCAAGCGGCGCTATATGTGGTTTGGATGGGATAAAGAGCGCGAAGACGGGCAATATAACCAAGGTTTCCTTAACGACGAGAAAGCCTCCCCGAGGCCTAAAAGGGGCCCCTTATATAATAGCTAACAAGATAGACCTGGATTCTATTACAGGCGAGACACTTATTTTTAATGGTTCAGCGCAGGAGGCGGTAAAGGCTTTTCCAAAAAATATTAATGTATCAGCCCTTTTAAGCATAGTTGGAATAGGCGCTAAGAAAACACAGGTAAAAATTATGACATCTCCTGAGTATATGGTGAATACCCATGAGATAGAGATAGAAGGAGATTTTGGAAGGATGGTCTCGATAACCGAGAATGTGGCATGTGCTGATAATCCAAAGACCAGTTTTCTTGCCGCTTTATCCGCGGTTGCTTCTTTAAGACAGGCATTAGAGGATTTTGTAGTAATAGGCACATAACGCCTGTGCGCTATTGACTATCCACATATGATAGTGTATAATAAATTCTAGAAGTACCCCTGGCACTCTTCTTTGGCCTGGCTATCGAATTATTTAATAGGCTAAAGAGGATATTTTGTACTTAGACCTTGTCTATGCCGCTGCTATGGTAAGGTTTAAGATAATCTAAAGCCAGGGGTATTTTTTTTGTCTTTTACTTTAATATAAAGGTATATATGAACATTAAGAATACAGTGATATATATTATAATAGCAAGTGTCAGCATAGGGTTATCAGGCAATCCCTGTAACAGGCAAGGCCCGGATTTATATGCCTTAAGGCCAAGGGCATCTGCATTATCAGATGTAAATAACTTGGGATTTAGTAACCGCGTTACTTCATCATTATTGAGTTATTATAAAAGGTATCTTCTGTGGCGGCTTGGCAAAATAGAAGGAAATAAGAAAATACCGATTTTACGGGCCAATGGCAAGTGGGAAAAGATAGACATTCCGGCTGTGTCTGCAGAATACGACAGAAGAAGGCCGGTCTCTGTAGGGGCGTTTAATATAAGAAAATTAATAAGGAACATTGAGCGTAAGATAGGGGAAGCAGGGGGGGTATCAAAGACATCATCTGCAGGCGAAGATATTTTAGCCCAGGCAAAGAATGCGTTAGCTGACAACGAAATTGTTAAGATAGATGAATTGAGTACATATCAATCATATGAAACAGAAGCCGACAGGGATGCATGGGGTATATATTTTGCTACTCCTACATTATGGGGCTTGCAGGTTGTTGAGTATATAAAAAGAAATTGGCCCCAGGCAAAGATATGTGATATGGGCAGCGGTAACGGCAAGTTTGTGTTTTTAGCTGCAACAAAAAATTTCCCGTTAATAACAGGGCTTGAGGCTCGTAAGCAGTTATATGATTTTTCCGTAGAGAATTTAAAGCAGCTGGGTTTGCATTCAACCGTAGGCTTTGTTCATATTGATTTCTTAAGCGAAAGCGAAGAGGCAGACCTTTCATTATATGATGTTATATATTTTTTCTATACATTCCCGGGGCATTATGAAAGAGGCGAAGTGTTTCGCAATAAAAGGAAAAAGTTTAATAGCAGGTTGTTAGAAAAATTGTTAAATGATAAACATGGAATGAAGCAAGGCGCAAGACTTATAGTGCTAGGTGACCATGGTGTTCTTGCCTTGGGCGGGCAGTTACTACATGAAAACATAAAAGTCGGCAATGTGCCCGGGCTTTCTATATACACAAGAATTAAAAAAACAGTAGAATCCAGACCGTACGATCAGGCAATATATATAGGCAGTTTTACGAACGTGCAAAATTCGGCCCATAAAAAAAACCTCATAGATAAATTCGTCCTAATATCCGCGTAGCTGCCCGTCGTTAAAAGACTATAAAAAATCTTTCCTGCTGTGCAAGAAAATCAAGAAAATAAAAATTTCAGCAAAAAAATAAAAAAAGTTTTATAAAATTTTTTTCAAAAAGAGAAAAAAATGCTTGCGCATGGTGTATAAAAAGCGTAAAATAAAATCATAAGAAAATATTTCGAGGAGGGAGGTGAAAAATAAATGGCAACTAAAGTTTTAAAATGCGGAATTAAGAGAGAAAAAGGCTATCTTTATTACTTAGATAAAAAGGGAAATGTATCAAAGGCCAGGATGGCCCGCGGAAAGAAAAAAGGCGGCAGCCCTCAAGTTGTTGTTAAGGCCGGCGTAAAAAGACAAAAAGGATACCTTTACTTTATCGATAAACAGGGTGATGTAGCGATGGCCAAGATGG
>Ga0268278_1000668_pt1 | contig 22605 bp, 18 predicted proteins | sample saktaG_3_FD_190135 | JGI IMG/M metagenome (GOLD analysis project Ga0268278, IMG submission 190135) | Saline water microbial communities from Sakinaw Lake, British Columbia, Canada - sak_2010_1_5_55m | ecosystem: Environmental > Aquatic > Non-marine Saline and Alkaline > Saline ...
TCTGATTATGCACCGAACTGGTGGGGTTGTCAGTGGGTTGATCCTGGTTTTGAAAAATATTTCATGTATAGAGGTGTCATTCTGTCGACTAAAACAGGAACGGCCATTGGAGATGAACACCTTCCGGTTGTTGCGGATTTTAAACTGTATCCGAATGTACCAAACCCCTTTAATCCGTCAACAACAATCTCATTTGAGATTCCTATAAAAACGCAGGTCAAACTGGATATTTATAACGTTCTTGGGCAACATGTTACCACTTTGGTCCATACTCAGATGAGTCAGGGTTATCATTCAATTGTATGGAATGGAATGACTAAAGACGGCCAATCAGCACCTTCTGGTATTTATTTCTATAAATTAAGTGCAGACCAAATGACCCAGGTCTCAAAAATGGTTTTATCAAAATAACAGAAAATAGTGAGCAGCAGCTTCTTTTTTAGGAGCTGCTGCTTAAATTTCATTACAATATGGTAAGAACATGAACCTTAGAAGCCCATATCATATTCTGATGATCGTAATTTGTGTGACAACAGTCGGCTTTGGTGGGGTTACCGGTAAAATTAGCGGTAATATCATTGATTCAGAAACCGGACAACCCTTAGTCGGTGTAAATGTATCCATAACCGGAACAAGTTTGGGTGCCGCTGCGGATTTTAATGGACACTATGTCATTTTAAATATTCCACCTGGTGAATATACTCTGAATGTGTCCATGATCGGGTACCAAGGAATTCAATTGAATACTGTACCGGTTCATACAGACTTTACTACCATTCAGGATTTCAGCCTTTCGCGGACAATTTTGGAAAGTGAGGGGGAGGTAATTGTCATGGGACGACGTCCGGATATCCAGCGTGACAGAACTTCAACAATGTCGGTAGTAGGTTCTGATGAAATTGAGAAAATGCCGGTAACGGACTTTCAGGAACTAATAAATCTTCAGGCTGGTGTCGTAGATGGACACTTTCGCGGCGGTCGTGCCGGAGAAGTCTCTTATATGTTGGACGGTGTCTCAATATCGGATCCCTATGATGGGAGTATGGCCGTTGAAATCGAAAATAGTACAATCCAGGAAGTAAAGGTTATAAGCGGAACTTTTAGTGCGGAATATGGGCAAGCAATGTCCGGTGTTGTCAATGTTATTACCAAAGGTAGTAGTGCAGACTATAGTGCGAACGCCGATTTTTATACCGGTGATTTTATTAGTACGCATTCTATTCCATTTTATCATATTGACGATGTTGATCCATCCGCTATCTATAGCAGTGAATTGAGTATTGCGGGTCCGGTTCCATTCATTCCAAAAACCTCATTCTATTTGTCAGGCAGGAAAACGGCTTCCGATGGGTATTTGTATGGCAAATCAGAATTTTTGCCATCTGACTCATCCGTTGTTGATGATCCTGATCCAAACAATTGGACCATTGAGCGAAGTGGTACTGGTCAAGCTCAGACTATGAATCCAAATGAAAAAGTAAGTTTTACGGGAAAATTATCCTGTCAGTTATTGGAAAGGTTATCGCTGGATTTGCAGGGAAGCTATTCTGATCGAAGCTGGAAAGATTATAATCAAGATGAAAATCACTATTTTAAATATAATCCCGATGGAGTCGCAACTCAATATCAACATCGTTATCAATTTTCAATGGGGCTGACACAAATTTTAAAACAGAATATATTTTATACTCTGAAATTCAATCAGTTATTCAACGAATATGAATCCTATATCTATGCGGATCCCAACAACAATAATTATGTCAGTTCACAGCTTTTACGGCGTTTGGGGTATGGATTTTATACCGGAGGAATGGATATGAGTCATTTCTCCCGGAATTCCAAGGTGAACACTATTAAATGGAATCTGATCTCTCAGTTGAATCAAAATAATGAAGTTAAAACCGGTTGGGAATATCGTTCAAGTAATTTATGGCTCCATCAATACAGTCTGTTTTTGGATAGAACCACCAACTGGCAACCGGAAATATATCCCGCAGAGAGTGTGAATAATAATAAGTATCGCCATAAACCACAGGAAATCGCCTACTGGCTCGAGGATAAAATTGAATTTCAAAGAATAATTTTATCCATGGGACTACGTTGGGATTATTTTGAACCCGATGGAGTGATCCCAAAGGATTTACGCGATCCCCAAGGGACTTACAAAGAGAACTCAGATCCCTTTAAAAAAGCAACTGCAAAGCAGCAATGGAGCCCACGGTTGGGGATGTCTTTTCCCATTACCGATCAGGGAGCTATTCATATTTCTTACGGACATTTTTTCCAGATACCGAATTTTGAATATCTGTATTACAATTCCGAATTTGAAGTTCAGGGTGGTGGTTTGAATACAATCATGGGAAATACTGATCTGGAACCTATGAAAACAACGATTTATCAGATAGGATTGCAGCAAATGCTCAGTCGCGGTCTGGTTTTGGAACTTACGGGGTATTATAAAGATATTCGTGATTTAATTGGTACGGAAATAAATGAATTATATATATTGGGAGACAGCTACGCTCGTTATGTTAATCGTGATTACGGCAACGTCCGTGGGATTACATTATCAATAACTCAGAGTCAGATCGGAATCTTTTCCGGGGCAGTGGACTATACCTATCAGGTAGCCGAAGGAAATGCATCTGACCCTGATGCGGTGTTTTATGACCAACAATCTGATCCACCGCGTGCCACTGAAATTCAGACAGTATCCCTGGACTGGGATCAAACACACACATTGAATGTTTCACTGAATTTGGCGGATGTGAAGTGGAGTACCGGTATTATCGCTAGTCTTGGTAGTGGTTTACCCTACACACCGGAATATCAGAATCAGCGGACATCCTTTGAAAACTCGGAGCGCAAACCTTATACCTTTAATGTCGATTTAAATGCAAAGTATATTGTTCCAATCAATAATGCTCATATGGTTATATATGTCCAGGTTAAAAACCTCTTTGATCGGTTAAATGCGGTTAATGTATTTACGGATACTGGTGATCCGGCGACATCTTTAATTCCTACCTATGTTCCTGAACAGCCGATTCATAGCCTTGAAGATTTTTTAACGCGGCCGGATTACTATACCGCGCCACGGCAAGTTATTTTTGGCTTAAAGGTGAACTTATGAGAAATATACGTGCCATTATATTTTTTCTTACTATTTGCACTTTACTATCATTTGCCCAAAATAACATTGAAGAATTACATGGTGACCGAAAGTTTCGTAAGCAGGGACTTCATAATGGGAATTTGGTAGAAACGCTGTTTTGGAATTTTGGGGAGGTAGCCTGGTGGGGTAAAGAACCTTCAGGTGTCTGGCCGAGAGGAAGCCAACATTCTTATATGGATGGTATTTATCCGATTGTCGCTGCTGAAGTGGCTCTGATAGGTGGTGATACCATTCATATTGTTGAAGGCGGTTTTCGTGAACACTATGAAACCGGACCTACCGGGACTGAATTCAGTTGGCAACCCTTGCCGGGCTTCTCAGATCCGGAGCAGGACTATATTGCCATGAGTGATGATCCCAATACCTGGCCGGAATACTGGCCGGACCAGCCGTCTGCCTGGCGGAATGTTTGGAATGGATATTTCGGGCAGCGCAGTAATGCCGACCAGGAGAGTTACTTTGTTGTGGACGATTATCAGGATCATGGTCGGGACTTTAACGGGTTGTTTTTCTGCAATCAATATGATAGTACGCGTGGTGGCCTGGGAATGCGAATGGCAGTCCGGGGATTCCAGTGGTCAAATGTTCTGGCTGAGGATATAATCTTTTGGCATTACGATATTACTAATATCAGTACAACTCACTATAATAAGGCTGTTTTTGGGATGTATGCCGATGCCGGTGTTGGCGGTCAAAATGATTCCAACGACGATAATGCTTTTTATGATTTAAACCTCGATCTGGCCTATACCTGGGACGCTAACGGTTTAGGAGACGGAAACTGGCAGACCGGCTATTGTGGTTATGCATTTCTGGAGAGTCCCGGTAATCCGTTTGATGGGATTGATAATGATGGAGATGGTAGTGATGGGGCTGGTTCATCGTTCACTGCCTCAGATTTCCAAGCGCGGGTTCTCTCCGGTGATCTGGTTGTTATTGATTACAGTGATCTTGAGCCGGATAATAATTGGGGGCGTAAGTTAGTGTCCTTCGACACCGGTGGGGATGGCTCTTTTTATCGATTTGTCGGCGATACGTTATTTGTAAAAGATGGCGATACGGAACATCATTATATTCGCAATCAAACCGTCAGTGAAAAATCCTTTAATGGCATTGATGATGATCTGGATGGAATTATCGATGAAAACGAAAATGTCCATGTCGGTCTAAAGTATCGGGATTGGATAAATGGAAGTGGTTTTGATAACTATCTGATTGATGAGAATCGTTCCGATGGAATTGATAATGATGGAGATTGGGATCCGGATTTAAATGATTTGGGTGCTGATGGTGTCGGTGGAACAGGTGATTATGGCGAAGGAGACGGTTTGCCAACCGATGGTGAACCCAATTTTGATAAAACTGACAAAGACGAATCTGACCAGATTGGTCTAACTGCATTTGATTCGTTTTATATCGGTCAAGGTGTTGAATTTCAGTACGATGATGTTATATGGGAGCGAATCGCGAACTACCATTTTGATACGGGCAGTCAAAATGGGAATATTGCCTTTCTGTTTGGTTCGGGGCCATTTATCATGCCCCCTGGACATACGGAACGCTTTTCACTGGCACTTGTTTTTGGTGAGAATTTGAGTGATTTAAAACGGAACAAAGAAGTGGTCCAGGATATTTATAATGCGAACTATAATTTTGCTCGACCACCAATAAAACCGGAATTGACCGTTGTTCCCGGTGATGGTAAAGTTACTCTTTATTGGGATAATGCCGCGGAAAACTCCTATGACGAATTTGCCAATCCGACTAATAAAGGGTATGACTTTGAAGGTTATCGTGTTTATCGATCCAGTGATGAGGCTTTTAATGACGCCTATCTTATTACAAACGGATATGGAGAAGCGACCTTTTATGAACCCTTTGCTGTATTTGACCTCCAAGACAGCGTCAAGGGTTTTTTTGAAGTGGACGTGGATGGTAGTAAATATTATCTGGGATCCGACAATGGATTGCAGCATTCCTTCGTTGATACCGATGTAATTAATGGGAAAACTTATTATTATGCGGTGGTTTCGTATGATCAGGGTTGGGCAGAAAAATTCATTTTACCATCGGAATGTACAAAAACCATTTTTAAAGATATAAATGGCAATGTTACAACTGATCGAAATACGGCTGTGGTTACACCCAATGCCCCCGCAGCAGGGTATCACGCTCCGGAAACCGCCGATGGTATTGTGAAAGCCCAAGGTTGGGGCAGCGGTGACATTTTATTAGATTTTATTGATCCTCGTCATGTAAATATCGGTGATTATTTGCTAAGCTTCGATGACACAACACATCAGGATACGTTAACATATTCACTATTTGAATTAACCACCGATTATGACACTAATGTTATTTTCAGTGAATCCACAGCACTGTCTGGAGAGGACTCAAATCCCATGTTTAACGGCATGCGGATCAGGATTAAAAATGACATCGTGGCCTATAATGATACCCTTTCGATCTGGAAAACAGGCTCAAAATCAAATTTGGTATACTTTGCTTCTATGAACAGCTATTGGAATGATAAACTGGAAATACGTTCAGAGAATTTTCCGACCCGCTACGAGATTCACTTTGGTATTATCGACAGTTCATTTCTAAAAACCAGTTTCAAACATGAGACCAATTTTCGTGTTTGGGATGTAATCGCTAATAAAAAAGTACGGGCTTATCTCTGGGAGCCTTCTGACCAGTTGGATAGTTTATTGACTGATGGTGATTATATTCAATTGCACTTTCAGGATGGCAGATTCAACCGGGAAACCTGGAAAATCCAGTTTATTGCCCCGGAAGGTGTTGAACCCATTCAGCCCGGTTTGGGCGATACGGCGATAATTGCCATTGATCTGCCTTTTCGTAGCGGAGATATTTTTTCATTTAAAACCTTTGCGGCAAAAGACGATCCCCAAATTGCTTTGAATAATATCGATCGGGTTGCAGTTGTTCCGAATCCTTATGTCGCAGCAGCGGCTTGGGAACCACGCAGAATGTTGGCATCGGGTCGGGGAGAACGGCGGGTGTATTTTATTCATCTGCCCAGTAAATGTACAATCCGGATTTATGCTCAAAGCGGTGATCATATTAAAACAATTTACCATGAAAGTAGCGCTGATGACGGAAGTGAAGCCTGGAATCTTACTACAAAAGACGGTTTAGATCTGGCTGCCGGGATTTATTATTATCATGTTGATGCCGGTGAATCCGGGGATTTCACTGGTAAATTTGCGGTAATTAAATAGAGTTTATTATGATAAATAAGCGACAAATTCAACGAAGTCTTTTAACGATAACATTGATTGGATTTTTAATGATACCCGGTTATGCGAAGATTACAAAAGTCGGGACAACGATGGGACAATTTCTCAAAATCGGAGTTGGAGCGCGAAGCATCGGGATGGGTGGTGCCGGAGTAGCATCTGTCAATGATGCATCGGCCTTGTACTGGAATCCGTCCGTGATCGCTGGATTTGATAACAGAAAAGCACTGGCATCTTATACCGATTGGTTTTTAGATACGGAGTTGGCATTTACCAGTGTGGTCCTGCCAATGGGTAGTTTCGGAACGATTGGATTTTCATTTAACTCACTCTCAATGGGTATGATGGATGTACGAACCGTGGAACTGCCAGAAGGTACCGGGGAACAATTTACCGCAGGAAATCTGGCGGTAGGAATAGCATATGCTAAGAAATTGACGAACTTTTTCAGTGTTGGTTTTAATGCCAAATACGTTCGGGAAAGTATCTGGCATTGTGATGCAACCAGTATTGCTTTTGATTTTGGAAGTTTGTATAAAACTGATAATGATCGTTTATTAATCGGTGTTTCAGTCTCAAATTTCGGTGATAAAATGCAATTCACAGGGAAAGATTTACGTATCTATTACGACCAGGACAATAATGAATCAGGTGATAATGAATATATTCCGGCATACTATGAGACGAGCAGTTGGGATTTACCGTTAATATTTCGAATTGGATTGGCGGTGAATTACCCTGAATTTCCGATTGGCGACATTGTGGCTGAAATTGATGCTGTTCACCCAAACGATAATACGGAACAAGTGAATCTTGGGATTGAATGGGGTTTGAATCGGATCCTGTTTTTTCGAACGGGGTACCAGGCACTGTTTCAACAGAACAGTGAACAGGGATTAACGGTTGGTGGCGGAATTCGGTATAAGCTGCTGAATTCGTTCCTGAATGTGAACTATGCTTATGCGGACTTTGGCCGATTGTCTGCCGTCCAGCGTATTGACATAGAGATTGAATTTTAAATATGGATATTGATCAGTTAATATGAAAAAGTATGAGACGAAATACGGGTATTTTTCAGAAGATGGAAATGAATATATTATTAAAACACCACATACTCCTAAGCCTTGGATAAATGTCCTTTCCAATGGTCATTACGGATTGACAATTTCTCAGACCGGAGGTGGATTCAGTTGGCTGGAGCATTCGGAGTTTAATCGTCTAAACCGTTGGCATCAGGATCTGGTTCAGGATAACTGGGGAAAGTATATTTACTTAAAAGATGCAGAAAGTGGTGAAGTCTGGAATCCAACCTGGCTTCCATCACGCACGGAGTTGGATGATTATCAATGTGCTCATGGATTTGGTTATACCCGTTTTACTGCTGAATATAAGGGAATCCGCTCGATATTCACGATTTTTATACCTCTTGATAAATCACTGGAAATATGGGATATCCGTATTGAAAATCTCTCCAATAAAACACGCCAAATTACTATGGTTACCTATCTTGAGTGGTGTCTTGGTTCCAGTGCCGATCATCATCGGGAATTCCATAAAACGTTTATTGAGACCAAACTGGATCGGGTACGGAATTCTGTACTTGCGACGAAACGCCTCTGGGATATTGGTGTACCAGGTCGGGGACATTGGAATACCAGTTATCCTTATATTGGATTTCTGACGTCTGACAAACCATTTTTACAATTTGAATTCGATAAAGATACTTTTATCGGTCAATTTGGAACCCTTCAAAATCCGGTTGTTCTCAATAATTCACCCATGCAAAATCAGCAAGGTACTTTTTATGATGCAATTGCCGGGACAAGTATGCACTTGACAATTGAAGCGAAGCAAAGGGCCAGAACACATTACCAGTTCGGCTTGGTAAAAAATCTTGAAGAACTGGATAAAATCCGTTCAGAATTTAAAGATTCAGAATCTGTGGATGAGTCGTTGAAGAAAGTTTGTGAATTTTGGTGTGATACATTTAAAAAAACCGAAGTGACAACACCGGACGAATCACTGAATCTACTGGTAAATAAGTGGTTAAAATACCAGGCAATTTCCGGGAGATTATGGGCAAGAACCGCATATTATCAACAAAGTGGGGCATTTGGCTATCGAGATCAATTGCAGGACAGCCAGGTGTTTCTGCCCATTAGTCCGGAACTGACAGCCAAACAGATTTGTCTGCATGCCGAACATCAGTTCAAAGATGGGCATGCTCTACACTGGTGGCATCCGATAACAGACAGTGGACTTGATTCAAATTTTTCCGATGATTTTTTATGGTTGCCTTTTGTCACCCTGAGCTATCTGGAAGAAACGGATGATTTAGATCTGCTCAAACGACAAGTAAAGTACTATGATGATCCGAAAGGGGCGACAATTCTGGAACACTGTTGCCAGGCAATTGATTATGCATTGAAGCGAATGAGTTCCAGGGGAATACCATTGATCGGTAGTGGTGATTGGAATGATGGCCTCAGTGCAACTGGTATTGAAATGAAGGGCGAATCTTTCTGGATTATCCATTTTTTAATTTATATCATGACCCGTTTTGATGATTTATTAAATCGGATCGGAAATACTCCGAAAGCGGGACAATATCGGCTGGAAGTGACCCGATTAAAGAAAACGCTTTTGGAATTCGGTTGGGACGGCGAGTGGTTTCTTCGGGCAACCAAGGACAACGGCGAATTAATTGGTAGTCAAGAAAATCAAGCGGGGCAAATTTATCTGAATGCTCAAACCTGGAGTGTCATTGCCGATAGTGCACCAATTGATTACTGTCAAAAGGCCATGAAATCTGTGATAGACCGTTTAATGAAGAATAATGGACCTTTGCTGCTTTATCCTGGTTATAGCGAACCGGATGAATATATCGGTTATTTATCCCGTTATGCTGCTGGCGCCCGTGAAAACGGTGGCGTATATACTCATGCTGCAACATGGGCTATCTGGGCTTTTGCGAAAATTGGCTGGGACGATCTGGCCTTTAAGTCCTTCAAAGGGATAAATCCAATCCTTAACGGATTGGATCCGGATAGATATAAAGGCGAGCCCTATGTTACTCCCGGTAATATTGATGGCCCCGAATCACCTTATTATGGCCGGGGTAGTTGGACATGGTACACCGGTTCGCCAGCATGGCTGCAAAAATGTACGATGGAGTGGATTTTAGGTATTCGGGCCTGTAGGGATGGTTTGATTATTGATCCGCACATTCCATCGGATTGGCCATCTTTTTCCGTTAAACGGATTTTTCGGGGAACACATTACAATATTCGGGTGACGAATAAATCTGGAAAGGCCGGGAGGATAAAGCAAATGTTGATTGACGGTAAAAAGACAAGCGGGAATATAATTCAGACATGCGATAATGAAACCTGCCGAGTGGAAGTTACCCTTTAATCGAGTGAAAGACCGCAATGCATAGCTGTCAAAAAAGAGCTCGATTGTGGGAAATAATAGGAATAGTATTGCTGTTTTTGCTATGCAACTGTGATAATAATAAACATGGATTTTTAAAGTTTAATCTGAGGGGATTCCCAGATGATCGTTTTCAAATCCCCGATACGTCGAGCCAAGATCGGTTTTTAAGAACGGTTGCATTTGATACCTGGCGGTATTTTGAGAATGCCGTTGATAATAAGACCGGGTTTGTTGTTGATAAAATTTGGTTGGAACCGATAGAAATAGCCGATTATACATCGATAACCAACATTGGTTTGCAGATGGTGGCAATTGTTTCGGCAATGGATTTTGGTTTTATCAACCCTTCCGATGCAGAGAAATTGATTGAACAAATTTTAGACGAATTAAACAGATTACCTCGGCATAATGGTTTTTTTTATAATTGGTACGATTTGAATACTCTTCAAGAATCCCGGCGTTATATTTCGTCAGTGGATTATGCCTGGCTGCTTAGCTCACTTGAGATTGTTGGTGTGGTTTTTCCAGACTTGTCGGATATATGTTATAATCTGATTAATCAGGCTAATTTCAGCTGGTTGTATGATGATTCATTACATCACTTTTTCCTGGGATATGATGCCGACAAACAGAAATTTTCTCCGTATCACTATGGATTGCTGTGTTCGGAAAGTCGGATATGTTTGTACCTTGGTATCATGCAGGGAAATATTCAACCGGAGAATTGGTACTATCAGGAACGCACTCTACCGTTGGATTATGAACAGCAGCAGAAACCGAAAGGAAGTTGGAACGTCGCCTCGGGAATACACTATTTTCAGAGTTATTATGAGTATCTGGATATGAAAATTGTACCATCGTGGGGTGGAGCGCTATTCGAATTTCTGATGCCCGGACTATTAGTAAATGAGCAAACATTAGCGCCATTCGGAATCGGAGAAAATAACCGTCGAGCAATACAGATTCATACCGATTATGCCTTGAACAGGTTGAATTACCCGGTTTGGGGGATGTCGCCGTCATCAATTCCTACCGGTGGGTATGGAGAATTTGGTGTCCCAGATATTGGAACGAAAGTTAATGGATATTTACTTTCTGTAGTTTCTCCTCATGCATCGATTTTAGCGCTATCCTATAATCCACAGATCGTATTTAGGAATTTAAAAATAATGCTTGCGAAATACCCGATTTATGGAGACTATGGATTTTATGATTCTCTTGACCCGGTTACTGGTGATGTCGGAAAATCTTATTTAGCCCTGGATCAGGCTATGATTCTGATTAGCCTTAATAATTACCTGAATAATGGGAAAATTACCAACCGTTTTGAACGACTACCGGGATTTGAAAAAATCCGATTACTCTTAGCCGAAGATAAAATGTTTTAGGAAAGAATAGTGCAGAAAATAATTAGCATATTTTTCATACCTTTTTTCCTAATATCTACATGTGCCGGTAATGTGGAAATAAATCCAAAAACACATTCAACTGACGATCCTGTCCAAGATTCTTGGAATAATTCAGCATCCTGGACCACTTCAGTTGAAGATGGGTGCAATGTCTTTATTGTTACACCGGAAACAGATCGGGATGAACTTATTATCCACTATGATTTATCAGTCTTTAAGACGAAACCAGGTTACGGTTGGGCAAGTGTTGAAAAAGTACTACCGGCAGATTTTGATCCTCTTAGGCCAATCGCATTAAAAATAAAATCAGTAGGTAGCGAATCTGATCTTGAAATTAAATATATTGACCGGGATGGTTCGGTATATGGGAAAAAGATACCATTGTCAACGTATCGGGATAAGTGGACGCGGATTGTCTTTAGTATTAAAAATTTTGATTATTGGTGGGGTGGTGACCCGAAATTTGACGGATTTGGTGAGTTTGCACTGGCCATTTCCGGACGGGATTCCGGTAGTGTTTACTTAAAAGATATTGGATTTGTCAACACAGATGAAGAATTGAGTTTTATACCGGGTGGCCCACATCTTGACCCAAATAGAGAAATTGTTGGATTTGGAGTCTTGCAACGCCGGGATTCGGTGCTGATTCAGGAAGATCCGCTGGTCATCGAGTATTTGAAAGTGTTACAGGATATTTCGTCGCCGGGCCAGAATTTGCTCCCGTCAATGGAAAACGATGAAGCCCAAACGTTTAATAATACGCTCGTCGCGATGGCATTTATCCTGAAAGGTGAAAAAGAACGCGCCGAACGGATTCTTGATTTTTATCAACGTGCCACTGAAAAAGATAATCAGGATATTGGCCTGCAGAATTTTTATGTAAATGGCGAATCACGTGGATTTTACCAGATGGTATCCATTAAATCCAAATGTGATGAGATACAGGCGACTGACCGGTGGATTGGAGATATGGCATGGCTGCTGGTCGCTTATAAATATTATGAATACATTTACCAATCCGAAAAATATTCAGATATTGCGACGTTATTAAAAGACTTGCTGATTTCATTTTTCAAGGTTGATGACAATGGCGGTTATGTCCAACACGGATGGCGCAATGGTGATAAACAACTGCACTTTATAACCGGTCATCCGGAGGGTAATATTGACTGTTATTCGGCGTTTATGTTTTGTGGAGAGACTTATTATGCCGAGCAAATCAAAATCTGGTTGGATCGCAAGCTGGATTTAAATCTAAATCTGTTTATTGATCTTTATTCCTGGCGGGTGCTGGCTTTCGGCGAAGTATTTGCTCCTATTCTAAATATACCGGAATATGATTTACGTTTTCGTAAAACCATAGTGGTTAATCAGGATACGGTTATTGGATTTTACCATGGACCCGATAATACTATTGAGAATATATGGCTTGACGGTGTGGGTCAGATAGCCTGTGCATTCATGGCGTATGGTGACAAATATCGAGGCTATTTCTATGCGAATCAACTGGATAAAATGATTTTTGAGAAACAAATAAACGGTAAAACGGTTCATGCTATACCCTATACGGTTAATAAAACCGGTGGGTATGAATGGGTGAATCCGGATAGTGGATTTTTATCTACGATTGCATGGTATATATTCGCTAAAAATGAATTTAATCCGTTGCGTATTTATGAATAATATAGAAAAGGTGTAATTATGAAAAGGATGTATCAATACATAATAGTTGTTACTTGTCTGTTGTCAATTTCGCTTCTGGCCGACGATTATGTCTTTTTCGATGACAGTCCTTCTAATGATTCGTATGATCCCAGCTGGGGCTATGTCAATGCACCGAGTCAGCTGGAACGGGTTGGTGAAAAGTTTCCCGTTTCCACTGATTACTATTTTCAGGGACAGAACAGTCTGAAATTAAGCTGGACATCAAATGCTAGTGGTGATTGGGGAATTGCATTAGCAGGAATTGGCTGGCCGGGACGAGATGTTAACCAGAAAGACACATTGTCATTCTATGTTTATTCTGATTCAGTCATTGTTTCAGTGAATTTACCGCTATTGTATCTGGAAGATTTATCGAATAATAAGACCGATAAAATTAAAATGTCCGATCATATTGGTGATATTCCTGATGATGTTTGGTATAATGTGCGAATTCCGTTACAACCCTTCAAAGATAATCATGCTAATGCTGATTTAAGCAGGATAAAAACATTATTTTATGGTCAGGATGTTGCAGATACTACTACTCATATAATGTATCTGGATGAAATTCGAATGGTCTCAGGGCAGAATACCGATACGACCCCGCCGGCAATACCTGAAAGTCTCTCGGCCTCGGGATATGAAAAACATATAGTGATCGAATGGGATCCGGTCAGTGATGAAGATGTTGCCGGATATAATATCTATCGTGCTGCTCCTGGTGGTTCATTTCTAAAGATTGGAGCGGCAACATCAGATCTGACAGTCTACAGTGATTTCCACGGACTGGTGAACCGCAGTTATAATTATAAAGTCAGTGCCTATGACCAGAATTATAATGAATCGGGGTTATCTACGGAAGCATTTGCAGTCACAGCAACACTTGACGATGAAGCGTTACTGGATATGGTTCAGGAGACGACCTTTCGCTTTTTCTGGAATTATGCTCACCCGGTTTCAGGTCTATCACGGGAACGCTATCCCGGTGATCCGGAGACAGTAACCTCCGGTGGATCAGGAATGGGGATGATGACCATTCCCGTGGCTATCGAACGTGGATTCATTACACGTGAAGAAGGTGTGGTACATGTTTTAAATATGTTAAATTTCTTCAAAGACGCTGACCGGTTTCACGGTGCCTGGTCACATTGGTTAAATGGAAGCTCAGGAACAGCAATACCATTTAGCGAAAAGGATGATGGTGGTGATATTGTGGAAACAGCATATGTTGCGGAGGGGATATTAACAGTTCGGCAGTATTTTGATCTAGAAAATAATGATGAATCCCAAATCCGATCCCTGGCGACCGAACTCTGGGAGTCGATTGAATGGGATTGGTACCGGCGAACTACAACAAGCAATATGATTTATTGGCATTGGTCTCCGAATTATGAATGGGAAATGAATATGCCAATTTATGGTTATAACGAGTGTATGATTGTCTATCTCCTGGCGATAGCATCCCCAACTCACCCGGTTCCCGCCAGTCTTTGGGAAAATGGCTGGGCTGCTCAGCCTTATTACGAAAATGGAAATTCGTTTTACGGAATTCCACAGTATGTGGGTTGGGATAAAGGAGGACCGCTGTTCTTCACTCATTATTCATTTTTGGGCTTTGATCCTCGCGGCAAAAAAGACAGTCATACCAATTATTTCATTAATAATCGCAATATAAGTCTGATCAACCGGGCCTGGTGTATTGATAATCCCGGGGACTTTCTGGGTTATAGTGAAAACTGTTGGGGATTGACTGCGAGTGACGATCCTTTGGTTGGATACATGGCTCATGAACCGACGGCCGGTCGTGATAATGGTACAATTACACCAACGGCAGCACTTTCGGCATTTCCCTATACGCCAGAGGAATCGATGCAAGTATTGAAACATTTTTACCGGATTTTGGGAGAAGATATTATCGGTGCTCTCGGATTTAAAGATGCCTTTAATCAATCCGAAGGTTGGGTGGCCGGTTCTTACATCGCCATCGATCAGGGGCCGATTATCTGTATGATTGAAAATTACCGGAGCGGCCTTCTCTGGGATAATTTCATGGCCAATTCAGAAATTCAGAACATGTTGGATGCGATTGGTTTTGTACCGGATTCGACAACCTCAATTTCTTCTGAAAATAGTAATATAATTGAAAAATTTACTCTCTATAACAATTATCCAAATCCCTTTAATCCCGGAACCAATATCCGCTTTAGTATTGATAAACCGGGCTTCGTAAACTTATCGATCTATAATATAAATGGACAACTTGTGTATCAGGTTGGACTTCGTTATTCAAATTCTGGCTATCAACAAATTTACTGGAACGGAACGGACCATAGTAAAAAAACACTTTCCAGTGGGATTTATTTCTATAAATTGGACCATGGTTCGAGAACACTTCATGGAAAAATGTTGCTGTCAAAGTAAAAGAAATACGGTGAGTCTGAGCTCTTATTTTAAAAAATTTAAAAATACCTATATCTATCTGCTGATTTTTCTGTTGGCGCTATTTTTGTTTTTAAATGCTTGCCATTCAGTGAAAAAAAATGACCATGTGATCAATTTTTGGGCTATGGGTGTGGAGGCACAACATCTCGGGGAATTGGTCACAGTTTTCGAACAGGAAAATCCTGAATTACATGTCCGGGTTCAGGCAATTCCCTGGTCGGCGGCCCATGAAAAATTACTAACGGCTTATGCGGGTAATTCTACTCCCGATCTGTGCCAGCTAGGCAATACCTGGATACCGGAATTTGTCATCCTGGATGCTATTGAGCCTTTGGATACACTACTGAAAACTTCAACAGATATTAATACAGCCCAATACTTTTCGGGGATTTGGGCAACGAACGAAATTGATGGAACGCTGTATGGAATTCCCTGGTATGTTGATACCCGGCTGCTATTTTACCGGAAAGATATATTTGAAGAACTTGGTCACTCGACAGCACCGGCGACATGGGATGAACTGTTTGATCTTTCTCTGAAAATTCAAAATAAGGAAAAGACCGAATATGCATTCTATTTACCCTTGAACGGTTGGCATGAAATTGTAGTCATGGCTATGCAAAACGGCTCAACACTGTTAAAAGATAACAATTCTTATGGTGACTTTGATGCGCCTGAATTTCAGAATGCACTGCGATTTTTTCTAAAATTGTATGAGCATCAATTGTGTCCGCTTGGTATGAATTCCATTTCCAATTTATATCAGAGTTTTGCAGATGATTATTTTGCAATTTACATCAGTGGTCCCTGGAATCTGGGCGAATTCCAAAAACGTTTACCGGAATCTATGAATTCCAAATGGACAGTTGCGCCAATGCCTGCATTCACTGGTGAATCTCCCGGAATTTCGACGGCCGGTGGTTCAAGTATCGTCATGTTTAAAAATTCAGGAAATAAAGCGGCAACCTGGAAGTTGATCGAATTTTTATCACGGCCGGAAATTCAGGCCCGGTTTTATCAACTCAGTGGAGATTTACCGGCTAATACCACTGCCTGGAATATTGCCGGATTACACGAGAATGAGCGAACTGAGATCTTTTTTAATCAATTACATCATGTCAAGCCGACGCCGCGAATTCCGGAGTGGGAACAGATTGCGTTGAAGATTCAACAGCATGTGGAAGCAATGGTCTATGGTAACATCACCCCCGAAGAGGCCGGTTCTCGCTTAAATATAGAGGTAGATCGTCTGCTGAATAAACGTCGCTGGTTACTTGAACGGGAGCGGAAGTGAAATTCAGAGGGCAAAATATGAACGCCGCTTACCTGTTTTTAACGCCGGCGATGACAGCGATATTTATCTTTTTCTTTTTACCGGTGCTGGCGGCTTTAGTGATGAGTGTTACGGATTTTGACATCTATTCTCTGGGTGATATTAGCCGGGCGCGGTTTGTAGGATTTTCTAATTATATCGATTTGTTTAAAAATCCTTTGTTTTGGAAGGCACTGGGCAATACCGGCTATTTTGTACTCGTTGGCGCCCCATTGTCGATTTTAATATCCATGCTGGCTGCTATGGCACTCAATTCGAAAATGCTCCGTTTCAAACCATTTTTCCGCCTGACGTTTTTTCTACCGGTTGTTACGACCTTAGTAGCAGTTGCGGTGATCTGGCGTTATATCTACCAGACCCGTTTTGGATTACTGAACTATTTACTGAGTTTTGTCGGTATCAATCCAATAGATTGGCTGGGTAATCCTCACTGGGCGATGTTGGCCCTAATCGTTATGGCTGTCTGGAAAGGCTTTGGCTATAATATGATTATCTTTGTCGCAGGCCTTCAGAATATCCCGGAAACTCTTTATGAAGCCGCCCGATTGGACGGAGCAAATGGCTGGCAGGAATTTCGTAATGTCACTTTGCCGATGTTGGCCCAGACCACCGGATTTATTACGATTACAACGCTGATCGGATATTGCCAGTTCTTTGCCGAACCCTATGTAATGACTGACGGAGGTCCGCTGAACAGTACGTTGAGCATTGTCTTGATGATGTATAAAGAGGGCTTCAAATTCTGGCGAATGGGGTATTCGGCAGCGATCGCCTTTATTCTGTTTGGAATCATTTTGATTATAACCTTGATTCAACTGCGGATTCAGAAACAATATGAAATATAACAAACCATACCAAAAGTACGGATTATATCTGCTTATGTTTCTGACAGCGATTCTTACTCTGGCGCCCTTTATATGGATGCTTTCGGCTTCAATAATGCCTGAAGGTGGTGCAAATCAGTTCCCGCCGCGATTTTTTTCAAAAACTCCGACTTGGGAACACTATCAACGCTTATTCCAACAGATGGATATTGTCCGGTATTTTTTCAATAGTGTCATTGTGGCTGTCTCCGTGACGTTCATCTCTTTACTGTTTAATTCCATGGCCGGTTATGCTTTTGCCAAATACCGGTTTCCCGGAAAAAATAAACTATTCAAATTGCTTTTATCTGCAATGGTAATTCCGGCGCAGGTAACCATGCTGCCCCTGTTTTTAATGTTGAACCGAATGGGATTAGTCAATACTTACTGGGGAATTATTATTCCGGGTATGGCCAGTATTTACGGAATATTTCTGATTCGTCAGTATATTATGTCCATTCCGGATAGTCTGATTGAAGCGGCGCGAATTGATGGTGCTACGGATTTTTATATATATTTACGCTTGATATTACCTTTAGCAAAACCGATTCTGGTGACGCTGGCGTTGTTTACATTTATGGGTTCCTGGAACGATTTTCTTTGGCCGTTAATAGTAATGACCGGTGATTCGATGTACACTTTACCAGTTGCTTTGGCGAATCTGATGGGTGAACATGCACAGGATACGGAATTGATGATGGCAGGCGCTGTTGTGACGGTTTTGCCGGTGTTGATTATCTTCCTGGTGGCCCAGAAATATTATATCCGGGGGATCATGTTGGGAAGTGTAAAGGAATAGTATGCTACGATGAGTGATTTCCCAAAATATTTTATATGGGGAGTTTCCTCAGCCAGTTATCAAATCGAAGGTGCAATTGCTATCGATGGTCGGAAAGTGTCGGTTTGGGATGAATTTTGCCAGAAGCCCTACGCAGTAAAAAATGGCGATTGTGCTGATATCGGACCCGATCATTATCATCGCTGGCGGGAAGATGTACAATTGATGACGGAGCTTGGTGTGAATTCCTACCGCTTATCAATTGCCTGGCCACGGATATTGCCGGATGGAACCGGCAGGGTAAATGCTAAGGGTCTGGCATTTTATGATCGATTGATTGATGGACTGTTGGCAAAGGGGATTGAGCCATGGATTACACTATTTCATTGGGATTATCCTTCTGATCTTTTTTTGAAAGGTGGTTGGCTACACACCGACAGTCCAAACTGGTTTGCCGAGTATACATCAATTGTAGTAGATCGGTATTCAGACCGTGTGAAGCATTGGATGACGCTGAACGAACCGCAATGTTTTATCCATTTTGGCCATCAAACTGGTATCCATGCGCCCGGTCTGAAATTAGGTTTACAGGATATATTGAAGGCGGCTCATCATGTCCTGTTGGCTCATGGCAAAGCTGTGCAGGTCATCCGGTCCAGAACGAAAATACCGGCACAGATCGGTATTTCACAGGTCGGTGTCATTGCTGTACCTGAGAATAACGCACCAGAAAATATTAATATGGCTCGCACTGCAACCTGGTCAATTACAGAAAAGAATACATGGAATAATAGCTGGTGGGGCGATCCGATGATTCTCGGACATTATCCGGAAGATGGGTTGAAACTAATGTATCACTCATTGCCGGAAATTCAAAGCAGTGATATGGAAACCATTCGGCAGCCGCTGGATTTTTATGGCGTTAATATCTACACGGCTGATCGTGTACGAGTAAAGGGAGATACCTGTGAAAAAGTTGATCCGGAAAAGGGAGCTCCAAGAACGGCTATGAATTGGACAATCGTGCCAGAATCCCTATATTGGGGGCCAAAATTTCTTTATGAACGATATCGATTACCGATTGTCGTGACTGAGAACGGGATGGCAAATCACGATTGGATTCATCCTGACGATAAAATTCACGATCCTCAGCGGATTGATTATTTAAATCGCTATATTCGGGAGTACGGGAAAGCTATTAAGGAAGGTTTGCCAGCTATCGGTTATTTTGTATGGTCCATAATGGATAATTTTGAATGGGCAGAAGGATTCAGCAAACGTTTTGGGCTTGTGTATATTGATTATAGCCGTGGTAAACGAATACCGAAGGATTCCTATTATTGGTACCAAAATTTTATCAAAACTAATGGAAAATTGACAAAACGGAGTATAAAATGGCCCCCATTCTTTTAGAGAGAATCAGTAAATATTTTGATAACCGGAAAGCAGTTATTTCCGATTTAAATCTGGAAGTTATGAATAGTGAATTTTTGGTACTAGTAGGACCATCGGGATGTGGAAAGTCTACGACCTTGCGGATGATTGCCGGTCTCGAAGAAGCGACTTCCGGTGAAATATATCGGTAACAGCTTGGTAAATGATGTTCCGCCGAAGGATCGGGATATTGCGATGGTATTTCAAAACTACGCGCTCTATCCCCATATGACAGTTTATGAAAATATGGCCTTTGGTCTGAAACTGCGGAAAATGCCAAAAAATGAAATCGAAGAACGAGTAGCCGAAACCGCTGAGATTCTGGAACTTAGTGAACTATTGAAACGCAAACCCAAGCAGCTCTCCGGCGGACAGCGCCAGCGCGTCGCTTTAGGGCGGGCGATTGTACGAAAGCCAAAAGTTTTTTTGTTCGATGAACCACTTTCCAATCTGGACGCCAAACTTCGCGTACAGATGCGGGCGGGAATTAAAAAATTGCATAAAACGTTGCAGACCACCATGATCTATGTCACGCACGATCAGACCGAAGCCATGACCATGGGGGATCGTATCGTTGTCATGAAAGACGGAAATATTCATCAGGTGGATTTACACCTATGCAGGTTTATCAATGGCCGATTGATAAGTTTGTAGCCGGTTTTATCGGCAGTCCGCCGATGAATTTTATACCCGGAAAATTACATATGGGTACATTCAAGAGCGATAGTGAAGATATCATACTATATTTTAATGAATCTGGTTTAAAAGAAATTGAAAACCAATCGGTTCAATTGGGTATCAGACCGGAAGATATTCATCTGAGAAAGCTGTCGAACCAATTTCAACCGGCCACCTTTATATTAGAAGTGTTGGAGCCGTTGGGAAATGAATCCATTCTCCATTTATCTTGTATTAATAGATTAAATGTTGTTTCTCGTACCCATGAAACCGAAGTTACGGCGGAAACTGGCTCGCCACTTAATGTATATATTGATATAGAGCAAATACATTTTTTTGATGATTGATCCGGATTTGTTGTATAATCACTCAATATTCAAGGTTTGTTTGATTAAAGTCTGTTCTGAATAGCGAGGTGAAGAGGGAGAAGAGTACTCTCAAGAATCCGACTTTGTCAACTTCCTCGGATAGTTCCATCTCCGTCTATAATAAAAATATCTACATAAAAATCTATTCAATTTAATTATTCAAATCTTCTGAAATAAATAACCTCTGCTCTACGGTTATACGCAGCCCCGTCATGAAACCGTTCATTGTATACATCGTATACGCCTTTTTCACGCCACTTCTCCGACGAGACTATAAATGGTTTAAGTGCACATTTGACACTTTTAATTTCGTGAAATTAATTTATCAGGTTCTGATATTTTATTGGGATATGTTGGATTGCACGTATTTTTAGATTTGGTATTATAAGGTTAATCTCGATGCATGATTTCGGATACCCACGGGATACGGATTGTTTTTGTCGACGGAGAGCAGGGGACTGAAAATCCCTGTGTCGGCGGTTCAATTCCGTCCCCCGCCACAACAATATCCCGTCGTGAACTGGCGGGATTTTTGTTTAACGTGCCAACGATCAATTTTCTAAATTTTACTTAATATTACTTAATTTTATGTTATGAAACCGGATACGGAACTGGATACCGGAAAATGTACATTTTAAGTACTTGGTAAGTGAATCTGTCCAATTTATTCCTTGTCATGACTCAACTAATATTATATGATATTCTGTTCAAATTCAGATAGCGCACAAAATATGTGAAAGATTAATTTACCGCCGGGTGATTTTGTATCAATGTTTTCCTGAAGGTTTTTAAAGGCAATATTTTGTTTGTGAAGTTGGGTAATGACTTCAATTAAATGTTTTAATAACCGACCTAGCCTGTCTAATTTCCAAACTACCAGCGTATCACCTTCACGAAGACTGTTTAGAGCTTCATCAAGGCCATTTCTATCTATTTTGGATCCCACACTCTGGCTACATCCTTAAATATTTTATTGCAACCGGCTTGTGTTAGAGCATCTGTTTGTAAAACCAAATTTTGATCGGTTGTTGAAATGCGTGCGAAACCTATTAACATGATTGATTTCTCCTTTCTGTATTTCTTATACCAGAGTTGTTTCAAAAACGGTAGGAAAGTGAAAAAATGGGATTTTGATTATGAGATGAGTTTTGAAACGTGTTTTGGGGTTTTGGTGGGGGTTATTGGGACATTTTAAAGTTTGTTTCAAAAACGGTCGTTTTTGGGAATATATTAAAGATTAGATAGTATGTTATTTTGAGTGTGACACCCGAAAATGCAGATTCAATGGATCACATTTAAAACCTGATTTTACTGGAACAAAAAATGGTTTTTTTTTTTCAATATCTTAATAAATTATTTCTAATACAAATACGTTCGATCTTTGATACACATAAATTAATTGGTTTAAGAAAAAGAAAATGCAAAGAAATCTCATTTATTAACAAGTCAGCAGGTGCTATGTTAAGCGATTTACACATTTCATCTAAATCTTAAACAATACAGAGAGTATGTATGGCAAAAATTAAAATCTTATTGATCGAAGACAACCGACTTCTGCGGGAAGGTATCACGGCCATGTTTAACGATCATGGAGATTTCGAAGTCGTGGCGCGATCTGAAGACGGTGATGCGGTGCGTCAACTGAAGAGCCTGTAAAATCCACCTGATGTTGTCCTTTTGGATCTGGGGCTGGAAAAAATTAACAGCCTGAGTCTGATGGCCC
>Ga0268278_1000678_pt1 | contig 22439 bp, 17 predicted proteins | sample saktaG_3_FD_190135 | JGI IMG/M metagenome (GOLD analysis project Ga0268278, IMG submission 190135) | Saline water microbial communities from Sakinaw Lake, British Columbia, Canada - sak_2010_1_5_55m | ecosystem: Environmental > Aquatic > Non-marine Saline and Alkaline > Saline ...
GTACCCACCGCTGGCTGCCGAGGTGCAGGCCAAAAACGTTGACGATGCCATCCGGTGCGGCGCCGACGCTCTGATTACGCTCTGCCCCATGTGCGACCGTGTGCTCAGGCGTCCCGCGACCGAACGCGGCCTGCACAAGATCTATGTCACCGACCTGGTACGAATGGCGCTGGGCGAGAAGGCATTCCCCGTATAAATGTTGGGGCGTAACTTCAGGTGCGCCCGATTCAATAGTGTCATTGCGAGAAGCGTAGCGACAAAGCAATCTTGTGCGTGATTGCGGGAACACTGGATTGCCGCGGCCTTCGGCCTCGCAATGACTATAAGGTACGGGTTAGAAGGCCCTTCACTGCAATTATTTTCGCGTTTCCGCGATCTTTGCCTTGACCTTCTCGAACTCATCCTCGGTAAGTTTGTATTTGCTGAACGGCAGGAAGCTGAGTAGGATCATGGCTGCCGGGAAGAGGCAGAAGATAATGCGCACGCCCGTAGCCACGCTCTCGGGTTGCACCCCTTCAACGACGAAACCTGAAAGGGCCAGGGCGAATCCCACGATGGGCGGGCCCACCGAGTAGGCGATTTTCTGTCCGGCCGACCACATGCCCGAGAAGATGCCTTCGCGGCGCATCCCCGACTGCACCTGGTCGCATTCAATCGTGTCGGGCAGCATGGAGAAGGGGAAAAGCTGGAAGCTGGAGAAGCCTATCCCTGCTACGAACACCTGGGCATAGAAGATCAATAGCTGGGAAGGGCTGGTGAAAAAGAGCGAGCCCATCGAGACGGTAAATATGGCCAGGCCGATATAATACGACTTTATCTTGCCCAGCCTTTTGCCCACGGCCAGCCAGACCGGTATGAAAATGACGCCGGTCACCATGAAGATGGGGAAGGCGATATTCATTGCCGTCTCGGGCAGTACCATGGCGTATTTAACGTAGTAGACGAACCCGGCCATCATCACACCGATGGCCAGCGCCTGCAGGAAATAGCTCGCCATCAATACTGTAAACGGATAATTGCGCGCTGCGATCTTGATCTGCTCTTTTATGGGGGGCGTCTCTTTGTGGGGTGGCAGGGAGGGCGCTTTGCGCGTGCCGAAGAAGCACCACAGGCAGGAGACGATAATTGCCAGCCCGAAGATGCCGCCCATGTAGCGGAAGCCGTCCGCGCCTCCTCCGCCGGCCGTGACCAGCGTCATGGTCAGGCCGCCGGCCAGCAGGGCGCCGATGGAGGCGAAGAACATGCGGAAGGAGACTATGGACAGGCGCTCATTGTAGTCATCGGACATCTCGGGTACCATGCTGGCATAGGGGACATTGACCACCGTGAAAGCAGTGCACCCCAGTGCAAACAGCAGGGATATCTGGAGCGCGTTGGCAAATTCGGTCTGGAATCCTGGCATAAAGAACAGGATAAAAAAGCATATGCCGAAAGGCACCGCGCCATAGAGCAGGTACACTCTCCTCCTGCCAAAACGGGAACGCGTGACATCCGAGATGGCCCCCATGATGGGATCGGAGACGACATCCCACAGCTTGGGGAAGAGAAGCATGGTGCCGGCCAGCGCCGGATTTATACCTACCACGTTTGTCATGAAGAACAGCAGGTACATCCCCGTGGTCACGATGAAGATATTGTTGGAGATGTCGCCGATACCGAAGCTCAGCTTAATCCCCAGCGGGAGTTTAGAACGTTTTGTTAGTACTGCCTGGTCTTCAGCGGTATTTCCCATTTTCCCCTCCTTTCATACTCATGTATTATTCAGCGATATAACGCGCCGATTATATCCTCAGTAGACGCGCTTGTCGATGATTCTCTTCCCATCCGGCGGTATGCTGCCTGCAGCAAGCACTTCCAACGAGTCGAACCTCACCTTGCAGGCGTTCTGGAATTCCTTTCTCAGAGATTCTTCCCAGGAGCCCCGGTCCACCGGCTCTGTTGCAAATTCCACCTGCAGCAGCATCTCGTCCCTGTCGGCCGGCCTTGTTACGGTAATCTGGTAGCAGCCTATCTCAGCGAACTTTGAAATAACCTCGTCGGTCTGCCTGGGGTGAACGAACATGGCCCGTACCCTGACGGCATCACCGCTCCTGCCCATGATTTTGGGCAGGCGGGGAGTGGTGCGGCCGCATGCGCAGGTCTCGGTCACCAGCGTGGAGAGGTCACCAGTTCCGAAGCGGATCAGCGGATACACCTGGTCGAAGGGGGTTACCACGATCTCGCCGACCTCACCCGGCGGCAGTGTATTGCCCGTGGTGGGATCAACGATTTCAACGATCACGTCGGTATTGACGTGCATTCCGGCGTTTGCTTCACAGGATCCTGCTATAGGTCCTATATCGGCAGTTAAGTAGTTATCGCCGCCCATGCAGATAATGCCGTATTTCTCGGTAAACATCTTCCTGAGCGGTTCGCCGCCCATCTCGCCTGCCACTTGGGCAAACTTTAAATTGAAATCCTTTTTGAAATCGTAGCCCATTTCCTCCGCCTTCTTAATTATTGCGGCTAGAAAGGATGGTGTACCCACGAAGAATGACACTTTGAGGTCGCGCATTACCTGAACTTGTAGCTCGGTATTGCCCGTGCCTGCCGGGAAGACGGTGAAACCCATGCCGTTCAGCATGCGGTCGATGAGCAGCCCGGCCGGGGTTATGTGATATGACCAGGTATTGATGGCCACCTGGCCTTTACCTATATCTGCCGGGAAAGCCCCTGCCCTTAAGCGCCTCTGCGGGTCATATATAGGGCCTGGCGATTGGTAAATATGGTCTATCTCGCTGAGCGGCACGGCCAGGTAGCCCCCGAAGGGCGGCATCTCCTTCTGCAGCCTGATCAGGTCGTCCTTGCGCAGCACAGGTATTCTCTGCAGGTCGGAGAGTCCCTTGATATCATCCGGCTTGATCCCCGCACCGTCCAGGCGCTGCTTGAAGCCAGGGGCTTTATTGTAAGCATAGGATACGAGGCGCTGCAGCTTCACGGACATCTTCCTATCCCTTTCAGCAGCGGGCAGCCTTTCCAGTGAGCCGTCGTGAGGAAACAGATCCGCATTCTCTGCCATAGTCAGTGCCTCCCTGCGTGTTTTGGGGCATTATAGCACAGCTTTAACAGGCAGATTAAGGCCGCTATAGCGACTCCGTTGAGCCTTATGGTACAATTCAAAAAAGTAATACGGGAGGCAGTTGAGCTGCTGTTATTTGATCCGCCGGGTGACATTCACAAAATAGAATTCGGAAGGTAGCGCCATAATTTAGTCAGACCCGCCTGGACTTGTACGCGCACATATAGGCATCGAGAGGCGATATCTTTCCATAAGTTAACAGGAGTGTGTCATGGACTATGAAGGTTTGATACTCGAGATTAAAGACAAAGTTGCGTTGCTGACATTGAACCGGCCTCGGAAAATGAACTCCCTGACCAAAGAAGTCGCTTATACTCATTTGCCACGCATCTTACGTGAGCTCAATTCCGATGACAACGTCCGTGCAGTCGTTATCACCGGTGCCGGCAGCAGTTTCTGTACAGGTGCAGACGTAGTCGAGCTGAACAAAGGGCGTGAAAATGGCACTTTGCAGGAGATCCTTGAACCGGGCAGCGTACCGATAGGCATATTTGCCGTCGATCTTTATAATCTGGAGAAACCGGTAATCTGCGCTATCAATGGGGCTGTGGCAGGTGGTGGCCTGGCCATAGCCCTGCTCTGTGATATACGATATGCATCCGACCGGGCTTTATTCACAGCGGCCTACGCAAGCCGCGGTGTGGCGCCTGATTGCGGTGCTTCATTCCTGTTGCCGAGGCTGATCGGTACAGCAAGGGCTTTTGAACTGATGTATACAGGGGATATCATCTCGGCTACTGAGGCGGAGCGTATAGGCCTGGTCAATAAAGTTGTGCCTCATAATAAGCTCATGGAGGAGGTGATGGGCCTTGCGGGGAGGATAGCGGCGGGTGCTCCGGTCGCTATGAGATTAACCAAGCGTTCGGTTCATGCCGGCATCATGAATAATCTGGAGCAGCAGCTATTCCTGGAGACCTACGCGCAGAAACACTGTTTTAATACACAGGATTTTAATGAAGGGTTGAAGTCATTCCTGGACAAGCGGACTCCTACTTTCAAAGGCAAATGAACTGGATTGCCGCAGTGACATAATCTTAACCAGGGACGCCTGGCGGACAAGCTTGTGGTATTGGCGAACAACATATCCCGGGCCTGCGCCAGCACACTAAGACCCGTCTCCTACTCACAGCGGAAGATTTCCGCCTGCGCACTCATCTGAAACACGATTCGTTCGGCGGAGTGCCCCCATCATCGGCAACATGCCGCCTACCCACAAAACGCCCATCCAGGGGCTATGGTTCATCGGCGCACAGAGCGAGAGCGCCGGAGGGATTGTAAACGTTATGGCCGGCGCGCAGAAAACAGTCAGGCAAATTCTTAAAACTTAGAAGTCAGAGCGATTAAGAGTGCGAGAACCGGGACAGGACCCTTTCCGTTGCAGATCGAGGCAGAAACTTTGGCAGCATAACAGCCGTCTTCAGGTGGTTGGGAAACAGGTATTCCTTGCGTTCCGATCTCAAAGCATTCAGGATATGCCCGGCTGCCTCATCCAGGGTCATCGTGAGGGAGTGGGGAATTCCCGTATGCTTATTTCTCTCCGTAACCACGAACCCGGGACATATCGTCAGTATTCTGATATTAAACTGCTTCAGTTCGATCCTGGCGGTATCCAGGAACATACGGCAGGCCGCCTTGGCGGCCGAATACTGCCCCTGCGTCGGAAGTCCCAGGAACCCGGCCAGTGAGTTGGTATTGGCGATGACCCCGCCCGCGTCCTGGGTTTTCATCTGCTGGACTAGCGGACAAAAGAAATTGATCATCGTGTCATAGTTCACCCGCATGTTTTGCTTGATATCATCGGGAGCGGCCTCTGCGATACTGAGGGAAGGGCCGGCGCCGATATTGAGCAATGCGATGTCGATGCGTCCGAACCGCTGCACGGCCTGAACCACGACACCTGCCGCCTGTTTTTCATCCAGCGCGTCTCCGGCTATAGCCAGCGCTTCGCTGCCGTTCTCTTGAATAGTCTCAGCTACATCCGATAACAATTCCTTGCGGCGCGCGGTTATAACAATGCGGTTATGACCGTGGCTGAGCGCCAGCGCTACCGCTTTACCTATGCCCGATGAAGCGCCTGTGATTAAAATAACCCTGTCTTTCAATTCCATATTTAAATCTCCATTCGTATAATTATCGTAAATATCCGCCGGGATAACATGGCCGGTGGACTCGCTGCAGGGCCGGGCAAATAGGATTTCTACCAATACTTTTGTCAATTGTATGGATCACAGGTAGTAATATAGGTAAAGTGTATTTAAGAAAGGAAAACAGGGTGTGCCGCGCCCTCTCATTTGCTCGAGCCAATAAAATGGGGATATGTGCTGAATTCACGATAACCGAAGCAGTTCAGATTCTTGCATACTCACAACAGCCGCTTACAGCTACTCCAAAGACAAAGAGTGAGTATAGGTGGTGGGAGACTATTTGATTGGGAGTATTTGTATGCCTGTAGCCCTGCCTTATTTAAGACCGCTTGCGTGCTATTTTTGTGAAGTTGTCGACAGTGAGCGCTACCAGTGTTTCCGTATGGGCAACGCCTTTTCCCGTGAGGTTCACCGCTGCCTTCAGGATGGTCTCCTCATTTTTGGCCTCGAAAATGTTGACAAAATCATACCGGCCGAGCGTGATATATTGCCCCAGCACCTTGACTCCCACGGCCTCAAGCGCAGCTTTATTGGCCTTGATTTTCTTGGGATTTGTCTTGATGGCCTCCCTGCCGTTCTCATTGAGGGTGGTCAGTGCGATATAAACCGGCATAACAACCTCCTTTAAATAGGTAATCTTCCGCTCAATCTGATCAGGTGACTGATGCAAATTCAATTATATCATTACTGTTGTTCCGGAAACAGCCGGTCGAATAATATGAAAATACTGGACAAACTCATTTACAGAGAATGAATTTGCAGACCTTTGGCGCCAGTGTCATAATACCATTCGTAACTGCAAGCATCTCGACCCAGCTGCGCATAGGAAACGGATAACTGATCTCAATCAGGCTTATACCTCCGTGTGTGCTTGTTAAAACCGGCCTGAGATGCCGATATACGCCGGGAGAGAGACTATTATGTGCCGTGGACAATTTGATGACAGGAGTTGAGAAATGAAAATATGCATTATTGGAACTGGCGACGGAGGCTCTACGGCGGCAATGCAAATCCGCCGTCTGGTCAGCGATTCTCAGGTTGACATGTTCACCAGAAGGTCCAGCCTGGGTTGTCCGCCCTGCGAGATGCCGCTGGTGATCGGGGGAACTGTAGGCACCTGGGACGAGCTTGTTCGCGGCTTCCGGCAGGATTCCTTCTGGGAGAAAAGAAACATAGCTGTTCACCTGAACACCGAGGTTAACGACGTTATCAAAGATAAAAAGTATGTCATCGCCGATGGCAAGAAGTTCAGCTACGACAAGCTGATTCTGGCCCTGGGTAGCAGCCCCCTGATTCCCGAATTTGCAGCATTGAACGGAAAGGATGAGTTTTCGCTGAGTACCGACATGGCTGATGGGATAGCTCTTAGTAGCGCCGTGGCACAATCCACGGAAGCAGTTGTTATCGGTGGAGGTTTTATCGGGCTGGAGATAGCCGCTGCCCTCAAAGCAAGAGGCTACGGCAAAGTATATCTGCTGGTGAGACGGGGAATCATGAGGTCGTATTTGGATGAAGATGTAGCAGAAAGAGTCAAAGACGTGCTCACACGGAATGGGGTGGAACTGATACTGCCGGCCAGAATAGAGAACATAGCCACCAGAGGCGATAGTAAGTACATCAATCTATCCGAACGGGAGTTGAAAGCGGATTTCGTTTTCTTTGCCACCGGCGCTAAGCCTAATATAGAACCGGCCCAAAAAGCCGGGCTGGAGATAGGCAAGACGGGTGCCATAGCAGTTAACCAATTCCTGCAGACCAGCGACCCCGACATCTATGCTATCGGTGACTGCATGGAAAACTGGGATATAGTTACAGGCTCTAAGAGGCGGCATCTATTGGCCGCCAATGCTATTCGAACCGGATATATTGCCGGCAGAAATGCGGCAACGGGTAATCATCTCACTTATGAAGGCACGGTAATGCCATTTGTCACCAGGGTATTCGGCCTGCAAATCGGAGCAGTTGGATTTACACAGAGAGAGGCTCAAGAGAAAGGGGTGGAGGCTGTTTCCGTAATGGTTGACACACCCCGGCTCAGGGAAAGGTTTAACGGCCGCCCTGCACGCTATAAGCTAATTGCTGATGCTAAGACAAAGACACTTATCGGGGCTCAGATAGTCTCAGAAGAAATAGTATCAGCGACAGTAGATAAGCTTGCGATAGCAATAGCATGCCGCATGCCTTTATCGAAGCTGGTGCAAATCGATAGTTGCTATTCTCCCCATGTCCAGGAGGACCAGATTGCTGTGCCTCTGCATCGGTTGATCGATAAACTTAACTCAGCAGAATAGATGATAGAATATATTAAGTGTGTTTACACAGGATGCTATTATAAACAAAAGGGATAGGCCGGCCCGAATATTAGCACAAGCAGCTAAAATAGAAGTGATCTGCATTCCAGTTTGTTTTAAATCTGTTACAATAAGCCCAACATATATTCAGTCAAATACCTGATTCCTGTGGTTGCCCGGATCGCTGAATCTGGTCACGTGGTGGTCAGGCCGGAATATTCCGGCTTTCATAAAAAAACCGAGGAGGCTGTTGCACGATGGGTGATCATTACGATCAGAAACCCTGGCTCAAGCACTATGATGCGCACGTTCCCGCCAATATCGAGTATCCCGAACTTACCTTCTGGGAAGCTGTCAAGGAGGCCTTTCAGCGTTTCCCGCAGCGCAAAGCCCTGTGGTATGTGGGAACACCATTCACCTTCGGCCAGTTCGACGCCATGTCCAACCGCTTTGCCGCGCTCCTGCAAAAATCCGGTATTAAGCGGGGCGACATCGTCGGCGTGAACCTGCCCAACCTTCCCGCTTATTATGTTGCCGCCCTGGGCATCCAGAAGGCCGGCTGTGTACTCAGCGGCGTCAGCCCCCTGCTGACGGAGGAGGAGCTCAAGTACCAGCTCAAGGACTCGGGGGCCAAAGCTCTGCTGACGCTGGACGCCCTCTGCCCGCGTATCAAGCGGGTGGCGCCGGATACGGAACTTAAGCTGATCGTGTTCACCGGCATACTGGATTATTTCCCGCAGCCCATCAAGACGCTGGCCAAACTCTCCAAAAAGGTACCCACCGGCAAGGTGGAGCCAATCGAAGGCAAAGAGGTCTGGCAGTTCACAGAGGTGATGAAAAAGCTGCCGGACGATAAGATCGAGGTCAAGGTCAGTCCGGATGATACCTGCGCCATGCAGTACACGGGCGGCACCACCGGCCTGCCCAAGGGGGCCGAGCTCACGCACCGCAACATGGTTTCGCAAATGGTACAGGTCACCCGCTGGCTGGATACCCCCATGGGCGAGCAGGTGGGTTTGACCGCCATGCCGCTATTCCATATAGCGGGGCTGGTGATGTCGCTGGCCATGTTCTCCAAGGGGCTCACCCAGGTGTCCGTGCCTAACCCGCGCGACCAGAAGTTCATTATCAAGTGGATGAAGAAGACCAGGCCAAACCTTATCGGCAACGTTCCTACCGTCTTTTTGGAGCTGCTCAAGCAGCCTGACTTCCGCGCTTATGATTTTTCAGGGGTCAAATACGTGGTGAGCGGAGCCGCGCCCTTCCCGCCGGAGTATATCAAGGAGTTTGAGAGCGTCGTGGGCGAAAGCAAGCTGGTCGAGGTGTACGGGCTGACGGAGACCAGCGCCATTGTAACGGCCGGGCCGCTTTACGGTGTAAAGAAGCCGGGTTCGGTCGGTCTGCCGCTATCCGATACCGCGATCAGGATAGTCGACCCCGCCACGGGCGAGGCCATGCCCTTCGGCGAGCCGGGCGAGATACTTATTAAAGGGCCCCAGGTATTCACCAAAGGCTATTTCAATAAGCCGGAGGAGACGGCCAAGGTGTTGCAAGATGGCTGGTTCCGCACGGGTGACATCGGCCAGATGGACGAGGATGGCTATCTGTTCGTGGTGGACCGCCTCAAAGACATGGTCAACGTCTCCGGTTTCAAGGTTTTCACCCGCCAGCTCGATGATATTATCTGCGAGTTCCCGGATGTTGACCTGGGCGCTACTGTTGGCATCCCTGATCTGGACCGGCCGGGCTCTGAGATGGTAGCCTCGGCTATCGTGCTCAAGCCGGGCATCGAGAAAAGCGACGAGGAGAAAAAGAAGATCACCGAGTACCTGCGCAGCCGGGTTGCTCCATACAAGGTGCCTAAAAAGATCGTCTTCATGGATCAGCTGCCCACATCCGCCATCGGCAAGGTGCTCAAGCGCGAGCTGCGCAGCCAGATGGCTAAAATTGCTGAGAAGTAGGGACGTACCTTAGTACTAATGGGCTATTGTGCTAACCGGGTTTGCAGTGTAAAATAATTGCCCAACGATAACAAATGGAGGTATCTATTATGAAGCATTTTCGTTTGTACTCTTTCCTGGCATTAATAATTGTCATATCAATGGCAATTACATCGGGCTGCAGCCAGGTAACAACACCGGATCAAGCGCCTTCGGTACCTGCTGTACCGGCTGCGCCGGGAGTTACCACGGCTCCTGTGACGGCGCCCGTTGCCGGAGCCTCCGACCTGGTTATAACCAAGGTCTGGCTTGATGGGTTGATGATTAACTATACGATTAAAAACGTCGGAGGAGTGAACTCGCCGCAAACATACTCTTATATCTTTGTGAATGACCTTCAGCCGACCATGGGCGGCTCCAGCTTTGTCGACGTTTTGAAACCGGGCCAGGAGGAGTTGCTTACTTTCTCCAACTACCAATGGCCATTCGGCGACCTCTCTGGTGAAGGTCAAGCTAAGGTCCAGGTTAACGCTGCAGGTTATGTAGAGCTACCTCTGCAAAATAACAAGGTCAAGGTATGCGCCGATGGAAAGAGCGAGGCCAGCGAGGTGGTTGAGAACAACAACTGCAAGGTAATACTGTTTGGCATATTGTGGGATTACGACCTGCTTCGCGTGGCCAACCTGGCCACCTGGAGAAACGGGGATGGAAACTACCCGGAGCCCGGCAGCGAGAACAACGTTAATGGCGCCCATTTCCAGATACCCAATGCTGATATGGAGATGACGCCGCAACTGGAGACGATACCGCAACGGGTGCCGCATGGTTGGATGCAGGGGATCTGGGGCTATTTTTATTCCGACGAGTATAATTCTCCTAGAATTGCAGCCATCAAGATTCCTGCCAAATTGCATTTTGTGGGCAGGGTTGGCCTGGCGAGCAATGCAACAGGAAGTGACGGCGTGACTTTTAAATTTGGCCTTAAGGATCTCAATGATAACGTGACCTGGATAGCCAGCAAGAAAGCAACTACACCCGGAGCCTTCGAGGACTGGAATATCAACCTGAGTGAATACGAGGGACAGAAGTACTATTTCGTCCTGCGTGTGGAAGCCGGTGATTCCCCGGTTAACGACTTTGCCATCTGGAATCAGGCGAGGCTGCTACAGGTAAACGATTAGCAGCTCTTAAGTACTGAGATAGATGCCCTTGCGGGCAAACCCTTTATAAGTCATTGCAAGTCCTTTGGACTTGCAATGACTTATATTAAGCGGTTTAAAAATCCTTCATTACCAATGCTCTCGTCAGGCAGTGTGTTCCATTGATGCGGCCAACTATTTTGCCGGACTGATCTTTGAAATACATTGCCTCCAACTCGCCGGCGTTCAGGTGTTCGAGAAGTTTGAAACCGTGGTGGGACAAAAACTGCCCGATCTCTCCTTGTTCAATGCCAAAATTCCATTGCTCCCCGGCATTAGAGACTGAATTGGCAAATCCCTTCTCGCCATAGCATGTGCCTTCATGACGAAGTACAGAGGCATAGACATAATCGAAAACAACCTCGCTGCCTGCGCCGGCCAACTCGCGGATTATACCAAACGTTTGATCAACTGATTGTGGCTGCAGGTACATCAATACACCCTCCAGGAGGAATAGGCTTCTTTCGTTGCGTTTAAATCCGGCCTGATCCAATTTCAGTATGGGCGACTCTATATCAAAATCGATAGGGACAAAAACCACATTGGATGGGATATCGAGGCGCCGCTTCTTATACTGGCCGATTTTTGCCTCCTGTGTAGCAGGCGCATCCAGTTCATATATCCTGGCGTGTTGCGCTTCATCTTGAAAGCGTAATGCCCTTGTATCAAAACCCGCGCCGAAGATGAGTATTTGAGTGAACTGGTTGGATAGAGACTTTTTAACAACAGCATCAATATACTTCGTCCGTGCGATAACATATTCGTAGCTTCCCCTTACTGCAAAAAGCTTAACGAATAGCCTTCCGGCCAGTGGAATACGGAAAAAGCCAGGTATAAGGGATCGAGCGACATTGTCATCGCATCTGTAGCATCTATTGTTTTCGAGAGAGGAGATTGCCCGGCACAGACAGGTTAGCGCAGCTGTCCTGGATGAAGTAGTCTCAATTCGTTTCCTTGCCATGTGCTGTTTACCTAATTGATCTCAATGATATTGGCATTTCAAGGTTTTATAATATCTGTTCTAATAGTAATCAGGTAGAGATATCAACCATTAATAACTAATCTTGATATTTAAGTTCCCTTAAACATCAGAGGTCATATCGTAATTAACCACCGGGCTGCGCCGGAAGCCCAGGTTTTCCACAGCCTTACGAAGCTTTTCATTTTTTTCCGGGAATATGGCGCGTACGATATATATGCCCTCGTCATGGCATTTATCCAGGATCTCATTGACAAGCCGCCTGCCGACGCCCTGCCCACGATGCTCTTCAGCAATATCGATGGCATTGATAACACAGAACTCGCTGAAAGGCATCCCCATATACATCAGGCGGGCGAGCACAAACCCTGCAACTTTATTGCTAATCTCCGCTACAAAGCTGAAGTCGAGTGGGCCACCGGGATCAAGGGATACCATATCCTTGTAGGTTATCTCGCTCTTACCTCCACCAATTTTTTTGTCAAGATCTATAACGGCTTCAATGTCTGTCCTCGTCATGCGGCGGATCGTGACCTTTTCATTCTCGATCGTGCCCATTGGTCCACCTCCTCAAACAATAATCAAGATCGCATGATAATACCCGGTCGCCACGTGACTGTCAATGGCTCTACGTAGCCCTCACGGCCTATTGAAGCATCCTTACACGGGTGGTGACTGTGGGCCGGCAATTCTGGCTGCCATCTGCGGCATGGGCGAAAAAATACATAGTTGGGATGGCCTCAAACATGGCAACAATTAGAAGAAATAAGGATCGGCCAAATAACAACAAATGCGGATTAGTTCCACTCTGTTTGGAATCATGTCGAACTGGAATATTTGTCGGCAGAATATCGGCAAACCGATGAATTTGAGATACGCGCCTGGAGGGATTCGAACCCACGACCCCCGGTTCCGAAGACCGATGCTCTGGTCCGCTGAGCTACAGGCGCATGATATTCTGGCCTCCACGGGCTAACGCTCGCCCGACGCTGGAGCCACAGCCGGCGGTAGTATGAAGTCTACATATTCTACCAGAATCAGGTGTCATAGTATGCGTCCGGGTACGTTGCCATGCATGCTGACCACCCTCCCGGTGTCCCTGCATCCGGTGACAGGGCGAGTCCCAGCGTCAACAGAGCGTCACAAACCTGTTCATTCATCGTAGCATCGGTTCGGGGGTCTGATGTTGGCGCAGGTGTTGCCCTGTAACGTTCGTTCAAGATAACATAGGAGCATGAAGCCCACATATTCGAGATATTTATAAGTGGGGTAGTTGACGGAAATGAAAAAGACATGGGCCCCATTGATTGCTGCCGTATTAGCTGCTGTATCGATTGTGATGACGGCCGGCTGCGCCGGACCGGTGAAAAATGAGAAGCAACTTCAATCAGCCACGGAGAATCTGAGGAGTATTCTTCAGTCCAAGCTGTTGAACCTTGACAATGCCGTCTCCGCCGCGGCTGAAAAAATCGCAAAAAGCGGACTGCAGGGCGAAGAGACGCGGGGAATATTAAACGGACTGTGCAAAAAATACCCATACTTGTTGAACTGCTCGGCTGACGACCCTCAGGGAAAGATGGTCACCGTAGCGCCCGAGGAATACCGCCGTTATGAAGGGACGGACACTGCCAACACAGAGGCCTCGAAAAAGTTCTTTGCGCAGTTAGGTGAAAATAAAAAACCGATGCTGAGCAATATATTCAGGGCGGTGGAGGGTACCGATGCAGTGGTGCTGGTCTGGCCGGTGGTCACGGAGAAAGGTGAGTTGCTGGGCTCGGTCAGCGCCCTGTTCAAACCCGGGGCCCTGCTGGGAGGGACCATTGGCCCAGCTGCAGAGACACGCGCTATGAAAGTAAATGTCATGCAACTTGACGGTATGGTAATTTACTGCTCGATGGGAACCGAGACCGGCAAAAACGTGCTTACCGATCCATCATATAAAAATTACCCCGAATTGATCGCACAGGCTGAGAAAATTGCGGCGCAGAAGACAGGAACGGGCGGCTATATGTATCCGGACGCAGTAACGGGGAAGCCAGTGAAAAAAACAATATATTGGACCAGCGTCGGATTGCATAGCACCGATTGGCGGCTGGTATCGATCGTCGAACTGGCTGACTGATGCTTTAGTCCATATTAAATAACGGAAGGAGGCTGTCATGTTCAACGCGATTACAGATGTCCCCGGCATCAGGGTTGGCCATTACTCCGATATAAATGCCGCTACCGGATGCACAGTGATCCTATGCCAGGAGGGCGCCGTGGCAGGCGTCGACGTCAGGGGAGGTGCTCCCGGGACCAGGGATACCGACCTTCTCAATCCTGTCAACGTGGTCGAAAAGATACATGCCATATTGTTGAGCGGCGGTAGCGCCTTCGGACTTAATGCCATCGGCGGCGTACAACGCTACCTTGAAGAAAAGGGAGTAGGATATGAAATGGCCGGAGTGAGGGTACCGATCGTACCGGGCGCAGTGGTTTTCGACCTCGATGTAGGCAGCGCTAAAGTCCGGCCGGGCATATCTGAAGGATATCAGGCATGCCGGGATGCAGCCTCAGGCCCGGTTGCCGAGGGGTGTGTGGGAGCCGGCACAGGGGCCATGATCGGGCAACTTAAAGGGAAAAGATGCGCCATAAAGAGCGGGCTGGGCACCGCCAGCGTGAAATTCTACGGTGATGTGATAGTCGCAGCCCTCTTCATCGTCAACGCGCTGGGCGACATCATCAACCCGGCAACCGGACAGATTATGACAGGAATACGGCGCGAGGATGGAAAGGGCTTCGATAATACCATTGAATTGATGAAGAAAGGATATACCTATCTGGCTGAGCCGGGACATAACACGGTGGTAGGTGCCGTGGCCACCAATGCACTGCTCACGAAATCACAGGCTGCCAAGGTCGCTCAGATGGCGCATGACGGCATAGCCCGGGCCATCAACCCTTCACACAGCATGCACGATGGCGATACGATATTTGCTCTTTCGCTGGGCGGGCGGGCAGGCGATGTCACAACGGTAGGATCGATGGCTGCCGAGGTGACCAGTCTGGCAATTATCAATGCCATAAAAAAGGCCACCAGCCTCGACGGCGTCCCCTGTTTTGCTGATTTGCGTCATTGACTGCTGAGCTACAGGCGCACGATATCCAGGCTGCCATGGGCTGACGCTGTCCTGATGCTGGAACTATGGTGTGATTATTCAAGCGCCTTTTTTCCGTGTTACCAATACTATGACTACAATTACTGCTAATATTGCGCAAACGGCATCTATAATTGCGTAGAATATATCACCTATTGTGAAACTGCTGATTCCAAATAGAATGCAGGCAATAAAATATGCTAAGGGTAGAAAAATATTTATATTTCGAGTCTTTTTAAATAATGTCTCGTATAACTGGAACGCCCACCCTATTATTGTGAAGATAAGAGCTGCTAAATACATGATATCTATATCCTCCTTCACTGCAGCTTGCTTTTGCCATTGTACCACGTTATAAATACTCACCCTGCTCACACTGAAACATCCATACTTCTATCACCTGATCGTGGAGAGGGGGATGGGGTGAGTGGAGGGATTCGAACCCTCGATATCCAGGGCCACAACCTGGCGCCTTAGGCCTCTGGGCTACACTCACCACAGCGGGACAGATTATAGCGTAATAGGGAGGGTTTTTGCTAATTGACGAGATTGCTTCAGGCCTACGGCCTTCGCAATGACAAGTACAATTGTAATGACATTATGGGGAACGGTTGTTTCTGTGGATAATGACCTGGATCGACAGGCCAATGAGGATGGTGAAGACCAGCGCCACCAGTACGCCGTTTGTAGTATTGTCTGAGGGTATGCCTGCAGTCGAAACCGCTGGCTCTGCGGCCGTGTTGAACGAAAATACCTGGCTACTGTCGCCGGGCACAGGCTCAAGAGGCGTAACCTGCCAGAAATATGAGGTCGCGTAGTCGAGCCGCCAGGGAAGCTTGAGAGCCGCAGCTTCGACCGTTTGGTCGACGATGGGCCGGCTGAGATCGGGGTCCCGGGCAAGCACGAAACGGTAGCTGGTTGTGCCCTGCATGGGTGTCCAGGTGAAACCAATGGGATAGGTGGGAACATCACAGGCATTGTGGCAGGGCTGCAGCGATTCTATGCCCGGGTAGGAAGATGCCGATACCGGGTAGCCGGGCCGGACGGTGAAGCTGAAGGCGGGGGACCAGCGGCTTCGCATGACCTGGCCGGTGGCCGCCCTCCTGACCCTCACGTGCCAGTAGTAGATTTGCCCGGCCTCGGGCAGCACGCCGGGCCTGATATAGCATGCTGGATAGAGCGAGTTCTCCGGTATGAAAAACGGATTGTCGACAGGCTCGGCCTCGCTAACCACCAGGTCGAACCACTTGTCCTTGCCCACCTCCACCTGGTAGGCCTCGGCCAGCGAGAGTTGCTCCCACTTAAGGTCTACCTGTGCATTGCGGCCGGTCACAGGATCGCAATATACCAGGCTGTTGCCGCGGGGAGAGATCAGCCAGGGCGACCGGTTGGCCAGCGTATCCCTGAATGCCCACAGCAGCCCGATACCACTGGTGTAATCGTAATCGCGCGCGTCGAATGCCCAGAGGGTATCGTCGGCATAAACCAGCGACGTCGGCTCCAGCCGGAAGACAACGCCATTAGCCAAACCAGTGGTCAGGGTATCCCAGTAAACGCCGTCCTTGGGTATGCCGCCGCGGGAGTAGGTGGTCCTCGAGACGCCTGTTGCGTTGTTGGTCTGGCTGAACGCAGCGTAAAACATGCCCCGTACCGCTGCTGCCAGGCCGTAATAGCTATTGTCGGGCGGGACCATGTCGTCCCAGCGGTTGCTGTTGCCCACGGTCCAGCGATACAGCCCACCAGCATCGTCGGCCAGGTAGATAAGATGGTTGTCCTCGAACTCTTCATCGAAGGCCACGTGACGGTTGCCGCTGCTGTAAGCCGGCTCGGTTATCAGTACCCAGTTTTCCCCGCTGTCCAGTGAATAGGACACGGGGCACTGCTGTCCCAGCGCCGCGCCTGCCATGACGCTGCCGCCCTGCACTGCGATATTGTGTGCCGACAGCAGGCCTGTGTCCCTGAATTTGTCCCAGGTCCAGCCGCCCGGTTCATACCTGCCGCGCCTGGTCAGCGCATCGGCCTGGACGATATAAAGCTCATCGCTGCTGCTGGCCGCCATATCCTGAATGTATGCGCACGGCAGACATTCGCGCCAGGTCTGCCCGCGGTCGCGGGACTGAATAATGCTCGTACTGCCCTGGTTGCCCAGGAATACCACCGAACCGTCCTCGTCATCCGGCGCCGTCCTGAGCAACGGCGCTGTGAAATCCAGGCAGGCCACCCGCTGCCAGGACTCCCCAATTACAGATGTACGGCTGCGCCAGGCGCTGCTCAACCCGTTATCATTCACCGACGATATATAGGCGGTTTTGCCGTCCTCTGCCACGGCCAGCGCACGGTAGCGGTTGACCTGCGTGTCGATCAGGCCCAGCTGGTTCCAGGATGTACCATCGTCCAGGCTGAGGGAGAAGGCGGACTCGTCCAGCGGCGCCGACGCCCAGGAAGCGTCGTTGATATCGGCCCATTCGGACGGGCTGCCGCGGTTGCCCGAACCGGTGCCGGCAAAGGCGGAAGCCCCATCCTGCATCCAGGCCACCTGAACGTTGCCGTAACCGGTGTTGTACCCGCCCGTGGGCGGCTTGAGCGGTTTCGTCCAGGTGCTGCACTGCGCCAGCGGATTGGCTGTGAACCAGACATGGGCCTCCCCCGCTACGCTGTTAGCTTCAACGCCTCCGGCCAGCAGCTTTCCCGATGTGGTGGAGCCGCTGTAGGCGATCGAACTGATGCGCGGTCTGCCGGCGGGGACGGCGAGCCGGGTGACAATGGTATCGTTAAGGCGGTACACATCATCCAGAGGCCGGGAGGCGCCGAACGCCGTCCCCTTGGAGTCGCAGGCGGCGAATATAATGCGTTTCGCCCCGGAATTTCCGTCGAAGTCGTCAGGCAAGGCCAGGCTGCCTGTGATAACCCTGTCCTTGCCGCTGGTGGAGCCTCCGGCCTGGTCGGCTGCGCATAGCTCCACCGGGTAGCCTGGAGCTGTGTTCCAGTAGCACACATTGGTGCCCGTATCCCGCAAGCCCAGGTTGATGCAGGTGCGCTGCGTGGTGCAGGCCGTTATCACCAGCGAGGCATCAACGCCGTAGCAAGGCGACGGCTGCAGGGATAGGACGTCACCTCCTGTGAAGCCCTGCGCCTGCCAGCCCGCAATGCCTGGACAACGCAGCACGTAAACCTCACCCTGCGCCAGGGCGCTGCCGGGATTACGACTTCCCACAACGATATCGTGCACCTGCGTCTCACGGTAAGCGTAGGGCGCCGATATGGCAATGCTGCCTATTTGCTCATCGGGGCCATACTGGTAGGGGATAACTCCGCTGTATTGCCAGTTGGTGCCGCCGTCCTCGCTGTAATAGACCTCCCTCCTGCGGTCGCCCGCCGCATTCATGCAGATGGCTGCCACAATGTCCGGATCGTCGGGCGCTATGGCTATGGCTGCTGCAGGGAAGATGGGCGCAGGTGGGCCGGTGGTCCGCGACAGCCACTGCGTTGGGCGCTGGCTCCAGGATATGCCGCCGTCCCCGCTGCGCCAGATGCCAGCCCTGGTAACCGGGCCCGAACTGCAATCAGGTATATCCAGCGCATAAATGATCATGCCGTCCGGCGAGACGGCCATCTCGTTGATCTCGCAGGGGCTCCTGATGTCGTTACGCTGCGGGAAGCCGCCAGGTGTATTGACCGTGTCCCACTTGAGGACGCAGGAAGAGGGTGTGTCGGCCAGGACAACGTGCGGATAAAAAAATGGGATTATCAGCGATATGGCTGCAGCTAAAAAGATAACGCGCAGGCAGGATTTTGAGCTTATCTTTCCTGGATGAGGGCCGGCTCTATCCACGCAGCACTTCCCTGCCTCCACGGTCCGTCGGACTCAACTCTGAAAATGAATTCGGCCTCTTGCCCGGCCAACTTGATCAGGTCAACTTCGTAGTTCTCTATTCTATCGACTGAATCTATAGTTATAGTTGGAAAATAATGTATCTCATCGCCCTGCTTGATGCCCAGCGTGAACCGCGCCCCACCAGTTAAGGCGGTATCCTGCGTGATGCCCACTTTGCAGGTGAATCTGCATTTATGCGGGATGAGGAACGGCCGTGGTACAGGTGGTGTGTCGGAATGGAGCGAAAAAACGCCCTCTATCCAATCCCCCGAGAGAGGCGGCGCCATTAAAAGCGAGTTGGGGTAGCTGACTCCCCCGGCCATGCGGGCGGTCGCTATGCACGCCATACCATCTTTGCGGTCCCCGAGAACAGGCCATGTGAGGGTGGCATTGTCGGCCTGCCACTTCGCTGTCTTGGCCAGGTGCGAGAAGTCGATCTTGAGCAACGGGCCGAAATTTTGCTCCAGGCAGTCGTCCGACCAATCATTCTCCAGGCAGGACCCCTCACCGTTAACGCATATACGTATATTTACTGCATCACTTCTGTCTTCCGGCCCGGGCTGGCCGCTGATAAGGTTGAAGCGCGGCGAGAAATGATACTGCTGGAAGGCCTCCACCCGCTCTTCGCCCGGTGCCAACGGTGCCACGTAATCCTTGGATTCAACGATGCCGTTCCTGTAAAGGTGAGACGTGGTCGGGCAGGAGGACAGGTTACCTGTGTTTTTCACGCGGTAAGCCAGGACGTTGCCGCTGCTCCAGAACTCCGTGACCTGGAGGTTCGGTTTTTCTGTGACCTGAGGTGAGACATTTACGCTCAATTGACTGGAGCTGACGCCACCGCGATTAATAGCGTACAGAGTGTAAGAAGTGTCTTTGGCCGGTGTGACGGTCCGGCTGCCCTCCGTATCTACGCTGCCGGGCTCAGGCTGGATATCGATCCTTGACGCGTTTGACACTTTCCAGTTGAGCAGCACGGGCTGGCCGGCGATTATTTTTGACGGGCTGGCGGTGAACGCTGCTATTTTAGGCAGCGTTACGGACGCATCCCGCCGGATGGAGAAGCTTGCGCTGGCCCCCGGCTGACCGTCGACGGAGAGATCTACGCGGTAGTCGCCGCTGATAAAGCCGCCGGCAGGCGCCGGCAGTGTGAATCCGACATAGCAGTCCATATCGCAGACGGAACGGTCACGGCGGATCAGTGGAGCGGCCTCTTTGGCCATGTCGCCCTTGATATAAATCCAGTCGGCCTGGACGCCGATATTTTCTCTCGCACCCGTGACCCTGGCGGAGCAGCAGACCTGCGGGCTGTCCACATAGAAATCGCCGTTGCTGTCGAGCGGGCGGTAGTCGGAAACAAAGCTGGTGGTCAGCGTGAGGTCCATTATCGATGGAGTGGGACCGGCAGCGCCTGCGCAGGACACCGTCAGCAGGGACAGAGCTGCGGCAGCCATGAAAGCGGGGTAAGGATATATACGATACTTCATAAGGTAATATCACATATTACATATCTTAGCTTAGTGCTGTCAACATTGCGGCTTCAATATTTCTTCAGGCGTTTGAAATATCTCCTGGTCATATATGAGATCCAGGTCCAGTGGGTAATGATGTGGGTGCTGAAGAAAATCAACAGACCTACGGCCAGCCACTGGTGCACCTGTACCCATGTACGGCGGTCGAAGAGGGCGGTTTTATCCGCCGCGCTGCCCTCGGGAAGGGCGAACCAGAGTATGAATCCCGATACCACCAGCAGGAGCAATATGATTCCTTCGAGGGCATCGAGTATATAATGCATGGTGGCCTTGCGCAAGTATTCCTCCCGGTATCAGGCTTTGAGTTTATTATAGCTCGGACACTGACTACTTATAATGCAAAGGCCACAGAGCGGGTTGCGCGCCCTGCAGGTACTCCTCCCGTGCTCGATCATCAATACATGGCAGCGGTAGGTGTCCTCCGGCTGCATCAGGCGCTCCATTTCAAGGTGGGCTGAGTCGGCCGTGGTTTTAGGCGCCACCAGCCCCAACCTCCGGGCTACGCGCAGGACATGGGTATCGACGGGGAAGGCAGGCATATCAAGCGAGAAGAGCAGGACACAACTGGCCGTTTTCATGCCCACGCCGGGCAGGCGCATCAGCCAGGCCCGGGCCTCCCACATCTCCATGTCCTTGAGGAAGTGCAGGTCGTAACCTACTGCCTGCTTTGCCAGGTACTGCAATGCGCCCAGGATGTACCTGGATTTTACGTCCGCCAAACCGCCGGCGCGGATGGCCTGCGCTACACGCGCACGCGATGCATGCGCAACCCTGTCCCAGCCGCCCAGCGAGACGGTCAGTGACTGGAAGGCGCGCCGCGAGTTGATGTCCGAGGTGTTCTGCGAAAGAATGGTCAGGACAAGCTCGTCTACAGGTTCCAGTCGCCGCGCCGGGGTACGGTCACCGTAAGCGGAGATCAGCAGCTTCAGTATTTTGTCTATCCTGTCCATTATTAGCGGCTTACGGGCGCACCTGAAGTTGCACCCCTACGAATTATTTTGTACCTGCACATAACTTTATGACGATATCTTTATAGACTTCCACACCTTTATTCATGCTCTCAACGCCGATCTTTTCGTCAGACCCGTGGATGGATTTAAGGTGGTCGGCGGGTATAACTGCCGGGCAGAAGCCGTATGAGACCACTCCCTTTTCCCTGAAGAAGCGGGAGTCGGTGGTGCCCAGCATCAGGTAGGGAGCGGCGATGGCGCCGGGGTAATTGTCCAGTAGCGCTGCCTCGATGGTCCGGTAGGCCTGCGTGTCCATGGTAGAGGCATTGCCCTCACCCTTCATAATGAATTCGATCTGTATCTCGTCGTCCGCAAGCTGTTTTTTTACATGGGCAATCCAGGCTTCAATGTCCTGGCCGGGCAGAAGCCGGGTATCGACCTCGGCCTCGGCGTACGAGGGGATGACGTTGACCCTGTTGCCGCCGTGCAGCGAGTTGAGGCTGACGGTGTTTCTGAGCATGGCGTTGACCTGCGGCACGGATAACAGTCCGTTCTCCTCTATGATCTTTAGCAGCGTCTCTTCCCTGCCGTCCTCCATATAAGGCCCGAGGAAATCCCAGGCCTGCGACATCCGCCTGAAATACTCCTCCACAATTGGGGTTACCCTGGGCTGATCATTGTAATCGAGCAGCCTGTTGACCGCCGCGCTCAACCGCTCCAGGGGGTTCAGCCCGTGGGGCGTGGAGCCGTGGCCGGCCTGGCCCCTGCGTTTGAGCCTCATCCAGCAGGGCCCTTTCTCCCCGGGGGAGATCATGGCCAGCAGGCGCTCCGGCACGACCCCCTCTGTTACGTAGCTGCCCTCGTTCAGCACCAGCGCGGCGCGGAATTCCTCGGGATGCTCCCTCAGCAGATATTCCAACCCGCAATCGGCGCCGGACTCCTCATCGGCCGTGGCCAGGAATATGAGGTCCCGCTTCAGCGGCAGGCCCTTTTGTTTTACTTCCAGGAATGACAGTAGTTGCATGATCCCCAGGGACTTGGTATCTAGTGCGCCGCGGCCGCAAATATGGCCGTCTATTATCTCTCCGCCGAACGGGTCGAAGCTCCATTCCTCCCTGCCGGCTGCGATTACATCGGTATGGTGTAGCAGGATGATCGGGCCTTCCTGCCCGGACCCCTTGATCTCAGCCCTTATGGAAACGCGGCCGGGCCTTGATTCGTACAGCCTGTAGGATATGCCCGCATTGATAAAAATATCCGCGAAGAAACCTGCTG
>Ga0268278_1000683_pt1 | contig 22311 bp, 18 predicted proteins | sample saktaG_3_FD_190135 | JGI IMG/M metagenome (GOLD analysis project Ga0268278, IMG submission 190135) | Saline water microbial communities from Sakinaw Lake, British Columbia, Canada - sak_2010_1_5_55m | ecosystem: Environmental > Aquatic > Non-marine Saline and Alkaline > Saline ...
TCGAAAACACCTTGGGGTCATACAACATATACTCATTCTGTCCACCTTCGAGGAATCGTATAACCCGCTGCCCGGTACCGAAGGGAACCCGGGTTGAGGGGCGCGCAGAAGGATAAACAATGGTCGTATTAATCAGTCCTACACTTCTAATCTTTGCAAGTTTATTGAGAAAATAAAAGTCCTCTGCTGCCTCCCTTCTATTCATGCCTCTCACAGCCACATATGCATCTGCCGTACAGGCTATAGTAGAACCTATCGAATGAAATGCATACATTGAGTTAGCATAGCTCAAACCAAGCACATAATAGCGCAGGAATATCTCATAACAACAGATAGCGGCCTGCACGGAGGGGTCATCGGCATCCTGGTGCTGAAAAGCAACAACGGCAGCAGTTGCCTTTTCTTTTTCAAAGAACCTGCGAACGGCCGACAGGTAATTTCTCTCCACCACGGTATCCGCATCGAGGCAGAATAGCAGTTTTACCCCCGGTTTTTCATAGTTGAATGCCTTTAACGCCATATCGAGACCTATTTTTCTTGCAAGGCCGACCCTCCCATTTTTGTCGGGCAGCTCCGATCCGGGAGAGGACGCATCAACATATGCTATCTTTAATCTACTCCGGCAGATTTTATCAATGGACGGGCTGGATAAATCATCAGCAGTAATATCGCCCTCCATAACGTTGTTCAGCAGCCGTATCGTCTCTTGATTATTGGCAATATCTTCCAGGGATGTGATGTGCCCTCCCCTGTTGTTCACAACACATATAATCAGCGTGCGGTTCAGCTCTGTCTGCTCGTTTTCGGAAAGACTCGCCAGGGTTCTAAAGAGTGATTCTTTCTCAACCAGAGCAGGAATAACCACGGCATTATCGACACTGCACTGTGTTTTAGAAACAAGCCTCCATCTGTCATCAACAGCATAATTCTTCAGATATTTTTCAATATTTTGAGGAATGTTCATAAACTGCCAACCAACTCTCTAAGTGTGTTAAAATCGGCGTTGTCAATCCAGTGAATCTCGATTCCCTGTTTCTCCATACGCCTGAACCATGTCCCCTGTTTCTTGGCAAATTGGTGAATGCGGGTATTCAGCTTCTGAAACATCTCATCATAACTCAGCCTTCTCTGCAGATAAAGACCGATATAGCGATATTCCAGACCGAAAAAATCCAGCTTCTCCCGGCTTATCCCCAAGGCAAACAATCCTTCCACCTCTTCAACCATTCCATCATCGAGTCTTTTCCTGAGACGTTCTGTTATTCTCCGGCGAAGGATTCCTCGTTCCAGGCGCACACCGATTACAAGGGGTTTTATTGGCGGAACTGGCATTTCTTCTGAATCATGATCCCTTGAATACCGCGCTATCTCAATCGCCCGCACCAGGCGCTTTCTATCCTTTAAGTCCGTAGTGTTATGAACAGCGGGATTGAGTTGAAGAAGACGCCTGACAAGTGTTTCCATGTCCTCTGTTTCAAGCTCTTTTCTCAAAGAGACGTTCTCCGGAACCTCGAGCATCCGATATCCCCTGAGAACCGACTCGATGTAGAGGCCGGTTCCTCCAACCATGATCGGCAGGATTGACCGCCTGGAAATCTCCAGAAAGCATTCGAAAAATCGCCGTTGATACTCAAAGACATTAAACTCATGGTCGAAATCGACGATATCTATCAAATGATAAGGCACAGAAATACCATTAACAACATACTCGGACAGATCCTTGCCGGTTCCTATATTCATGCCGCGGTAGACCTGCCGGGAATCCGCCGAAATGATTTCCGAACCCAGTTCCCTTGCAAGTTTCACCGCAAGCTGTGTCTTACCGGAGGCAGTCGGCCCTAATATAACGATCAGGTTGTATCTCATATATCACACACCCCAACCCGGCTAAACCGGAACCAAAGGCAAACATCAAATTGCCTTGAAATTAAAGTCCAATACATGATAGCGATATACTTTAACAATTACCCCACCCTATCCTCCCCCTGTTGGAAGGGTCGAGCGGGTGTGAAAGCGACACCGCATCAATGAATAAAAACAGTCTTGACCTTGGCAAGGACCCCATTCTCCCCTTACTCTTTAAAATGAGCCTCCCCTCAATCATTGCACTGCTCGCTACTGCTCTATATAATATTGTAGATACCTTCTGGATCGCTAAAATCAGCCCCAATGCCATCGCAGCATTAACCATCTGTTTCCCGGTTCAGATGATATTCGGGGCCATTGGAATGGGAACCGGTGTCGGTGCCGGCTCCTTTGCCTCCCGTATGTTTGGAACAGGAGAAGATTTAAAGGCACATCAGACTGCGGGCCAGGCTATCTTCCTCTCCCTCTTTTTCGGAACCTTGATTATTCTCTCTGCAACACTCTATCATGATCCAATCCTCAGATTGTTCGGCGCAACTAAAGATATTCTCCCTCTGTCCAGGAAATACCTTCTGGTCGTCGTATTTGGCTCTCCATTTCTATTCTTCATGATGATGTCTGACAATCTTTTTCGTGCCGGGGGAAACCCGAAGTATTCGATGTATGTCATTATATCCTCAGCACTGTTAAATGCAATCCTTGATCCCTTTTTAATTTTCGGCTGGGGCCCCTTCCCGGCAATGGGTCTGCAGGGTGCGGCCCTGGCGACAGCCATATCCCAGTTTGTAACGGTCTTTCCGTCTTTTTATTTACTCATGCTCAGCTCGTTTAAACGTTACCTGAAATGGGAATATCTCCTCCCCAACTATTCAATCATAAAATCGATCTACCGGGTAGGATTACCCTCTTCAGTCATGAATCTCGCCATGAGTTTAATTCTGACAGTCCATAACCATATCCTCGGTGCCTTCGGTCCGTTAGCCATCGCGACACTTGGACTCAATTTCCGGATAAACGGAATAGTGATAATGATCCTCTTCGGCATAGGAAACGGGGTCATGCCACTGGTCGGATTCAACTATGGCGCATACAACTATGAACGTCTTACCCATATTGTAAGGGTCGCGACGAAATTGTCAACAATCGTTGCCGGAATCAGTTGTCTTATCATTGAAGTTTTTGCTCGTCCTCTCTTGACAATCTTTACAAACGACCCAGAGCTATTAGCAATTGCTGTGCCGGCACTGAGGATATACGTATTAATGCTGGTATTACTGGGACCCGCCATAATATGGATCAATATGTTCAATGGACTCGGGAAAGGTCTTACGTCGATGTGTTTGCTGCTTACCCGCCATGTCTTTTTCCTCATACCCCTGCTTTTCATTCTCCCCCCGCGGTTCGGGCTGAACGGCGTTTGGATGGCCCACCCAATCTCAACTGTGCTGATGTTTTGCATTGTTTGTTTCTGGACCAAAAGAGAACTTCAAAAACTCGTCAAAGACCCCAAACCCCTGGCAACAATTGGATTACCAGGGACATAAAAAAGGATATGTTTCACTATGAGTTATTACAATGATTACCTGTTTGACCCACTCAAAAAGATTATATATAATATTTTCATAAATTCAGGGTGACATTCTAAAGTAAATGAACGGAAAAATTAAAAAAAGCCTTATTCTTTCCATGATTCTTGGAATCCTCTTCCAGACCGTACATTCCTATGCCTCTTTTACCATCGAAGATGAGAAGAAGCTGGGCAAGGAATTCTATGAAAAACTGGAAAAAAATGACGTCCTGCTCAAAAATAAAAAGGTGAACGACTATATAAGTAAACTGGGGGATAAGATACTCAAACAGACCAGAAAAGCTCCCTTCGACTTTCACTTCTCTGTAATCAAAAGTCCCGCGATTAACGCCTTTGCCACCCCCGGAGGTTACGTATACGTTAACAGGGGCCTCATCAATCTTGTCGAAAACGAAAGTCAGCTTGCCGGTGTGCTGGCGCATGAAATAGCACATGTAAATGCCAGACATATTGCGGATACAATCGAGAAATCAAAAAAAGTTAGTATCGCTACACTGGCGGCAATCCTGGCAGGGGCCTTTCTCGGCGGAGGCGGTCAGGGATCTGCCGCGGCGGCGGCTTTTTCAATGGCAACCGCTACCACGTTGAACCTCAAATACAGCCGGGAGCATGAAGAAGAGGCCGACAGGCTTGGAATGTCATATATGGCCAGTGCGGGATATAACGGCGTGGGAATGCCGGACTTTCTGAAGATTATGAGAAGATATCAGTTTTACTCAAATTCAGTTCCCTCTTATTTTCTCACCCATCCGGGCACCAGTGAGAGAATCTCATACCTCGATGGATTACTCCAGTTTAAATACAAACAACACGGGGTAGAAAGTATCATTGGAGGGCTGGGACGGATACAAACGCTCCTGATGTTCGGAGAAAGAAATCTTGACATGACACTAAAACACTTTCAGAACCTGTTGGAAAAAAATCCGGATAACATAGATGCGCTCTACGGTCTCGCCGTCACCCAGGGAAGGCTGGGGCTGACCGGTGAATCCTTCACGAACTTCAATAAGGCGCTCAGCCTTTCTCCCGACGATGAGGATGTGCTGAAAGACCTTGGCATAAGCTATTTTAAGATCGGTAAAACTTCCGATGCTATCGCTGTCCTGACGAAGGCTTATACCCTTGATAAAAAGGACGCCGATGTTCTTTTATATCTTGGAAGGTCGTATGAGGCGGCAAGTGATTATAAAACGGCCATCAATCTTTACAGGAAGCTCAATGAAAAAGATCCGGACAATATAAATACATATTACTATCTTGCAATGGCCTATGGCAAAGCAAACGAACAGGGCGAATCTCATTACAACTTCGGGATTTATTTCAAGAAAAAAAAGACGTTAAAAAGCGCCCTCTTCCATTTCAAGGCCGCACTCAAATACTTCCCAAAGTACAGCGAAAAAGGCATGGAAATACAAAAAGAAATCGACTCCATCGAACAATTAAATCCCTCTCTCCGATCGATACACACGCTAAGAGACTGTGTCACGATAGGGTGAAATGTCATTCCGAACGAATGTGAGGAATCTTAACTTTTTAAATTTATTAAGCTTTAAGCTTTCTCGCTTTGCTCGAAATGACAAAAAAAGGAATTATGACACACACGCTAATGGAGAGGGACCCAAAGCAACGTCATCCCGGTGTCATAAACAAGACCGTGGAAAGATCTAGATGGCATATCAAAGGAGGTTTTAAAGTGAAAAGAGCCGGGTACAGCAAGACAATCATATTCGCCGGAGCTGTTACTTTGATTTTATTTTTCATGACACTTCCCTTAGTTACTCATTCAAACGCCATGGAATTTATTTTCAAAGATCCGGAGTATTCTTTTCAATGCCTTCGCACCATTGGTTACACAGTAAGCGGTGCTGCAGATATCGGAGAGTGCCTTTCTACGGCTTACGGCATCAAGGAAGGAGATGATGAAAGCTGGTACGCCGAATGGGTAAAGACGGCACAGCGACTCGAAAAAGCGGCAGATCAATTCCTCAAAGAGGGGCATACGGTAAGTGCGAGAGGAACATATTTTCGAGCCTCCAATTATTACCGGACAGCAGAATTCTTTCTCCATACAAACCCGAAAGATCCGCGAATTCTGGAAACCTGGGGCAAAAGCCGCCTTTGTTTTATAAAAGCCGCAAGACTTTCGGACCATCCCATTAAACCTGTGGAAATTCCTTTTGAAGAAACTACGTTGCCCGGATACCTTTGCCTTGTTGACAATTCCGGAATAAAGAGACCGCTATTGATCATCCATAGCGGTTTCGACGGTACGGCTGAAGAACTCTATTTTGAAGTAGCTTTTTTTGCGGTGAAGCGGGGCTACAACTGTCTCCTCTTTGAAGGACCGGGGCAGGGCCGGGTCATTCGCGAACAGAAAATTCATTTTCGTCCGAACTGGGAAACGGTGGTCACACCTGTCGTCGACTTTGCCCTCACACTGCCTGAGGTTAACCCTGAAAGAATTGCATTAATGGGTATCAGCATGGGAGGGTACCTGGCTCCCCGGGCCGTTGCCTATGAACATCGAATCAAGGCATGTATCGCAAACGGCGGCGTTTTTAATTTTCATGCCGGAATCATCAATCACTTTCCCCCGGAAATTAAAAAACAGATTGAAAAAATATTAGACAACAGATCCGCATCAGCCGAATTCGATAAAGAGATGTATGAGGCAATGAAAAAGAACACCGGTTTACGATGGTTTTTTCATAACGGTATGTGGACATTTGGAGCGAAATCCCCCAGCGATTACCTGCGGTTGACAAGGCCATACAATTTGAAAAGTTGTGTAGATATGATCACCTGTAATATGCTTGTTGCTGACTCTGAGGGGGATAAAGATTTCCACATACAGGCAAAACACCTTTATGAAGCACTGCGCAGTCCAAAGGACTACATGCTGTTCACGGTGAAAGAAGGAGCCGAAGAGCACTGCCAGATGGGTGCAATGATGATATCAAATGAGCGCATCCTCAATTGGCTTGATAAAACGTTGAAAAAATAAACGGAAACGAAGTGAGTGAATCTCCCCGCCCACAGGGCGGGGCTTGCGGGTGCGCTCCCTGTCACCGTGGCCATGAGCCATTCTTGAAAAATAATCCGGCTAAGTAGCACCGTTATTTAGAACTTTTTCCCGCAGGTAATATCTCGCTGAAATCTATCCGCTTAAACTCAAGAACAACAATATAGGCGATAAGCAGCTGTATCATGACAGCAGACGGTTTGATAAAAATATTGAACTCATAGAATATTAAAAACAGTGCGAGATAAAGTATAACTAAATGTATAAAAAGGGGCGCTAGCCTCTGCCTGATTTCGGAAAACACAAGAAAAAATATTTTCAGACCATAGCTTTTTTTACCCTTCTTTTTAATCACCCCATAAAAACGATTGAGAAGAGGCACTTTCAGGATTATTTCACCGACCCTGGTTACGATTCCTATATCCGATATATAATTCGTAATCATCTTAAACGGTGACAGTTCGTGCCGCATATAAAAAATGTAGGTGTAAAAGAGGGAAGCAAAAAATATCAGAAAGTAGTAATGTTTCCCTGAAATCTCACGGATAAAATTTTTGTAGATGAGATTGAGAAGCAAATTGGCATGAATCCTGACCCCGGCAATATAGCCGTATAATGGAACCAGTTTCATGTCTCCAAGGCCGGTCGCGGTTGCCGCCATAAACACAACCTTGTCGCGAAAAAAGCGGCCCGGCACACGGCCAGCCAAGACATCGTAAAACGATATCCCTCTAATTCTGTGTTTCTTATCGATATTTACATATGCCCTGCAGTAATTATCAACCGGTATTGTCGTTCCCCCTGACGTTATCTTCCCGTCTTCAATCAAAATTTCGCTATGAGAAATTCCATTTATTTTTCTAAAAACCTCAAATGCGATAGTTGAATACAGTTTGTCATTTACATTAAAGAAGACAGGAACTTTTCTTAGCATCCCATCTCTATCAGGATAGACATTTGCAAGACCAGATCCCTCCAGTGAATTAAAAATTGCAGGAAGTATTGGTTCAAAACCTTTTTCGCTTTCAAATGTCATATTAAGGTTTTGGGGAATGTTGAAGCCAAGCGGTTTAAACATGCCTCCTGATCGATCATGATCCGATCCAAAACAGACGGAGAAAACATGCCCCTTTTTCATGACCTCGGAAAGTTTCCGGTCGACTTCCGGATCATCATGTGAATCTCCGAAAAGGATATCGTAAACCACGGCTTTTGGTTGTCCTTTAAGGATATTTACAAGAACATCAACATGGTATCTCCGATATTTTTGAGGGCTATACACGCCAAGCTTATTTAGTGTCCTGTCGTCTATGCCGACTATAACAACATCACTGTAAACGGCTTTTGTATCTTCCCTGAGCCGCTCCCTGGCCAATAGAAATTGCGTAAAAAGATCATTGTCTACCTGGACAAGTATATTGAAGATGATACCCTTCAACAATATAGAGAGGAAAAGGATGAAAAAGCCCGAGAGGGCAAGAAAGAAGATTGCAATATATTTTCGGTGAGATTTCATTACCTACCCGCCATGCTGTCGCGGGTCATATTCCAGACTACCCAGGAATCTTTGGAAATATTTTTAATATCCAGATCCTGTTTTTCGTATCGTCCCTGAACATCTACTGTAATCTGTTGAAAAGCTTTTACAATTTCTACCCACTTTTCCATTGTTACAGGACGTGGACCGGTTAGCGTGGAAGGTTTTGATAAAGGCACCTCCATAACCGCCTCGCCCGAGCGAGAAAGATCGGAAGCAGACTCTTTTGTTTTGCCTTCTACTTTATCAAATAATGTGCTCCATGTTGCAATCTCACCTTTGAATACAATAATCTGCGTGGATTCTTCAGAAGCATCAACCTGAAAAGTTGTTCCACGTATGGCACACACTGCCTTGTCTGTTCTAACCTGGAAACTCTCGTCTTTTGATACGATTTTCCTTGCGTTCAGCCAGATTTTACCTGCTGAAAGGAATATGGAAGAACTTTTCACTGTCTTTTGGGGTTCAACGCCTTTAAACTGTTGAAGAGATTTTTCCTCCATTCTGATTATGGAACCGTCAGGAAAATTAATTTCACATCGTGATTCCATACCTGTTTTAATCTGATCACCTGCATAAATTTTCATGTCAAAATCGGCATCATTCCAATTCTTTCCATCAGAAGAAACAAATACATCTCCAATCATGAACGTTACCGTACCTGCAATGTGCCGGTTCGCATCTGCAAATGATGACGAAGGGATGACAATTAAACACAAAATTAAACAGATTTTATATATTTTCTTCATGCAAAGAAGTTTCCTTTTCTTTTAAAATGTAGAGCAAATAAGACAGGTTCGTAAAAAGTCCAAATCTTGTCACTCCCGCGCAGGCGGGAGTCTATAACACCTTACAATAACTGGATTCCCGCCTACGAGGCTGTGTCACAATTCCTTTTTTTGTCATTTCGAGCAAAGCGAGAAATCTTAATTCTTAATAAATTTAACATGTTAAGATTCCTCACATTCGTTCGGAATGACAGTTTACCCTATTACGACACAGTCTCTACGCGGGAATGACAGACTTTTTACGAAAGCATCAAATTTAGCAAAGTATAAAAAAATACGGCTTGTGTGTCAAGCAAGACGTAATTGAACTGAACAGCGAGCGCTAACCCCGTTGCTTGCAGCGGGGTTAGCGAGCGAATAAAATCAACAATTCTTCGAAGAATCACGTAAGTAAATTTCCTTAACAGTCGGAGATTTCCCGTAGCTTGCTGCGGGGAGCTTCAAAAGTAATTTAATATCCCCTGACAGGACTACATAAATTTTAATATGACAATTTACAGAAACTTTCGGGCTATTTGATGTTTATCCTTCCTTCCAACTTCGGATCAATGGGAATGTTTTTCTTTATGTATAAGAATAACAGATCGACTACTGAAAAGGTTGTATCCTTTTTGTTTTTAATGTCCCGGAATATATAATAGCCGTCTCCACCATTTGCCAGCCAGGAATTCATTAAAACGTTGTATTCCTTATTTTTCTCGATGGGTTTCCACGCTCCATTTTCTAAAATCTCAGCCTTTACTATCCTCTTTCCCTTTGAAAGAATTGTTTTGACATCTCTACCATCATATACGGCGCAAAAAGGCTTATTTGTTGTATCAATATCCAGTCTTACTCCGCTCACCTGCAAAAAACCTCCTTCCTGCGCTCTACTGCCTCCCGAACATTCATCACCTGGAACCCTAAGTGAAGATGCGCTTATTTCAAGGACCTGAAGCAGTTCAGCGCCGGTTAATGTGGCCTCCATCACCGTGTCTCCAAAGGGATAGATTTCAAGCAGGTCTTTAAGAGTTACGTGACCTGCAGGATACACCCTGTCCCCCCGTATAGCACCGCCGTTAATAAGCGCCACATCGACATCTTTTCCCTTCGTTTTGAACCAATGTATCCATGAATCTGTTATTAAATTTCCAAGGATCGATTCTTTTTTTCTGACTGAGTCTTTACGTGCATCTAAGTCAGTTAAACTAATTCCGATCGGTTTTTTCAAATTTTTATTGTATTTATCTACATATACATCTAAAAATTCTTTTGTTTTTTCATCTTTCCCCACGCTTTTATCGAGCACCACCGTCTGCCATCTTGAATTATTCACCTTACCGTTAAAGTTGAATCGTAAAACGCCCATTTTCTCACCACAAGCACCATCCTGGACTATTACTGTCTTCCAGCCGTTCGGACCCTCCACAGTTTCATAAACGTATTCATGGCTATGTCCACCAACAATAACGTGTATCCCCTCTACTTTTTTTGCCAATTCACGATCCAATGGCGTGCCTATGTGTGTAAGGGCAACTATCATCGTTGCCCCTTCTCTCTTCAATGTTTTCACCATTTCTTTAGCAACCTTAACAATATCCTTATCAACACAAACTTCTTCTCCTACGCTACTGACTTCCGATAGTTCCGGCGTCATTAAGCCAAACACCCCAACCTTCAAGTTGTTGATTTCTTTGATAATATACGGCTTAATCAGTTGAGACAGGGCTTCGTTTCTGATTATAAGATTGGACGATACGATATCGAACCTGGCATTTTTAATTGCATTCGCATAAATATCCACTCCAAAATCAAACTCATGATTGCCCGGTGTGACTACATCGTATCCGGCCATATTCATAGCCTTGATTTCCGGAATCCCTTTGAACTTATCGTAAAAAGCGCCTATCAAGTCGTCTCCTGTTGATACGAAAAGCGAACAGTCAACTTCAGATTCAATTTTTTTTGCCAGTGATGAAATTCTTCCCAGCCCGCCCACTGCAATTTTTTGATCCTTTCCATCTACTTTTATTTTAGTATCATAAGGTACTATCTTACTCTGAAGATCTGCCGTTGTTATTATCGCCACTTCTACGCTCCTGCGGCATCCCGCAATGACAGTAGCAATGAGTAACATGACCGATAAGACTATTACCACGGCTTTTATTGTACTTTTTGACGGTTTAATCATTATCTGAACTCCATAAATCAGGCAGATACAGCTTGATAGAGTTCTTTCGCATGATAAGAACTCCGGACAAACGGCCCGCTTGTAACTCCAGAAAAACCCATTTCGAGAGCGGTTTTCCGCCAGTCATCAAATTCATCAGGATGAATAAAACGTTCCACCGGCAGGTGCTCCTTTGTTGGTTGAAGATATTGGCCCAGTGTCAGTATGCCGCAGCCCGCATCAAGAAGATCCTGAAGAGCATTACGAATTTCTTCGGAAGATTCTCCCAGGCCGAGCATGATGCCCGATTTGGTAAAAATGGCAGAATCATATTTTTGCGCATTTTTTAAGAGCTCCAGTGAGCGGCGGTACACGGCATCAGGCCTAACCGATGGATAAAGACGCGAAACCGTCTCTATGTTATGGTTCAAAACGTTTGGCCGAACTTCCAGAACCGTTCGAAGCGCATCTTCATTCCCCTGAAAATCAGGTATTAAGACCTCCACAAGCATATCAGGTACCTTTTTACGAATTTCCTTAATCGTTTCCGCGAAAAAAACGGCTCCACCGTCCGGGAGATCATCCCGGGTGACGGAAGTAACGACCACGTAATCCAGCTCCATGCTTTGTACCGCCTCGGCAACCCTTTTAGGTTCACCGGGATCAGGCGGTTCTGATGGTCCATGGGCCACTGCGCAGAAACGGCAGTTGCGTGTGCAGCGGGAACCCATAATCAGAAAAGTCGCAGTATGCCGGGAAAAGCATTCCCAGAGATTGGGGCACCTGGCTTCCTGGCAGACGGTATGGAGCCTGCCTTCTTTGAGCATGGTCCTGACTTTTTCATAGTCTGCTCCAGTTGGAAGGCTTCGTCTGAGCCAGCGGGGTTTGGGAACCCGTGCTTTTGTTTCTCTGTGCTGAACCATTATGCCTTCAAATTTATTTCATTATGCGGGGCTTTTCAAAAGATTCTGCAGCTCCGACAGGTTTATATTTACAAGCTCAACCCTGAAAACCGCCTCGATATGATTCTTAACGGCCTTGTAAACCTGATTCATGGGTATACTATGTGAAAGTTCCCGTTCCATCGATGTCACACCGACACGCTGCAGACCGCAGGGATTTATCCACTTAAAATGTTTCAATGAGAGGTTGACGTTAAACGCGAAACCGTGGAAAGAAACCCCCCGGCGAATAGCTATACCAACGCTCCCCAGCTTATTATTGCCGACCCAGATTCCCCTGTTTATGGGATTACGCTCAGCCGTAATTCCCCAATCTCCGGCCGTCCGAATCATAATCTCTTCGAGACCCGTAACATAATCAACCACACTCAGCCCAACTTCTTTCAGGTCAAGAATAGGATACACAACGAGCTGGCCGGGACCATGAAAGGTGATGTCACCGCCACGCTCCACCCGTATTACCGGAATTTTCGATTCTTCCAGAAATGCCCCCGATACAATCAGGTTCTTCTCCCCTCCCCTGCGGCCAAGGGTAAAAACAGGGGGGTGCTCAAGCAACAAGATAATATCAGAATCAATGACCCTCTCTTTTCTCGCAGCCACAAGACGATGCTGCAGATCCAGCGCATCCCTGTACTGAATGGCAGGCAGTTCTGCGCAAAGCCACGTTTTTAGTTGCGGATTTTGAGTTTCGGGTTTCAAAGTTCTAAAATACCCCCTGACCAAAAGTGTTGATGCTTTCGCAAAAAGTCCAAATCTTGTCATTCCCGCGCAGGCGGGAGTCTATAACACCTTACAATAACTGGATTCCCGCCTGCGCGGGAATAACAGAGAGAAACGAAATCCGACTTTTTACGAAACCGTCACATGTTAAGCGAGGAAAATCTTTTCCAGATCAGCCGCTGTGAGCTGGTTCCTTGCCTTTATGGTTCGTTTGCCATCTAAAAGTCCCGTTTCGATGCAGTTTCCATAAATCGAGCAGTTCCCTTCTGCGTCGGGTGTATAGCCCTTGCAGACTCGAAGCACATCGGGAGATATTTCGTCTATGAGGATGATCTTGCCGTCGCCCTCTTTCAGGCGGCCCAGCTCGAATTTGCCGTCTATTATATGAAGTCCCTTGGCTTCGAATTCGTCCGAAACCACAATAGCTATATCCTTCACGAGTTTGTTGACATAGGTTATTTCATCGCCGGTCATAACGCCTGCTTCTTCAAGTGCGTCAAATGTTATCAGAACGTCGCTTGCCCCCTTAGTCCATGCCTCTACAATTTTGTGGAGATTTTTCCCCGGTTTCACAAAAGGATACCGCCTCCAAAAACTTCCCTGGGCGTTATTCCGCCAGGTAAATTCAAGGTTATTCAGCGGTTCCGATCCCTCGAATTCTGGGGCCTGAACGGGCATGCTTATAGGTGTTGCCGGTTCCACGATCATGACGTTGTCGTCGACGGTGTCAATATAATGGGACGGGATGTTGTGTTCTTTTAAAAGCCTGAAAAAATATGTAACGAATTTACAGACGATGGCGCCCTTTCCGGGGATTTCTCCGATGACTACATCGTATCCCGGGTCAAAAACGAGTTTCCCGTTTTCTATGTATCCGGTCCCCCGGTCGGTGAAAACGAAACGATATTTGCCCGCATAGGGTCCGTCCTGGATTTCATAGACGTCCTTGGATTTTCCACTATATACTAATCTATCTTCTGACATTAAAAACCTCCTTGCAGATTTCTGTTTTATCTGTGAACTTGTTCCTGCTCTGTTCTGCTCAAATACTATCTAAATGCAGCCTCCCAACGCTTATCAGGATCGTCAAAATAAACATTCTTTATATTAAAGGCTTCAGGGTCAAATTCTCCGCCTACCCATTCCAGCATCCTTTCGTGTTCTTCATCCTCAGGATTCTTTATGATTTCGAGAAAATCCGGATATCTCCATATTCCGCCACAATCCTCAGGTGGACATGACCTCTTTCCTGCGACACAAACCGGGTACTTAACGTCTTTCGCTCGAGCAACTATTTTTTCCAACTTTATCGCATGTTCCCAGCCATCCCCGAAATCGTACAGGTAATCTGCTTTGGGATTCTCCAAGGAAAAATAATCAGCTATTTTTAGTTCCCATCCAGGAAGGGTTTTTCTGTCCCATTCAAAATCTTCATCTGGAATTCCTATTTCCTCTTTCAGCTCTGTAGAAGGATTGATTATTTTAAAAAGATGAAGATGATAATCCTCCCATCCCATAACGTCCTGTATGGCAACATGCAAACCCCAAAAGGTATAAGATTCCGGAACCTGTATCCTTCGCCAGATAGGCGGTTTAATGTCTTTCAATGTAATCTTAAATTGATATACGCTTTTGAATCTCTTTTTCATTGCGCTTTCTCCCAAATAAACGTGAACATGTTCCAGATTTCTCTCGTTTCCTTGAATCAGTTGTCTTTATTTATAAGATTAACAATTATTTTTGTTATCACGTCTTTTTCCTTCGGATCACTCATGGCAATCATCAACGTCAATGCAACTAAAGCGTTATCTGCTATGCGTTTCGTTCCGTCAGATTTATAGAGCAGGCCATTCCGATCAAGAAACCAGGTAAAAATAGCAGCAGCGATACGCTTATTCCCGTCTACGAATGAATGATTTTTCACAATGAAATACAGAAGATGTGCTGCTTTTTCTTCAATGCTGGGATAGAGATCCTTGCCGTCGAAAGTCTGGCAAATCGTATCCAGAGAGCTGCTGAAAGAATTATCCTTTTCACGTCCAAATAAGATTGAATCACTCAATTTTCCCTGCATTGTCTTAATAGCACTTTTCGCCTCTTCATATGAAATTCGTTTTGCCGTCTGATCAGATATATGTGTTAAATCAAGTTTCCCATAGTCGTATCGATCAAGCGTATCCAGAGCATAGCTGAAATCACCAATAACCCTCAGGAGACCTTCAGATTCAGACGTGGAAAGCAGTTTGCGATCAACTATATTATCGATAAGCTTAATCGATTGTTTAAGCGCTTCATATTTTTCAATCTGTGATTGTAATCTCTTTTCATTCAGCGCATAGCCCGTGACAAGATAATCTTTCAGTATTTTATTGGCCCAGATGCGGAATTGGGTGCCTCGTAATGAATTAACACGATAACCGACAGCAATGATCATATCCAGGCTATAAAAATCCATCACCCTTTTTTTGCCGTCCTTAGCAACCTGTGTATTTTTTGCACAGGTTGAACCGTGCAATAGTTCACCGGTTTTATAGATATTTTTTACGTGCCTGACAATAACGGTCCTTTCCCGCTGAAAGAGTTCCGCCATCTGATGAGTATCCAGCCAAACAGTATCTTCAATTAATTTAACCTCCAGAGATACCTGTTCGTCTTCTGCCTGATATATGACTATCTCACCTGTATTTATTGGTTTATTCATATGTCAGTATTACCTTGCTGCCTGAAACATTTGTTATCATTATTTTAGTATTGCGCCCCCGGAATTCCCCGGAATTCACGGAATTCATCCGAAGTAGCCTGTTCCCTTTTGCCCTACCTTATTGTCTTCCAAGAGATGGCTCGACAGTCCTTCAGCGTAAATGCCTCCGATATGTTGGCTATTATAATACCCGCTGAAGCCAGATCTCCTGCCAGTTCTCGCCACCTGATTAATGACTTCATATGACCGGGAAGCAATGTAGATGTTGACTTGATTTCTATTGGATACAAACGGCCATCCCTGTTCACGATAAGATCAACCTCCAGGCCACCCTTAGAGCGCCAGTAGTACAGCTCAGGTCTTTCACCCCTGTGATAAAAAGCCTTTAGCCATTCCGATACGACCATGGTTTCAAAAAGCTGTCCAATCAAAGGACCGTGAAGTGTGGGTTCAGCTGCATGAAGTCCGAGCAGAAAAGTGGCTATTGCCGTATCAATAAAATAGAGTTTGGGGCTTTTTATGATGCGTTTACCCAAATTGTTGAAATAAGGCGGTAGGAGATATATCTGATAGCTCGCTTCTAAAATGCTTATCCATTTTTTGATTGTAGGAACACTGACCCCAACATCTCTTGAAAGCTCTGACATATTCAGAACCTGACCTGTTCGTGCAGCACATAGCCTTAAAAACCGGTTAAAGGTGTTGAGATCGCCGATATTTGCTATCTGGCGTACATCTCTTTCCAGATATGTTTGAATGTAACTCGAAACCCACAGATTTCGATCGACATCGCGGTTGGCCCTTATCTCGGGATAGCTTCCTCGCAGCAGCCAGTCATCAAGCATGACAGACTGTGCATCCAGGCCGTCCCTTGCAGTTTCAAGACGACCGGCAAAGATATTTTCAAAAATATCGTCAATACTTCGCTGTTTATTTCCAAAGCCCAGACTTTCACTTAGAGAAAAAGGCAACAGAGATAGTATCGCAATCCTGCCCGATAATGACTGAGTTACACCCTGCATAAGCGAGAAGCTCTGAGAACCCGAAAGGAGCCACTGCCCCGGCGTCCGGTCGTCATCAATTGCCGATTTAATATAATGGAGAAACTCCGGACAATACTGTATTTCATCCAGAATTACCGGGGGCGGATTTTCTCTGAGGAAACCGAGAGGATCTTCATTCAGGCGTGCCCTGATATCCGGATTTTCGAGTGAGACAAACCGGTGCGTTGCAGCAAATCTTTCAGTAAGAAGAGTGGTCTTGCCGGATTGCCGTGGTCCGGTTATCAACACAGCCGGAAAGGTCTTCATAGCTCTTTTGACTGTCGATTCTAAAGTCCTTGGAATCATGATAACCATCCATTATCATGGCCGGATTTAAATTTCAACTTTAAATATGACCCAGTTCTCGCAATAACCGGGATATTTCCTTTTTACTTTCTTGTAAATCCTTTTGCTTCATTACCGTTCCTTCAATATATCAGGATTCCCCTGCGGCTTGGAATATTCACTCACATTATTCAAGTATTGCGTCCCGGAATTCCCCGCAAGGGTGCTGTCCCTATTTACTTGAAATTCTGAGACAATAGTCGACGACTGCCACCCTCTTTTCTATTAACAGGCCAATCTGAACTTTTCATATCTTCGTTCCAGTAGATCGGGAGTGGGCCACTGGATTGAACTTTTCGGAAGGATTATTTTCTTTAGATGCATTCCCTGAAGTCCGTGGAGCAGCATGGGACCATCCTTCTCTTTCAGGATATCGTCTCGAACTTCGATGACATAGTCTGGCCGTATGCCGATCATGAAACGGTCAAACGCCGCATGGTGCAGTTTGCAGAGGGCAACACCGTTATTCACAATGGGATCGCCATCGGGTTCTCCATCCGGGATGATGTGCGCCGCGTCCAGCAGCTCAAGGTGTTTCAGGCGGCAGAACGCGCATTGCTCCCGATATGCATGCAGCACCCGCTCACGGAATCCGCGCTGGTGTAATCTTTGTTTGACTGAAGTCGTGATATACATTCTTCGGATGTCTGAAGCCACTTCCGGGATTGCCGGGATGTTGTCCTGGGAGTAAATGTATTGATTTACTGTTTTATAATCATCAACAACAACAGTGAACGTTAAACTTTTCGGTTCGTCTCCTACAATATATATGGGCCATACGGCCAGATATTTGCCCGGTACAACGCCGAGGAAATAGATGAGTGGAATGTTGTGGAGCATGGCGCTTCGGAGTCCGACATTTGCCCGATGATATGGATCTGTACCTCGATATTTGTATAAAATGAGTCCTTCCGGCGACAAGCCATCGTCGTAGTGCCCGGATGTCGTTGTCGTAATTGACAAGGGGTATTCAGGAAGTATTTTAGGCTTGAAAATGCCTTCTGGAGAAACGAGAGGAATCTTCTGATCTTCAAAGATGAATCCCTGCACAAGGGTTGTTCTTGGGAACACATCACCGTGAATATTGACCTGTTCGGAAAGCCACGCGAATGCTGCAATGCGCAAGCGCCTATCCAAATCTTTTGCGGAATTTGTGTGCATAGTAATCCATCGAAAGTTGTGATCTTAATTTATAAAAAAGGACGCTGACCCTATTTACGTATGCGTCGCATATTTGTAGCCTTCCATGATTCTTTGTCTTTCTTTCTGTCAAAAGATGGAATTGCATCGAAAATCAGTTCACTCCCCTCTCTTACATCTGGCGGAAGATCTGACTTGACACAAAAAAAAGATTGCTCATCGCCTGTATAAATAAAGCAGAATGGCTGTTCGCTACGCCCCAGGCGTAATTTGCCAATAAGCCTCTTTTTTGCTTTTCGGCTTCCATTTGATAATTTTTCAAAGTCGCTATCTTTCTCTTTTAACTTTTCCCACTTGTTGCGACAATTGTTTAATGCTTCTTTTAATGAAGATGGTTTATCATTATTACCAATGATTTTATCTAACTCATTAATAGTATCCGTAACGGATTCAGGGATATTCCATCCTTTTTCATTTCTTATATATTTACACAGAACAAGATGGGCTCTTGCTTCTTCGTACTGTCCCATTTCTTTGCAGAGCATACCAATATCAACAAATAGTGAGACCATAGATTCTAATTTAGGATGATTACTGGCAGCCTGATACATTAATTTTAACGCATTTTCACTTCGTCCAGTTTCTCTAACTACTTTCGCATATTCATGAAGAATCCACCAGTCAGGTTTATATCGATCACATAGCTCTTGATAAATCTTTTCTGCTTCAGGAAGATTGCCAATCCGATGGTTTGCGAAGGCCTTAAGTCGCAGGAAAAATTTTCGTTGTTTGGGAAAATGTTCTAAAATTTCATCAACTAAAACGATTGCCTCTTTTGAATCTCCCTTCTGAATAAGACCATTTATGCGGTAGTTATACCAGAGTGATTGATCACTCCAACCTTCCCTACCTGAACTATCCGTCATAGGTTCTGTGCTAAGAGAAGTCGGATCAATGTTAACCACCCATTTATTAACAATCTCCCAATGGTTAGAAGCCTTGGCTGATTTCAGCACCTTAAAAACCATCATTTTTTTGGCTAAGCCATCAGGATTAAGATCCATTATTTCTTGGGCGGTCTGCACTACTTTGCCGAGAGGTTCAGTGTCTCCAAGTTTGTAGAGCGTTCCAGAAATTAAAGTCCAGATAACTTCTATTCGACACCAATCGAAATCGGGATATTTGTCAATTAACACGCGAGCAAGTACAATGGCTTCATCAAATAACTCAAGTTTTCTGAGACAGTGTAAAAGTCCAGAGCCGTCGTATTCATCTCCTGTTTCTTCCCACAAGCTTCTATAAAGTGTAAGAGCTGCTGGGAAGTCGCCAGCTTTTCTGAGTTCATTGGCCTTCTGTTTTCTTTCGGTCAGATTAATTGTAAAAGTTAGGATCTTTCCCTACAGTTAAGGGGTGAAAGTAGTGGCAGTCAGTTTTCTCTTTGGGTAAGATGTTTTTAACAAGGAAACATCAATAAACCAAAGGAGGAAAGAAATGACTGCCAAGAAGAAGATAGCACAAAAGAGGCTCACATTGCTACAATTAGCTGAGCGACTTCGTAACGTATCGGAAGCATGTAGGCACCACGGTGTATCCCGGAGCCAGTTTTACGAGTACAAACGATCCTTTCAGGAATACGGATTCGAGGGATTGATAGATCGCCCACCGATACCAAAGAGTTTTTCCCATGAAACGGAGCCGGAGATCAAGGATAAGGTAAAACAGCTTTCATTGGAGCATCCTGCATGGGGTCCTGTTCGAATTGCCGATTATCTGAGGTTGGAGGGTGTTTCCGTAAGTCCCAGCACGGTACGCAACCTCTGGATCAAGGAAGATATGGAAACGAAATACAAACGGCTTCTTATGCTTGAAGAGGAGAAAAACGGGAGCGATATCGATCTCACTGAAGAGCAGATTAAATTGCTTGAGAAGGCCAATCCCTGTTTCAGGGAACGTCATGTGGAAAGCCTCTATCCTGGGTATCTTCTCTGTCAGGACACATTTATGGTTGGTACCATCAAGGGTGTAGGACGAATCTATCTGCAAGCCGTTGTTGATACCTATGGTTCTTTCGCTTTCGGGAAACTCTATACATCAAAACTTCCCGAGACGGCCGTTGACGTACTTTACGACAGGATTCTTCCCTTTTACGAATCTCAAAAACTTATCGTTGAAAATATCCTCACGGATAACGGAAGAGAGTACTGTGGAAGGCCTATGATTCATCCTTATGAAATATTCCTTGAGCTCAACGATATTGAGCATCGCCGGACGAAGGTGGCAACACCGAGGACCAATGGTTTCGTTGAACGATTCAACCGGACTGTTCTGGATGAGTTTTTCAGAGAAACCTTCCGTAAGAAGTTCTATGCTTCTGTTGAGGAGCTTCAGAAAGATCTGGATCAATGGCTTCACCATTACAATTATGAACGGCCTCATCGCGGGTATCGAAACAAGGGGAAGAGACCCATTGATACGATTGAAGAAGGAAAAATTATCAAAGAACAGTTGACAAAGGAAGCAGCTTAAATCTAAATACCAAAGAGGTGCTGACTGTCCGGGAAGAGGTTAATTTTTACAAATTAATCATACTCTCGATATCAATTACTTCTTAAAACTTCAGCAGTGGTTTTGAAATGTAATTTTGCAATTTTACGAAGTGTCTCTTTGCCGTACAAATCAACAATTGTTCTTGCATTTTCGATAACCGTTCTCGATGCTCCTTTAGATAAATCTGTTTTATATTCGTTCGATAATTTATGTAACTTTTCTAAAAATCTCGCTCGCGCTAAAATTGACGCTGCGGCTACAGCTACATGTTGTTCCGCCTTGTGCATCTGTATAAGTCTAAGTTTTTTACCTTTTTCCTGTAACTTACTAATAATATATTTTTCATCAGCAAATTGATCAGCAATCGCCATAAGGCAATCCACTTTAGAAAGAATTTCCTCTATTGCCTTTGCATGTCCCCATGCAAGTATTGTGTTTAGATTTTTCTTTTCCTTTTTAAATTGCTCGTATAAGTCATTATATTTTTCTGGAGATATTTCAATAATCGCAAAACGCCCCTTGCATATCTTAGCTATTTCATGAGCAAGCTCCAAATTCTTGCTATCGCTGAGTTTCTTGCTGTCTTTCACACCGCATGCAAGCAAATTGCCTGCAGATTGCTCATCAACATAAACACCCGCGCTAACTAATGGGCCAAAATAATCTCCTTTGCCTGATTCATCTGTACCAATTATAGGAAACCCTAATTCAATATTTTTCTGATTTGAATCAAATTGTATTTCTTTGCCTTCTACTAACTTTTTGATCTTTATGGCATGTACGCTGTCCTTAAGTTGCGAATAATCAATCTTTAAAACGCCTTTTTTGTTCTGATAGATTCTGATTATTCCAGACCAGTCAAGAATAGATACAGAAAATTGTAAGCCGTATTCGATTAATTTGTAATCTGCGACGATTATATTATTAGTCGTCAGAATTGCCCGCACAGATTCATAACATTCATAAAGTTTGTTGTTTTCTTTCATGTCATTTGTGTCTTACTTCGTAAGCAAACCGTAAAGATCATTAAAATAGTCGAATATTTCTTTTGTTTCTTTAAAAATGCTATTGACCTTTTCTTCTGCCTGTTCTTGCGAGTCAACTTTTGTGATATTGCTTTCGTCGCTGTGCATCATAAAATGCCTGTTTGTCTTCAGGCATAGGTCAACCTTCTTTAGTATTGTGTCTACATGTGTATCTTTTGCACAAACATTCTTCCTTGTTGAATTATGAGAATCGCTCAGTGGAGAAAAATTAGCCCCTTTTCTCTTGAAATGATCTGCTGCTACAAGGCCTATTCCAACAATAAGTTTCTTTGCAAAACCCTCAAATGCTTTCGATGCAGGCATTACTAAAGGAGAGAACTCTGGTAGAGGTATTCTGGTTAGACAAAGACATTCTGAAGCTACAAACCATTTTTTGTCATAGGGTTCAAGATAACTAAAGACACGCCCTATTTTTTTCTCTACGTTATTTTCAGCCATATCTATAAGTTCAGGGGTGTATTTGGCAGCAAAAATTTTTAGATTCTCTTCGTCGCTAGATATAAATCTGGCTATTACTTCCTTGTCTGATGGATTGGCAATTTTTTCTATCATGTCGCAGCTATCGTCAAAAAGTTTATCCGTTTTACCTTGAAGCAATAAAGTGCCATTGTTGAATTGAGTTAAAGTTATAGAAAAACTATTCCTAGCAATTCTAGCTCTATATTCGATAGCAGAGCTTGGATTTTCAGCAATTTCCACAGTTGCTCCAGGCATATTTAAAGATCCTTTTATCTTTATTCTGAGTTGGCCCGTTTCTGAGTTGTCAACACCAAAATGAGGGGAGGTCGAAGCAACATTTTCATGCGGCTCGAGTCAACTCAGGTTGACTTACTTGTTCACGGTTTCTCTTTAGC
>Ga0268278_1000689_pt1 | contig 22129 bp, 30 predicted proteins | sample saktaG_3_FD_190135 | JGI IMG/M metagenome (GOLD analysis project Ga0268278, IMG submission 190135) | Saline water microbial communities from Sakinaw Lake, British Columbia, Canada - sak_2010_1_5_55m | ecosystem: Environmental > Aquatic > Non-marine Saline and Alkaline > Saline ...
AAATAATGAATAGATTTCAGATGTACTAATCCCCTTATTTGGTTTTGCTAAAACATAAAAATTAGAAGGTTTTCTATTTGATATCTTTATCTTTTCACCCATACCATTAACCAAAGCTGTCCCTATGTTATATATAAAAAAAGGCACATCGCTCCCAATAGATGTGCCTATTTTACTAAGTTGTTTAATATTCAAATTTAATTTAAAAAGATTATTTAATCCTATTAAGGTTGCCGCTGCATCACTTGAACCGCCGCCTAATCCAGCACTTTCAGGAATATTTTTTAATAAATCGATTGTACATAATAGCTCTTTTTTTACAAAATCACTCATTTTTTCCCACGCCTTAGTTATTAAATTTTCTTTATCACAACAATTAACTGAACTATTTAAACAAAAACGATCTTCTGTTTTAAGAATTGAAAGCGTATCATAAATATCAATTGCCTGAAATACAGAATTAATTTTATGATAACCATTAGATAACTTATCTAAAATTTCCAAAGTAAGATTAATTTTAGCGTAAGCTTTAATTTGTATTTTTTCCATTTAATTAATTGTTTTTCATTCTATTATATTTTATCAGTTTTCCAGAAAAGAAAAAAGGCGGCTATCTGCTTATCAGACAATCCGCCTTTTATCAACTAAGAGCTCTTACTTTTTTAGAAAAATTATTCAATCATTGCTAATTCTTCTACTTTTGTCGAGCAACTCTAATATTTTCTTCTCAATAGATATTATGCTTTCTTCTAGGAAAACAACTAAAATCAGAATTTTTGGATGCTTTCTTTGATGTTCCTCAACCCATTTCTGTCCGGTAACAGAAAAATTTAAAACTTTATATTTTTTATCAATATAAATAACCATAAAATCTATTCCATCTATCAAATCTGCTAAACCAAGTTTCTTTGTCTTTATAAAATCTTTTATCCCCTTTTTTCTCTTTAAAGATTGAAGCGCGCAAAAAACTTTCTGTTCCCTCTTTTTACCAATTTCCTGAGACTTCTCTTGAAAAACCATCCTCTTTTCTATTTCTAGCTTTGCTTTATTAAACATTGCAGCTTTCTGCCTATGCATTGGAAATAACTTCATCCAAAGATTAGTTTTATTTGGCATTTCTCCCAATCTTTCATGTTGAGTCCGCCTTTTCAAATGTCCCAAGTGAGCCAATTCTATCACCTCCTTTTTTTTATTAAATATATTATCAATTTGCTACTTACTAATTTTATTCTAACACTAACTTATAAAATTGTCCATCTCTATTTTAAATACTTTTTATCTTTTAACTCTTTTGGTAAATATTCTTGATTTTCTTTATAATCAAAATCCGGACTATATTTATATCCTTTACCATATTTTAAATCCTCCATTAATTTTGTTGGAGCATTACGAATATGCAAAGGTACTGGTAAATTTCCATATTTTCTTACATCTTCTGCAGCTCTTTCATAAGCAACATATAAATCATTTGATTTTTTACATTTAGCCATATAAACAACTGCCTGAGCTAATATAACATTACATTCAGGCATTCCTATAAAATGACATGCCTGATAAGCGGCAACTGCTTGCTCTAAGGCTTGAGAATTAGACAAACCTATATCTTCAGAAGCAAAACGAACTATTCTGCGAGCAACATACAAAGGATCTTCGCCTGCTTCCAACATTCTTGCTAGCCAATACAAAGCAGCATTAGCATCAGATCCCCGCATTGATTTATGCAAAGCAGAAATTATATTATAATGTTCCTCGCCATTTTTATCATAAAATAAATTGGATTTTTGAAAAGCATCTTTTACAATATCTAATGTAATTTTTTTTGAAATAGAGGAAGCATATTCAAGAACATTAAGAGCAATTCTAGCGTCTCCATTGCTCATATCTGAAATTGTATCAATTATATTTTCATCTATCTTAATATTCAATTCACCTAATCCTTTTTTCTTGTCTTTCAATGCTCTTTTAATAATTTCTGAAATTTGAGATTTATTAAGTTGCTTTAAAACAAAAACCCTACAACGGGAAAGCAAAGCCCCTATAACTTCAAAACTTGGATTTTCTGTTGTAGCTCCAATAAGTGTTATTAATCCTTGTTCAACATGAGGAAGTAATGCATCTTGTTGGGCTTTATTCCAACGATGAATTTCATCAATAAATAAAATTGTTCTTTTTCCTAATCTTTTATTTGCTTCTGCTTGTTTTACAGTTTCTCTTAAATCTTTTATCCCACTGGAAACAGCGCTCATTCGTTTAAATTCAGATTTGGTTTGTTTAGCAATGATATAAGCCAAAGTGGTTTTACCACTTCCTGGCGGACCCCAAAAAATTATAGAAGGTAATTTATCAGATTCAATCGCCTGCTTTAATAATTTTCCTTTACCAATAATTTCTTCCTGACCTAAAAAATCATCCAGACAATCTGGCCTCATTCTATCAGCTAATGGCTTGCTTTTATCTATAAAATCCATATTTTAATTATATCACATAAATAATATTGATAATAAAAAAGACACCCTGCAAAGAGTGCCCTTTAATTTATTTCTACTCTTCTATTTTTTCCTGCTCCTGTGTTTCTATTATTTCTTCTTTCTTTTCCGTTATATCTTTCTTTTTACTAAAAAAGAAAATGTAAATAATTTCGAGAATAGCCATTGTATTTAATACCAATAAGGCAATGAACCACCATTTATGTTCATTTCTAGCTGCTCTCCAAAGAGCTACGCCTTTCCAAGGTAAAGTCCAAAGAAGAATTAAGCAGATAATCCATGGATTTGCTAACAAAAAACTTACTAATAAAGATTGAGCCATATTTTTATTAAAATTTAAATTAATTTATTTCTGGCTTTTTGTTTTTTTAATTGGCTTTATTCCAAATTTATGTACTTTTTTACTTAATCTAGGCGGACGACGCAATGGAGTATGTATTTTTCTTTTAATTTTGATTTCTTTTTTCATAAATTTATTTTATTTCTGATATTGAAAAAACTTTATTAGTATGCCTAAACCCTTTAATCAATCTTACTTTTGACTCTGAAATTTTAAAATATTCTGCTAATACTTTAATTGCTTCTTTATTTGCTTGACCTTGCAAGGGCTTCACTTTTACCATGACCTCAAAACTATCATTAGATTTTTTAATTATCCCTCGCTTTTTTGAATGAGAAAAAACTTTGACCTTAATTAACATTAATATATTTAAGGTTGTAAAATATCTTCAATGCGACCATTAATAGAAATTATAACATCATTAATTTCAGAAAATTGTACTAGAGTTTCAGTAATTTGAGAACGAATAGCCAGTACTCGACAAGACCCTCCTACTTGAAATCCTAATTGCTCATCAAAATCAACTTTAACTATATTATCTTCTACAATCAAACTATTAATATTCACACCAGAATTAATATTGGTTAAATATCCTTTTTCTTGTTCTTCTAAAGTTGGTCCTTTTAAAAGTTCCTCCAATGATTGGACCATTTCTTTGTTTTTAAAAACCTCCCTTTCCACAGAATAAACTTTCTCACAATCTAAAACTTCTGGATCTTCTTTAATATTTCCAAAAAATATCTTTACTGTTGTGATTTTTTCTTGCCCAGTAATAAAAAAATATCCAGCAGCCCCCGCCAAAACCAAAGTAATTATTAAACCAATTAAAAAAATTCTTTTATCCATGTTTTTTAAAATAACCTTCCGTTTTCAGGTTTTATTGTTTTAGATTTTACCGATTCAACATAATCACAATAATCGCAATCAGGGTCTGCTTTTGGAATCTGATCGCTATTTAAGCATTTATGAATATTAAGAATAGTTTTTTCTATCCAACAATCATCACCTTCATATGGTATTAAAGTAACGTCAAATTCTAATTTACCATCAAAAGCTTCAACATCTGTTTTACCATTACAATAAACAAAATATCCAGTATTAGAAACTTTAAATCCGTTTTGCCTAAATAACCACTGGTATATTTCCATTTGTCTTTTGTAGCTAATCTGCCAATCAGCATCTAAGCTCACCTGTCCACTCTTAGATGTTGCTTTATAATCAACAATTATTAATTCTCCTTCTGAATTTACCCAAACATCATCAACCCCACCAGTAATTAATAAATTTGTTGGTTTATGAAGACAAGTTATCCCTCTTGTTCTAGCATCACGCCATTCTTCAAGTTTTTCATGTTGAAAAGGAACAGCATCAATTTTATAAGTTTCCATAAAAGGATGTTTTGTGCCTTTAACACGATAAATATCAAATTCTTGTTTAAGTAAACTATCAACAGCATTATTTAAATTAAATGGAAATCCAGGAGGTCGTCCAACTCCCAATTTTCTATCTAAATAAAAACATCGCGGACATGCTAAAAATAAGTCAATTTTTGACCGTGAAATTCTAAACGGTTCTTTTAAATTAGAATCATATAAATATTTTGTTCTTCGTGAATTATAATATTGAGACATATATAAATCTTTATTTTATTACTATACCATATCTTCTTCATCTAATGAAGATTGCTTTTTTATCATTCTCCTAATAGCCATTCTTCTACCAATAAAAACCCCAAACATTCCAATAAGAAACAAGAATAGATATTTTACAAAATCATTTTCCATAATTTTAACAAGATTGTCCTCCATCAACTGAATATATTCCACCAGTTACATAGCTTGCTTCATCTGAAGCTAAGAAAGCTACTACGTTTGCAACTTCTTCAGGTTTTCCAATTCTTCCCATAGGATTTAACGCAGCATACTTTTGAATTAATTCTTCAGAAGATAAAACTCTTCTTAGTAATGGGGTATCTATAGGACCTGGCAGTATAGCATTTACTCTTACACCTTTTGCTCCATATTCTCGAGCCATACATTTAGTAAGCATTATCAATGCTGCTTTTGTGGAAGAATATGCTGGAGACGTTGAGTCAGGAATAATTCCAACAACCGAAGAAATATTAATAATATTACCTTTGCTTTCTTTAATTAAAGGAAGGGCGTATTTAGAAATTAAATATGCTCCTTTAAAATTTACATCGATAATTTTATCTAATTGTTCTTTTGATGTTTCTTCAACAGATGCTTGAAAATATATCCCAGCATTATTAACAACAATATCTAAATGTTCAATTTTCTGAAACGCTTTCTTTATTTCTTCCTCTTTAGTTATATCAACCTGATAAAAATCCACATCATAATCTGGCTTCACAATATCAAAGATTATAACCTTTGCCCCTTCGCTTAAAAATCTTTGAGCAATAGCTTTTCCAATACCATTTGAACCTCCAGTTATTAAAGCTACTTTTTTATTTAATTTCATATTCTTTGTTAATTATTTTTTAAATTAAAAATGTATTAAGTGTTTATAAGATTTATCACTATTTTAATTAAAATATCCTTCTCTTGTGGATCACTTTCCGCAACCAAGAGAGCTAAAGCAACTAAAGCATTATCGTTTATTTTCTTCTCTCCATTCTTTCTATAAAGATAATCGTTTTTATCTAAGAAATAAACGAACAAAAATGAAGCAATTCGCTTATTACCATCGACAAATGGATGACCTTTAATAGTAAAATAAAGTAAATGAGCTGCTTTTTCTTCGATCGTTTTATATAACTCTTTTTTATCAAATGTCTGGTATAAATTTTTAGCTATGCCTTCAAACCTACCTTCGGGTTCAACGCCAAAAAAACCACTAGTTTTCTTTCCTACCATCAAATTCTTTTTCAATAAAACAATAATATTTCTGCAACTCTCATATTCTAAAACAAACTTAGCTTCTTTACCCTTTGGCTTCCTCACTCTCCTTTTGTCATACTGCCCTAAAATAGTTAACGTTTTGGCGTAACTACCAAGTAAATCTAAAATTTCTCTTTCTTGACCTTTAAGTGTTTTCTTGCTTGATTTTTCCCGTAAAAAAGCAATAGCGTTCTGTAATTCATTAAACTTAGACCGAGTTTCTAATAAACATCTTTCATTAATAGTATAGCCCTGAACAATATATTCTTTTAAGACTCTTGTTGCCCAAATTCTAAACTGTGTCGCCTTTTTAGAATTCACCCTGTAACCAACAGAAATAACAACATCTAAATTATAGAATTGTGTTTTATACATTTTTCCGTCAATAGCAGTATGTGCAATTTTTGCACATACTGAATTTTTATTCAGTTCTTTGGAATTAAAAACATTGCGTAGATGTTTTGTTATTACGCTTCTTTCAATATTAAAAAGCAAAGCAATTTGTGCCTGTGTTAACCAAATTGTTTCTTTTTCCAATTTAACTTTTAATTCAACTTCACCACTTTTTGGGTGATAAATAATAATCTCACCTCTACTAATATCTTTTTCTTTTCTCATAAAACTTATTTATAAATCCTAGGTCCATTATAACAGATTATTACGAAATTCAGCCCCACAATCTAAAGATCCTCTTTTTGAAACTTTTCCTCCTCTGTAGCATCTAATCTTCTGATTATCTTAATTAACTCAGCAACATGCTCTTTTTCATTATCTCTAATATGCCCTAATGTTTTTTTAACTTCATCATCGTTTATATCATCAATATGCTCCTGATATTGATTAATAGCTCCTAATTCCCCAATTAGATCCTCTCTTAATAATTTCAATATTTTATTATTCATATTTTTATTATTTTTTATTAATTTTCGACTTTTTATTTTTTTAACTCGTTTTTTAACCAAATTATAGCTTTTTTAACATAATGCTCTTTATCATCTTTAACTTTTTTAAGAATTTTTTCAATTTCTTTCTTAAGATTTTTATCCTTAGTAAAATTTACTAAAAGCACTAAAGCGAACCTTCTTTGCCATAGATTTTTTGATTTTATAAGTTCTTCTGAAATCTCAAATATCTCTTTTTGTTTTATTATAACAATTTTCCTTATGCCATGACAAGCTAAAGTATCACAAACTGCCCAATTTGAAATGTCCTTACTAAACTTTTTTATCAATTTTAATGTTTTTTCTGGATTCTTCTTACAAATCTTTCCTAAAACCTTACTTGCTAATAATTTCTCTTCAAAATATTTGCTTTTCCATAATTTCTCAACTAAATCAAAATCTGGTTCTTTAATCTTTTTTACAATCTCATTCAACACTAACGCTTTTGCTCCATATTGTTTTTCAATTGTAGGCACAAATTTTAATGCACTTTTTCTGACTTTTCTACTTGATTTATTTCTTAATATCTTTCTAATCTCTGTTATCTGCATAATTGAACTTTCTTTATCTTTGATAAAACTAATTTCTTAATTTGTTTTTCGATACTTCCTTACAAACAAACGAATTTGATTCTATGTGTTAAAATTTTGTCTTCAAATTAATCATCCAAACATATTTTACATGATTTTAAGATTTTATAAAAGTCATCAAATCGTATCATCTTAAAACAAAATTCTAACAATCCCATTTAAAATCATTGCCAAAATGACCCCATTGACTAGTTTTTGTATATATTGGATTTCTTAAATCTAAAGATTTTATGATGCTATTGGGTTTTAGATCATAATTTTTTATTTCTTTTTCTTTGCCATCAATAATTACTGATTTCATTAAAGGTTCTTCTTGACCAATTGCATAGGCTAATTTAACTAAGACCTCTTTTGCCTTATATTTCCTCAAATAATCAACTGCAATTCTTCTAGCCATATAAGCTCCGCTTCTATCAACCTTCGTTGAATCCTTACCACTAAAAGAACCCCCTCCAACTGGTACTCTTGGACCATAACTATCGACTATTAATTTCCTTCCAGTTAATCCAGAGTCTGCTTCAAAGCCACCTATTTTCCAATCTCCAGCTGGATTAATAATGTATTCTTTTGATTTAATGATTGATTTAACTAAATTTTCCAATTCTTTTGTTTTTGTATTCTGAAAACTGGCTACAATTCTTAAAACTTTATTTCCTCCTAACGTTACTTGCGTTTTTCCATCATAAGGATATTTTTGATAAATTCTGCGACATAAATTCCTAGCTAATTCGTATTCCAGAGGCATATGATTTTTTGTTTCATCACAAGCATAACCAATCATAATACCTTGATCACCTGCTCCGCCCATGTCTACTCCTTTAGAAATTTCAGAACTTTGTTCTTCTAAATGAACCTGCGCATCAAATTTATCCCCAACGAAAGATTTAATAATTTTCATTATAGGGATTTCATTCATATTTACAGAACTTTTAACTTCTCCTAATACAACTATTAAATTATGTCCGCCAATAACTTCAATCGCCGTACGGCTGTATTTATCTTTTATTAAATAAACATCTAAAATAGCATCTGCAATTTGATCACAGATTTTATCTGGATGTCTTGGCGAAACAAATTCTGCTGTTTTTATGTTCATAGATTTTATTTATTAAATTTAAAAACTCTTTCCCAAAAAAGAAAGAGTTTGTTTTTTTTATTTAAGAAATAAAAAATCGACCAATTATCTTTCCCTTTCGGGCTGGATTTAGCACCTTCTTTAAGGAGTCGCCTTAAATGGTTGCTGAACAGATTTACGAGCCAGCGCTCTACCTGTTGCTCTTGATAACTAAATATTCAATTGTAGATTATATTATACTATAAATAATTATATTTTCAAGTCTATTTCAAAAACTAGCTATTGTTTCAATAAATTTCAAAGGATCAACACTTGCTCCGTCTACTTTCACAGAAAGATGTAAATGAGGCCCCAATGACCAACCAGTATTTCCAATAAGCCCAATTAATTGCCCTCTTTTTATTGTTTCCCCTTCTGCAACTTTAAATTCAGAAAGATGTAGATATAAAGAATAAATTCCTAATCCATGGTCTATAATTATTGTATTCCCATAAACTGTTAATTCTTCAACAAGAGCTACTTTACCACTATTAATCGCATATATTGGCGCCCCTTCAACAGCATCCAAATCCACTCCTAAATGTTGGATGGTAATATCCCCATCTTTTCTAATATTTCCAAAAGCCCCAACATTTATTATTTCATCCAACGGATAAATAAAACTTTGATTAAAATATGCAGCAGGATGATATTTTACTAAAACCTCATAAATAATAACTCCGTCTTTAGTAGCAATAGTGTTTGATATATTTGATGAAGTTAAATCTTTTTCTTCTAACTCTGGCGTTATTACAATTTTAGTTATAAAAAAGTCACTTTTTTTTACTGTTATTGTTTCTTCGGTTTTTAATTTATCAGAAAGAAAAACTGATAAAGAATATTCTCCTGGAGCTTTTTTTGCATCAATTCCCAGAAGAGCTATCCATTTTCCTTTTGATTCAGTTGGGAAAAAATCAAATGATTTTTCATTAAATTGTCCTGTGATCTTTTCTCCTTCAGTAACATTTTTTGCTGTAATCATTAAAGTATCTCCTTGATAAAGTTCAGTAGCTGATAATGAAATCTCAAAAGAAGGTTCTATAAATTCTATAGCAATAGTTGTAGTTGTAGTAATGGTTGTTGTTGTTGAATCTTTATTAATAGTTATTTCGCTACTTAGCTTTTCTTCTGGCTGAATATTTTCAAATGACCATTTAGATGATAATTGGAAAATAAAAAAGATACCTCCAAGAATTATCAATATTATAAAAAATATCTGTAATTTTTTCATTATCTGAAAAATTGATTAAATAGAAAGGCGCCCCAATTAAGGCGCCTTTCATTCTTCTTTATCCAACCTTGCTCTTACCTTCTTCATATTTTCTCCAAGCACTAGCCACAGCTGGTTCAACCTTATCTAATTCACTAAGAATAGCTTGCTTAATATCACTTGCATCAATTTCCTCTCTGCCCTCCAGCAGAGGAATTACTGTCCCTGCTACCTGATATACTACTTCTTCTCTTCTCTCTTCTGGAATATCAGCTTGCTGAGCAGCACCAGCAATTGATTTTTTAATTTTTTCAGAATCAAATGGTTCTTTTGTCCCATCTTTTTTAATAACTTCAGCCATAATTTATTAAGAATTATTTATTAATGTTAGCCGACCTTTGCTACACTTTTTAATTATACCAGATTTTCAAAAAAAAGTTTTATATGTCAACAATATTAAAAAAACCGTCTTTTGAAAAAACGGATTTTTATTCATTAATAAAATCTAAATTCTAAAAGTCTTTTATTTTTTATTTTCTCGTTTTGCTCTTGCGCGATCTAATTCTGTAAGATATTTCTTTCGCAACCTAACACTTTTAGGTGTTATCTCTAAATACTCATCTTCATCCATTATCTCTAATCCTGTTTCAATGGTTATTATTCTAGGAGTTGAAAGATAAATCGCATCGTCGTTACGAGAAGCACGCATGTTAGTAAGGTGTTTTCCTTTAATTGGATTTACCGTCATTTGATTCCCTTTTGATGTATTACCAATTACCATCCCCTCATATACTTGAGTATTTGCTTTAATATATAAAGCGCCTCTAGTTTGCAAATTATCAAGCGCATAAGCCAATACCTTGCCTGTTAATCCAGAAATCATAGATCCAACTTGCCTATGCGCAATTTTCCCAATGTGTGGACGGTATCCAACAACCCGACTTGCTAAAATCCCATTTCCTTTCGTATCCATAATAAATTGGTTTCGATACCCTAATAAACCACGGGTTGGACCTTCAAACTGCATGAAAAAACGTCCTTCTTTCATCTCCATATGTATTAATTGCGCTCCGCGAGAACTTAATTTTTCGATAACTGTTCCTTTAAATTCTTCTGGTACATCTACTATAATTTCTTCAAATGGTTCACAATCCTTTCCATCAATTTTTTTTATAATAACCTTAGGATGAGAAACCTGAAGTTCGTACCCTTCTCTCCTCATATTTTCAAGAAGAATAGCTATATGTAATTCTCCTCTTCCATACACAATAAATTGCTCAGCTGATTGTGTATCAAAATCTATCTTTAATCCTACATTGACTTCAAGTTCTTTTTTTAAACGTTCTTTAAGTTGCATACTTGTTACAAACTTTCCATCACGTCCAGCGAACGGAGAATTGTTTACCAAAAACGTAAGTTCAATAGTAGGATTGTCTACTAAAATACTATCAAGCAATGCTTCATCTTCAGACTTCACTAATGTATCCCCAATATATACATCTGGAAGTCCGGCTATTACAGCAATGTCACCAGCCTCAATTATTGGCACATCTTTTCTAGCTATTCCCTCAAATGTAAACAGTTTTGTCACAGTATAACTTGTAGTTTGTTCAGAATGCTTTTTTACATATACAGTATCTCTAACCTTAAGACTGCCACTATAAACACGAACAATAGCAAGTCGTCCTAAAAAATTATCATACATTAAATTAAAAGGCTGAGCGCGAAAAGGGCCATCAATATCTTTTGAAGCTATTGGAACCTGTTCTAAAATCATGTCCAATAGAGGAGTAATATCTTTTCCCTCATCAGTAAGATTGCGTTTTGCAACCCCATCTCTAGCAATGGCATATACCACTGGAAAATCAAGTTGTTCATCAGTCGCTCCAAGTTCTGCAAACAATTCAAATACCTTATCGTGTACATGATCTGGATTTGCTGCTAATTTATCAATTTTATTAATTATTACTATAGGTCGTAATCCAAGCTCCAAAGATTTTTTTAATACAAAACGAGTTTGTGGCATTGGTCCTTCTTGCGCATCCACCACCAATAAAACCGAATCAATAGAACGTAATACTCTTTCTACCTCAGAACCAAAATCTGCATGTCCTGGCGTATCTACAATGTTAATTTTTGTATTTTTATATAGCACAGCAGCATTCTTTGAATAAATAGTAATTCCACGCTCTTGTTCGAGTATGTTTGAATCCATGCTTACTCCACTATCCTCAAATCCAGTTTGTCGTAGAATAGCGTCAGTAAGAGCGGTTTTCCCATGATCTACATGGGCTATAATAGCTATATTTCTAATTTCCATATTAATATATTTCTAATAAAAAATCTCCTTTACGATATAAGGAGATTACGACAGTTTCGCAAATTAGTGAAACCACAAACAATTATTGTGGCTCTACCTCCTCGCCAAGCCGCATTAATACTTCTTTAATTAAATAAATATACCATATTGATTACTGTCTGTCAAAAACAACATTTTATTTACGCGCCCCAGCGCTTTCTCCAGCAATATATCCTGTAGCCCAACAAACTTGTAAATTATATCCACCTGTTGGTCCATCAAGATTAAGTATCTCCCCTGCAAAATATAGATTATCAATTAATTTTGATTTCATCGTCTTTTGATCAATTTCATTTAAATTAATCCCACCAGCTGTAATAATTGCCCTTTTAAAACTTTCCAATTCTTTTACTTCTAAACTAAACTCCTTTAGAAGATGTACCAATTTTTTTCTTTCTTCTTTGGTAATAGAATTAACTTTTTTATCTGGATCAATTTCAGACAATCTTACAATAACAGGAATAAGTTTTTTAGGTAATAATTCACTGAGACCATTCTTAAATAATTTCTTAGGACTTTTTTCAAAATCTCTCTGAATTCTTTTATCAAGTTTTACAAAATCTAATGCAGGTTTAAAATCAATTTGTATTCTAACATCACAGGGTAATTCTTTACCAATCTCTTTGCTCATATCAAGAATTATAGGTCCACTCATCCCATTATTTGTAAATATTGCTTCTCCAAATCTTGAATTAATCTTTTTGTTATCTTTATATATACTAATCTCAACATTTTTTAAGCTTAAACCTTCAAGGTCTTTCACGTATTTCTCTTTAACAATAACAGGTACAATTGATGGCAAAAGATCTGAAACTGTATGTCCAAAATTCCTAGCCCATTTATATCCATCACCAGTGGAACCAGTTACTGGATGGGATTTCCCTCCTGTACAAATTATAAAATTATCAGCAAGAATTTCTTCATTATTTGTAAGAAGAACCTTTTCAATCCTATTCCCCTTTTTTATGATTTTTTTTACTCCAAAATTTGTTGCTATATCAACATGAGATCTTTTTAGATATTTAATAAGTATCCCAAGCACACTATGTGATTTATCACTTACAGGAAATACTCTGCCCCCTCTTTCAATCTTTGTTTTTAAACCTTTGCTTTCAAAAAACTTTATTGTCTTCTCTGCGCTAAATCTAGAAAATACTGAAAAAAGAAATTTTCCATTCCTTCCAAATCTATTTATCATTTCCTTTAATGTATCCCTTTTATTTGTAAGATTGCATCTCCCTTTTCCAGTCATTAAAAGTTTAATTCCTAAACTATTATTCTTTTCAATTAAAACAACACGGGAGCCAACTTCTCCAGCTCTCCCTGCTGCAATCATTCCAGCAGGACCTCCTCCAATTACCGCAACATCATATTTCATATAATTTTTGACTTTTTGATATTTTAATTATAAATAAACATATCTTGACAATCAAATTACTGGGTGTATAATATAACTACTAAACGTGAGGGGTATTCTATATGAGTGCTCCTCATTTTTATTTATTCTTCCTTCATCTGCAATCTATATTTCAAATACTCAAAGTCCCTAAAATTGCCACCGGCCAATATCCTAATCTCTTTTGCTGTTCTTCCGGCTCTTGCTAAAATAACAATTTTTCTCTTTTTTTTCTTTAAATATTTTAAAGCTATTACAAAATCACCATCACCAGATAAAACTACGGCACAAGAGTATTGCTCCATTAGATGCATCATATCAAACGTCATATCGACATCGCAATTTGCTTTCTTCTCTACCCTCCCATCTTCTTGCTTATAAGTTTTCACCGGTTTTAATTTTAAAATATAACCAAATTTTTCTAGTTTTCGATAAAATTTTACCTTTCTAATATTCCTATCTAAAATTAAAATCTCTCCTTCATTAAGTTTTTGATATTCTTCTTTAAGTTTATCTTTTAGAAAAATGTATAGTTTTCTCAAATTAATTGGCTTATCATCTAAAACAGAATAATAAAAATCATAAATTTCTACTCCTGCATAATAAAATATTCTTGAAACTTTATATTTAGTTTTTAAATATTCTAATAATTTTCTATAATCAATCCTCCAACCTAAGCTTTTTACTCCTCCATAAAATAAATTAGAAGAATCAACAAATGCGTAAATCGGTTTTCTTCTCACTTTTGTCTTTTTGGATTTTATCATATTTTTAAATTTTATTTTTAATTAATTTTTACTCTTGTTACCAAATTAATTAATTTTTATTTTAAAGGCCAAAACCTGGCATCTGGGACATTTTACTAGCAAGAACCATTTGAATCTTTTTAACGGCTTCGTTAATACATTCTTTAAGAATCATTTCTTGCTCTTCTTTGCTTAAATCAGAATTAAGTTGAATATCTTCTATCTCCAATTTACCATTAATAATCACTTTAATTCCTTTTTTCTCTACTTCCTCCTTCTCTTGAGAAAAAGAATCCCTTAATTCTTTTAGTTGTTTTATTTGTTTTAATTTATCAAACATAGTTTTTTCAATTAATTTTTAATTTAATTATTAATTTCTCTTATCTCTCCAGTTTTAATGCTTTCTTTTTTATTTTCTTGAAGAATTAACTCTTCATTACTTTTTCCCCTCATATATCCTTCTAAAAGCCATAAAGGATCTCCATGAGAAACTATCAAAACATTCTTGTTTTCAAAATTATCTTCAATTTCTTTTAAAACTTCAATCATTCTTTCTTTGCACTGATTCCAACTCTCTCCTTGAGGAACACCTTGTTCAAATTTCTTCATCATATCATTGTCATAATACGCCCAGGCCTTTTCTTTAGATTTTCCTCCAAATATTCCCCAATTAATATCTCTTAACCTTTTATCATAAACAATCTTCTCGATATCATAATTAATTAACTCAGCAACAATTTTAACTGTTTGTCTTGTTCTTAAAATATCTGATGAAAATATTAAATCAATATCTTTTCCTTTAAGTATTTCCCCGGCTAATTGAACCTCTTTTATTCCTTGCTCTAATAGAACACAGCCAGGATTATCATCAGGATAATTGTAAATAATGTCCTTCTTCTCTGCTTGATGAATAGTTTTTCCGTGCCTTAATAAGAAGTATCTGTTTTTTAAAATTAATTTCATCTATTTAGATTACCATTTCAAAAAGAATATTACGAGGGTTAATCTCGTAAAAATTTTTTCATTCATTTTTTAATTAGGCGATAACTTATTTAAATTATAAAAACAAAACTCAATATAATTTATTGAACTTATATGAATTTTTGAACAAGTTTATTCCTTTTTATCTAATTGATCTAGACGTAGGACTTTAAACCCATAGTAGATAACTAAAGCAATAATGATAAAATCAATAAGAGCGCTGAAAAAGTGACCCCATAAAATATGAACTGGACCAATAGATATCATTGCATCAGCTAAATTAGACACTTTGCCTAGCACAAGCCCAATAACAGGATTAATAATATCATCCACAAAAGCACTCACTAATTTTGAAACAGCCCCACCTAGAATAAAACCAATAGCCAAACCAACAACTCCTTGTTTTCTTATAAAACCTATAAAACCTGACATGCTTTTTATTTTTTAATTAATTTCCGACCTTTTCAATTAAAACACCGCCTTTATCTTGTTGGGTCAACTACTCTGCCTAAGAATAGAATATTACCAGTATCTTTTTCTTGTATTAGAAATATGAAAGGATGATCTGCTCTAAAAATATTCATTGGCATAGCGGATAATTCTTTCATAATAACGGCTGTTGCAGCAGCTGCTTCTGTTCCCTTTTCGTCAACACCAACATATGCTTGATGAATAACACTACTAATGTATAAGTCTTTTTTACCAGTCATCCCAGAAAAGTCAGCATCACCTGAAAAAGCTGTTAGCATACCTAAAGAAATTAAAGTGTCTTTCATAAAATACTTTGTGTCAAACTCAAATTTAGGAAGTGATATTGAATCCAGCTTTGTTTCTTTCATCTTAGATTTATATTCATTTAATTTTTCTGCTGTTAAAATAGAATCTATTTCATTAAGATCTTTAGTTGGCAAAAGTATCAACATTGAAATTTTGTCACCCTTGTATGGTAATTCTAGTATCTGCAAATCCTCTGTTTCAGCATAATTAAATTTTGCCTCTTTGGGATTCATGTGCATTATAGGAATTTCTACAGTATCATCAGAAGTTATTCTAAAAATTCCGTCATGAGTATCAGCTTTATCAAATTCCCATTCCCAAATGCCTTTAAAATAGATTGCATTCGTTAAAACTAGTCTCGTCATCTCATCAAGAGAACCTACAGGAATTAAATCCTTAATTTTATTCTTAGTCTGTTCTTCTATGAAGCTATTAATAGTTTGCCTTGATTTCTCGGTTTCTTTCACAAAATCTACCATTGCTGCTTTCCCGCCATAATAATTCTCAACTCCGCTTATATATTCTTGTAAGAAAGGAAAATCTTGTTGAACCCACAAAGCATTTCCCGTTTTCAACTCATAATCTTCATTTTCTTTATTAATATCATTATAGATAGCAGCAAAATTAGGCCTTAGAATATTATCTTCTGGAAAATGAAAAACGGATTTCATTTCATCAGCTGTCTGTCCTTCTGCGCCTTCATAAGTCATTGCTAAAGCAGCAGATATGCTATATGGAGAATAAAACATATTTCCATCTTCATTTTTATCTAATTCAGAATAAAGATCAAAAGCAAATTGATTATTTGCATCAACTACATCTTTTATTCCTTGCTCTGTTGAACCGGTATTATCTGCTTGAGGTGACTGATCTGGCTCATAAGGAAAAAGAAACAACACTGCTGCCACAGCTATACCTGCACACAAGACAAATATTATTCCAATTAATATAATCTTTTTATACATATTTTTTATTAATTAATTTTTAATGTTTTGATTAATTTTTGACTTTTTGGACTTTTTTATTCATTCATAAGTATAGTATTGACAAAATTCTTTAATAAACTATACTAATAATATCTTTTGGTTTAGTCATAAACTGAAAGGGTATTACATCCAAGGGCAACCTTCCTATCGGAGGGTTGTTTTTTTTATTCCTTTTCTGCCCTATGCCTTAATTCCCTGCCCCAAATATCTTCTTTGATTTCCAACACATCAAAATATCCATTACCACCTGTTCTTAATTCTTCAGATATATTATTTTTGGATGAAAAGGTATAAACTTTTTTACCTCTATTTTTTAAATAAGTAACTAAAGCTAAAAAATCGGAATCACCTGAAAATAAAACTGCTACATTATACTTTTTAATATAGTGCATCGTATCAATTGCTATTTCCACATCCATATTTCCTTTTTCTTCGATAGATTCACCGAGTTCAGTAATAACAGAAATACGTTTTAATTCTTTTTTTCGAACAATAAACCCCAATCCTTTTTTGAGAAAAGTGAAAAATTTATGTTTTCCCTCTATGCTATAATCTCGTGTTCCATCTGCAGGGTAAGCGGTATAATAAAAAATCTTTATAATTGAACTATTAAATTCTCTTTTTATAAAATTTCTTAACTTTTCGTAATCAAAAAACCTACCCTTTGCTTTCTGGGCTTCCCAAAGATTTGAAGCATCAATAAAAGTATATATAACTGTACCTTCCTTTACCTTTTTACTTTTATTCATAAATTCTATTTCTCAATTAAGTTTTCTATTTCTTTTATAATTTTCCATCTTCAGATTTATTAATTACTTGCTTTTTAATCCGCAATATTTTTTGGTCTCTTTTTAAAATTGAATAGATAAAATATGTTAAACAAGCAATAATATAAGGATAAATTGAATAAATAATTAGAAAAGTTAAAATTGAGCCAAAATTTAAAAGACAAAACGCCGATTCATTACAATCACCCAAAAAACCTAATTTAATTGATATGGCATATGTTGCATTAACAATAGACTCGAGGCAAGCCGCAGGATATCCTGGAAAAAAAACCAAAAATGGTATTACTAAGAATGAAAAAACGACAAAAAGTATTTTATATCCGTTTGGCTTAAAAAATTCTTTTATATTCATAATTTTATTTTTCAATTAATTTTTCGACTTTTTGGTTGGATTTTATCGAAGATAAACTTCTATAAAAATAGTAAATTGCTGCTCCTAAGGCGAGAACAAGAGGAATTACAAGACTCCATAAAGGCGTTCCACAATTACAACTGGCTTCTGGCAAAGTAGTAAAACAACTACAAGAATATCGAAGGAATCCTGCTAAAAGAAAATTCACTAATACAAAAACAATAACGAAGAGAAGGACACTAATAATAATTATTTTAATTTTTTTCATATTCTATTCATTAATTAATTTTTCGACTTTTTGGTTTACCAAAATCTGGACCAGAAATGAAATATAAGCCAAGTGCAATACCTAAATAATAATCAATTTTACCACCCTCTATTATAATTAGCGCTAAATTAACTATTACCATTAAAATTCCAACAATCAGACATGCTTTCTTAATTTTATCGGCTCCTACATTAGGATATTTGAAATAAAAAAGTGTAGTTATTAGTATAATTGCTATAAGCACTCCCATAGCAATAAGAGTTGCTTTAACAGGTATCGCTCCACCATATACAATAAAAACAAGAATTAGAACAAATGCAATCAATTTCCCCATATTTACTAAACTCTTTTTGATAAAAAGTTTCTTATCGATTTTTGATAATTGATTATTTTCCATAATTCTATTCCTCAATTAATTTTTGACCTTTTGGTTGAGTTTAGCTTGTGGATAGACAGGTTTGACAATGAATGTATGCTTGCTATAATTTAATCAGAATACACATGAAAAACACCTCTATGGGTTTTGTCCCTTAGCGGTGTTTTTCTTTATGTTCAAGTTTCTTTATTAGATTAGTCATGAAGAATATTTTCTCTTAATATTTTAACATAAAACGCTTATTTATAACAAAATCCCCAAATTTTTGGGGATTTTATTTAGCATTTCCAAATTAATAAAGAAGAGCTGTTCTCCTTTATTCTATTACGGTGTATCTTTCTACACCATTCAGTGTAATACATTACACTATTAATGTTAAATTATTTAAGTTTAGATTTCAATAATTTTAATTTACTCTCCCTCCGTGATAAATTAATTTATAAATTCCTTTTTCATTTAAAAAGATTTCTTCAATTCCATCGAATTTTTTAATATCTCCGTTTATTTTATTAATATATTTTAATTTCCCATCTTCAAAATGCTTTGGGCCTCTAAAAGGAATGATTTCATCAACTTGCCTTAATGCTTTTTTTAAAAATACGTAGATTTCTTCTGAAGAAACATCCGATATAACTCCACCGCAATAATTCATCCCCCAAACCACTTTTCCATTATAAAAAACAACTTCCTCGCCTATAAAAGGATTTGATCCAAAATATCTATCTCTATACAAAAAATCCCCTTCTTTAAATTCTAATTCCTTATTACCATCTAAAAGAGTCTTTTCATTATCTTCTCCATTAGTAGCATATGTATTTATCTTTGCTTTAACTAAAAATTTCTTAAATCTTTCAAAATCCATATTTTTTTATTAATTTTTGACATTTTTATTTTTTAATTTCTCAACTTCAAGCTAAATTTTACCTGCAATTTCTTTTTTCAATCTATCGAAAAATAACGTCATATAAGATAACCTTTCTCTGGCTATCTTTTTTGCCTTTAGGGTGTGCAATTCTTTAGGAAGTCGCTTTAATTTTAATTCAAATTCAAAAAACGGATTATGTTGTGATTTATCTTTAATTCTACCGTTTACCTTTCTACCTACTATATTTTTTCTAATATACTCATTTAGTGACATATTGCTATAAATTTTAGCACTATTTTTACCTATCCAGATATAGGCTCTAGCAACACCAGTGGCACCAAGGGCATCTAATTTATCAGCATCAAAAAGAATTTTAGCTTCTTTAGTCTCTGGTTTTACTCCAGTTCGATGCCGATGAGCTAAAATACAATGAATGATTTTGTCTATCTTCTCTTTAGGATATTTAAAATCTTTAAGAATTTTCTGAGCCATTTTAGCTGATTCTCTAGCATGACAAACTTTTCCGGTTCTATCTCTTAATTCCTTAAAACCACCTATATCATGAAGCAAAGCGGCAAGTTGAATAATTTCCAAATCAATACCTTTTAATCCTTGGCTTAATTTAAGACATAAATCGTAAACCCGCAGAGTATGATTTATGTCATGACCTGCGTCACACTCTTTTAGGTATTCTTCGGCAATCTTTTTTATTTTCTGATATTTTTCTTCCATATTTTTAATTTTAACTTCGACCTAAATTTTATTTTCAATTGATTTTTTGACCTTTTGGCTTACCAAAATTTGGACCAGAAATGAAATATAAGCCAAGTGCAATACCTAAATAATAATCAGTTTTACCACCTTCTATTATAATTAGCGCTAAATTAACTATAACAGTTAAAATCCCGAGAACTAGAAAAAACTTTCTGATTTTGTCTGGTGTTACATAATTGCTGTATCTATAAGCTAAAAGCATTAATGTTGGGAAAACTACTATAAAAATTCCTATAACGATGAGGGTTGTTTTAACCGGTATTGCCTTACCATATGAAATAAATAAACCAAATAAGGCAATTGCAATACTTCCTCCCATTATTGTTAAAACTCTTTTAATAAAAAGCTTTTTATCAATTTTTGGTAGTTGATTATTTTCCATAATTTTATTTCTCAATTAATTTTTCTTTTATAAAGTTATTTTAATTTTTATTTTACTATTCCTTATTCAGTCCATCTACCAACAAATCTCTACATCTTCTCCTATCTCCTCTTTTAGATACTCTTTAACTTCATCAATACCTCCAATTTGATCAATTAAGCCGTTCTTGAGTGCCATTTCACCAAGCATTGATGAACCATCGGCCAATGCTCTAACTTTATTAATATCTAAATTCCTATTTTCTGCCACAGCTTTGATAAAATTCTGGTGAATTATATTAACATCCCTCATAAAAAGCTTTATTTCTTCAGCTGATAATTTTTTATCTGGATCACCAGAGTCTTTGAATTTGCCAGCACTCAATTGATTATAAGTCAAACCTTCTTTTTGATTTTGTATAGAGCTATCAAGATAAGACATCGTAACACCGATACTACCTACATCAGAATTGACAGAAGCAAAAATTTTATCTGCGCCAGTAGCCGCATAATAAGCGGCTGATAATCCTGCACTACGAATTAGAGCCACGGTAGGTTTTTGGGCCTTTCTCATGGCATTAGCAACTTCTTCTCCAGCAACTGGATAACCACCATAAGAATCTACTTCCAAAATAATGGCTTTAATACTATCCTCTTTTTCTGCCTGTTCAATATAATAAACAAGATCTTCTGAAGAAGATTCATCATACATCAAATTGCCATCATAGTCATAATCAGCAGGAGAAAGATAAGTCCATAAATCACCGTGAAGATTAACACCAGAGACATTGCATTCATCTTGTCCTAAATCTTGATTAACAGAATCATCGATTAAATTATTCTCCGTGTACAAATCAGGATTAAGTTGCCAAGAAATTTGATCTTTTATTATTATAAATGAGGCAATTAGAATAACTGATACAACAACAAATTTTAAATTTCTTAAATCTCTTTTACTATCCCAGAGTTTAAAAGTAAAGCGTTTTTTGTTTTCGATTTTAATTTCTTGTTCCATATATTTTTTTATTCCTTAATTAATTTTTCGAGCTTTTCAAGTTCTTTTAATTTTGATTCTCTTTTTTTAGCGTCTTTTAATTCTCTTATTTCCCTATAATGCTGTTCGTTTACTTCTTTATCAACAATATTTGCACCGGAAAGTAAATTAAATATTTCATCTCGCTCTGTATCCGAATAAATAATGCTTTTATAGCTTTCAATTTTTTTTACAACATCACACGCATATCCAACTGAATCAGTACCGGAAATCTTTAATTTATCTGCATATGGAAAAGCCACTAGAGAAATAATTGGGGTTTTTAATCTGCTTGGCCCTAATAATCCCTCAATTGCCTTTATGTGTGCAAAATTTTGACGTAATGGACTATAAAACCTTTTTTTATATTTAAAAATTACCTGCGTCCAATATTCTTGATTGGCATTTCCAAAAATCCACCCTTTATATGCCTTAGTTTCAACAACGAAAATTCCATAATTTGAAATAACAACATGATCTATTT
>Ga0268278_1000697_pt1 | contig 22035 bp, 17 predicted proteins | sample saktaG_3_FD_190135 | JGI IMG/M metagenome (GOLD analysis project Ga0268278, IMG submission 190135) | Saline water microbial communities from Sakinaw Lake, British Columbia, Canada - sak_2010_1_5_55m | ecosystem: Environmental > Aquatic > Non-marine Saline and Alkaline > Saline ...
GAGGTGTAATATTCGTGGATTTGAGGGACAGAGAAGGCCTGGCACAGGTTGTTTTCAACCCTGAAGTAAGTCCCGAAACCCACCAAGAGGCCCACAGGATAAGGAGTGAATTTGTCTTAGCTGTAAAAGGGAAAGTACGGCCCAGACCGGAAGGAATGGTTAATCCGGATTTGAAAACCGGTGGAATCGAGGTCATGGTCGATGAGCTGGAAATATTCAATGAATCAAAAACTCCTCCTTTTGTCCTTGATGTCGATATGGATATCTCCGAAAATATCCGCCTTAAATACAGATACCTTGATTTGAGACGGCCGAAGATTCAGCAAAACCTGATACTGAGAAACAAGGTCGCTGCTGAAACAAGAAACTACTTGCAGAAAGAGGGTTTTATAGAGATTGAAACTCCTTTCCTGACAAAAAGCACTCCAGAAGGTGCTCGTGATTATCTTGTCCCAAGCAGGATAAATCATGGAATGTTCTATGCACTGCCCCAATCACCACAGCTTTTTAAACAACTGCTTATGGTCTCCGGCTTTGACAAGTATTACCAGATTGTCAGGTGCTTTCGTGATGAGGACCTCAGGGCAGATCGCCAGCCTGAATTTACACAGATTGATATCGAAATGTCCTTCATATCAGAGGAAGACATTATAAGAGCGATGGAAGACCTTATGGCCCATCTATTTAAAACGTGCCTCAACAAAGAAGTTACGGTTCCATTCACGAGGATGACCTATGATGAAGCCATGGCTCGATATGGAACGGATAATCCGGACACAAGGTTTTCACTGGAACTTAGAGACCTGACCGGAATAGTAAAGAATTCGGGTTTTCAGGTTTTCAGGGAAGTGTCCGATCGTGGTGGAGTTGTAAAGGCAATAAAAGTGGACGATGGGAAAGGCCTTTCCAGGAAAGATCTTGATAGTTTAACAGATTATGTAAGCACTTATGGGGCAAAGGGTGTCGCCTGGGCAAGAGTTAACCCAGACGGATGGACATCTCCTATATTCAAATTTTTAAAACCTGCGGAAATTGAACAGATAAACAAGAAAATGGAGGCAATCCCGGGTAATGTAATCCTTTTTGTTGCCGATTCACCCGGGATTGTGAACGATTCTCTAAGCAGTCTCAGGCTCCATCTTGCCCAAAAATTAAGGTTGATTGATAATGAAGTATTTGCTTTCACCTGGATTACCAGATTTCCCATGTTTGAATACAGCGATCAAGAAAAGAGGTTTACAGCTAAACACCATCCTTTCACCTCTCCGGTAGCAGAAGATATGCCTCTCCTGAAAACAGATCCCGGAAAGGTCAAGGCCAGAGCCTACGATCTTGTTCTGAACGGAACCGAGATAGGGGGAGGAAGCATACGAATACACCAGAAGGAAATCCAGTCGGAAATTTTTAATGCTCTTGGACTGGAAAAAGATGAAGTAAGAATGAAATTCGGCTTTCTTCTCGATGCCCTTGAATACGGCACCCCTCCTCATGGGGGTATAGCCTTCGGTTTTGACAGGATGATTATGCTGATGGCCGGCGCCGAGTCTATCCGGGATGTCATAGCATTCCCAAAAACTCAGAAAGCAACCTGCCCTCTTACAGATGCCCCGGGGAAGGTCAGCATAGAACAATTGATGGAACTTTCATTAAAAATAGTATAATTAGCTGTCCGCTATCGGCTTTCACGAAAAACAATATTTTTCCTCATCCTCCTGACAGAAGTTTGCTGACCGCTGAACTGAACAGCGAGCGCATTATTCTTCGAACTGAGCAGCGAGCACAAACCCCGCAACTTGCGGCGGGGTTAGCGAGCGAATAAAAAATAAATATTTTCCTTACCCCGATAAACGGGATAAGTCCCGCTAAAGGGGATAAATCCCACTAAAGGGGATAAATGCGTTAACGAAATTATTTTCTGACAGAAAATAATTCCTAACTTACTAAACAGTCGGAGCTCTCCCGCTGCTTGCTGCGTGGAGTTTCAATGCTTACTAATTAAAATCCCTTTCTTTTTTATTGACAAAGAGTTCTGATATTTGTATGTTGCTAAAAGGTTAAGGAAAAACTGTTTCCAATTTATATAAAGAGGAGGTAAGCAGGTATGATACGCGACAGTTTATTAAGCGCTTTGGTGATTATATTTCTTCTGGTTGGGCTTGTCTTTTCCGGATGTGCCAAGAAGCCGGCAGAAACTGCTACAGCCAAGGAAGAAGCTGCTGTTAAGCTTCAAGAAGGAGAATCCGTTCTCAAGGAAACCTCAGCTGTAGAAGAAGTATCCTACGCTGACCGTCACGTAGTAAAGAAGGGTGAATGTCTCTGGTGGATCGCCCAGTACAAAGACATCTACAATGACCCCTTCCAGTGGCCCATAATCTATGACGCCAACAGTAACCTGATTAATAATCCGGATTTAATATATCCCAGTCAGATTTTCTCTATTCCCAGAAAAGGATACACCATTGAAGAGGTCAAAGAAGCAAGAAAAAGGGCTGGTGCACCAAGACCTTATACGCCTCCTCAAGAAGCGTGTGTCTTAATTAAGTGAAACTGAATTTTAGAAATTGAGCTACGAAAATTAGGTTACGGAGGAGGGCACAGGTTATTTTTCCAGTGCCCTCTTTTTTTTATTTCGCATAAGATTACAGAGAGCTTCAAATGGTAAAATCGGATATGTTTTTGGATCTTGGATTCGGGTGACCTTTTTTCTTGACATTTTTATTTAATAGGATAAATTAAATAATTAAATTTTTTGTGAATTTATAGTGTTTTTTCAATTTTTGTTCAGCGAAACTTATGCCAAACACACAAAAGCTGAATAGCACATTAAAGAAGCATATTCTTTAAAGTCCTTTCAGCATCGCCTCTGTTCAAAGTTTCCCCTGTTCACCAAAACTGAATTGCCATGATCGTGGTTGTAGATTACAAAAGAACACTCTAAGAAATTATAAATCTATGAAAAATAGAGAGTTATACAAAGTTGCTGTTCTTGTATTCCTTCTGTTAATCTGCCTGCTGGCAACATACTATTGTCACTTTGTTCTAAGAATTGAGGTTATCTTTACACATCTCTTCTACGTGCCCATCATTCTGGCAAGCTTGTGGTGGTCACGCAAGGGTATAGCGGTTGCTGTGCTCCTTGCCCTGATGCTTGTGGTTTCACATGTCGCAAGCCCGCTTGATACCTCCATTAACGCTGATGTGATACGTGCATTTATGTTTGTGGTTGTCGGGACGGTGGTTGCCATCCTGAGTGAGAGGAAGATGATCCTGGAGAATAAACTGCTGGAATACGGCAGGACACTGGAAGGTCAGGTTGAGGAGCGCACGCTTGAATTAGGCGCGGCAAATGAGAGATTACGGCGAGAAATTATTGAGCGCAAGCTGTCACAGGAACAAATCGAGGCATCTCTCAGAGAAAAAGAAGCTATGTTGAGGGAAATTCATCACAGGGTAAAAAACAACCTTCAGGTCATTTCAAGCCTGCTTGATATAACCAGCATGCGAATCCATGATAAGAGGGCAAACGATTTAATCGTAGATGCCCGCTCCAAAATACACTCAATGGCGCTTATCCATTCACAGCTCTACCAGAGTGAAAGGCTTGATCGGATTGAAATGGAGAAACATATCCGGGAGCTGGTCAGCTTCCTGTCGAGAGTTAATAACAGTACAAAAATGATTGCCCCCGTCGTTGTTAATGCTTCAGGTGTTTACCTTTCCATAGACCAGGCTCTGCCCTGTGCCCTTATCTTGAGTGAATTGATTTCCAATGTCTTCAAACATGCTTTCGAAGAAAGACAAAAAGGGGTGATTGAAATTTTCATGGAGAAGTCAGCCGGAAACATGATTATTATAAAAGTCAAAGACGATGGTATCGGTATCCCGGACGAAATTGATATTCATGAAACTGACAGCGTGGGCCTGAAGCTGGTCAGAAATATAGTTCAGAAACAGCTAAAGGGAGAAGTCCGAATTGAACGGAACAGAAATAGAGGTACGGAATTTATCATAAAATTCAAAATCCTCGGAGATGAAATGTAATATGCATAAAGTACTGATAGTAGATGATGAGGCTGTGGTAATCACCCAGTTGGAGGAGCGCCTGACATCAATGGGCTATGATATCGTTGGAAGTGCTTCTTCCGGAACGGAAGCCGTAGAGATGGCCAGACACTTAAGCCCGGATATAGTTCTCATGGATATTGTTATGCCGGGGAGATTAGACGGTATCGATGCCTCCCAAATAATTAAAACGGAACTGGATATTCCGGCCATATTCGTAACCGCCTATGCGGATGATAACTTCGTAGAAAGAGCAAAAAAAGTGGAGCCTTTCGGCTACATTGTAAAACCGTTTCAAGAAAAAGAAATAAAAGCATCCATAGAGATCGGCCTTCACAAAAAAGAAATGGAAAGGCAGTTACGTAAATCAAAGAAGAATCTGCAGGAGCGGAAGGTAAGACTTTCACTAATAATTGATGGAACGTCTGTCCCGGTTTTTGTAGTTGACAAAAAGCATACTGTTACGCACTGGAACAGGGCATGTGAAACCATTACAGGCATCCCGGCGGATGAAGTGATCGGAACCACAAAGCAGTGGTCGGCTTTCTACTCTGGGGCAAGACCTGTTATGGCTGATCTTATAGTGAATGAAGCGCCAGAGGAAGAGATATCCAGATACTACAGTGACAAGTACAAAAGGTCTGTTCTTATAGAGGATGCATACGAGGCTGAAGATTTCTTTCCTGACATGGGTGAAAACGGCAGATGGCTTTTCTTTACCGCAGCACCACTTATAGACCATCATGAAAAGATCATTGGAGCGATAGAGACCTTGCAGGATTTCACCGACCGCAGAAAGGCCGAGGAGGAACTGAAGACCAGCCGTTATCACATTGCGATGATTAACAAGATTTTAAGGCATGATGTGATAAATGACCTGTCTGTTATCAGGAGCGCCCTTAGACTTTATGGGGAATCGGGGGAAGAGAGGCTCCTCAAAGAGGCATCTGGCCGTGTCGGGAAGAGTGTTGATCTGATAAGAAGTATGAAGGAGCTTGAGATTTTTATTTCGTCCCGCAGAGACCTTAAGCTGTACAATATGGGAAGCACGATAAAGGAAGTAATGAAGAGCTATCCCTCCATTGAATTTAGTATTGAAGGCAGGGGGCAGGTTCTTGCCAATGAGGCCCTGAGCTCGGTGATAGACAATATAATAGCCAACGCCGCGATTCACGGGAAGGCTGACAGGTTAAATATAAAGATAAAAAAAGCAAGAGACATGTATGAGATCAGGATTGCCGATAATGGGATCGGGATTCCCGATGAGATAAAGGGAAGGATTTTTGAAGAGGATTTTGTATTTGGTGAAGATGCCCATACAGGCGTGGGATTGTATATAGTAAAGAATGCCATAGAAAATTATGGTGGAAGTGTTCGTGTTGAGGACAACACACCGAAAGGAACTGTTTTTGTGCTTAAGCTGAAAGGTGTGAATTGAACTGACCGGGAGCGCACCCGCACGCCCCGCCCTGTGGGCGGAAAGCTTCAAAAGAGTCATTGACAGGGAGCAATTAAAAATACTTTTCGCAAATCCCTTTAGCGGCAATGATTCCCGAAACGGCTGCTCCAACTATTCCCCGGCTCTTCCCCGTACCATCACCGGCCACAAAGATACCCTCAATGTTCGTCTCAAGATATTGGTCAGTTGGAAAATGGGTATCGAAGAATTTGATCTCAGGTGCATACAGCAAAGTTGAAGGATGAAGAATACCGGGCACAATCTTGTCAAGAGTTTTCAGTGATTCCCAGAGATTGTCTACAATGCGTGCAGGTAAACCGAGGGTAATATCACCAGGTACCGCGTTATAGGTGGCCTTGCAGCGGTCGAAGTGACGGGTTTTACTGTTAAAAGTTGATTTAGAACTTCTCTTTCCTTCCCTGAAGTCCCCTACCCTCTGAACGATCGGTCTGCCACCACCCAAAAGGAAAAATTGCCTCGCGATCATCTGGCCAAATTCGGTGGTATCAGAAAAGGGCTGTGTGAGAGAAACCGTATTTATTAACGCGAAATTTGTGTTTTCTGTTTTGCGATCAAAAAGAGCGTCACCATTAACCAGCTTAAAATCTCCGTAATTTTCAATTCTTACCCTGCCACCCGGATTGGTACAAAAGGTCCTTACCCGATCGTCATGGCACTTCGTGCGAAAGATAAACTTCGGGTCGTATACAACATCAGTTATGGGATCATAAAACTTTCTGTTCAGTTCTATACGGATACCCACATCAATGGGTCCGAAATTGTTTTTAACTTTAATCTTTTTAGATGAATCTCTGAACCAGTACGCGCCGCCACGCCCCGGAGAAGCAAGAACAACCTTTCCGGAATATTTTTCCGTCTTTCGACCTTTCTGACATACAAAACAATATCTTCCGTCTGCCAATCTCCCCCTTTCTAAAGGGGTAAAATCCCTCCTGCCCCCCTTTAATAAAGGGGGGATAGGGGGGATTTTTTCAATAGATATGACCTTAGTACCGAGAAAAAAAGTGGTATGCCTGAGCAGACTCCGCAGATAATCAACCAATTGTTTGCCGCTGTCCGTCCCGTAATGCCACTGCTCGGGAGCGATAAACTGAACACTGTGTTCATCGGCGATTTTTTTCCACGCATTTATTTTTTCATTGTTTTCGATAAAAGTAACCTGCTGGCAGCGGGGAAATTTAACGAAAACCTGTTTTACTTCATCCATTAAATTTTGAGCCTCGACCCTTCCAATCTGAAGCTCATCAAGATCGATCCCAACACGGTAGTCAAAGTTCAGTTTGCCGTCGTTCAGCAGGCCTCCGGCGGGATATTGATTCTGGTCGAAGATAGCAATCCCGTCAACACCGAGGCGTTCAAGCCAGCTTGCCGCAAAAAGGCCTGCCGGACCGGAACCTATGATTAAGACATTAAAATCTCTCATGCTTTACCTCGCCGGGCTTTCATAACTTTTTTGAACAGAGGCCTGATATGATTTAGATAGACAGAATCCCATACATAATTTTCTATCACTTTCCGGTACATATTGTGTGTTGAAATCGTTGCGAGAAATTGCAATATTTTTTCGGCAATCCTTTCAGGGGCGTCCGTTATGGAAAAAGAGCATACATGGTCTCTGCCGATTTCCATAAATGAAGGAATGTCAGAACAGGCGATCGGCAGTTTGGTCACTCCGGCTTCGAGGAGTGGAATGCCAAATCCTTCTGATATACTTGGCATGAAGAGAATATCAGCAATAAAGTACAAGTCGCGGATGAATGTGTAATCCGGAATGATCTTCTTGCCCTTTCTTATGGGGTAGCCAGCAATAATAATTACTTCTCGCGTTATTTTCAGGTCTTTGATTGTCTTCTTCAACTCGCGGTAATACTTTATGTTCTTTGGTTCATGGGGATCATAAGCACCCGTAATAAGATAGCGAACATCGACACCCTTCTCCTTTAGAGCATAAACGACTTTCAGCCCAAGCTCGATGTTCTTCCTTGGAATCATCCGTGCCGGTTGAACCATGATGAGGTCTGCTTTATAAAGTTTCTGCTCGCGAACTATCTGCTGTAAATCCGGAGTAAGCTGAAAAAATTCTGAAGGATCAATACCGTCAGGGATGGCCGTTATTTTCTCTCTGGTTTCGTATAGCTGATGGAATTGTCGACACCGGGTCTTAGAAATACAGACGTAATCTATAGAAGGAAACATTGTTTTCAGTATGTCCCATGGTTCTGAGTGGTAAACATCAGGGCAGTCAGGAAAAAAATAGCTGGAATCATGATTCCAGCTTATCACCTTCACCTTCCCCGAATGTGCCAGATTTTTGATGGCAAAGGTCAGCGGAAGATTATAGGGCATGGTCATTACATTGTGAGCGATAAGGAAATCGAACGATTCAAGTTCACTCTTCAACTCCACAAATATGTTTTCGATCAAATGATTGAAGCGGGAGCGTTTTCCTTTTTTGAGTTCCTGCTGTGCCCTGTTAACATAGGCATTCGTAGAGGAAAAGATGGGATTAATTATCACGGGAAACTCTTCTGTGTAAACATCCCCTTTCCCGGCAATAATCTTAACTTCATGTCCATGCCGGTGAAAGAGAGAAGCATGCTGTCCAACAACTTCCTCAACACCACCGACAACATGGTGACAGGAATAATGAAGAATGGCTATTTTCAATCTGTTAATGTCAGTTTTTTTCATATTACACTAATTCTATTGCTCCATATGCCCCCAGTTTGTCCCCAACAATAATCAATACGCCGAGGACGCCTTCAATCTCTGCACCAGATTCGAGGGCCGCTTTGATATCCCTCTCCTTCCTGACACGATTACCAATAGATGTCGCGGCAGCATCAGCCAGAGATGCTGATTTCGACGTCACACACACAGCGTCAGCCCTGCCCAGGCTCAATGAATGGCCGACTGTACCGGAAGAAGTACAAATACCAAGGGGCATATCTTCAGGAAGTATTTTCAGGCCAACCTTGTGACTCATGGGAGACTCACCGGCAAATATCCCGATGATTATTTCAGTTTCAGATTTTAAGAATATGTCACCACCGTTTTCCACTATGACATCATCAGAGTGTTCTAAAAGATCCATTCCTACATGCTGGGCAACAGCTCCGGCCACAGAAGCCATAGGCCCCACTCCCGAGATTCTCGAAGCTTTCAGCATATCTTTTATGATAGCCGGTGCCATTTCATCAGGTTTGATCGGTACAAGTGAATCTAAAAATTGAGGCCGATGTTTGATGTATTCCTCAATAAACCTCCTGTATTTGTGCACCGACGTACAGGCTATATGTGTCAGATCCTTCCCGGCACTGATATAGAGGTCAGTTTCACCAACCGTTACTTGAAAAGAAACCAGATTTTCTTTTTTAGAAACTCTGTTTCTGTAAGTCCTTTCCTGATATTTCATTTATGTCCACTCTATCTTTGATGGACTCGCAAAAGACTTTTTACGATATTATGAAGTTCCCCGCCCATGAGGCTGTGTCGTAATAGGGTGAAATGTCATTCCGAACGAATGTGAGGAATCTTAACATGTTAAATTTATTAAGCATTAAGATTTCTCGCTTTGCTCGAAATGACAAAAAAAGGAATTATGACACAGTCTCCATAGGGCGGGACTGCGGGTACGCTCCCGGTTAACTTTAGCTCACTTAAGGCACTTCAAACTTTAGTCACTTAAATTGTGTTGTTCCCGGACCGAAGATATTATCCGCTTCCCTCTTTATATCATCCGATATATTGAGCTTCAGGTCCTTCCCCAGATATATTACTGTTTCACTTTTATCGGCTACGATTAAATGAATATACCCATCATACTTACCTTTGTGCTTCTGGAGCAATTCTTTTATTAACTCAATATCTGTTCCTGCCGATTTTGCGACGTCAACCGTGAAATGTACCGAGCTAAAAGGCTTTTCCAGTGCATCTGCAAGGATAATAGCATCGGATGCTATAACCTTGATGCTTTCCTCGTTTACATCCAGGGTTCCCTTTATAAGAACCGGTTCCTCACCGTGAAGAATGGAAAAAGCCTTCCTGTACAAATCAGAAAATACGATAACGCTAACAGATCCTTTCATGTCCTCAATTGTAACATATGCCATTGTTTCTTTTTTCTTTGTGGCAACCTCTCGGATATCACTGACAATACCCCCAAATGTGACGGATTCCCTATCTCTCTTTTCTGTAATGCTCTCCGAATCGGTATCCGTAACCTTATTTAAACTATCTACAAACCTTAAAAGCGGGTGCCCTGTTATATAAAACCCAAGGATTTCTTTTTCGAAGGAAAGCAATTTCTTGTGATCCCACTCATCAACTTCCTCCATTTCGATCTCTTTAGAAAGATTCCCTGTATCGAATTGATCAAAGAGGCCGGATTGAGTACTAATCCTCTCCTTGTGATGTATTACCGCTACATCCATTATTTTTTCGTAGTTTTCCATCAACTGCCGTCTTTTATATCCCATTGAATCAAAAGAGCCGCAATTAATAAGGCTTTCAATTACCCTTTTGTTTATCTTCTGGAGATTCACCCCGCTTATGAAATCATAAAATGAACTAAATTTTCCTGCATCGCATCTCACAGATATTATAGAATCAATTGCACCTACACCCACATTTTTCACGGCGGCAAGACCAAATCTTATGCTATCACCCGCTACACTAAAGTCCCTCAGGGACTCGTTGATATCGGGAGGAAGAACCTTGATCCCCATATCTTTGCATACGCTGATATATTTTATGATCTTATCTCTATTATTCTTTTCGCTTGTGAGGAGAGCAGCCATAAAGTCAACAGGATAGTGTGTCTTCAGGTAAGCGGTCTGATACGATATCATGGCATAGGCGGTGCTGTGGGATTTGTTAAACCCATATCCGGCAAAGGTTTCCATCTGTTCAAATATCTTATTCGCCTTGTTTTCCGGTATCTTCTTTTTCTTTGCACCCGATAGAAACTTAGGCCGTTCTTTTTCCATAACAGACGCCCTTTTTTTGCTCATCGCCTTCCGGAGGTTATCCGCTTCACCCATTGTATAATTGCCGAGAGCGCTGGCTATCTGCATTACCTGTTCCTGATAAAGAATCACGCCATAGGTTTCCTTTAAAATTTCTTCTAACCGGGGGACTTCATAGACAATCTTTGTCTTACCCTGCTTCCTCGATATATATTCGGAAACCATACCGCTCTGTAATGGACCCGGTCTATAAAGTGCTATAAGAGCTATAATATCTTCAATACAATCAGGTTTCATACTGACAAGGAGTTCCTTCATCCCGGAACTTTCCAACTGAAAAACGCCATCTGTCTCAGCTTTCGCAAGCAATTGATAGGTAACACTGTCATCAAGAGGGATGGTGTTGATATCGATTTCCTCACCTTTATTTTGTCTAATAAAATGAAGGGTATCCCTGATAACCGTGAGAGTCTTTAACCCTAAAAAATCAAATTTTGTCAGGCCAACCGACTGAAGATCATTCATCGAAAATTGTGTAACTATTTCATCCTTAGGGCTCTTACAAAGTGGGACCCGTTCTACCAATGGTTTATCCGAAATAACCACACCGGCTGCATGGGTGGACGAGTGCCTGTTCAAACCTTCCAGTGACCGGGAAAGTGACAGCAGTTTCCTCACCTTTTCGTTATTTTTTTCCTCCTCTCTAAGACGTGGTTCCGTCTTGACGGCATCATCGAGGGTGATATTGAGGACATTGGGGACCATTTTAGCAATCCTGTCCACCTCGCCATAGGGCATATTCAGCGCTCTTCCCACATCTCTGATGACCGCTTTTGCCTGCATCTTACCAAATGTAATAATCTGAGCTACCCGGTCACTGCCGTACTTTTCAGTTACGTACTTGATTATCTCGTCCCTTCCTTCCACACAGAAATCAATATCTATGTCAGGCATACTCAATCTACTCGGATTAAGAAACCTTTCAAAGAACAGTCCATAGCGTATCGGGTCAATATCAGTAATTCCAAGGGAGTAAGCAACAAGGCTCCCGGCGGCCGATCCTCTTCCGGGACCTACGGGAATGTTTTTGTTTTTCGCGTAATTGACAAAATCGGAGACGATCAGAAAATAACCGTCAAACCCCATAGATTTGATGATCTCAAGTTCATGATTCAGCCGTTTTTCATACTCATCACGGAGGTTATTGTCTTGCCCTTTAAGAATTATCGGCATCAGTTTTTCAAGCCCGCTTTTCGCCTTCCTTCTCAGATATTTATCAAGGGTTTCTTCTCCGTCTATTTCAAAATGCGGCAGAAAGATATCTTTAAAATTTAGATTTAGATTACATCGCTCTGCAATCCTTACTGTATTTTCAAGAGCTTCAGGGCAATAGTTAAAGCTTTGCTTCATCTCATCGGGAGGCTTAAAATAGAACTCGTCGGTTTTCAAACTCATCCTGTCATCATCATCTACTGTCTTGCCGGTCTGTATGCATAGAAGAACATCATGTGCCTCAGCATCTTCCCTGTTTAGATAATGGCAATCATTCGTCGCGACAAGGGGGATAGAAAGTTCCCTGCTGATTTCGATCAGTTCAGCATTGACCTTTTTCTGATCAGGAAGTCCGTTTTCCATTATCTCTAAATAAAAATTTTCATCGCCGAATATCCTTCGATATTCCTCAGCAACGCTCTTTGCCCCATCTCTATCCCCCTTCAGCAAAAGACTGGGTATCTCACCATGCAAACATCCGCTCATACCTATGAGCCCTTCACCATACTGGGATAAAATTTCTTTATCTACTCTGGGTCGATAGTAAAACCCTTCCAGATATCCGGCAGTGGTTAACTTTATGAGATTTTTATATCCTTCCATATTCTTGACAAGGACGGTAAGATGAGATGCTGCGTCCCCTATTCGTCTGGAATCCTTTTCCAGGCGACTTCTTGGAGCAACATAGAGCTCACATCCGATAATTGGTTTGATTCCGTATCGGTAAGCGTTCTGGTAGAAGTCGATCACTCCGAACATATTACCATGATCGGTAATGGCAATGGCCGGCATTTTATATTCTTTTGCCCTTTTAAAGAGATTATCCAGGCGAATTGCCCCGTCAAGGAGGCTGTATTGTGTATGTACGTGAAGATGGACGAAATCTGAGTGTTTCATGGATTGTATCCTGAGGCGGCAAAGCCGCAACCCCCAAAGTGCCTAAAGTTCGAAGTGCCTAAAGTGAGCTAAAGTTAATGTACACGCCTTCGGCGCGGTTAAATTTAAAACAGGCTGCGCTGAAAGCGCATTCTTCAACTTTAGGCACTTTAGCTCACTTCAAACTTTAGCTCACTCTTAATCAATAATTATAAAGGCTTTGTTATATCGACAAACTATTGTCGATGTTGAAACAGTAAGCGTCTAATCTAGCCAGTAATTCGGTGCTTCCTTGGTTATTATAACATCGTGGACATGGCTTTCTCGAAGACCTGACTGCGTTATGCGTACGAACCGAACTTTTTCCCTAAGTTCTTCTATTGTGTTACACCCTACGTAACCCATTCCTGCCTTGAGTCCCCCGATCAATTGATGTATGCTTGCGGAGAGTGATCCCCTGGAGGGAACCCTGCCTTCTATCCCTTCCGGAACGAGTTTCAGGGTGCTCTCTATATCATCCTGCATATACCTGTCCCTGCTTCCTTCCTTCATCGCCTCAAGCGAACCCATTCCCCTGTATACCTTATAAGTTCTTCCCTGAAAGAGAATTGTATCACCGGGAGTCTCTTCTGTCCCCGCAAAGAGGCCTCCTATCATGACACTGTGGGCACCGGCACCGAGGGCCTTTACGATATCACCGGAGAACTTGATGCCGCCGTCGGCTATGACTGGGACACCGTATTTTGAAGCTATACTGCAAGAGTCTTTGATAGCGGTCATCTGGGGAACGCCAACTCCCGCTATAACTCGTGTGGTGCATATAGAACCGGGACCGACTCCTACCTTAACTGCATCGACACCGGCCTTGATCAGCGCTTCCGCCCCTTCAGCCGATGCTACATTTCCTGCTATAAGTTCGCACTCGGGGAAATTGATCTTAGTATCTTTTATGGCGTTGAGAACCCCCGCAGAATGGCCATGCGAGGTATCGATGACGATAACATCGGCACCGGCAACGAGCAGGGCATCAATTCTTTCATTTCTATCGATTATCCCAACTGCACCGCCTACCCTCAACCTTCCCAGGGAATCCTTACAGGAATTAGGGTATTTCTTTATCTTCTCTATGTCCTTAATGGTAATCAGCCCCTTCAGGTTATATTCATCATCAACAACGAGAAGCTTTTCAATTCTGTGTTTGTGGAGTAATTTTTTTGAATCTTCGAGTGAAATACTTGCAGAAACTGTCACCAGATTTTCGCTGGTCATAACATTGGAAACCGGTTGATCAAGATTAGTTTCAAACCTGAGATCACGATTCGTGAGGATCCCCACAAGTCTATGATTCTTTACAACGGGAACACCTGATATCCTGTACCTGCTCATTATATCGAGGGCATCGCTTACTTTCTGTTCGGGCTCTACGGTTATCGGATCAACGATCATACCGCTTTCCGATTTTTTTACTTTATCGATCTCGAGAGACTGCCTTTCGATACTCATGTTCCTGTGAATGATTCCTATCCCACCTTCCTGGGCCATGCATATGGCGGTATCGGATTCTGTTACGGTATCCATTGCCGCACTTATTAAGGGAATATTTAAACGTATATTACTTGTAAGCAATGTAGAAACATTAACATCCCTCGGAAGAACACTCGATTCCGCCGGAATAAGCAGAAGATCATCAAAGGTAAGACCCTCTTTAATTTCATTGTCTAACATTTTACACCTCCGTACATAATAAAAGTGACTAAAGTAGCGCAGGGATAAAGCCCTGCGCTAAGGTTTGATTTTACATGTGTGATAGCCAATAGCAGTTGAGTTGAGCTTTCAGCTTCTCTTTCCCGCAACCTTTATATAGTAATTCCGACCATTGAGTGAAATAAAATAATCGTTTCTTTTTCTATCATACTCTATGTAGTTTGCAATTTGATAGTAGCTTGGCCTTAAAAACCTCGCGTAAAACTTGTTGTTTTTTACAGAACAATACAGGACGTTATCTTTTTCTATCCAGAGTGTACTCAGATCCAGTTTTTCTTCTGTCTGATCGTTGAGTAGAATGTATAAAGCCTCACCTTCAGATCGATGAACCATTGTTACCACAAACGGGGCATCTTCGACATCCAGATAGCACCGATCATTTTCAATTTCAATGATATATCTTCCCAGTTCATCCCGCTTCAGGTTCTGATAAAAAAGGGTGACTATGTCCTTCCTGAACATCTCTACATCTTTGTAATACCATACACCTTCTTTATCTATTTTGATGTTACATGGAGGAATATCGTTACCATTGGTTATTTTCATGTGAAGCTCCCCTGTAACCTTCCAATCCCTCATTTTTGCTGAAAACCGGCGGCTGATAGCCGACTTCTAAAAACCCTTTCTGCTGTCGAGAAGAATGGTCACGGGACCATTATTTACCAGTTCAATCTTCATCATCTCCTGAAATTTTCCTTCTTTTACCACACCTATCATGCTGTTTGCCTTCTTCACGAAATATTCGTAAAGCTCTCTGGCCAGTTCAGGCTCCGCTGCGTATCCGAAAGACGGCCTTCTTCCTTTACGACAGTCAGCCAGTAGGGTAAATTGAGATACCACAAGCAGACTGCCAGAGATCTCCAGTAGAGAGAGGTTCATCTTTCCATCAGAATCCTCAAATATCCTGAGATTGGCTACCTTCTCAAGAAGGTAATCCGCATCCCCTCTCCCATCTCTTTTTTCAACTCCGAGCAGAATCAGGATGCCCCGGCCTATGGATGATATTTCCTGACCACCCACACTAACTTTAGCATAATCAACTCTTTGAACAACGACTCGCATAAAAACCTATTCCTTGTAGGACTTTGGTGTAAGCTAACAGCCAAACATTGAACTGAACAGCGAGCGCATTCCCCGCTACCTGTCTGCGTGCAATGCACAGGCAGGCTTGCGGCGGGGTTAGCGAGCGAATAAAATCAACAATTTTCCTTACCCCGATAAACGGGATAAGTCCCGCTAAAGGGGATAAATCCCACTAAAGGGAATAAATGCGTTAACGAAATTATTTTCTGGCAGAAAATAATTTCTAACTTACTAAACAGCTCCACTATGCCGTTTTACGGCATTACAACTGGAAGTAACTTATGTTTTAACAAATGCGTTATTTCGGGCAGATATTAAGAAATGTTAACCACTTACAACGTATTTGCGAATTTAAGTTACTTGAAAGTCGGAGATTCCCCATAGCTTGCTGCGGGGAGCTTCAATTGCATGTTAACAACAAACATTTTTCGCTTCAAGGTTTTTCTCGTTAACATTTCATTCAATTTCATTTAACATTTTTTTAACATTTCCCATTTTTCCATCAGATTTCCATATCAACAGATTGTTGTAATTTCAATATATATCTTTAATATTAGAGTGTTACAAGTTTTTTGCAGAAATTGCTCAAACTGGCATGATAATTTCATTCTTAAAAGGCAAAGGATAAAGCGGAAAAACAGAAAGGAGGATTAAATCATGAAAAAGACACTTTCAACAATAATAGTCGCGGTTTTTGTGGTGCTGACCACAGCTACATTCGGATATGCCGAATATGTCGCGACAGGAGCGAGCAATTTCCCATACTTTCACCTGGGGTGTTTAATTGTCGGTGGTTTGATTATCACTTCTCTAAAAAACAAATATCAGGGAATGTACCTCAGCGAGGCTATCGGTTCCTTTGCGCTCTATGCTGTTCTAATTGCCCTGTTTACCTCCCCTGCAGTGGATGCCATTAGAGCTATCGTTAACTAAGTAAGAGGTGAGTTTCTAATCCGGAAGGACAGAAACTCACCCCTTTCACCTAACTTCGTTAGAGAGGAGGGCTGGGAAAATGTTAATGGCTAAAAGCAAAAAAGGCAGAATACCATTTTCAGCAATAATGATGCTGAGCACATGGGGATTTGTCCTTGTTGTTTCCTCGTTTCTCTTTTTCTATATAGGATACTGGCTGGACGAAAAGTTTAATACGGCTCCTACCTTCATGATAGGGTTGTTCATGCTTGCCATATTCTTATGCATAGGGAGGTTCTATCAAGAGGTTTGGCTAAAGAGGAAAATATGGTAGAAAATATTGATATTATTTAGGCAATATAGTGGTTATGGGAAACCAGATGAAAAGAGGGTAAGATTAATATCTTACCCTCTTTCTATTTACATCTAAAAAACTCACTTTTTTATCTTTCCTATCATTTCTATGATCTGACTCCTTGCCCCGACGACAAGGCGGGACTTACGGTGTTCACTTTCGGGCAAGGGTTTTGTCAGTGTTTTATTCGCAGCAACCAGTAGTCAGTATTTATATACTTGACAAGCCATCATTCTTAAGGTAGACGCAAGCTTCAGATATTGAAAATTACAGCAAACAAGTATAATAAAATCATTTATTACGCTATATTTTAAGGGTCCCCTGTATCGTTATAAAGGGAGTTTCAAATACCGACTGACTGAAAGGAGCTTCTATGGGAAAGTACCAATCCAAATCACTGAGAAATATCGCACTAGTTGGACACGGGGGAACGGGAAAGACTTCACTCTGCGAATCATTCCTTTTTGTTACCGGTAAATCAGACAGACTGGGGCGTGTCGATGAAGGCACATCCTGCATGGATTTTGAACAGGAAGAACAAAAGAGACAAATATCGATAAATGCTGCCGCAAATTTTATAACCTGGGAAAAGCACAAGATAAACATAATAGACACCCCAGGTGATTTAAATTTTGTATTTGACATTCAAAACTGCCTTCGTGTCGTTGATAGCGCCATTATTCTGATAGATGCTGTTGGGGGGATAGAGTTCCAGACAGAAAAAGTGTGGGAATTTGCCGATGAGTTTAAACTTCCCAGAATAATCTATATAAATAAGATGGACAGGGAACGTGCCAATTTTATGAAGGCCGTTGACAGTGTCAAGGATATTTTTGGAAAGAAGGCAACCCCAATCTACCTTCCCATAGGAGCAGAGGATTCATTTAAGGGGATCGTAGATGTGATAAACATGAAGGCCCTGATCTTTGACGGTTCCGAAGGAAAATTCAACACCGAAGATATTCCGGAGGATATCCTGGAAGATGCCGACAGTTACAGAGAAATAATGGTTGAGGATATAGCTGAGTCTGATGATGAATTGATGAACAAGTATTTAGAAGAGGGGGAACTCAGCATCGACGACCTGAAATCCGGCTTGAGAAAAGGTGTAATGTCCGGTGACCTGGTCCCTGTAATATGCGGATCCGCCACAAAGAACATTGGGGTTATTCCTCTTATCGATATGATCGTCAGCTACTTGCCATCACCGGTTGATCGTGGACCGGCTATAGGTAAAAAGCCGGACACGGAAGACGTTGAAGAACGATTACCGGAAGAAAATGCTCCATTTTCAGGAATGGTATTTAAGACAATTGCCGACCCATATGCCGGCAGGCTTACTCTATTTAGGATATACTCGGGCACCCTAACTCCGGACTCGAGTTTCTATAATTCCTCAAAAAAAGTGAATGAGAGATTTGGAAATATTTTCTTTCTGGAAGGAAAAAATCAAAAACCAGCCGAATCATTAGTGCCTGGAGATATAGCAGCTGCAGCAAAATTGAAAGAAACAGTTACAGGAAATACCATATGCAATGAAAAATCCCCAATAATATTCGAAAAGGTATCGCCTGTACCGCCTATAATGTCCTTTGCAGTTCAACCGAAATCGAAGGGTGATGAGGAAAAGATAATGACCTCCCTAAACAGGCTGCTTGAAGAAGACCCCGCTCTTTCCATTCGGAGAGATGAGCAAACCAAAGAGATTATACTCTCAGGTATGGGACAGGTTCATATAGAGATTACGGTAGAAAAACTGAAGAGGAAATTCGGCGTAGAGGTTAATCTAACTGCACCAAAAGTCCCGTACAGGGAAACTATTAAAGGGAAAACCCAGGTTCAGGGAAGATATAAAAAACAATCAGGAGGAAGAGGCCAGTATGGAGACACCTGGTTGGAGATCGAACCTCTTGCCAGGGGTGAAGGTTTCGAATTCGCAGACAGGATAGTGGGTGGAGTTATACCGAAGCAGTATATACCCGCGGTCGAAAAAGGCATTGTGGAGGCCATGGCAGGGGGAGTTCTTGCGGGCTATCCCGTCGTGGATGTAAAGGTTTCTCTTTACGATGGTTCTTACCATACCGTGGATTCCTCTGAAATGGCTTTTAAGATAGCGGGCTCAATGGGATTTAAAAAAGGTGTAATGAACTGTCAACCGACGCTCCTTGAACCGATAGTAGATTTAGAGATAGAAATCCCTGATGAATACATGGGGGATGTAATAGGGGATTTAAACGGCAGGCGCGGCAGGGTACTGGGCATGGATACCCGCGGGTCTAATCAGATAATAAAAGGACAGTTACCTCTGGCAGAAATTTTAACATATGCACCCGATCTGAGATCAATGACAAGCGGTAGAGGAACCTTTACTTATCAGATCTCCCATTATGAAGAAGTTCCCCCTGCCATCGCCGAAAAGATAGTCTCTGAATCCAAAAAGGAAGAGTAGACTCTTTGTCCACAACATTTACGTTTTTTGTGCAGATGTTGGCATCAGTTCAAACAACAAGATTTAGTTAAAAGTGTAAAGTGAACTAAAGTGCCTAAAGTTAAGGAATGCGCTTTCAGCGCAGCCTGTTTCAAATTTGACCGCGCCAAAGGGGCGTACATTAACTTTAGCTCACTTTAGGCACTTTTGGGGTTGCGGCTTTGCCGCCCTTGAGGGAATAAATTGATTACTGCAGGAATCATAACGGTAAGTGATAGGGGTTCACGTGGTGAACGGGAAGATATCAGTGGCAAAGAGATAAGAAAACTACTGGAAGGCATCTCAATAAAAGTTGTTGATTATGAGGTAATACCTGACGAAAAAGATATCGTTATAAATAAATTACTTGAATATTCCGATAGAAAAAAGCTCGATCTTATCGTAACAACAGGGGGTACCGGTGTAAGCCCCCGTGATGTGACCCCCGATGCAACCCTTGAAGTCATAGAAAAAGAAGTCCCAGGAATGTCAGAGGCGATGCGACGGGAAAGCGCAGCCTTGACACCTCATGCGATGATATCAAGGGCCGTTACGGGAATAAGGAAAAATTCGCTCATCATCAATCTTCCCGGAAGCCCGAAGGGGGTGAGGGAAAATCTGGCCGTTGTTCTGCCGGCCCTGAGGCATACCATAGAGAAAATCAAGGGTGATGATTCAGAGTGCGGAGTTTAAAAAAGTTACACGTCCTTATCATCCAACGTCTTCCTTAATTTTTTAACTCGATCAAGCATATTATTTCTGTGTGTCCCCGGCCATAAAATATTCCGGCATTCCGGACACATTCTAAAATTACTATATTTTTCAGAGACATAGTTAGGAACAATCCCCTCAACGTCCCTCTTTGAAACCTCTTTCAACTCCTTGTTACATTTAAGGCAGAGACTAAAGAAATTATCCGGTTCCGGCTTAAGCAAGAGTTTGCGAATAACTTCCTCCAACTGGCGTTGAATACTATCTTCACTAACAAGAATCATTCGACCTGAAAAACTTCTGTTAGCCATGTCCTTTTTTCTTGTTAGAACTACCCTTCCCTCTCTTTCGGCCTTTCTCAAAAAGTTCCTGTCAATATCTCCCCTGTAGTAAATGGTATCGAATCCGAGTATCCTCAGCCACTTTGATAATTTGCCAAGTGTTTGGTCTGCCAAAAACTTCATCGCTTCTCATCTCGATTGCGCGAACTATGGCACAGCTATCATTGCTGACCTATTAAAGATCTTTTCTTATCACCCTGAGTTTATTTCAGGGTCTTAGCTCGCTGAAACTATTATATGCCAAAACAAGTTCAGCACAACAAATGACACACCTTTAAAAAACTGAAAAATACGGCTTTTCAAAGCCTTCTTTATACCTTTTTACGAGAAGCCATCAAGGGTAACTCGAGACCTGAATTTTGCCAGAAATAGTCTAAATTGTCATTCCCGTGAAAACGGGAATCCAGTCCCCGATCAGGTCGAGGACAAGCATTCTCAATTAGTTGTAGATTCCCGCGTTCGAGACTGTGTCGTAATTCCTTTTTTTGTCATTTCGAGCAAAGCGAGAAATCTTAATGCTTAATAAATTTAACATGTTAAGATTCCTCACATTCGTTCGGAATGACATTTCACCCTATTGCGACACAGTCTCTTCGCGGGAATGACGGGAAGAGGGCATTTTTCAAAGCTCTCAACTCGTAAAATCGGTTTCAGGTGCTCATTAACGATTCTTAGTTAGAAGATTCGACCTCCGCTGCAGCCGTGAGACTCTTGCCTGCGCTGAGTTCTTTTTCCAACTTTGTAACCTTTTTATTCAATTTTCTTGCTACCCGTGCCAGCCTGAACCTTTCTGCTATTCCAAAAAATCCCGCGAGTATTATTCCTGCAAAGAATGATAGAAAAATCAATAGATAGACAGTCACCGCTACATCTATAAGCCCGTAATATTTAAGCGGAACCATAGCAGTATTTTGCAAAGAAAACGTCACTACAAACAAGACAACCAACGTAATAATAATAGTATAAATAAGCTTCATCCTTGACCTCCTCTTTAGTGCCTGAACGAAAACTGCTATTTTTCAATCGGGCACTGTTTTAGTTTCTCAAAATATGGTAATAACACATCCCGCGTTTTTCTAATATCTTCAGGAATAACCCTCGTTTCCCCCAAGACCGTCATAAAGTTGGTATCACCACCCCATCGTGGAACAACATGGACATGAATATGGTCATCGATCCCAGCTCCTGCAACCTTCCCCAGATTAATGCCTATGTTAAAACCCTCAGATGCTATCGCTTCTTTTAAAACACTGACAGATATACCCAGGAAATCAAATATTTCCCGGTTTTCGTCAGAAGTCAGATCTTCGAGATTGCTTACATGTCTGAAAGGGGCAATCAACAGATGTCCATTAATATAAGGATATCTATTCATCATGACAAAGGAATACTCTCCTTCATAAAGGACAAGTTCATCATCTCTGATCGAATCCTTGCAGAAAACACACCCCTTTGGTTTATCGTTCTTTATATATTCCATTCTCCAGGGAGCAAATATTTTTTTCATCTTGAAACATTTTTTCCGTGCTATTAGGATTGATGGCTTCGCAAAAAGTCCAAATCTTATCACTCCCGCGCAGGCGGGAGTCTATAACACCTTACAATAACTGGCTTCCCGCCTACGAGACTGTGTCGTAATTCCTTTTTTTGTCATTTCGAGCAAAGCGAGAAATCTTAATGCTTAATAAATTTAACATGTTAAGATTCCTCACATTCGTTCGGAATGACATTTCACCCTATTGCGA
>Ga0268278_1000698_pt1 | contig 22035 bp, 13 predicted proteins | sample saktaG_3_FD_190135 | JGI IMG/M metagenome (GOLD analysis project Ga0268278, IMG submission 190135) | Saline water microbial communities from Sakinaw Lake, British Columbia, Canada - sak_2010_1_5_55m | ecosystem: Environmental > Aquatic > Non-marine Saline and Alkaline > Saline ...
TTCGACGACGGCTCGCACGACCAGTTCGAGCGCGCCGCGCCGCTTCTGAACCGCTACGGGTTCAAGGCCAACTTCGGCCTCGTCGCCGCCTGGACCGACGCCGAGGCGGGCTGGCACGCGGAACCCGACGGCACGTCATTCCTGCGCATCGGGATTGCCGAAGCCAAGCAACTGATTGCGGATGGCCACCGAGTGTCGTCCCACGGGATGTCCCACGACCTTCCGGAGACCAGGGCCGACCAGGTGACGGAAGACGTGCCGGCCGCGAAGGCGCTGCTCGAACAGAAACTCGGGACGCCGGTGAATGCGTTCCAGTATCCTTACAGCGCGGTCCGGCCCGCAGTCGTCGAAGCCGTGCGCCGAGCCGGGTTCTGGTTCGCGCGGACTGCGGGCGAGCGCTATAACGACCCGGCCGGGTTTGACCGCTACCGGCTCAACAGTTTCGCCCTGTACGGCGAGACGCTGCCGAACCTGCGTGAATACGCCCGCATTCTCGACGCCGGCCGCGGCAAGTGGACCGTCCTTCTCTATCACCACGTCCTCGATCCGGACTCGCGCGAGATGCAGACGATGCTCAGGCACAACGTCGAGCATACCTACTCGGTTTCGCCCCGGACTTACGGACGCCAGGTACGGCTGACGCGCAATACCGGTGCATGGGTCGCACCGCTCGAAGACGTCGGCCGCTACCTCCTGCAGTATCGGCAGGCAAAACTGAGCCTGCGTCAATCCGAACGCTCCGCAGCGTTCACGATTGACGGCGCCCGGGCAGTCGGGTTGCCGCCGGTGCCGATGACCGTCGTCATGGCGATCCCGTGGCGATGGGTCACGGTTTCCGGTTCGGAGGCCGACGGCACCTACTCGCCATACGACGGCACACTGATAGTTCCAGTTCTTCCCGGCGATGAGGTGACCGTCAGTCAAATGTCACAGCCCGGCGCCGACTAGCGCGCGGCCCTGCGCCCTGCGGCGACTACCTCGTCTAGACCGAGCTAAACCGAACCAGCGCCCGGCTCCGGCCGGGCGCTTGATTTTACGCGGGAGCGACTTCCCCACTGGAATGAAAACAGCCGGAGGGCCGGCAGCAAGCCCTCCGACTGTTCTCTCCGGGTTGTCAGCCGCCGGCCGTTAGCCGTTAGCTGTCAGCCGTAAGCTGTCTTACGGGGCGACGGGCGCGGCGACGTTGAAGACGTCGGTGCGGATGGCCTGCAGCACGGCCTGCGTCAGGCCGCGTGCGGTCCACTTCGTAATCAGGACCACTGCTTCCTTTGCGAGCGACTCACCCGAGAGGTCCTGCCGCTGCAGTCGCCACATCTCACGTCCGAACGCGAGGTAGAACGGATACTGGATGACGGATACGCCGGCTGCATCCAGTGTCTGCTTCACCTCGGTGTCGCGGGTGTACTGGCTGACGAAGGCCGTGTTCGCGCGAGTGAGCATGTCCGGTCGCTTCTTATCGACCTTGGTCTTGATCGCCGCGGTATCGTAACCTGCGTCCCAGTTCGCGATGCGCTGTGTCGGATCACTTGGCATGTTGGTTCACCTCCTTTCCGGGACGATGGCCGCCCCGGTCCCGTCGGGGCGGCCGTCGCTACGGCAGGCTAGCTGCCATCCCTGCCGTTGTGCACACTCCGAATTGTCATAGAGCTTTCGGTCCTCGTATAAGAGTGCGGGCTTTGGCCCTGGCCGGACGGGAAAAATGCGGCGGCACCGATTCCGTCCGTGCACCTCGGGTGCGAATGCCGGGTTTGCTTGACGACCAACGGGCGTCCTCTAGAATACGGCCCTGTGGCAGACCGCAAATACAGACGTCGCGCAGCCAAAGCGGCAAGTCCGTGCAAGCGCCGGCACCCCCGGTATGCCATTGCGCCAAGCCGGCACCTGCGGATTTTGCACATAACCGGCTCGTTTCCACCGTGGAGGACCGGCGGCATTGCCGCGCACGTAGACTATCTCGTCCGCGCGCTGACTGACCTGCACGACACCTGCGGGGACAGAGCGTGCAACGTACGCGTGCTGACCGCCGGGGACGAGTCTTCCGACGGAAAGGCGCGCGTCCTCACGCCGATACTGTTGTGCCACCCGCTGAAGGGCAAGGGCGGCCACTTCCTGCCGGGAGGCGAGATTCCCCTGGGCGACACGGTCAAGCAAGTGCTGGACCTGTGGCCTCACCTCTGGCGCGAGTCGCAGGCCGACATCATACACGTCCACGACTTCGAAAGCGCCTTCATCGGGATGCTGCTCAAATCGGCATTCGGCGTACGGCTCGCCATGACAGTCCACAAGACCCCCAAGGAATGGAACCCGACGAACGTCCGCAGCAACGTCAAAGACTGCTATCTTGAGACGATTCGGAATTTCCGGCTGGTGGATGTGATGTTCGCTCCTTCCGAGGCCTACCGGAAGCGCCTTGACCAACAGCACTTCGGGCGGCGCGTCAGGCTGGTCCACCACGGGGTTCCCATCAAACGCCTGCGCAAGACCTCCGAATATCCCGATGTCTTCCGGAGACTAGATCTTGCGGAGGTCGCCCGGTTCGTCCTGATGCCATGCCGTCTCGACAGACATAAGGCTCCGGATGTACTCATCAATGCCGCTGCCTTGCTTGGCAAACGCGCCCGTTCCGAAGGCTTGATCTTCGTCATCACCGGGGCGGGAAGCTGCAGCACCGACGACGACTCTCTGAACTACCGAAACCAGATCCTTGCGCTGGTCAAACAGCTCGGGGTTCAGGACATCGTCCGAGTGGGACCGAGTGACGGACAGGACGTCCCGGCGTACGAAATGCCGACCTTGTACCGGAGAGCGCTTGCCTGCGTCGTACCATCACGGCGCGACGGCTTCCCACAGGCAGTCTTGGAGTCGTTCGCCTTCGGGCTACCGACCGTTGCCGCCCTCACCGGAGGCATTGAGGACATGATCGACCCGGAAGAAAACGGGCTGCTGTTTAACCGGGACGAACCCGAGGACTTGGCGGACAAACTGCTACAACTGCTGGACAGACCGGACTTTGCGGGGAGATTAGGCAAAGCGGGGTTTCACACCGTTCGCAGGAAGTTCAGTGCCGACCGGATGGCTCGCCGACACTTCTCCTGCTACTGCGAAGCTGTGTACGGCACTCGGCGCCGCCCAAAAAGAAAAGGGACCGCGTTAACGCAGCGATCCCTTGGCATGACCCGGCCCTAGAGCCAAGTCGCCATAGTCCGCGTTCCCATAAGGGATGTGGATTAGTTGATTAATGGTAGCGCGCCCCGGCCGTCGGTCAAGTCTTTTCTTATGGTGCGTGACTCCGGCCCAAATCGGACGGGGAAAATGCGAACCGTGCACTCGCGGCGCGGCGGTCAGGCTGCCGGTGTCTCCGATCGGGCCCAGGTGAGCCTGCGTTTCAAGGATTGGTGATAGCTATGCTCTATCTTCTTGTCATGCTGGAGTCGTCCAACAACGATGCCCGGAGCCACGCCCGTACTGCGGGCAAAGGCCTTGATCGCAAGGGCGCTGTAGTCGCCACGGGCAACGAAGGCAGAATACTGAGGCGGGGGTAACAGGTGGTCACAGGCGAAGCGATCGGCCTCGGTTTCGAGGGCGTCAGTCGTCTTCCATTGGCCGGTCGCCTCGATAAACTTGTCCTTCTTGCCGTGCTTCAGGATGTGCCCGGCCTCGTGGAAGAACGCGAACCAGAGGTGATCATCGGTCTTGCCGCGCAGGCTGAGCTGGATGAGCGCCTTGTCCGGGTTCAGCCATCGGGTCGCTCCGTACGCACGCGTGCCGCTGAGTTCGGGGACGAAGGCCACCGCGACCCCGGCCTTCGCACAGAGCGTTTCCATCTTCGGCACGAACGAGGCGACGGCTTCCTGCGTGAGCGCGCGCGTCGCGCTGAGAGCGGTCCTGAACTCGGCTTCACTGTAGGGTTTGGTCTCCACGGTCTGCGCCGCCCTTTCGCCTGCCCTGAGCCATGCGGCCACCGCGTACCGGTTGCTCTTGAAGGCCTTGGACTTCCGGAAGTCTGCACGGACCAGGGACCACTGCTCTTCCCATTCGGGGACCCCGGCTACACCGAAGAAGTTGAGGAGGTGGCGCAGCCGTTCGACCCAATCGCGCGTGTCCTTCACCCACCCGAGCTTCACCATGTCCCGGTAGGGGAAACGCCGGGCCCAGCCGACGTGCCGGGAGAGCCGGCGGCGTTCTGAAGCACGAGCCAGGGCCTCCTCGTACTCGCGCTGGCGGTTGTTCCAGAAGTCTGCCGAGACTCCAAGCACCCGTTCAAGCTGCAGCGCGGTCTCGGGCGTGATAGGCTGCTTGCCTTTGATAATCTCGTTGATGTGCTTCCTGGACCTGCCGGTGCGTTCAGACAGCTCGGCCTGGGACATGCCACGCGACTCGATTACCTCCAGCAGCGTGCTGCCGGGCACAGAGGCATAGTCCGGTACGAACTGATTGTCCTGTCTCTTAGTCATGGTAATCTACAATCTCCAGTATTCTGATTCCTGTGACCGCGGACCAGTCCAGGCCTCCGTCCGGCTTGCGCGGCACCGGGTCGTGGGCCGGCTCGAAGACGAGACGGTAGCCGCCATGGAGTTGCAGAGACAACTGGCCTTTGCGGTCAAGCTTGAGTTCCTTGCACCCGCCGGGCAGCGAGTCCATGACCTTGAGGCATGGGACCGCCCTGAGGTCGGACATACGTCGGGCGAAGACCTTTGCATTTGCGATGCCATAATCTCTCTTGAGCACCCGTTCTGTATTCAGGAGCCTCTTCAGCTTCTCGTCCGCGAACAGTATATCCATTTTGGCTATGCTGTCAAATATCGTTTACGCATTAGGTTAATGAAATGGTCGCCAGTGCTCGGGAAGTGTCGAGAGACACATTAACCCCAATTCCGTCACGGGAGTGCGTGGTTCGTCGTACACCATCGGGCGAATACTACTTCTGCCGGCCGGGAGTGTCAAATGCGCGGACGGAGTCCGGTTGGCGTCCCCGGATCTGTGGTTTCCGCGCCGAGCGCGGAGCCGTCAGCCGCTAGCTGTCAGCCGTAAGCTCACTGAGGAACCAGCCCAGTTCGCGCAGGACTATCCGCGCCGCGCCCAATCCGGTCACAGCCCCCGGATTCTCGGCTGATACGCAGGAAATTGGGAAGTGTCCCGACTTCTCCTCGACTTCTCCCGGGGACTGGAGACGAGAGACTTTGGACTTTGGACTATGGCACAGGGACCGGAACGTTGTACGTTGTACGCACTGTCCGACAGAGGCCGCTGAGGCCAACCGCGCTCTACGGTGTACGGTTCACGGACATCGGTTGCCGCCTGCGCCGATTCCAGGTTTGGGATTTAGGATTTGGGGTTTGTGATTTCCCGCTCAGAGCGGGCGTTGTACGAACTGCGCCGAGGACTCTAATAGGTGACTGTCCCTGATTTCCCCCGGGTCCCCGGGCCGGCACGGCCCGCGCGGTTTCTCTGTCTCGCTTTCGATCATTACTCCTCCTTAGAATGTAGTCGTCTCCGGTCTCATGTCAAACGTTCGTCCTCCCCCCAGAACCGATGTTGAGCCACGAAAGCACGAAAGACACGAAACAGATGGGTGCGGTATGACTCCCGTCCGTTTCATCCGATTTCGTGTCTTCGTGGCCATCAATCTCGGGATCAGGGCCTCCCTGGGCGGCGGACGGGCCGCGAAGGCACGAAGGACGGAACAATGGATGGTATGTATGGCCGAACCTCCAATCGGCGCCATCCCTGTCGAGTCCTCGTGCCCTCGTGACCGCATTCACCTTCAGCTCCTCCTTTCTTGTCCTTCACATCCGACATCTCGCATCTAGCTTCTGACATCTGACTTCGTCCGTCTGTGCCATCCGCGTCACCTGCGGTTATCCGGTCCGGAACCTTGGCGAACTTGGCGGCCTTGGCGGTTCATCTGTATCCATCTGTGGCCGTCCGTCCCGTCTGCAGTTCTGACTTCACTACTCTGACATCTGACTTCTGACTTCGGCCGGCCCGAGAGATCCGTGTCCATCCGTGTCCATCCGTGGTTTACGATCCGGGTTCGTCGCCTTTGCGCGGGAAGTTCGACGAGTCGAGCAACTCGACTACCGCGGCCTTCACCTTGGCCAGCAGAATCGGGTCCAGTCCTCGTGCCGTCCACTTGTACCGGACGACGTCGTACTCAAGCTCCTGACAGGACGACGGAATCGTGCGCCAGACCCGGCAGACTTCACGGCCGTAGTCCTTGTACCACATGCGGTTGATGACCGACACGCCTGCCGCGTCAGTCACCTCGGATACCCGATGGTCAACCCGGCCCAGCATCTCTGCCTGCACGGCATAGCGCTCGCGCATCCGGTCGCTCTTGGCCGCGAGTACCGCGGCCAGCCGCTCCGGATTGTACTTCGCCTCCCATCTCGCCACCCGGCGCTTGATGCTCTCTCCCACCGGGTCCTCGCTGGGCGAGTTTGCAGTTCTTGGTTTGACGTTCATGGTTGCTCCTTTTACGTGCTTCATGGTCTTCACCGGTATTAGGCAAACCAGAACCCCAAAACGTAACATAGTTCGTTCATCGTCCATCGTTCTTCATTCATCGTTTCGCGTCCAACGCGTTCTAAGCCTTTCTCGTTCCGAGAGTTCTGGTTTCTGGTCTCTGAATTCTGATTTCTGCATTATCCGGGTTCTCTCTATCCCCCGGACAGCTCGGGGAGCCCCAGCCCTCTATGCAGCCCTTGTCCCAGCGCCCGCAACAGCGCCCGGCCCTCGTCTCGTAACAGCCATCGCTCCAGCCCTTGTCCCAGCGCCCGCAACAGCGCCCGGCCCTCGTCTCGTAACAGCCATCGCTCCAGCCCTTGTCCCAGCACCCGCAACAGCGCCCGGCCTTCCTCTCGTAACAGTCCTCGTTCCAGCCCTCGTCCCAGCACCCGTAACAGCGCCCGGCCCTCGTCTCGTAACAGCCCTCGTTCCAGCCCTCGTCCCAGCGCCCGTAACAGCGCCCGGCCCTCGTCTCGTAACAGCCGTCGTTCCAGCCCCTGCAACAGCACCTTGGCCATCTGCTTCGCGCGCTATCCACCTGTCTCTCCTTCTTTGTCTCATTTTTCTTCACCCGAAAGCTCGACTGCTGTCGTTTGCTTGACTTTGGCCGGATTCACGGCTATAACATCGCGGTGAATACAGCCCTGAGCGCGGCGGTCTGGAACGAGTGCGCGCACGGGCGGAGGTGAGTGCTATGCCAAAAGGACGCAAGACAGCAGGACAGGACAACGTCGGTGACTACCGTCACAAAGGCGCGAAGCGGAAGAACAACCCGCCCGCCGGAATCGCGCCGACATACGAAGCCCACGAACGCCAGGTTGAGAAGTACTCGTACGACCCGCACCTTGACCCGCAACTGATCTGGGCAGGCAAGGCCGAGCATACGTCCTTCGACGTTGACGTAGTCTCGCTTCACATCCACGAGCGAGTCTCCACCCGCGCCATCCTGGAAGCAGTCAAGAAACCCGAGCCGCAACTCGCTCTGTTCGGCAACAACGAACTGCCCGCAGACCAGCAGATTGAGTTCTACAAACACGACGTCGGCTGGGCCAATAGGCTCATCCTTGGCGACTCGCTCCTTGTAATGAACTCGATGCTCGTCAAAGAAGGCATGGCGGGTAAGGTCCAGTGCATCTACATCGACCCGCCCTATGGCATCAAGTACGCCTCCAACATGCAGGCCCGCACCGACCGCCGCGATGTTAAGGACAGAGATGACGACCTGACCCGCGAGCCGGAGCAGATCAAAGCCTACCGTGATACGTGGAAGCTTCGAATACACTCGTATCTCACGTACCTCCGCGACCGTATTCTTCTGGCAAAAGACCTGCTGGCCGATAACGGCTCCATCTTTGTGCAGATAGGAGACGAGAACGTACACCTCGTGCGAAGCCTAATGGATGAGGTGTTCGGGCCCGAGAACTTTGGCTGCATGGTTACGTTTGCTACTTCTACAGGAAGCACATCGAACGTGCTGCCTCGCACAACCGACTATGTCCTGTGGTACTACAAGAACCCTATCAACGTGAAGTACCGAGGTCTGTTTGGCGACCAAGAGGAAGCATTCAACCCTGCAGGTACTGACGCGCGAGGGGATTTTGAACTGGCGTCTATGACGTCACAGCACCCAAGCAAGACGCGAAGCGGTCCCCTTTCATTTCGAGGCGAAACCTTTGAGCCGTCAGAGGGACGGCAGTGGTCGTTCGACCCAGAGCTTTTCCACAGAATCGTGGATGCAGACAGAGTGGAACGCGTCAGTGCGAAGCAGATCAGATGGAAGAAATACAAGGAAGAACGCGCTCGGGGCGGTATGTCCAATCAGTGGACCGATACACAATTCGCGGGCTTTTCCAGCGACAAGGTCTATGCCGTGCAGACGCACAGCAAGGTCGTCGAGCGCTGCATCCTGATGGCCACCGACCCAGGGGACCTGGTCTTCGACCCGACGTGTGGGAGCGGGACGGCTGCATTCTGCGCGGAGAAGTAGGGCAGGAGGTGGGTCACGTGCGATACGTCGCGCGTGGCTTTGGCGATTGCGCGACAACGGCTTCTGACCGCAAAGTACGACTACTTTGAGCTGCAGGACACGGAGCGCGGACCCGGCGGCGGGTTCAGGTGCGAGACCTTGCCGCAGGTTACACTCGAGTGCATTGCCAAGAACCCGGAGATTGACGCGATTGCGGCGAAAGCCCAGCCGGGGATAGACGCGGTACTGAAGGCACTGAACAAGGTGCTGCACGAGAAATGGCTAGAGTGGGAGGTGCCGCAAGAGGTGGGCAAAGCTTGGGACAAAGACGGTAAGGAAGCGCACCGTAGATTCTGGGAAGCGAAGCGGGCTAAGCGTAAGGAGATTGACGCCAGTATCCTGCGGAACGCGACGCCGGAAACGTTGTATGACCGGCCGTTCAAGAAGACAAGAATCGTGCGCGTCAGCGGGCCGTTCACGGTCGAGGCGATTCCGGCTCCGGCCGTGGAAGCGCCGGACGCGGCCGCGCCGGTGCCGCAGTTCGAGACGAGCGAGGCCGAGGGACGCATATCGGACAAGGCGGGCGACTATCTCTCGGACATGATTAACCTGCTGAGGCTGCAGGGCGGTGTGATTTTCCCGAAGGGCCGGAAGATGGAACTGGCGAACATCAGGGCGGTGAGTCTAGGGTTCGTGCAAGCCGAGGCCGAGTCAGGCCAGAACGGCAAGACTCTGAAGGTCGCCATCGGCTTCGGGCCTCAGCACGGGCCGGTGACCGCGTACCAGGTCCAAGAGTCGACGCCGGCCGCGAAGATGAACGGCTACGACGTGCTGCTGTTTTGCGGGTTCAGCTTCGACCCGGAGGCGCGGGCGCTGATACAGAAGACGCCGGTGAAAGGGCTGACCGTGGAGTTCGTCAACGTTGCCCCGGACGTGCTCATTGGCGACTTGCTGAAGACAGGCCGGGCCAGCCAGATATTCACGGCCTACGGCGAGCCGGACGTGCGGCTGACCAAGGGCAAGGACGACACTTACGTCGTAGAACTGGCGGGCGTGGACATCTACGACCCGCTGACCGGCAAGGCCGAGTCAACCCGAGGCGAGGACGCAGCGGCGTGGTTCCTCGACACCGACTACGACGGGATGACGTTCCACATTTGCCAGGCGTTCTTCCCCGGTGACAAGGATGCATGGGATAAGCTGCAACGTGCGCTGAAGGCGCAGATTGAACCGGAGACGTTCGAACTGATGCGTGGCACCAAGTCGTTCCCGTTCCAGCCCGGCAAGCACAAGCGGATTGCGGTGAAGGTCATCGACTTCCGAGGGAACGAAGTGCCGAGGGTGATGGAATTGGCGGCGAGGAAGTAGCCGGCATGGCCGTAGTATTAACGCTTGACAGTCCGGCCACGGCGAGGATAATGTGTCGTTATCCCATCGGGCAGTTCGCTGTTCCGATGGCCCCGCGCCCCTCGGGGCGCGGGACTCATTTTCGGGCGTAAGATGGCGAGGATAATAGCTTTCGTCGACGGCTTCAACATGTACCACGCGCTGCAAGGTAACACGACAGACAGCCGACCGGGCAAGTACCGGAAGTACAAGTGGCTGGACTACGTGGCGCTGGCCCGCTGCTTCGTCGGCGGACAGGATTCGTTGGAGAAGGTTTACCTGTTTACGGCGCTTGCCACATGGGACCAGGAAAAGGCCGCCCGCCACGTTCAGTATCTGCGGGTGCTTCGCCGACGCGGGGTTGAAGTCGTAATGGGCAGGTTCAAGCGCCGGACCCGACACTGCACCAAGTGCGGCCGCGTCTACCGGACATTTGAAGAGAAACTGACCGACGTCAACATCGCCATCTACCTGTTTCGCGGAGCGCTGCGCGACGAGTATGACAAGGCGCTGCTCATCTCGGACGATACCGACGCCCTTCCGGCCATCCGCGCGATCCACGAGTTGTTCCCAGACAAGGCAGTCGGCCTCGTTCTGCCAATCGAGCGCAAGTCCGAAGACCTGAAGCAGGAATGCGACTTCTACATGCACATGAAGGAACAACACCTGGCCGAGGCCCAGCTTCCAGACGAGGTCGAGGATGGTCCGGGCGGAGTCGCGAAGCGACCGCCGACCTGGACGTAGGGCCAGCACCGTATGTCTCTCCTCGTCGATAACCCAATACTCAACTCTCCGTTCGCGGAGCCGAAACGGCATTGGACGTACAAGGAAGGGCAGCCGGTGCTTGTGGACGGGCGCAGGCCTGCCGGGTACTACCTGAAGCCGCGCACGCAGGGCGGGCAGACCGCCTTGTTCGAGGAGGAATTTGTCCCGCTCGACACGGTGAATGACATTCGGGACAAGGTCTTGGCGTGGCGGGAAAAGGGCTATCCGGGCGTGACGAGCGGCATCACGCGGCAACTGCTCGGCCATTGGACCCGGCCCGAGCGCGAGCGCAAGCTGTTCTTCTGCCAGATTGAGGCTACCGAGACCCTGATATGGCTGACCGAAGGTCCGCAGGCCGACAAACAGGGCGTGAACCTGCCCAAGGACGAGAACCTTATCCGTTACGCCTGCAAGATGGCGACGGGTTCGGGTAAGACCGTCGTGATGGGAATGGTAATCGCGTGGCAGGTACTGAACAAGCTCGCGAATCCGCAGGACAAGCGGTTCTCCGATGCCGTGCTGATGCTGTGTCCCAACCTGACCATCCGCGAGCGGCTGCAGGTGCTGCTGCCGTGGCAGAAGCAGAACTACTACGACAAATTCGATCTGGTGCCGCGTGGGATGTTGGAGCGGTTACAGCAGGGCCGATTCTTCATCACCAACTGGCACCTGTTCAGTCCGAAGGACGACAGCCGGAAGCGGAGCGTTGTCCAGCGCGGTGCGGAGAGCGATGCGGCATTCTGCCGGCGGACCCTCAAGGAGCTTGGAACCAAGAAGAACATCCTGATAATCAACGACGAGGCGCACCACGCCTACCGGCCGAAGCCGCTAGCCGAAGAGCAACGCGCGCGGCGAGAAGACTGAGACATGGCAGAAGTTCTTTGTCGTCGGCGCGAACCTCGGTGTCGCCCTACCCGGCCGTTACCCGACCGAGTTCGCGGCGAAGCGCGGGGATTATGCCCGCTGGCTCGAGCAGATGGGCGCAGCCGGTATCAACGTGGTGCGGGTCTACACGATATTGCCCACCGAGTTCTACCAGGCGCTGGCCCAGTACGACTTCGAACACTCCGAGCGGCCGGTCTACCTGCTGCAGGGCATCTGGGCCGAGCTGCCCGCCTCCGGCAATCTCCTCGATCCGGCCTACTCCAGCGCGCTCAAGCGGGAAATCCGCGACGCCGTTGACGTCGTCGCGGGTCGGGCCGTGCTGCCGGTGAGGCCGGGCAGCGCCGCCGGAGCGTACTCGGCCGACGTTTCGGCCTTCACGCTCGGGTACCTGTTCGGCCGCGAATGGGAACCGGAGGCGGTCGAAGCGACCGACTCGACCAACACGGCAGTGCACCGCTACGAGGGAGTTCTGGTCAACGTGCCGACCGGCAGCGCGACCGAGGTCTGGCTCGCCGGGATGCTCGACTTCCTGGCCCAGTACGAGGTGGTCACCTACGCCACCCAGCACCCGGTCGCGTTCGTCAACTGGCTGCCGCTCGACCCGATGTTTCACCCTACCGAGTATGCCGACCGCTGGCGCACGCGCGAATCCGACAACGACATCGTCACCGTCAATCCACTGTCACTCCAGACAACACCGGCGCTGCGGGCCGGGTACTTCGCGGCCTACCACGTCTATCCCTACTATCCGGACTTCGTCTTTCTCGATTCGGCCTACCGGGGCTTCCGCAATGCCCGCGGCGAGCCGGACAACTACGCCGGGTACTTAAACGACCTGAAGCGGCGTCACGCCGGCCTGCCGCTGCTTATCGCCGAGTTCGGCGTGCCCTCCTCACGCGGCAATGCCCATCACAACTGGCTGGGAATGGACCACGGCGGGCACAACGAGAGCGAGCAGGCCCGACTCAACCTCAGGATGCTCTCCGCCATCCACGATCAGGGCTGCGCGGGCGGCGTCATCTTCGCCTGGCTCGACGAATGGTTCAAGCGCAACTGGCTCGTCGACGAGTTCGCGGTCCCGCCCGACCGGACCCGGTTCTGGCACAACGTCCAGAATCCCGAGCAGTGCTTCGGACTGATCAAGTTCGGCCGCGAACTCGTGGCCATCGACGGCGAGACCGGCGACTGGTCGGGACAACCGGTTGCGCGCGGAGGCGGAGACGTCCGCGCCCTCTGGCTCGCGGCAGACGAGGAGTACCTCTATGTCCGGCTGGACATGGCGCGTGCTTTGGACTGGTCGGGCCAGCGCGTCGGGCTGGCAATCGACACGTACGACCCGCGCCTCGGGAACCGGCGGTTCGGTCCGCTTGGCCTCGATTGCGCCAACGGCACCGAGTTTCTCGTCCTGCTGGACGACACGAGTAAGGCTGAAGTCCTTGTCGATAGCGCCTACTCGCCTTTCCTCGACCCCAACCAGCCGGGAAGGCGAAGGCTCCGCATGGTCGCAGGCAGCGACGGCGTGTTCTCGTCCGAGCGTTTGTTCAGCAACTACCCCAGGTTCACGACCAGCGGCGAGAGCGTGCCGGTCTACCTCACCGAGTACGGCCGGCTCCGCTACGGCCGTTCGGCCGACAACACGCTGGCCGACTGGTACGCGAAAGACGGCGTCGTCGAAATGCGCCTCCCGTGGGCGTTGCTCAACGTTTCCGACCCATCTTCGTTCCAGGTGCTGCAGTACGACACGCTGGTGCGCAGCCTCGGTTCAATCACCACCCCGGGCTTCGCGTTCTCGGCCTTCGTCGCGGAGGACGGTGCCCAGGGCCCGGGCGCGGTCGTTGCCGCGCTGCCCGCTCTCAAAGGCGGCACGCTCCAGTTCACGCGTCGCTGGCGCTGGCCGGGCTGGAAAGAGCCCGCGTACGCCGAGCACCTCAAACAGAGCTACGGGCTCATCGCCGCCGGCCTGCCCGGCGTGCTTGGCGACTCGGCCCAGCGACTGGCGAACCTTGAGCGCCTGGCCCGTGCTCGGGCAGCCGCACGCCTTGGGGCACGAATCGCGCCTTTCATGGGAGATTGCAGCGGTGCGCTGTCCATCACCTTCGACGACGGCTCGCACGACCAGTTCGAGCGCGCCGCGCCGCTTCTGAACCGCTACGGGTTCAAGGCCAACTTCGGCCTGGTCGCCGCCTGGACCGGGGCCGAGGCGGGCTGGCACGCGGAACCCGACGGCACGTCATTCCTGCGCATCGGGATTGCCGAAGCCAGGCAACTGATTGCGGACGGCCATCGAGTGTCGTCCCACGGAATGTCCCACGACCTTCCGGAGACCAGCGCCGACCAGGTGACGGAAGACGTGCCGGCCGCGAAGGCGCTGCTCGAGCAGAAACTCGAAGCACCAGTGAATGCGTTCCATTATCCTTACAGCGCGGTCCGCCCCGTAGTCGTCGGAGCCGTGCGCCGAGCCGGGTTCTGGTTCGCGCGGACCGCGGGCGAGCGCTACAACGAGCCGGCCGGCTTTGACCGCTACCGGCTTAACAGCTTTGCCCTGTACGGCGAGACGCTGCCGAACCTGCGTGAATACGCCCGCATTCTCGACGCCGGCCGCGGCAAGTGGACCATCCTTCTCTATCACCACGTCCTCGACCCGGACTCGCGCGAGATGCAGACGATGCTCAGGCACAACGTCGAGCACACCTACTCGGTTTCGCCCCGGACTTACGGACGCCAGGTACGGCTGACCCGCAATACCGGTGCCTGGGTCGCGCCGCTCGAAGACGTCGGCCGCTACCTCCTGCAGTATCGGCAGGCAAAACTGAGCCTGCGTCAATCCGAACGCTCCGCAGCGTTCACGATTGACGGCGCCCGGGCAGTCGGGTTGCCGCCGGTGCCGATGACCGTTGTCATGGCGGTCCCATGGCGATGGGTCACGATTTCCGGCTCGGAGGCCGACGGCACCTACTCGCCATACGACGGCACCCTGATGGTTCCGGTCCTGCCCGGCGATGAGGTAACCGTCAGTCAAGTGCCGCAGCCCGGCGCCGACTAGCGGGCAACGCAGAAGTCGGGACACCGGGGCTGTTGAAGAAGCCGCCTCTTGTCATTCTGAGCGCAGCGAAGAATCTTCGCGATGATGATTCTACGAGAGTTAGAAGACCCTTCACTTCGTTCAGAGCTTGCCCTGAGCCTGTCGAAGGGGTGACGTGAATGGGGTTTCTCAACAGCCCCACACGTCCCAATTTCGTGCGTATCAGGCGAGAATCCGGAGCCTGTAACCGGATTGGGCGCGGCGCGGATGCGGCGCGGGTCTAGTTCACCTCCAACGCACGCGGCCTCGCCGCGAGTTAGTCAGTCCCTGGTCCTTGGTCCCTAGTCCTTGATCCCTGCTGGCCGAGTCACGCGGTTCACAGTATTGAACTTGGGTCCATCGTGGCGAACCGCGGCGCGAGGGTTAGTATACTTATACATCTGTCAGAGACCAGAAGTCGGAGATCGGACAATCCGCGTTTATCTGTGTTCATCTGTGGTTGAAGTGGCTGCAAGCGGCAGCGTGAAGCCGAATCTGCTGCCCTTGCCCGGTTCGCTCTCGACCCAGGCCTCGCCGCCGAGCTTCTCCATGATGCGCCGGACAATCGAAAGCCCGAGTCCCTGGCCGGCGGTGTGCGCCTGTCCCAGTTGCGTGAACGGGGCGAACAGCTTCGCCTGCTCCTGGTCGGTAATTCCCTGCCCGTTGTCCTTGACCCAGAACCGCACTTTGTCGCCGACCGTCTCTCCGCCCAGTTCGAGCTTCGGCGGCTGACCGCCGTGCTTCATCGCGTTCGAAAGGTAGTTGGCCCAGACTTCTTCAACCCAAGGCGCGTGCCCGAGCGCGACCGGCCACGATTCCGGCCGGGTAATAGCTGGCTGGTACTCCGTCACCATGTAGGCCAGCCGGTCCAGCGCGCCGTTGATTGCCGCGTCCATGTCAACCGGCGTTGCCGCGACTTCGGTCTGCCTGACCCCGGCCAGGAGCAGCAACTCATCGATAATCGTATCCATCTTGCGGGCGCACTGGTTCATCGCGACCAGGGATTTGGCCAGGTCCTTGCGGCTCACATTCTCACCCTGCTCGGTCAGGAGGTCGACGAAGCCGAGCATCGTTCCCACCGGGCCTTTCAGGTCGTGCGCGACGGTGTGCGCGAACGCGTCGAGCTCGGCAATCAGTTTGCCACGCGCCTCCTTGGCCCGTTGCAGCGCGGTGATGTCCTGCGCGACGCCGATGGTCCCGATGACGTTGCCCAGGGCGTCATGCAGCGGCTGGACGTCGCTGTCGTAGGCGCGGCCGTCCGACTCGATAATGTAGGACGCGTTTTCGCCCGCCAGCGCGCACCGGTGCGCGGCGATCGCCGGATGCTCAGGGTCGCGGGTCTTGAAATAGTCGTACAAGCTCATTCCCACGACCTGCCCGGGCTTCAGGCCCAACTGTTCCAGGCCGGCGCCGACCGACGAAGTGAAACGGAGTTCGCTGTCGGTGGTCCACAGCACAGCGGGCATTTGCTGTATCAGAACCGCCAGGCGTCGTTCCCGGTCCGCCAGCATCGCCTGGTCGCGTTTCCGCTCGCTCGTGTCGCGGATAATCCGAATCAGGCCCGGCCGGCCGTGCCAGACGGTACGGGCCGAGCTCAGTTCCAGCGGCACCGTGGTTCCGTCCTTGCGGGTAATCGAAGTCTCGTAGTGCTCGGGCCCCGGCTCGCCGTCCAGCCGGCGCCGGAAGGTGGATTCAAGCATCGGCCGGTCTTCCGGCCGGGCCAGGTCCCAGAAGCTCTTCGTCAACAGCTCGTCCCGGGTGTACCCGGTAGTCAGTTCTGCGCGTCGGTTCACATAGACGTTGCCCTGCTCGCCGGTGGCAATGATGATGCTGTCCTGCGCGTTCTCGGCCAGCGCGCGGAAGCTCTCCTCGCTCTCCCGGAGCGCGTTCTCGGTCCGCCGCATCTCGGTGACGTCCTCGCCCGAACTGAGCATGCCGGTGATGCTGCCCGCCTCGTCCCAGAGCAGGGTGTGGTGCCAGGCGATGATGGGCTCCGAGCCGTCCCGCGCCAGCACGGCGTTCTCGTCGTATTCGACCGGCGCCGGTTCTCCGGCCATGAGCTTCCCGAACGCGGCCCTGGTGTCGTCGCGCGCGGCCGCCGGCACGCACTTGTCGAACCAGTTCCGGCCCACGAGTTCCGCTTCGCTATACCCCAGCAGTTCGTACCCGCGCCGGTTGAGCAGCGTGACCGCGCCGTCGGCGTCGAGGGCGACGATAATCACACCGGCGATGTCGAGATAGCGCTGTGCCCGGTCCCGCTCCGCGCGCAGCGCTGCCTCGGCCTGCTTCCGGACCGTGATATCCTCTTCGACCGCGACGTAGTGGGTGACTTTGTTGTCCTGGTCGGTAATCGGCGAGATCGAGACCGACTCCCAGAACAGCTCGCCGTCCTTCTTCCGGTTGCGTATCTCGCCGTGCCAGAGCCGGCCCGCGGCAATCGTCTCCCACATCTCCTCGTAGAACCCGGGCGGATGGCAGCCCGATTTCAGCAGTCGCGGGTTCCGGCCCACGACTTCGCCCGGCTCGTAGCCGGTAACGACCGAGAAGCGCGGGTTGACGTACTCGATGCAGCCGTGGCTGTCGGTGATCATCACCGACGCCGGGCTCTGTTCCACGGCGCGGGTCAGCTTTGTCACCTGCTCGGCTATCCGCGTCCGTTGAATGGCATTCTCGACCGTTGCCGGCAGGACCTTCAGATAGTTCCGGTCGTGGTCCTTAATGAGATAGTCGGAGGCCCCGGACTTCAGCGCCTTGACGGCAATCATCTCGTCACCCGAGCCGGTGACGACGACGACCGGCAGCGCCTTGGCCATCGCGAGCACCTCAAAGGCGTCACCGTCGCCGATGTTGAAGTCAGATACTATCGCGTCGAACCGGTCCGCGCCCAGGAGCATCCGCGCTTCGGCGACCGAACCGGCGACGACGTACTCGAAAGGGAACTGCTGTTCCGCAATGGACCGCTCGAACGCGAGCTGGTCCACCCGGTCATCCTCGACGATTAGAATCCGGTATCGCTCTTCACCCACGCTTCCCCCTTAGTCGTGACCGCAGTCTCGGCCTTGCGCGTGACGCGCGGCCGGTTGTCCCGCGACCGGCCGATTCTCATCCTGCTGTCGGTGCATCCTGAAGCCTCCAGAGGCTTCCCAACGTACCCCAAAACCGGCCGGAAGTCAAGCGGCCGCCTTCCGTCCGGCGTCAGAGGCCGGCATCTGGCAGCGTGAACCCGAACGTGCTGCCCTTGCCCGGTTCACTCTCCACCCACGCCTCACCGCCGAGCTTCTCCATGATGCGGCGGACGATCGAAAGCCCCAGTCCCTGGCCGGTGGCGCGGACCTGGTGCAGCCGGGTGAAAGGTGTGAAGAGCTTCGCCTGTTGTTCCGGCGTCAGCCCGGGCCCGTTGTCGCGGATGCGGAACCGGACTTTGCCGTCCTGGGTGTCGGCGCCCAGTTCCAGCCGCGGCGGATGGCCGCCATACTTCATCGCGTTCGAAAGGTAATTGGTCCAGACTTCTTCAATCCACGGGCCGTAACCGAGCGCAATCGGCCACTGCTCCGGCAGGATGACCTCCGGTCCGTACTCGTGCGTCATGTACGAGAGGCGCAGCAACGCGCCGGATACCACCGCCGCCATGTCCACCGGCCGCGCTTCGACCTCGGTTTTGCGCACGCCGGCCAGCAGCAGCAACTCTTCAATGATGCTGTTCATCTTCTTGGCGCTCTGGTCGATGGCCTGCAGCGACTCGCCGACATCTTTGGGGCTGAGTTGCACGCCCTCGGCCGTGAGCAACTCGGCAAACCCCAGCACCGCGGACAGCGGGTTCTTCAAGTCGTGGGCGACGGTGTGCGCGAACGCGTCGAGTTCGGATATCAGCTTCTCGCGCTCCTCTTCCATCCGCTTCCGTTCGGTCACGTCTTCCTTCACCGCGACAAAGTGGGTGACGCTGCCGTCCCGGTCGCGGACCGGCGATATCGACGCGGACTCCCAGAACAGCTCGCCGTTCTTCCTGCGGTTGTGGAACTCGCCGCGCCACTCGCCGCCGGCAAGGATGGTCGTCCAGAGTTGCTCGTAGAACTCCCGGGACTGTTCGCCCGACTTCAGTATCCGCGGGTTCTTGCCCATCACCTCGTCGGCGCTGTAGCCGGTCAGGCTCGTGAAATGCGGGTTGACGTATTCGATCTGGCCCTTGGTGTCGGTGATGACGACCGTGGCCGGGCTCTGCTCGACTGCACGGGTGAGCTTGCGTACCTGTTCCTCGGCCTTGTGCCGGCGGATGGCGTTTTCGACCGTGACCGGCAGCTTCTTCAGGTAGCTCCGTTCGTGGTCCTTGACGACGTAGTCGGCCGCGCCGCCCTTCATCGCCCTGACCGCCACTTTCTCGTCGCCCGCGCCAGTCGTAAACACGAGCGGAGTCCCCTTCGCCAGCTCGACCACGTCGAAGGCGGTACCGTCGCCCAGTGAATAGTCGGTGATAACCGCGTCGTAGTGGTTCCGAGCCAACAGGTCGCGCGCCTCGGCCACGGAGCCGGCAATCTCGTAGTCGTACGGCACCTTCAGTTCGGCTGCCGACCGCTTGAAGGCGAGCTGGTCAACGGTGTCGTCCTCAACCAACAACACCAGGCACCGCTTGCCGGACCTGTCCTTCGTCCCGTCCGAATTCGTCATTTTGATCTTTCCCCCTTCATGCTTCCTCCTCCTGCCTTGCCCGCCGCGGCCACCTTTGGCAGCGTGAAGCAGAAACTACTTCCCTCACCGACCTGCGACTCGATCCAGACTCTCCCTCCGTACATCTCGACCGCCCGCTTTACGACCGCCAGGCCCACCCCGGTGCTGTCGGCGCGGTCCCGCGGCTTCAGGGTCTGGAAGAGCTGAAAGACGCGCTGCCGGTCTTTTTCCTCAATGCCCGGCCCGTTGTCGTTCACGTAGAACTTCCAGAACCCGCCTGCCCCATTCGCCATTTCCCCTTTCCCCTTCTCCTCGGTACACCCGATCCGGATCAGGCCCTGCGGCTTGTCCATGTACTTGATTGCGTTGGAGAGCAGGTTCTGGAACACCTGCATGATGCGGGTCCGCTCGATGACGACTTTGGGCAGCGGGCTTTCCACCGTCACCCGGATGTGCGGCGGCGGCGCCAGAAGGTCAATCACTTCCGGCACCATCTCGGCAAGGTTGACCTCGACCAGTTCTTCGCGAGTCCGGCCCGCGCGCGAATACTCCAGGATGCCGTCAATCAGGTCGTGCATCCGCTTCACGCGGCCCAGCAGCAGGTCGAGTTGGTTCCGGCCCTCATCGTCGAACTTGTCACCGTAGTCGGATGCCAGCCACTTCGTCAGTGAGTCAATCGCCCGGAGCGGCGCTTTCAGGTCGTGCGAGACGACGTGGGCGAACTCGGACAACTCCTCGTTCGCCGCTTCGACCTGTTTCAGCAACTGCGCCTGCCGTTCCTCGGCCCGCTTCCGCGCGGTGAGCGCGTCCTGCAGGTCCTCGGCGAATTCGAGGTAGGCGCGGGTCGGTCCCCTCAGCTCACGGTACAGCCGGGCATTGGAGATGGCGAGGCCGCTCGCCCGGCCAACCACGAGCGCCATGTCCAGGTAGTGGTCCCGGTACTCGGAGAGGGAAACCCCCTCCACTTCCAGCACTCCCAGCGACTTCGTCCGATGCCGCAGGCTCAGCGTAAACCCGGCCCCGCTCTCGGTCCAGGCGTAGTACCGGCGGAACGAGGCGAGTCGCTGTTTCACTTCCTCGGATTCGCCGAACCCCGGCGGCCTCGACCACACCCGTTGCGGCTTTCCGTCTTCCAACGCCACGAAGGCCATGGTTGCCGGTGCCAGCATCGTCGCGAACAGGTCGAATACCTTCTCGACCACCTTCTCCTCGGCCAGGGTCTCGGCAAGACCGCTGACGAGCTCCTGCACCATGCTGAAGTCGGTCAATCGCCGATAGGCACTGGCGAGGATCGCGTTCAGCCGCGTCCGCTGGTAGTCCAGCCGCCATTCCAGCACGGTCTTGTCAATCAACAGCCCGAGCCGCTCGCGCCCGGCTTCGGTCAGCGCGCCGGGCAGGCCGTTGCACCGGCGCACGACGACGAGTTGCCGGCCGGCAATCTCCGCGGGCGCCGAGTCGGCGATGCAGTTCCCGGCGAGTACGTGGAACTGCCGGCACTCACCGCCGGCCGTGGCTGCGGCCCGCTCCAACTCCTGCCAGTCGTGATGTTGATTGGGACAGTCACCGGGAAAGGATATCAGCAGGACGTCGTCCAGCCGCGTCGCCGCAACGAACTCAGCCGCGGTCGGGCGCAGCCGCTCGCACACCAGCACGCCGAGCTTGTCAGGCCCCGGCATCAGGGTGCCTCGTCCACGAGCAGCAATCGTTCGGTGATGATCTCCTCGACCTGAAGCCTACAGCCGGGAGACCGGAGCGTCAAGAACGCGCGTGCCGAGCCGCGGGCATGGGGATTAGGGGACAGGGGTCGGGGGCCGGGGGTCGGGGATCAGAGATCGGGGGATAGCGGCTTGAGGCTTGTGGCTTGCGGCTCTTTAGCCCAGTGTGACTTTGTGCTTTGCGACGGTCCCGCCGGAAACGACAACGACCAGGTACGTTCCGCGCTTCAGCCTTGCTCCGGATTCGCCGGTGCCGTCCCAGGTCGCGGCATGATACCCTGACGACTGCCGTTCGTCCAAGAGCAGCCTCACCGGCCGGCCCAGCATGTCGAACACCTCGACCCGCACCTCGCCGGCCCGGCTCAGCAAGTACTCCACCCGCAACTGGCCGCGGCGGATTGCCGGTTGGGCCCGGACGATTCTGACCACGCCGCTGTCCATTGCGCTCGCCGCGAAGCCGGCTGCGGCCTCGCCGCATGCGAACACCAGGGCCGGGACGTGGCCGCTGGGCAGAGACAGCGCTACGGCGATAGCTCTCCGTTCGCTCCGGTCCAGCGGCACGACCAGGAACCCGGAAAGCCCGAGCGCCCGCGCCTGCGCCAGCAACTGGTACCCGGCGAATCCCGCCTCCATCATTACCTGGTCGGCGGCCGTGTCCGGGACGCAGACCACGAAATAGGCCGGCGCGCTTCCCGGAATCCGGGGCGACGCCTCGCGAAGTTGCGGCCGGCGGTCCCCCGCCGCCATCCGTTCCAGTCGGTGGTCGCGGGTCGCGAGGTCGGTGCCCGGGGGTAGCCGGTTGTGATACCGCTCAACCCCGTCCTGATCGACTACGTAAATCCGGCCGGTGAGATAGTAGTTCGCGCCTGCGGTAGGCACGGTTACGCCCTGCCGTCGGTTGTAGGTCAGATGCGGGGTTACACCATACGCTGCCCAGCAGAGCTGCGATACGTTCTCGAGCGACAGCCCGACCGGGCTGAACGACGAATCCTGGCGCAGGTCCGCAACCACCGCCTCAAAAGTGTCCGGTCCGACGACGTGCGGCAGGGGCAGGCTCGAATCCGACGACCGGGCCGCGCAAAGCGTGT
>Ga0268278_1000706_pt1 | contig 21926 bp, 21 predicted proteins | sample saktaG_3_FD_190135 | JGI IMG/M metagenome (GOLD analysis project Ga0268278, IMG submission 190135) | Saline water microbial communities from Sakinaw Lake, British Columbia, Canada - sak_2010_1_5_55m | ecosystem: Environmental > Aquatic > Non-marine Saline and Alkaline > Saline ...
GGATATTTATTTCCTGATTCTTATCATTTACCCCAAGGATTGGAAGAAAAAGAAATTCTTTCAATGTTTATAGATAATTTTGTTTCAAAAACTGAAAATAATCTGTTTTTTGATATAAAAGAACAGAAAAGAAGTTTTTATGAAATTTTAACAATGGCTTCTTTGTTAGAGAAAGAGGTTCGTGAAGAAACAGATAAGAGGATGGTGGCAGATATTCTTTGGAGGAGGTTAGATACAAATTTTCTTCTTCAAATAGACGCGACAATATGTTATGCTGAATTTCAATCATTTAAAAAATGTTCTCTTAATCGTGAATTATTTAAATTAGATTCTCCTTACAACACTTATCTTTATAAAGGGTTGCCTCCTACACCTATTAATAATCCCGGGATAGAATCAATGCAAACAGCTTTAAATCCATTAGCAAATGATTATTGGTATTATATGACTGACAGAGATACAGGAAAAACTATTTTTTCAGAAACATTTGAAGAACATTTAGAATCTCGGGAAAAATACTTATAAAAAATATTATGAATCATTTAAACATAAAGCCAATTATTTTTGCTGAGAAAATTGAAGAAGACATGTATTCTTCAGTAAATCAGTTTCAGCGTGCTTTTAAGGAACTATCAATTATTGATGATTTTAAAAAAGCCAAGGCTATTTTTATCAAGCCTAATTTAACTTATCCAGAATATAAAGAAGGGGTTACTACAAGGGTAGAGTTTATAGATAATTTAGTAGCGAACCTTCGAAAAATTAATAATACAACAAAGATATATATTGGTGATGGTGAGGGTGGTTATAATAGTTTTTCGATGACTGAAGCGATGAAAACAATGGGATTTTATGATCTTGAGAAAAAGTATCAAAATATCAAAATAATAAATTTATCCAACATTCCGTCTTGCAAAATAGAATTACAAGTTAATAATAAGCCCTATAAGATTGATGTACCTGAAATTTTTTTAAAGGAAATAGATTTTTCTATTACTTGTCCAGTTCCAAAAGTCCATTGTATGACTAATGTAAGTTTATCTTTTAAAAATCAATGGGGTTGTTTGCCAGACACAATGAGAATGAAAAATCATTATGTCTTAGACAAAATAATAGGGCAGATTTGTAAAACTTTAAAATTTAAATATGTTTTTCTTGATGGTAAATATGGCTTAAATACAAATGGTCCAATAATTGGGAACCCAATTGAAGTTAATTGGTTTATAGCGTCCAACTCTTTAGGTGCTTTTGATGCCATTGTTTCAAGTATGATGGGCTTTGATTGGAGAAATATTAGGCATTTAAAAGAAGCAAATAATTTGGGTTTTATTCCAAATAAAAAAGAGATTATGATTATAGGAAACATAGAATTATTAAAAAAAGATTTTTCATTAAAACGAAATTTTTGGAATTATCCAGCATTACTAGCGTTTCGTTCGAAAAAATTAACCCATTTTTTCTATTTTTCTAAATATGCCAAGATATTGCATGATTTTATGTATCTTTTTAGAAAAAGACCGATAGAATAATTTTTATTAAAAAAATTAAAATATGGGTTTTAAGCTAGCTAATTTAGCTTTAATTTGCTATCAGAAAGTAAAAAATATATAATGAAAAGAGGATTAGTGTTAAAAAATAAAATAATTTAAATTTTTAATTAATATTTATGAAAATACTTGTAGGTAAACAATGGAAGGATGGTTTTTTGGATTACAATCAAAATAAAAAAGAGTACAGAATTCAAGTTTTAGCTTGGAAAAATTTAGAAAAAATAGAAGATGCATATTATATTAGACCAAAAAGCTTAAAAATGGCTTTGAGGTATTTGCCGGTAGTTGGCCCTTATGGATTATTTACAAAAGCTTGGTCTCGATGGCGTGAGCAAAGACGTAATGACAAATATGTTTCATGCGGTATAGGGAAAATTATTGAAACAGGAGATAATTCAGAATTTAAAGTTAATGATATGGTGGCTTTTATTGCCCCATTTCACCCTCCTTTAGTGGAACGATTGACTCTACCTAAAGAGTTGATTTTTAATATTGACAAAACAATTTTACCTCAATTACCATCTAAAGAAATTTTACTTTATCCTTTAGAACAAAAAAATAAATCAAGTCAATGGTGGCAAGAAATTATTAGCTGGAGTATTTATTCAGGAAGAGATATTTCAGAAGAATTAAGAAAAAAATTAGAGGAAAATTTAATTAAAGAGATTAAAGATACTAACTGGAATAATTGCGAAAAGTTTGATATTGAAACTCCAACAGAAATAGAAAAAATAAAAGGTGAAGTAAAAAAACTTGATCCTAAGAGAAAAACTGGTGTTCTTTTTGGTTTTGGTAATTACGCCAAAACGAATGTTATTAGTTTTATGAAGCCTTTTGTTAATATTACAACTATTCATGAGATTGACCCAACGCAAATTTGGGAAAGAAGTGCACAAAAATGGGATTCTATCCCTCTTCCTCGAGATAATGAAAAATACGATGTTTATTTTGTTGCTAGCTATAACCATACTCATTCCCCAATAGCGCTTCATGCCTTAAAGCAGGGAGCATATGCAGTTGTTGAAAAACCAGTAGCAATGGATTATAGCGAATTAGAGGAAATTGAAAAAACATTAAAAGAGGTTGGCCCTAAGATTTTTATCGGTTTTCATAAAAGATATTCAATTTTTAATGAATGGGCTTTTGAAGATTTAAATGTAAAATATGGAGATCCAATCTCTTATCATTCTATTGTTTATGAAATAAGTCAACCTAAATATTTTTGGTATACCTGGCCTGTTTCGCGAAGCACTTTTCTTGCTAATGGTTGTCATCAAATTGATCATTTCTTATGCCTTAATAATTTTAGTAAGCCTAAAGACTTTGATATTAAATTATTACAAGATAATGCAATTGAAGTATGGATAGAATTAGAAAATGGGGCAGTTTTTACCACAACTTTTAGCGAAAAAGGCAGTACGCGAATAGGACCAAGAGATCACGTTGAATTAAAAGTTCCTGGCAGAAACGTAAGAATAACTGATAATATTTTATATCTTTCAGAAAATGAATCAAGAATTATTAGAAAAAAGAAAATGTTTAAGACAAGCAGTTACCGAAATATGTATTTGAAAATTGGTACTAAGATTGCTAATAACGAAGATGGGGATTCAATTGAATCAATTTTAGTCTCTACAAAACTGATGTTGGATTTAGAAGAAAAATTACAGAAACAAAAAGGTTGGGGCGATAGATACGTAAAAGCCAAAGAAAAGTTTTGGGGATATTTTAAATAATAGAAGTTATTTCCTTTATGAAGAAAAATATATTAATTGTTACAGATTCTTATCCTCCAGAAATTCGTTCAGCAGCACAATTAATGAAAGATTTAGCCAATGGTTTGTATAGTAGAGGGCATAATGTTTGGGTTGCAACTTCTTATCCAAAATATAACCTAGTACCTTCAGAAAACATTGTTTGGCCTAAAATTAAAGACGAGAATGGGGTAAAGGTCTTACGTATTAATACTCTGCCGCATCATAAAGTTAATTTTATTATTAGAGGAATAGCTCAACTTTTGATGCCCTATATTTTTTTTCGTGAAATAAAAAAATCTATTAAAGAAAAAATTGACATCACAATTGTTCATAGTCCGCCTTTACCATTAACAATTACTGCTTATAAGATAAAGAAATTCTATAACGCAAAATATATTCTCAATCTTCATGATATATTCCCGCAAAATGCAATTGATCTGGGAATTTTAAGAAATAAATTTCTTATTAAATTTTTTGAACGAATGGAAAGGAATGCTTATCAAGATTCTGATTTGATTGTGGTACCTTCTAATAGTCATAAGCAATTTCTTGAAGAAAAAAGAGGTGTTTCTAAACAAAAAGTGCATACAATTCATCATTGGATAGATATCAATCCATTTTTACAATTAAAAAAAACAGGTAAATTTAGAAAATTATATAATTTAGAAGACAAATTAATATTTTTATTCGGCGGAGTTCTCGGACCATCACAAGGCCTTGATTTATTGATCAAAATAGCAAATAGAGTAAAGAAAAATAAAGATATTATTTTTCTTTTAGTAGGCGATGGTTCAGCAAAAAAAGAGCTAGTAAAAATGACAAAAGAATTAAAACTCAATAATGTTCTTTTCAAGCCATTTGTTTCTTTAGAGAAGTATCCAGAATTGGTTAAAGACTGCGATATTGGCGTAATTTGTCTTACTGAAAAAAATACAACTCCAGCAGTGCCAGCAAAGATTTTAGGATATATGGCAGCTGCCATTCCAGTTATTGCTTTTTTGCATCAAGAAAGTGATGGCTGTGGAATAGTTCAAGAATCTAAATGTGGTTATACTGCAAAGGCGGGTGATTTAGATAAAGCAGTAGAAGTTGTTGAAAAGATTTATAACGAAAAAGATAAATTAAAAGAATTAGGCGATAATGGTTTTCAATACGCTTTAAATAATTTTACAATTGATGTTTGTATAAATAAATTAGAGGCACTATTTTAGGCTTTTAATTAAATTGCAAAAAACAGAAAATTCTGTTAAATTTAATATAGGAGCTTCATTCGTAACAGAATCTTTTTATAAAAAAAGATGGTAGGATAAAGTTATTAAACATGACAAACCATTTTTTTAATTCAAATATTATAAACGAAATTTAATATAATGTTAATATGAAAAAAGCTTTAATTACTGGAGTAACAGGACAGGATGGTTCTTATTTAGCTGAGTTTCTTCTTAAAAAGAGATATGAAGTTCATGGTATTAAAAGACGTTCTTCTTCTTTTAATACGGAAAGGATTGATCATTTTTATCAAGACCCTCATAAAAAGGGGCGCAGATTTATTCTTCATTATGGCGATATGACTGATTCTACAAATTTAACAAATATTGTTCAGAGCATTCAGCCAGATGAAATATATAATTTAGCAGCTATGTCTCATGTTCAAGTATCTTATGAAATGCCTGAATATGCAGCAGATACTGATGGTTTGGGGTGTTTGAGATTATTGGAAGCTATCAGAATTCTTGGTTTAGAGAAAAAAACAAAATTTTATCAAGCTTCAACCAGTGAATTGTTTTCTGGTAAACCCGATGAAACACCGCAAAATGAAAATACATCTTTCCATCCAAGAAGTCCTTATGGGGTAGCTAAATTATATGCTTATTGGATAACTGTCAATTATAGGGAGGCTTATAATATTTTTGCGTGTAATGGGATACTTTTTAATCATGAGAGCCCACGGCGTGGCGAAACCTTTGTTACTAGAAAAATCACTCGGGCGGCCAGCCGGATTAGTTTAGGATTACAAGATAAATTATATTTAGGCAATCTTAATGCTAAAAGAGATTGGGGACACAGCAAAGATAGCGTTGAAGCAATGTGGCTAATGCTTCAGCAGTCAAAAGCCGATGATTTTGTAATAGCAACTGGTGAGCAACATTCGGTTAGAGAATTTTGCCAGATCGCCTTTCAAGAGGTTGGGATTGATTTAAAATGGCAAGGAAAAGGATTAAATGAAAAAGGAGTAGATAAAAAAACAGGAAAAGTAATGATAGAAGTTGATCCAAGATATTTTCGACCAGCCGAAGTAGAATCATTATTAGGTGATCCCATTAAAGCCAGAAAGAAATTAGGATGGAAGTCAAAGATATCCTTTAAGGAGCTGGTAAAAGAAATGGTTCGATCTGATTTAGAGGAGGCGAAAAGGGAAGTTCATTTAAAAAATGGAGGATTTAAAATAAAAAATAATTTTGAATAATAAAATGATTAGTTTATCGAAAAAGAAAATTTTAGTTACTGGTGCCTACGGTTTTTTGGGAAAACACTTGGTTAAGAATTTATTGGAAAAGAGGAAAGTGCAGAAAGAAAATCTATTTTTGCCGACATCCAAAGAATTAGATTTAAGAAATTGGGAGAACTGCCAAAAAGCAGTTCAAGGAAAAGACATAGTAATTCATTTGGCAGCGAAAGTTGGTGGGATTGGATTAAATAGAGAGATTCCTGGAGAGATGTTTTACGATAATCTTATAATGGGAATTCAGCTTATGGAGGTTGCGAGACAGGCAAGAGTTGAAAAATTTGTTGCGTTGGGTACTATTTGCTGTTATCCAAAATTTACACCTGTCCCATTTAAAGAAAAAGATTTATGGAATGGTTATCCCGAAGAAACTAACGCGCCTTATGGCTTGGCGAAAAAAATGCTTTTAGTTCAATCTCAGGCTTATCGTCAGCAATATGGATTTAATGCTATCTTCTTGATGCCAGTTAATATGTACGGCCCAGAAGATAATTTTGATCCAAGAAGTTCTCATGTTATTCCAGCCCTAATTAGAAAAATTGCTGAGGCAAAAAAAGAGCGTAAAAATTACATTGAAGTTTGGGGAACAGGCAAGGCAACAAGAGAATTTTTATATGTGGAAGATGGAGCAGAAGGTATATTACTTGCTACTGAAAGATATGATAAGGCTGAGCCAGTAAATTTGGGATCAGGGATGGAAATTTCTATAAAAAATTTAGTAAATTTAATTTGTAAATTAATGGATTTTAAAGGTGAAATTCATTGGGATGAGACAAAACCTGATGGTCAACCACGTCGTATGCTTGATGTTACGCGCGCGAAGCAAGAATTTGGTTTTGTGGCGAAAACAAATTTTGAAGAAGGATTGAAGGAAACAATAAAGTGGTTTTTATAATAAATAAAAAATCAAAATTATGGCAAAAAAAATTTTAGTAACCGGAGGAGCGGGATATATTGGTGCAGTTTTAGTTTCAGCACTCTTAAAAGAAGGATATGAGGTTATTGTGATTGATAATTTTATGTATAATCAAAATGCCTTATTAGATTGTTGCTACGATGAAAAACTTAAGATAATCCGTGGTGATGCCCGAGATGAAAATTTGATTTCAAAATATCTAAAAGATGTGGACTATATCTTTCCTTTAGCTTGTTTGACTGGTGCTCCTTTGTGCGATAAAGATCCAATTATGGCAAGAAGTACTAATTTAAAGGCAATAAAAATGTTATTGAAGATTTGTAGTAAGAACCAAAAAATTATTTTCCCGACAACTAATAGCGGGTACGGAATAGGCCAAGAAGGAGTTTATTGTGATGAGAATACTCCATTAAATCCTATTTCTCTATATGGGAAGCTTAAAACAGAGGCTGAAAAGGCGATTTTGGAAGCTGGAAATTCTATTACCTTAAGATTAGCCACTGTTTTTGGAATAAGTCCAAGAATGAGATTAGATCTTTTAGTTAATGATTTTGTCTATAGAGCCGTTAATGACAAATGCGTTGTTTTATTTGAATCCCAATTTAAGAGAAATTATATTCATGTTCGGGATGTAGCTAGGGCATTTATTCATTGTTTTAACAATTTTGACAAAATGATAAACGAACCTTATAATTTAGGATTAGATGAAGCTAATTTAAGTAAATGGGAACTATGTGAGGAAATAAAAAAACAGGTTCCCGATTTTGTTTTTATAGAATCTAAAATTGGGGAGGATCCTGATAAAAGAAATTATATTGTTAGCAATGCCAAGATTGAGAAAACCGGTTTTAAGCCAGAATATTCTTTACAAGATGGGATTGCCGAATTGATAAAAGGATATCAAATTATAAAGAGAAATAAATTTTCTAATATTTAAAATTGTATGAATAGAATATTGAAAAAATTGTAAAAAGGATTTTACTTTTTTTATAGTTAAAACAAAATTCAAGAAAATTTAGTCAGAAAGTTGTTAATCATATTAATAAAATGTTAAAGCACGAGATTAAAAGAAAATTCATTTATGATAATAAGTAGAACACCATTTAGAATATCTTTTTTTGGCGGAGGAACTGACTATCCAGTTTGGTACAAAAAAAATGGGGGAGTAGTCTTGTCTACAACAATTGATAAATACTGTTATATTGTTCTTAGATACTTTCCACCCTTTTTTTCTAATAAACATAGAATTGTTTGGTCCCAAATTGAACTAGTAAATAATGTAAATAAGATTCAACATCCAGTAGTAAAAGTGGTATTAAAATTTTTAAAAATTAATAAGGGAATAGAAATTCATCATATTGGGGATTTACCGGCCAAGACGGGCTTGGGTTCAAGTTCAGCTTTTACCGTTGGTCTTTTGAATTCTCTTTATGCCCTGAATGGGTCAATATTTTCTAAAGAGAGATTAGCTAAAGAGGCAATTCATATTGAAAGAGATATCCTTAAAGAAAATGTTGGTTCTCAAGACCAGATGGCGGTTGCTTATGGTGGGTTTAATAAAATATATTTTAATGGAAATGATGAATTTAAAGTAGAACCAATTATTGTAACGAGAGACAGAATAAGCCAGCTAGAAAATCATTTGATGCTATATTTCACAGGTTTTTCTCGTATTGCTTCTGAAGTGGCTAAGGATCAAATTAAAAATACTCCTCAAAAAAGCAAAGAACTGACTTTAATGTATCAAATGGTTGACGAAGCTATAGATATTCTAAAGGGGAAAAGAAGCATTTTGGAATTTGGCAAATTATTAAATGAATCTTGGCAAATAAAAAAAACTCTTTCTGATAAAATATCAAATTCGGAAATAGATAACATTTACGAAAAAGCCTTAAGAGCAGGGGCGGTGGGTGGAAAGCTTTTAGGAGCTGGAGGAGGAGGATTTATGATTTTCTTTGTTGCTCCAGAAAATCAACCAAAAGTTAGGAAAGCATTAAAAGGATTATTAGAAGTACCATTTAATTTTGAAAAAGACGGTAGCCAAATTATTTATTATAATCCAGCATTGGTTCCAGAAAGCTCAAAATCATAAAAATGTGGACGAATTAAAAATAAATTATGCGAGATGTTTAAAAATCTAACATTAAATAATTTTGCCCAAAAATTTGGGGTAAAAACGGAGGATATGCCAGATGATTGCAGGAAATTGATATCCAAAACTAATTTCAGTTATAGAGAGCTTAAAGAAGATGAACGAGATCAAGTTATACTTGATATTTTTAAAAAAATTGAATCTGGAGAATTATCAGTTGCTGGAAAAAAAAAGCAAGGTCGTTGGAGAAAGGGCTGGCAAGAAATCCTTAAAGATTTTATTGACAGTAATTATAATATTGCAAAATTATCCCCTCAATATATGAAACCCGCTCACTTTATAAGGCTAAATCAGGATTATGTTATGCCTAAAGACTCGATGTTCGAGTTTAAATGGTTGAATGTTTTTCGAATCTGGTTTTTTAAAAAATACTTGAAGGATGTAGATAATATTTATGAATTTGGTTGTGGAACAGGATGCAATCTTGTTGCTTTGGCAAATCTTTTTCCTAAAAAAAAATTATATGGTTTAGATTGGGTAAAAGCTCCATTGAATATTATTAAATTACTAGCCAAAAGGTATAATTATAATATAGAAGGTCATTTATTTAATATATTTTCACCGGATGAGAGTTTAAATTTTCCGCAAAATAGTGCGGTCTTAACATTTGACGCTTTGGAGCAAATAGGACCCAATTACGAGAGATTTTTAAATTTTCTTTTAAAAAAAGCTCCTACCTTATGTTTAAACGTAGAACCGATTACTGAACTTTATGATGAGTACAACCTCGTTGATTATCTAGCTATTAAATTTCAAAAAAAGCGCAACTATTTAGAAGGATATTTAAACCGTTTAAACGAATTAGAAGATGAGGGGAAAATTGAAATTATAAAGATTAAAAAAGTGTCATTCGGGGGTTTATATCACGACCCTTATTCATATATCGTATGGAAACCTAAAATATATAAAAAAAATAGTTCAATTAAAAAATTATGATTAAAGTAACAAAAACAAATTTAGAGGGCGTTCTGATTGTTAAGCTAGATGTATTTGAGGATTTTCGGGGCCAATATGTAGAAACTTATAATGAAAATCTTTATAAAAAAAATGGAATTGATGTGAAATTTGTCGAAGATGATATTTCGATATCTGCGAAGAATGTACTTAGGGGCATTCATAGTGATTCAGAGTCTTGGAAGTTGGTGTCTTGTTTATATGGGAAATTTTATCTTGTGATTGTAAATTGCGATGAAACTTCAAAAGATTTTGGTAAGTGGCAATCTTTTATTTTATCTGATTTGAATAGAATGCAAGTACTGGTTCCTCCAAAACATGGCGTTGCTCATTTGGTTTTAAGCGATATGACAATTTTTTATTACAAACAATCCGCTTACTATAATCTCTTACGGCAATCTACCTATAAATGGAATGACTGTAGATTTAAAATTTGGTGGCCAATTAAGAACCCTATCATTTCCCAAAGGGACGAACTATATAAAAAACGATCTAATTGATTAAATTATTCAGATTTGAAAATATGAATTTATCTAAAAAAAACTTCAAATTAACTGAATTTCTAAAAGAAAAAGCGTTGTGGGTGAGAAAAGAAACTTTAAATATTTACAGAATAGCTCCGGGAATTCGCTTAGCTTCTTCTTTGTCCGATGTTGAAATATTCACTACCCTTTATTATGGAAAAATTTTAAAATTTAATCCTAAAGATATTAAATGGGAAGGAAGAGATAGATTCATTATTTCAAAACCTCATGGGGCAATTTCTTTGTATCCAATATTAGCTGATTTGGGTTTTTTTGATAAAGGAGAGCTAAAAAAAATGGGTAAAAATAATTCTTTTTTAGGAGACATTCCTGATACCACAGTCCCAGGTTTTGAAACTATTAACGGTGCTTTAGGACATGGTTTGGGTGTGGCTTGTGGTGTTGCTCTTGGTTTAAAAAATAAAAATTCAAAATCAAGAGTTTTTGTTTTATTAGGGGATGGAGAATTAAATGAGGGATCAGTTTGGGAAGCTATTATGTTTGCTGGCTATCATAAATTGAGTAATTTGATATTAATTGTTGATAATAATAAAATTTCAATGCTCAATTATTGTAAAAATATTATTGATTTATCTCCTCTTCAAGAAAAATTCCGAGTTTTTAAATGGAAAGTAAAAATAGTAAACGGTCATAATATAAAAGAACTTTATAAGTCATTGAAAGAACTAAAAAAAGAAAAAGGCAATTACCCCAAAGTGTTAATCGCTAATACCATTAAAGGAAAAGGAGTCCCCCGGTTGGAAAATGATGTTTTGTGCCATATAAGGGTATTAAAAGAAGATGAAATTATTAATGCTATTAAAAAAAATAAATGAACAATAATCCACTGAAAACAATGAGAGACGCTTTTATTGAGACGGTTTATGAAAGAATGCGTAAAAATCATTCAATTTTTTTTCTATCAGCGGATATGGGTGCTCCTGCTCTTGATAAGTTAAGGCGAGATTTTAAAGATAGATTTATAAATGTTGGAATTGCCGAACAGAATTTAGTAAATATTGCTACTGGTTTGGCTTTAGAAAATTATATTGTTTATGCTTATGCTATCGCACCCTTTATAACTATGAGAGCATATGAGCAAATAAGACAGAATTTATCTATTTCATCCCAGATAAAACCTCTCAATGTAAATCTTATAGGGTTGGGAGCTGGATTAAGCTATGGCCTTTCTGGTCCTTCTCATCACTGCTTAGAAGATATTAGTATTATGAGGCTTATGCCTAATTTTACCGTTTTTTCACCAAGCGATTGGAAATTAGCCAAAGATTTCGTTGATTATTCAATTAAGGTCAAAATGCCGAAATATCTACGGTTTGACGGGAAGCCCTTACCTTTAATATATGGGGAAATAGATGATCTAGTTTTAGAGAAAGGATTTTACGAATTATTAAAAGGCAAAAAAGTTTGTTTGGTTTCTACTGGCTTTATGACCCACCGAGCTTTAAAAGTTGCAAAAGGCCTTCAAAATGTTGGAGTCATTGATATGTTTTTGTTAAAACCTGTGGATGAAAAGTCATTATTTGAAGCTCTTAAAAAATATGAATGTGTTATTACAATTGAGGAAGCATTTATAAATAGTGGAGGATTAGATAGTTTAATATCCAAGATACTTCGTGATCATCAATTAAACGTCAAATTAAAAAATTTGGGCTTTAATGATAAACATATTTTTGAAGTTGGAGATAGAGATTATTTACATAAATTAAATGGATTAGATGAAGAAAGCATCATTAAGATAATTAAAAATTTATGAGAAAAGATTTATTAATCAAAAACTCAATTAAAAATAGCATAGAAACAAAAAAGAAAATTTTAAAAGATAAAAATGCTTTATTGACAATTGAAAAGGTTGCCGAAGAGATAATAGAAGCATTTAAGAACGATAAAAAAGTTCTTCTTTGTGGAAATGGCGGTAGTGCAGCTGATGCTCAACATATTGCTGCTGAGTTCTCGGGAAAATTTTATTTTGATAGAGAACCTCTTTTTGCTGAAGCCTTGCATACAAATACCTCTTTTTTAACTTCTGTTGCCAATGATTTTTCTTATGATGAGGTTTTTGCCAGAGCTGTTAAAGCTATGGGTAGGAAAGGGGATATTTTAATTGGGATTTCAACTTCCGGAAATTCTCTGAATGTAACAAAAGCAATTGAAATGGCAAATAAAATGAAAATGGTGAGTATTGGTTTAAGTGGAAAAACTGGTGGAAAAATGGGAGACATTTGTAAATATCTAATTAAAGTACCATCAACTGATACTCCTCGAATCCAAGAGTCTCATATTTTAATTGGCCATATTATTTGTGAAATAGTAGAAAAAGAAATTTTTGGCGACAAAGATATAAAAAAAATATGAAAGCAGTAATTTTAGCAGGTGGAAAGGGAACTCGTTTAGCTAAATTGACAAAAAATGCCCCTAAGCCTTTAATAAAAGTAGGCGGAAAACCAGTTATTGAGCATCAGATTTTACTTTTAAGAGAATATGGTATTAAAGAAATTTGGATACTTTTAGGGTATTTTGGTGAAAAAATAAGAGAATATCTTCAAGATGGTAAAAAGTGGAAAGTGAAGATCCACTATTATCAAGAAGAAAAACCCTTGGGCACAGCTGGTGCTCTTAAGGTATTGGAAAATGAAATAAAAGAAGATTTTTTGGTTTTTTCTGGCGACGTGATGATGAATTTTGATTTAAAAAGATTTATTAACTATCATCGTCAAAAGAAAGGTATTGCTTCAATTATCGTTCATCCCAATGATCATCCATTTGATAGTGATTTAGTTGAAGTAGATAAAGAAGGACAAATTATCTCTTTATTAAAAAGGCCTCATTCTCCTAAACTAACCTTCCGTAATTTAAGCATTGCCTCTGCATATATTTTTTCACCTAAAATATTTAAATATATTCCAATTAAAATAAAATCTGATATTGAAAAAGATATATTTCCTCTAATTTTAAAATCAAAAGCGAAGATTTATGCTTATAATAGCCCAGAATATTTTAAAGACATTGGCACACCTGAAAGATTGTTTAAAGCAAGAAAGGATTATGCTCTAGGTAAAATTAAAAGATTTAATCTAAAACAAAAAAGAAAAACTATTTTTCTTGATAGGGATGGAGTGATTAACGAAGAAATTGACCAGCTTTGTAAGGTAGAAGATTTAAAAATTTATGATTTTACGGCAAAGGCAATCAAAAAGATTAATGAAATAGGAGATTTAGTTATTATTGTTGCCAATCAACCAATGATTTCCAAAGGCTTTATGACAGAGAATGATTTAAATGAAATCCATAAAAAATTAGAAACAGAATTAGGTAAAAAAGGGGCTAAAATAGATGCTATTTATTATTGCCCTCATCATCCGGAAAAAGGATTTCCTGGTGAGATACTGGAATTAAAGATTAAGTGTAAATGTCGCAAACCAGAGATAGGACTTTTTTTAAAAGCGAAAAAGGAATTTAATATAGATTTCAAAAAATCTTATTTGATTGGCGATAAAACAAGTGATATCTTAGCAGGGAGAAGAGTAGGATGTAAAACTATTTTAGTCAAAACTGGTTATGGAGGCAAAGATAAACTATTTAATGTGAAGCCAAATTTTGTCGCCGAAAGTTTATTAGAAGCAGTAGATAATATTTTATGAAAAATAAAAAACCAAAGCTAACGATTATTTCTCCTTCGTTAAATATTGGAGAGTTTTTAAAAGAGACGATTGATTCAATACTCAGTCAATCTTATAATGATTTTGAATATATAATTATTGATGGAGGTTCAACTGATGAAACACTTAGTATATTAAAAGATTATTCTCAAAAATATCCTCAAATTCGATGGATTTCCGAAAAGGATAGTGGATATCTTGAAGCATTTAGGAAAGGGCTAAGATTAGCGAGAGGCGAATATATCATGCAATGTGCGATTTCGGACGGTCTTCTAGAAAGAACATGGATTGAGAAGTGTACAAAAATCCTTGATTCCAATAGAGATATATCTCTTGTTTGGGGGCTTCCACAATATATGAGCGAAGATGAAGTGTTGGGCAATGTTGCTTACCCGCAGTTTCATCATCGTGATCCACCGCAGAAAGAAGAATTTTTTTATTATTGGCTATCAACTAGTTTTTGGTTGCCTGAAGGGAATTTTTTTGTTAGAAAAAAAATAATGGAGGAATGTTTTCCTCAGTTCGGTCTGGATAGTTTGAATATTGAACCATGGCTTGAGTTTAATTATCGTTTCAACGCCGCAGGCTACATGCCGTATTTTTTGAGGATAGTTGCAAATTTTGGAAGGATTCATAAGAATCAACTTACGTCTAAAGAAAAAGAAAATGGAATAGGTTTTAAAAAATTTCACATATATATTGAACAAGTTAAGTTATATAGAAAAAAAATCTTTTTAAACCCAAAGCTTCATCATTTTAGAGATAGTAATGGAAATATTTTAGACATTAATTTTTCTAGACCTTTGTTTTTTTCCAAAGAAATTTTACCCCCAAGAAAAATCTTAAAAAATCTTATTTCTTTAATTATACCCATCTTTGCACATTTTCCATATTTCGAAAATGTGGTACCAAAATCTCTATTAACTAATTTAAAAAAATTTTATAGAGGATTTTAAATAATTTACTTTATTTTAAAGAAAATAAATTCTTTGTGGGGGAATAGATAAAAATATGATAAGAAACAAATATTTAGATTTAAAAAAATATAAAGAATTTATAATTAGATCATTAAAAAGTGGCAGAGTTTCTTATAGCCAGACAGGAGAAGATTTGATTTTAGATCTTTTCCTTCACGAAAAAGAAAATGGATTTTATGTAGACGTTGGAGCAAATCACCCAAAAAGATTAAATAATACTTATTTCTTTTATAAAAAGGGATGGAGAGGTATAAATATTGAGCCAAATCCGCTAATTTTTTCTCGTTTTTCTTCCTCAAGGCCAAAAGATATAAATTTGAATATAGGCATTGATAAATGTTTAAAAACCTCAACATTTTTTCTTTTTAAGGAAGACGCACTTTCCACATTTTCTAAAGAAATCGCTGAAAAGTATGAGAAAATGGGTCACGAGATAAAAGAAGAAAGACAAATTTCTTTAAAGCCGCTTTCGTTGGTATTAAGAGAAAATAATTTTGATAATAATTTAATTGATTTTTTTTCAATTGACACGGAAGGCAATGATTTAAGTGTTTTAGAAAGCAATGATTGGATAAAATTTAGACCAAAGTTTATAATTCTTGAAACTCTTGAATATAAAAAAAATGGATTTGGGTCTAAATTGGACTATGATAATTATTTTAAGCATCTGTCTTATAAAAGAATAATAGATACATATATAAACAGTATTTACATAAATTTAGATTTTCTGGATGAGTTTAGAATTAGTTCTAATATTATTTCCATTTAATTAATATAAAAATGATTTACTTTATTTTAAAGAAAATAAATTCTTGTTTACAAAAAACTTTTTCTTGGTTTTTGCGTTTTATAATACTCTCAGATTTTATTTCTTTTAATAGAAAAAAAGCGAAAAAACGTTTTTCAAACGAATGGAAAGATTTTTATCCACAAATTCGTGATAAAACAAAAGCTACCAGTTTTGATAGACATTATCTTTATCATACTGCGTGGGCGGCGCAAAAAGTAAAAGAAATTAATCCCGAATTTCACATTGATGTATCGTCAAGTCTATATTTTTGTTCTTTGGTTTCTGCATTTGTTCCGGTTAGATTTTATGATTTTAGACCTCCCACTCTGGAGTTGCCAAACTTACAGGTGCATCAAGGAGACCTGATGAAACTTCCCTTTGAGAACAACAGCATATCAAGTTTATCTTGCATGCATACAGTAGAACATATTGGACTTGGACGATATGGGGATCCGATTGACCCAGACGGCGATTTAAAAGCAATTAAAGAATTAAAACGAGTATTGGCGATAAACGGTTCGCTACTTTTTGTTGTACCGATTGGAGGACGGCCTAAAATTCATTTTAATGCGCACAGAATTTATACATACGATCAAATTATGAATTATTTTTCCGATCTTACTCTAAAAGAATTTGCGCTGATTTCTCAATATGAGAAAGATGGAGGAATTATAAGAAATGTGACAAAAGAACAGGTAGCTAAGGAAAATTATGCCTGTGGTTGTTTTTGGTTTATAAAATAAAATTTTTATGTTTGAAAAATTTAGGAAAAATTTTTTACCCGGTTCAAAAAATGATATTAATAGAGTTGTTTGGTTAGAGCAAAAACTCAAGGAGATTCCCGCTGGTTCTAGAATTCTCGATGCTGGAGCTGGAGAAAAAAGATTTTTAAAATATTGCCCTCATTTAAATTATGTTTCTCAGGATTTTAGTCAATATGATGGGATTGGTAATGGTAAGGGCTTGCAGATGGGGAGTTGGAACCAAAAAGATTTGGATATAATTTCAGATATTACCAAAATTCCGGAACCGAATGAATCCTTTGATGCCATTTTGTGTTCAGAAGTTTTTGAGCATATACCTAACCCACAATTAGCTATTAGGGAATTTTCAAGATTATTAAAAAAAGGCGGACAATTAATAATAACAGCACCATTTTGTTGTGGAACTCACTTCGCGCCTTATATTTTTTATACTGGTTTTAGCCTCTATTTTTATAAGAAATATCTTGCTGAAAATGGTTTTGAGATAATTGAAATAAAAGAAAATGGGAATTTTTTTGAATATGTGGCTCAAGAAATTAAAAGAGTTCCAACAGTTTCAAAAATTTATTCTGCTGGGAAAATATATCCATGGGATTATTTCATTTTCGTTTTTATGCTCCTGATTTTAAGAAGACTTTCTAAAAAAGGCCAAAAAACTTCCGAATTTCTTAATTTTGGAATTTTCATTCATGCAATTAAAAAATAATTTATGATAATTGTTAAGTTAGCAGGCGGCCTCGGTAATCAAATGTTTCAATATGCTATGGCCCGGGCGGTTGCTGAGCAAAATAGAACTGATTTAGTCATTGATATTTCTTGGTTTGATAGATACAAAAATAATTTAGCCCCTAGAAAATATGCGCTGGATAATTTTAATATTTCAGGAAAATTACTCAAAACTGGCATTCTTCACAGAGTTTTATCAAAACTAGCATTTTTAGAAGATTTGAGGCCGATTCAGAAAAGATATTATATAAAAGAAAAGAAGTTATTTCATTTTGATTCTGGAATTTTTAATGTTTCCAAAAATGCCTATATAGATGGTTATTGGCAAAATGAAAAGTATTTTAAGGGCATAGAAGGAATAATTAAAAAAGAATTTACTTTGAAAAATTTACCATCACCACTTTTTTGCAAATTAAGCAATGAAATGGTAAATAGTGAATCAGTTTCTATCCATATTAGAAGAGGTGATTATATCCATAGTAAAGAAACAAATAAAGTCCACGGCGTTTGTTCTTTAAATTATTATAATCAAGCGATAAAAATCATTAATGGATTTGTAGAAGATCCAACCTTTTTTGTTTTTTCTGATGAGATTGATTGGGCAAAAAATAATTTAAAATTAAATTATCCAACTCTTTTTGTTAGCAATAAATTAATGAAAGACAGCGAAGAACTTATTCTGATGAGTAAATGTAAACATAATATTATCGCTAACAGTTCTTTTAGTTGGTGGGGCGCATGGCTTTCGGAAAATTCTCACAAAATTGTAATTGCGCCGAATCAATGGTTTTCTGAAAAAAGAATGAAAAATATTGGGGAAAGTGATATAATTCCTAAAAGTTGGATAAAAATATAAAATGAGCAAACCTTTAGTATCAGTTATTCTCTCTGTTTATAATGGCGCCCCTTATTTAAAAGAAGCAATTGAGAGTATTTTGAATCAAACTTTTATTGATTTTGAATTTATTATTGTAGACGATGGTTCTATTGATGAAACGCCAAAGATTTTGGACGAGTTTACTGATATTCGTATTGTTAGTTTGAAGAACGAAAAAAACTTAGGTTTAGTTCGGTCTTTAAATAAGGCTCTTAGTTTGGCTAAAGGCGAATTTATTGCCAGGATGGACGCTGATGATATAAGTTTGCCAGAGCGATTTGCAAAACAAGTTGCTTATTTTAAAAAATATCCCCAGGTGAGCGTGTTAGGTACTGCTATATCTCAGGTTGATAAATGTGGTAGGCCTATTTCAGTTTTAATTCCGCCAATTCATCACAATCTTATCTTTTGGCAGATGTTTTTCGGTTGTCCTATTTTTCATCCTACAGTAATGATGAGGCAGAAGGCACTAGATGCTGTTGGTTATTATGATATTAATTTTACTCATATTGAAGATGTTGAGTTATGGAGTCGTTTTTTATTGAATGGCATAAAATTTGCAAATCTATCGGAAGTGCTTCATGTTAGGCGTCTTCATAATCGTTCAATAATTAGCACTCAATCTGTTATTCAGCATCAGAGAGGTATCATTATCCGTCAGCGTTTACTAAAATCGTTTTTGGGTTATGCTGTGCCGGCTGATATAGTGGCCTGGTTTTTGCGATTTGATCGACCGCTCAGCCGAGGTCGGCAGGTAGCCATCCTTGATTTACTTTTAGAGCTTCACGATAAAATCGTTCAAGTTGATTCAGTATCCATTGAAGAGAAGGAATCTTTACAAACCGATCTGGATTACAGAATAACTCTGGTTAACCAGAGTTGGCCAAGATTTTTATTAAGGCGATTAATTTTGTATTTAGGTAAAATATTACCTGTTCCTTCGCGGCACAAACTAAAGATTTTTTTAAGTAAATATCTGAAGAGATTTTTACTTCAAAAGTAACCATCGAAAAATATTTTATTTTTACTGATGTCATAATTTCTAAAATATGAAAAAGAAAAAAATAGTTTTTATATTAAATAATTTTTTAATTGGCGGGGTAGAATGTTTAATATTAGAAATTCTAAAAAATTTAGATAGGAATAAATTTGAGATAAATATCATTACGGTTTTTGGTTCTGGTCCAATGGGACTAGAGTTTAGAAAATTGAAATTTCCAATTTTTTTTGCCGGACCTAAAATATATCCTTCATCTTGGATTTTAAAAGTAATGTGGATTTTAAGCATTCCTTTTATTCTTTTAAGATTAATCGTTTTTTTAAAAAAAGTTAATCCCGATATTGTTATTACTTCTTTATATGAGGCTGATATTTTAGGTATTTTTTCATCATGGTTATTAGATATTAAAAAAAGAATTATTATTTATCATGATATTCATAAAATGTCTGCTGTAAGATGGATTTTTAGAAAGATTCTTTCTCTGAATTTAGCTCATGAAATTATTGCTGTGTCTTTTACTGTTAGGAAGTTTCTTATTAATCACTGGAGAGTTTCGGGCAGTAAAATCATTGTGGTTTTAAATGGTATAGATTTTCAGAAATTTGAACTTGGAAGAAAACCTTTAGGAGATAATTTAGTTTTAGGGTTTATAGGACGTTTTGCTTCAAATAAAAACCCGGAATGTTTATTGAGATCTTTAGTGGTTTTAAAAAAACAATATAATTTAGAGCCAGAGGTGATAATGATTGGAAACGGAAAACTTGAAGCAAATTTAAAACAGTTTGTTAGTGACAATAATCTTAAAAAAGTTCAATTTACTGGTTGGGCTGATGATGTGATAAAGTGGCTCAAGACGATTGATATTTTAATAGTTCCTTCAAAAGAAGAAGGTTTACCGCTTATAGTCTTAGAAGGATTAGTCTCTAACAAAATAGTTGTTGCTTCAGATATTAAATCTATGCAAGAATTAATTACTTCTGGATATAATGGCCTTTTGTTTAAAAGTGGAGACGTTGATTGTTTGGCCAAAAAACTAAAAGATTTACTAACTGATCCGACCTTAATTAAAAGTTATTATGACAATATTAGTAAATGGATTGACAAAAATAGGTATCTTTTCGATATAAAAAATGTTTCCAAAAAATATAGTGAATATTTATGTTTATAGATAAAGAAAATAATTCTGTTTTGAATAATATTTCCTTTACCTTTGGCGCAAGCATAATTACTTTATTAATAACTACTTCAATCGGAATTATTATTGCTCGAACCTTAGGTCCTTCAGGAAAGGGTCTTTTGGCAATTATTGCAATGGTTGGGACTGTATTTATATCATTAGGTAATCTGGGCATAGGAGCATTCAATGCTTATGCTATTTCTAATAAAAGTGTTGAGAAAAAAGATATTATTGGTAATTCTTTTTGGTTAGGGTTAATAATTGGAGCTATTTGCTTTTTAATTATTTTAGTTTTTGCTTTTAATCTTCCTATATTTTTTCGTAATATCCCGAGAAGTTATTTACTTTTTTATTTAATATCTTTGCCTTTTGTTTTTTGGTCCAATTTTTTTAGTTCTATTTTAACTGGTGAACAAAAGTTCAGGAAGCTTAATATTTTTATTATAACTGCTCAAGCTATAAATTTGTTGGGAGTAATTTTATTATTACTACTTTTTAAATTAAATGTTTTCTATATTGTTGTTTGGTATACTCTGGTAAATATTATTAGTGCTTTATTACCAATGGCTTTTATTTTTTTAACAGATGGCATCCATTTTAATTTTAATTTGCAAGTTCTGAAAAAAACTTTAAATTATGGATTTAAAATATGTTTGACTGGTATTTTTGCTCTCCTGATATTGCGCGTAGATTTATATATGGTAAATTTTTTTAAAGGTATGGCTGAAGCAGGTTTTTATTCTTTAGCCTCTAGCTTTGGTAATATTTTTTTTATTTTGCCTTCCTCTATAATTATGGTGATTTTTCCTAAAATTAACGCTGAAAAGAGACTAAAAAAAGAATTAATTGCAAAGTATTCCCGAATTTCTTTATTCTTGGTTTTTCTAATGGCAATAGGGGCATTGTTGTTTATTAGTCCAGTGATTGGATTATTATATGGGCAAGCATTTTTGGCTTCTGTAAAACCTATTATTTTGCTTTTACCAGGTTTAATTGCCTGGTCAGTGGCTGCTGTTTTAAGCCAATACTTCTTTAGCATCGGATACCCATTAAAGATTACTATTAGTTGGTTTTTAGTTGCAGTTCTTAACATTGTTTTGAATTTTATTTATATTCCTCAATATGGAATGGCAGCGGCTGCTCTATCTTCTACGGTTACTTATCTTTTCGCCCTTGGTTTTCATTATTATTTCTTTCATAAAGAAACAGGAATGGGTTTTTACGATGTTTTTGTGCCTAGAAAAGAGGAGATTAAGAGTATTTTTGAGAGAGTAGTAGGGTTTTTGAGAAAAAATGTTAAAAATGTTGTATAATATAGGATAAAGAAATGAAAACACTTTTTTACATTTTTCAAAGTTTTCGAATAAAGGACTGGATTGGAAATCTTTTTGTTTTTATTCCTTTAATTATTGTTGGATTAATATTTGACTTGGGGTTTTTTCTGAAAGCAGCAGAGGCATTCCTCTTATTTAGTCTATCTGCCGGGGCAGTTTCTATTTTGAATGATGTTTTGGATATAAAAAAAGATAAAAAACATCCAGAAAAATCTAAAAGGCCTATTGCTTCAGGTAAATTAAAT
>Ga0268278_1000707_pt1 | contig 21920 bp, 22 predicted proteins | sample saktaG_3_FD_190135 | JGI IMG/M metagenome (GOLD analysis project Ga0268278, IMG submission 190135) | Saline water microbial communities from Sakinaw Lake, British Columbia, Canada - sak_2010_1_5_55m | ecosystem: Environmental > Aquatic > Non-marine Saline and Alkaline > Saline ...
GATCAGTGCTATAATTATCATTTTGGGATTTGCCGATGTGGGCGAAGAGAGAAATTTCTCGAGGGCTTGTAGAAGCGATAATCCCATTAAAACTCCGATTATTCCTCCGATCAAACTCATAAAAGTCGTCTGTATCAGAAACTGGACGAGTATATCCTTTCTTTTGGCTCCAACCGCCATGCGCACGCCGATTTCGCGCAAGCGCTCTTTTACCGAGGCAAGACTTATATTTGTGATAACAATACCGCCAACTATCAAAGATATACCGCCAACGATCATGAGGATCAGTTGTGTGTCATTTGAATTTTTTTGAATATTCTCGAGTCTGTCGCTATTTGCACGTACTTCGAAGATCTCCTCACCGCGGCGCATAGCTTTAAGAAATTGATTCAATCTTTCCTGTGTAGGCTTTACCATTTCTGATGAAGCAACCTGGAAATTTATCTCATCAATCGGCTCATCAGGAAAGAGCTTTTTCAGCATGGTAGTAAGCGGAATGAAAGACTGCTGATTAAGCCAATCCATGGGATTGTGACCACTCCATCCTGACATTTCCATCTTTTTTTCTTCCATTATGCCAATAACTTTGAACTGGTTACTGTTGATCGTAATGTTTTTGCCAAGGGCATTTTCTTTGCCAAATAGAGCATCTTTGACCCTTACTCCAATTGCAATAACACGAGATGCTTGTTCAATATCAAATTCAGAAATAAATCTTCCCTCTCCAATACTAAAATTTTCTGCTTCCTGATATGTTGGGAAAACACCATTTACACGAGTAGAAAAGTTTTTATCCTTATATTTCATTTGAAGCCATTTGGAAGTTTCAGGGCTAAAATTCAAAAGATCCGGAAAATAATTTCTTATGAGTCTCATATCTTTTAGCATCAATCGCTGATCGCGAATCTGTGAGCGTTCATCAAGATCAAATGTCCATTTTGTATCAATTGAAAGTTTGAGCACTCCACCCCGCTCTTCTAGCCAACGGATTGACTGCTCCCGACCGCCCTGTACGATGGCAAGAACAGCAATAATTGACATTGTACCAAGTATCACTCCAAGCATTGTTATCAAAGTTCGTCCAACATTGTGAATCATATCAACAACACCGAGTCGTATGTTATAAAATATACTCATGAGCTCACAACTTTTCCATCGCTTAACGTAATCACACGCTGAGTCATTTTCGCAATTGTGCTGTCGTGTGTAACAACGATGATCGTGTGTCCTTGCTCATGCAGATCCGAGAATATTTTCATGATACTGCTTCCGGAAGTGCTGTCCAGGTTTCCTGTCGGCTCATCAGCAAGAATGATAGCAGGATTATTCGCCAATGCCCTTGCAATGGCTGTTCGCTGTCTCTCACCTCCAGATAATTCCTGGGGCTTGTGTTTCAGACGATGACCAAGCCCCACTCTATCAAGAACTTCAGATGCGCGCTGTTTTCTCTTTTTCTTATGAACTCCGGCATACATGAGCGGCAGTTCAACATTTTCTAAAATATTCATATTCGGTAAAAGGTTAAAAACCTGAAACACGAAACCGATCTTATTATTTCGAATCTCAGCAAGTTTATTATAACTCAGATCGCTCACCTTTTCGTGATCAAGATAATACACGCCATCGGTTGGTGTGTCAAGACATCCTAAAATATGAAGCAATGTTGATTTTCCGGAACCGGAAGGTCCCATAATTGAAGTGTAGGTATGCGGTTCTATCGAGAGGTCAATGCCTGCAAGTGCAGTAACCTTAACCTTTCCCATCTGATATATCTTTGTAATGTTCTCAATATGTATAACGGCGTGATTATTCATTTTCTCCTTCGTATGCTCATCGTTCCTGAATCATATACTTTCAAGCGATAGATGCCATCTCGCTCAATAGCTTTATCAAGTTGTTGCATTAAATAAATATTTTTCAATTGTTTTTTATACACTTTTAGATCTAATTCGAATATAAACCAGATATTTGCGATGCATTTTGCTGCTTCTGAGAGAAATTTTTCAGTTTTGGATATTGCTTTCTCCCACCTGTCTGCTTTAACTTTATTTGGAGTGAGAAAATAACAATCTATTAATTGATCGTAAGATTTATTGATCCTATAAATTGTAGCATAAAGATACTCTTCAAGATTTGGAATTCGGGAGCGTCTTTTACCGACCTCGATCCTTAATTCAGCAAAATGTTTACGCACATCCGCCTCATATATCCTGTGTGGAACTTCTTCATATTCAAACCTGTATTTCCCATCTGTGTGAAAGGGTTGGTGCAAATCTGCAACATAATGAGAAATCACGCCAAGCTCAAATACGAGAATTTTTACCGGATTATCAAGAATATGCGCAATATAATGGTCACAGTTTGGATGATATATCAGCGAGTTGTAATTATGTATCATTTCTTCGATCAAATTTACTTCATTTATAATCTTTTTCACCACACTGCCGTAATGATACCCGGATGGACTTGGAGTACAGTTATAGTAGTGATTTGTTGTGTCGCAGAATAATTTATCTGGAGCAATGATGCCGAGTTCGAAATATTGAGGATACACATTTATCAACTCATTGAAAAAGGGTGACATTTTTGATAATGCCAATTTGCAGAGCTGTATATGGGTTGCGGGGTTCCAGATCCAATTCATAGTTTTCTATCTTTATCTTTGCCTTGCTCGATCCATCTCGCGTTCAGCATCTCTTGCTTTTATCTTATCGCGCTTTTCATATGTGTGCTTCCCCTTCGCCAGACCGATAATTATTTTTGCTAAACCATTATCGTTTATAAACAAAGAAAGTGGAATAAGAGTGTAACCTTTTTCAGCAATTTTGCTATCTAACCTGTTAATTTCGTATTTATGCATGAGCAGTTTTCGTGGTCGCTTAGGATTATAATCATAGTTGAAACCTTTATCATAAGGACTTATGTGAAGGCTCTCAAGCCAGAGTTCACCTTCTTTCACGCGGGCATAACTATCAGTAAAGTTCACTCTTCCTTCGCGTATAGACTTGATTTCGTTACCTGTAAGTACAATACCCGTTTCAAAGGTTTTCTCAATATAATAATCCTTTGCAGCTTTCTTATTTTTGTACTCCATGCTTATTTTTTATAGTATTCAATGATTTCCTGCAAGATCCTTGTGAGAGATACCTTTGGCTTATAATTGATATCCCTTCCTGCTTTTGAGATGTCGGGAATTCTTCTTTTCATATCCTCGAAACCTTCTTCGTATGCTTCTTCATAAGGAACAAGTTTTATTTGTGATGAGCTCTTTGTAAGCTCTTTTACTTTTTCAGCTAAATTGTAAATAGAAATTTCTTCGTTTGTGCCTATATTGTATATTTGTCCGATGCACTTATCATTATCCATCAGTTTCACAATAGCTTCGATGATATCCCCCACATATCCGAAACAGCGTGATTGTTTCCCATCTCCGTAAACTGTAATAGGATGATCGAGCAACGCCTGCTGCACAAAGCGCGGGACGACCATTCCGTACTGCCCTGTCTGACGCGGACCTACTGTGTTGAATAATCGAGCTATTACGACAGGTAATTTCTTTTCGTGGAGGTATGCTAATGCGAGAAATTCATCAATAGCTTTTGACTCAGCATATGACCATCTGCGGATAGTTGTCGGACCATAGATCCGCATTGCATCTTCCTTAAAAGGAAGCTCGTCGGATTTCCCATATACTTCTGAAGTAGAAGCGATGAATATCTTTTTCTTATATTTATTTGCTGTTTGTAAAAGTATCTCAGAGCCGCCAACATTTGTTTCGATAGTTTGGACTGGATTATCAACAATAAAACGAACCCCGACAGCTGCTGCGAGATGATATACCTGGTCACAATTTTTCACTAATTCGTCGACCAGTTCACGGTTGAAGATCGTATCAATATGGACTTCGAGATTCTTGTGACGATAAATATTTTTGATATTTGCCAATCGTCCGGTAGAAAGGTTATCCAAAATAACTACAGAATCGCCATTCTTCAAAAGGTGCTCAGCAAGATATGATCCTATAAATCCCGAGCCTCCAGTAACTAAAATATTCATCAATTCTCCTTGTTGTTAAGTAAAAAGTTTATAGTTTTATATAATCCATCCCTGAATGGGACTTCAACTTTATAATGTAATAGTTCTCCAGCTTTTTTTATTGAAGCTAAAGAATGTTTCACGTCGCCACTTCTCTCTTTCGCATATATGGGAACAATATTCTTATGCAGGTTTTCATTAATAATTTTAACAAGTTCAACTAATGTTGTGCTCTCTTGACATGCAATATTTATAACCTGTCCTGGTGCATGAGGAGCTGTACAGGCTAAAAGATTAGCTTCCACAACATTTTGAACGTAAGTAAAATCTCTGGATTGAGAGCCATCACCAAATATTGTAGGCTGTATATCATCCGAAATCAACTTAATAAACTTTGGGATAACAGCACTATATTGAGAGAAAGGATCTTGATTTGGTCCGAAGACATTAAAGTAGCGAAGACAGACTGTTTCAAGACCGTATATGAGTGTATGGATCTGGCAATATCTTTCTGCAGTATATTTAGAAAGAGCATAGGGTGACAAGGGCTGAATGAACATATCTTCTTTTTTGGGCAACTCTTTACTGTCACCGTATATCGAAGAGGAAGAGGCATACACGATTCTCTTTACATCGAATTCACGGGCAGCTTCCAAAATATTTAACGTTCCCAAAATATTCACATCATTAGTAGTAATGGGATCTTGTATTGATCTGGGAACTGAGGGCAGGGCGCCTTGATGGAGAATAAAATCTACTCCGCGAACTGCGTTTCGAACAGTGTGAAAGCTTCGTAAATCACCTTCAATTAGTTCGAAATTCTTATAATCCATGAAACAAAAAATATTTTCTCGTTTTCCTGTAGCAAAGTTATCAAGAACACGAACATCCTCACCTCTATTAAGAAGTTCCTGAACAATATTTGAGCCAATAAATCCAGCTCCACCAGTTACTAAATATTTCATACAATTCTCCTTATGAATAATACTTCAAAGACCTGTATGCGGTTTTTTAGGCAAGTTTTTTTCTTTATTTGGTAGTAATATGTGCTAAATCTATACTTACGCAATATAATGATATGATTAATATAAGAGGATTAATAATTTACTATAGGCTTGTTACTTTTTTTTAAGATACCAATCGGTAGTTCTTTTGATTTCGGATTCAATTGTGTATTTTTGAGTATAATCAAGTTCTCTGATTTTTTCCGAATGATATTCCGTAGATGTTGCAAGCTTCATCAATCTATCACTGTTTATAGGTAAATCTTTTTTCACAATTTTTCCAATTATATCAAAGAATTTTCCTATAAATACTGCAAGCTTGAGAGGTATTGCGATCAAAGGCATACTAAATCCCTTGTTATCTGCAATGATCTCCATCAAACGATGAAGAGAAATATATGGTTTATCAATACAATTGTATATTTGAAGTCCTTTGTCCATGCGAGGGATCACAAAAACAGTCATATCAACCAGATTTGCAAGTGATACAATCGATTTCACATGATCTCCATTCCCAACCATAAACAGGGGCTTCTTGTGTTGCATATCGACCAGGTTGTACATGTTTGCATAATTGAATGGACCATAAATGATGGTAGGACGCAAAAAAACACATTCTCTTGTTTCATCCTCACCCAACCATTTCTCAATCACTTTTTCTCCCCCTAATTTACTCTCCCCATATTCATTATCAGGTTGAATCTCGCCGGCTTCGTCACAAGGTACTGAAGCATGGCCATATACAGAAACTGTACTATAATATATTACCTTTTTGATATTTCTTTCTCGTGCATAGTCCGTTAATATTTTTGTGCCATACTCGTTGTTGCTAAAGTAGCTCTCTTTCGATATTCCCCAATCATGCTTATCCGCAGCACAATGTATTATCAAGTCAATTTCATCTTGATTAAAGATGTGCAAGTCATTAATATTACGAATATCGCCGTTCCTTGTTTGAGGATGTTTCTCGATCAAGCATTCATCGCGCTTATCTATCCCGCAGACTGTATGTCCCAAGCTTTCAAGATGCCACATCAATCTCGATCCTACAAAGCCGTTCGAGCCAGTAATAAAAATGTTCATTGATTCTCCCAAAGAGACTTATACATGTTCTCAATATCTTTTGTTAATCTATTAAATGAAAATTGTTGAAATGCCTTCTTCGAAGCAGCATTTATCATTGCTTCGCTCTTCGTATCATTCCTTAGCAAAGATTCAATTTCTTTGATAAATAATTCAGAGTTTCCTTTAGGAAAATAAAATCCGTTTACCCTATTTTCTACAAAATCTTCCACTCCTCCAACCTTTGTCGTCATTACCACTTTTTTACAAGCCATTGCTTCGATGATAGCTACTGGAGTTCCTTCATTATTGGATGTAAGGAGTACGAAGTCCAGATCGGCATAGACCGGTTTTAAGTCCTTTATTACACCTGTTATTATGATTTTATCGGCAAGATTTCTTCTATGTATTTCCTCTTGTAAATTCCCTCTCAGTTCTCCATCACCAATAATTGAAAAAAATATGTTTTCATTCTTTGCTAATAATTTTTCAGCAATATCAAGAAAGAGCATATGATTTTTTATTGGTGCCAATCGACCGATTATTCCGATCAGCGGGGAATCTTTTGGAATTGAATACTTTTTCCGGAATTTCCCTTTATCGGAGTTGGAAGGCATCACATTATCGAAATCAAAACCAAGGGGGACGACTTGTATTTTTTCATTAAGAGTAATTTTCAGATCGATCAATTCCTGCTTCTGCTGTTCGCTAATAGCAATGATCTTCGAGGAGATCTTTGCCAATCTTTTTTCTAAAAAAATAAAGAAAGCTGTTTTACGTTTACCAAAATAATCCTTGAATACATTACCATGGAAGGTGTGAACAATTATTTTTACTCCCATTAATTTCGCAGCAAACCTACCGAGCATACCCGCTTTTGCCGTATGAGTATGCACAATATCCGGTCTTATTTTTTGTATTATTTTTATTATATGTATGAGAGCACTGATATCTTTTAACAATCTCAATTCACGACCCATTGAATTTACGTTTATCGGCTTTACTCCATATTTATGTGCAAGATAGGACATATCTGATTCGTAAGGTTCGATTCGACCTGAGAGAAGATAAGATTCATATTTTTCAGAGTCCAACTTTGCGGTGAGTAAAATTGTATTAATCGGTGCACCGGCTACACATAAGCGAGTGATAATACGGAGAATTTTCTTTTTTTTCATTTAATTACCAAAAATAATATACTATCAGTTCAATGTACTATTCGCATATTCGTAGAAATTTCCCCAAAATACATTTCTTTTGTTATCCAATATTTCTCGGGAATACTCCTTGGCTGTATTGAAGTTGCTTTTTGCTATATTTTCCAAATCATACTTTCCGTCGATTATTTTTTGTAATTGACATGCAAGTATTTTATAATCTCCCGGAGAATGCAAATATTTGTCATTCAATAACTCGGGTATACCTCCTGTTGATGAAGCTAATACAGGACAAGCACGGCTTAATGCTTCAATAACCGAACGAGGTAAACCTTCCTGTTTAGACGGATGAACATAAATATCTATATCATCTAAAAACTTCATAACTTCATCGCCTTTGAGAAGTCCGATGCATTCAACCTGCTCCTCGACATCATAGGCTTGCGCTAATTTCATAATATGATGTGAAGTACCACTTCCTGCAAATTTTACATTAACAAGATAACCATTATTCTTTAATATTGATAATGCTTTGATTATGACATCAAAACCCTTATATTTAACATTATAATGAGCAAGTAATCCTATCATCAGGTTCGATTTTGGTATATTGATTTTTTCTATTCGCTTTTTTAAGGTCGAATCTGATAGTTCATGAAACATAACATTAGATGCATTTGCCACATAGCCATGAGAAGGATATCTCTTTTGTAAGAAATATTTGGTGACGTAAATTGCATGAGTTGCTTTTCTCACCTCTTTTTTCATTTTCAAATATAATAAAGGAGCAAGGATCTTTCCTGGCACATTACCGTAATTCCAATATGAATCCCACTGGCATCCTACTACTTCGACTGCATAGGGAATTTTTGCTTTTCTGCATTTTTTTGTAACAAGGTAACCAACCAAACTTGGCAAACGAATAATCACGCAATCAACCGATCTCAGGATATTATTTATGACATTGTGAATATTCTTTTTTCTTAATAAAATTGAATTGAAATACTTATTTTCCGGAAATAGATGAAATGAAACGTTTTCTCTTTCTGATAAAACACCCTCTTCTTGACTCTCTGCTTCTCTTCCGAAAACTATGATTTCATGAAAAAAATGCAAATACCTATCCCATGCATTCTTTGGCAAACCACCAGGTGAAAAGATCTTCCCGTTTTTCACGAAGAACCTATGGTCATGGAAGAACGCACATTTCATGAAATATCCTTGATTTTTTTTGCTGGCACTCCGACCACTACAGAATGATCAGGAACATCTTTTGTTACTACGGAACCTGCTCCAACAACAGCCCTGTTATGAATTGTTACTCCAGCCATGATCCTACACCCGCATCCTATCCATACGTCATTACATATTTTCAATGGCAACATTATTATCTCATTGTATCGAATAGAATCCGTATCGTCCAAATATGAATGTTGAGTAGTTAGAAGTGAACAAGAATGGGCAATTGAAACATTATCACCAATCTGCAAACCACCCTCAGCAATCAGATAACAACCTTTATGTATACTAACATTTGAGCCAATTGTTACATTTTTCCAACCTATAATTTCAATTGAGCGTCCGAAATATACATTTTTGCCAATTTTTTTTGCTAACCTTTTTGCAAAACTATATCTAAAACCTACACCTATATAACCGGGTAACAGATCAAGATATATCCATAAATTTCTAACTATGACATGTGGAATTATTATTAGAATATAGCTAATAATTAATAATACCGGGTAAAAAATGTTAAAAAGTTTCTTTCCAGACATTTATAGTTCCTTTAAAAATTTATTAAAATTAGTAGTGGCATCATATCTTTTTTTAATATATGATTGGATTATATAAAAATCATCTTGGGCTGGTTGTTCTATAAATGTTGATAGTAATTCGACAGCTGAATCAGTGTCATTTGCAGAAGTAAGATATTTATGAAATTCCTCAGGAACACACTCTTTAATAGCCCTGATATCGCTTGATACAAAAGGCAAGCCCACACTCAGTGCCTCAAGAAGGGCATTTGGCTGTCCTTCAATTGTCGATGGATAATAAAATGCATTAAAAGATTGGAGTAAATGCCATACATCATTTCTTGTGTTATCTACAATTATCCTGTCATCCAAATTCTTCTGCTTTAAAGAAGACATTAGATTGTCTTTCACCTCTCTCCCACATAAAAAGAAATATACATTATCGTATTTTTTAATTAACTGTTCTGCAACAGATAGAATTTGTTCATGATTTTTTTGAACATCATATCTGCCCACATGCCCTATAAGAAAAGCATCAACAGGAACTCCAATACCATTTCTAATCATTTGATATTGTTGTGTAGAAATTTTATTATAGTCTGGAATTCCGTTATCAACTACTTTAAAAAAATGAGGTTTTGCCTTATAGTGAGGGTGGAATTTTTCCAACGCTGCTTTTGAATTAGATAAGATTTTTGTCGCAAATCCGTTTGTTAGAAGATTTACGATTCTTGCATAGATTCTTCTTAAAACTGTTTTTTTGAATTTATAATCTGAATTTCGATAAAAAACTAAACGCTTTTTAATTTTTGCCAATCTGGCTATCAATAAAACTATGCCGGAAAAATCACCAGTGAAATCACATACTGTATCAAATTTCATACATCTAATATATTTATATAAATCCAAATAATCAAATAAAGAAAAATAACTAAGTTTAAGTTGTTTAATGCTTATATTATGCGAAATGTAGACACTATCCAGCATACCTTCTTGACCGCTTTTTGATAACACCGTTGCTTCAAAATTGTGATTTTTGTATGTGAGAAACCGTAAAAGATAATTTTCTATACCCCCAACGTCTAATCGTGTTACAATCAATAGTATTTTCTTCATTTTACTTTGTAAAAAACTTTAAGGATTTCGCTTTTTTGAAATATGTCAATAATGTTGTATTCATCTTTATGAATATAAAAATTAAAATAATGTTTGATACTTCCAGTCCTACTGAAGAACGATTCAAATAAATTGCTTTTGATAAAAATATCAACGTTGCTATCCATATCAATGTCGGTCTTTGATAGCCCTTCCACAATCGGGATTCATTACTTCCAACAAACAATCCAAACAAATATAATCCCAAAAGTACACCCAATACTCCGAAATCCAGGTAAAAGTCCGCTAATATTGAAGTTCCATTTCCATAAGATGGATTATCACCCTGAATGAGATATGTGACGAAACTGGAGCTGCTTGTGTATTTTACACTCCCGTCATATAATAAAGAGTTTGTCATAACGGTCAAACCGGGAACGATTGAAAAGATATAGTTCAATTGATACATGCCATATCTGAAGTTGTAATTATCAGGAACATTATACAGGGCATAATTTAGTGACTGAACTGAAAGTGCCAGCTCAATCGTTTGACTCATGGGAATTTTCATGCCGAATTTAGTATTAATGGCATCATCATCGGAATATTCAGATACGACTTCAGAAAGTCTTCTGCTATAACCCATACCTGATGATCGATATGATCTAATTTTCCCGATCAACGTCATGAGTGATGCAGCTATCAATACAGCGATAATAATTCGAAACAGATTGAGTTTTTGCCACCGTATGAAATACATAGCGAATGCTAACAATGTGAAACTAATAACCGGTCCCCTGTCACCCACATACGTCGAAAATACAATATGCCAGACTAATAAAAATAATAATGGAAATCCGAAATTTCCTAAATATTTTCTGAACGATATTTTTTCTTTAAAAGAAGTAAGATTAGAAATTTTTATAATGATAGCAGCACTTAAACAAACGACAAATAATTTATACAAATAAGTTGCTACCGGAGAAGCATCTTTTGCGTAGTACACTCCGTAACGATAGGACCCTGCAAAAATAAAAAATAGAATATAGAAGATGTACGCTAACGTAAGTACAAAAAAAATAGAGTTTGACGAAGTAGATTCTTCTGTTTTTTTTATTTCTTTAGAAAATTTAAACTTTATTGAACTCGCACCAAGATAGAATGCTAATATACCTATCGAAGCAATTCCAAAAGTTTTGTGCATAACGGTGGAATTTATCCAAACAAAGCGATAATATATATCAACTAATTTAAAACCGAACAAGTCGAGAAAAAATATTTGGTAAAAAACGACAAAGTATCCTAATATAAATATCGTGCTTATCGACAGCCATCTCATTTCCCCATATTTCATTATCCTTATCGATAAGTAGAGAAGCGTATTGATTACAACAATATATAACATCGCACGCTGGAACACTTCAGGAGAAAAACTCGATTGCCAAAAATATAGTAAATAACCGACAATCGTTGTTATTATTAGAATTAAATAGAGTGCAATTAACTTGTTATTATTCGGGGTTGTTTCCATACGTCTATATTATATCTAATTTGTAAGCAACAATGAACCATTTGAACGATCAAGACCTGAAATGCAAGACCGTTTATGCCCCAAAAATGAATTGAGGGATAAATCAAGATGACATTTACTATCGATGTAAACAATGTAACTTTAAATAGGTCCTTGCTTTTTAATTTTAATACTAATAATGATGAGTAAAAACCCCCTACTGCAAATATAATTGCGAGCGATAGTATTTTCAAAGCAGAAACTGATTCCTTTATATACTCTCCTGATATGAACCTGACAATTTGATTACTAAAGACAAATAATATTATTGCTAACAATGCTAAAACCAAAAAATACACCATGCTGATTTTTTTTGTGATCCTGTAAAAATATAATTTGCTTTGTACGAATTTTCGTGACATGTAAGGAAAAAGTGCTTGGTTGACAGGAACTAAAAGTCCTCTAATTGCTCCATATACTTTAAAGGCTATTGCATAATAACCAACAGTTTGAGGACTGACCATTATACCTAAAACAAATGTATTAAGTGAAGTATACAAATGGACAGTTATTTGAGATAAAAAAACATGGCGGCTATTTTTCAATTGGTATATAATATCAGAATATTGGGGAAATTTAAGCAAAATATTAAACTGTTTTTTTAAAAATATAAGTGCCACTATTCCCATGAATACCGCACCTATCCCATAAAATAAAGGCACTAAAATATAGTCATTCGGTTGCCGTATGAATAAAAAAATAGATACCATATAAAGAGTTTTATATACTATATTAAAATAAGTTATCAGCTTCATCTTTTCCATCCCCTGGAAGAACCATGCTGAAAATAGAACATCACCTATTACAAGTAGAAAAGTATATAAAAAAACATCAAAATGAGCTGATATTTTATTAATAAACAGAATCATTAATAATAGTATGATAAATACAACAATTGTTAAAATAATTTTCACAAAAAAAATTGAGCTAAATATCTCAGAAACTTTCTGAATATCATTTCGGTTAACAGATATTTGCTGTGTACCTGATAATTTAAAGCCGTAATCTACAATTCCTCTGAGTAACGCAACAGTCGCTGTAGCAAAAGACAATACACCAAACTTTTCAATCCCTACCACATGCACCAGGTATGGAAAAAGAATTAATGGGATAATGTAATTACTTCCCTGTAATATAATCAGGGAAAATGTATTGGTAATTACAGTCTTATGTTCAGCTTGTATATTTGCCAAAAACTTCATTTTTATTTGATATTTACCTTGTCATTATTACTCTTATCAAAGAATAAACAATAATATTTTATATATGAGATATTTATGTTTCTTATGAAATAACGTTCAATCAATAGGCAAAATATGCTATCTTAGTTTTTTATCAATATAGTAGATGTGTCGAATAATAACCAATATCATAGAAATCGCAAGACTCAGAATAAAGGCAATTATAACAATCAGTGCTCTTTTCGGTTTACTCTTCCATTCAGGAGGTTGTGCTTTATCGATCACTTGTATAGTAGTAATGTCCCGTGCTTCTTCGATTTTTGCCTGTTCATATTGAGGACCTAAATATTCCAACAGTTTTGAAAAATAGAGCACTTTTCTCGTAAGTCGAGCATATTGTTTCTGAATATCCGGCGCATTGTTCAGATTAATAAAAAGGTTACTTGAATCGGATTGATCGAAGATTTCCTGATATTTATTTTTTAGGTATCGTATATCGATTCCCAAATTTTTTACTGCTTGGTTATCAGGTGTAAGTTTTTCCTTCATTACATCGAGCTCAACTTCCTTAGCCATAATTTGTGCTTGCATATCAGAAGCTTTTTCGATTTCTGCTTTTAATTGTTCGCTCAAGCTTATTATATCGTTCGCTTCCATGAATTGCGTTGTCTTATTTTCATAGAAACTTAAGCTATCCAAGGCAAAATTAATTCTGTGATCAACAAATATCCGGTTGTTTCTTGCCTTCGATGTATTGAGTGCAATATTAATACTATCCAAACAGTGAACAATATAGTTTGTCATTTCAGCAACTATATCTTGATCTTGATCAAATAGTGATACTGAGATTTGTTCTTCCTCACCGAGGGTGATCCTAAGATTCGATCTCAATATATCATAGGTCTGAAATTTGAATTTTGTATTATATTTTGTTTGAAGATTATATTTTTCATCCAATAATTCCAACATTCTTTTACTTTTAAGAATCGCAATAATCCGCATTTGATCTTCTCCACCACCAAACATAGCCCCAAGTCCGAATGAACTCAAACTTGCACTTAGTCCACCCAGCTGTCCTTGTTCGCCTGCAGGAGGCATAATGACTGCTGTTGCTTTATACCATTTTGGTAAAAGTAAACTTATGCCTAATGAAATTATTGTAATGATCAAGACAAAAAGAATGATAAATTTTCTTTTTTCCCAAATTATTTTCAGATAATCAACAATATTTGTTTCTCTATCTTCCATTTTTCCTCTAAATAATTTTATTTTGCCACATTCTGTATCACTATGATCACTGTCGCTAGTTGGGCGGCAATGCTCATTATATCTTTTGTTAATACCCAATAATCTATATCCGGTTTTTCAGGAATAAAAATCATATCCCCCACATCAATAGGAGTGTCCACTTTCGGTTTGATCCACTCGCCTGTATTTGCTTTAATAAGACGTATCTTGCCTTTACGTGCACGCCATGCAAAACCTCCGGCTTTATCTATATAATAGAGATAATTCTTTCCTTCTGTATATGTAACAAGACCCGGATTTTTTACCTGACCGGATACCGTTACTGTCACAGTTTTGTCAGGAATATAAATGAAATCACCGGTTTTAAGTAAAAAATTAAACTCATGATCATTCTCAAACCAAAGTTTTTGAAAATTGGTGACGAATTTTCCTCTCATCTCCCTTGATTTTGTTTTAAAATATTCATATTCAAGCGGAGTCATATCCTCGATTAACATATTTCTTAGACGGTTAAATTCCGGATCAACAACATCTTCACTACTCTTTCGCTGAAGAAAGGCATTTTGAAGATCCGCTTTTTGAGTTGGTCCACCGCTCGCAACTAAAATATCATATAAGGTAGTTCGTTCGTCTTCTATTGCATAACCACCTGGAAATTCCACCTCACCGGAAATCAAGACTCCTTCTTTTCTATGATATTCCGGAATTGATCTTACATATATCCGATCATCATTTTTTAGAAAGATGTTTTGTTCACTTTTTGGATTATCTAAAATATCATTAAAGTTAACAAATATCATTTCAGTATTGGACGAATTATTAATAAAACGAACAACTTCAATCGAGTCTAAATAAGCGTTATCAGATAATCCCATTGAAAGCATGACAATATCCATAATGCGGTCATCTTTCACTAACTCTAACTCACCGGGAATATTTACGGCACCAGATATGACAACATTTTCTTCTATTGAGGGCACTATGATAATGTCTCCATCCTGGATATATGGATTATGCTTTTCATCACCCAAACGGAGAAATCTTTCAATATCTATAATGGAAATTCCATTTTTATTTTTTAAGGTGATATTTCGAGTAGAGGAATTTTCCGGCGGGCTAAAACGAGGATTTCCATTTTCATCAACATAGGTGTTCGCGCGTTTGATAGCATCAAATACACGTTGATCAGCTTGTAGTGAATAAGTTCCGGGATAACGCACACTTCCTACTACCGATACATTGTATTGTATCATTTGATAAGATGACTGGGACAAATCCATTTTTGACTGAGCTACAAGAACAAATGGGAGAAGGGTGATTAAAATTACGATTAAAATATGTTTTTTCATAGTTGATAATCCATTTAATTTTTTATGATTTTTCCTTTTTTTATCACGGTTTCCACCGTATTACTTCCAAGGTGATAGGGCAAATATTGATATGTCGGCATGTCCAGTATTATGATATCTGCCTGTTTGCCAACCTCAAGCGAACCAATAATATTTCCACGTTCAAGAGCAAAAGCAGCATTAATAGTTACCGCATTAATAGCTTCAGCGGGAAGTATCTTCATTTGAAGGCATGCCAAACTCGTGACGAATTGCTGAGAATCACAATTACAGGAACCGGGATTGAAATCTGTTGAAAGCGCAACCGGTAAACCTGCTTCGATCATTTTTCTTGCTGGAGCATACTTCTTAAGTCCGAGACTGAATGTTGTTGCAGGGAGAAGGATTGGTATCACACCAGCTTCCTTCAATCTTTTGATGCCATTATCTGATATTGCAACAAGATGATCAGCGGATACAGCATTAACTTCAGCAGCTAATTCAGCTCCACCAATTGGCTCAAGTTCATCTGCATGGAAGCGTATTTTAAATCCAAGCTCTTTTGCTCTGTTCAGTATTCGTCGCGATTCATCGATTGTAAATACATGTTCTTCACAGAAAATATCACAATATTCGGCTAAATTCTGCTCTTTAACTGCGGGCAGCATTTCATTTATCAAAATATCAATATATTTTTCATGATCATTTTTATATTCTTCAGGATACTCATGAGCTCCAAGAAAGGTCGGAACGATCTCCATGTCCGAAATTTCATTGATCATTTGTATCGCTTTAAGCATCTTGATCTCGGATTCTGTAGTAAGCCCATACCCGCTTTTTGCTTCAATTGTGGTTGTGCCCATTTCAAGCATTTTGTTAATACGCTTGAGCCCCAGATCAACAAGCTCTTCTAAAGATGCATTCCGTACATCTTGAATACTGGCTCGTATACCCCCACCTGTTTGTGAGATTTCTTTATAAGATTTCCCTTGCAGCCTCATCTCAAATTCATTCTCCCTGGTTTTCACAAAAATCGGATGAGTATGCGGATCGACAAATCCTGGCATGATAACTTTCTGTGAGGCATCTATAATTGTATCAGCAGTGAAAGTTCTAAGAATTTCTTCCATATTCCCTACACAGGTTATCGTTCCATCAGCAATACCAAGAGCGCCATCTTTAATAATTCCAAGATCCTGCAATGCCTTCCCAGTCTTTGGAATATTTGAAGCAGCAGTCACAAGCTGACTTGCATTTTTTATAATTATATCTACATGCTTATTTTTTATCATATATTAGATTCTTCGATCAAACATACAGCAAAAACCTTTATGCCTTCGCCTTTTCCGACAAATCCCATCCCCTCTTCTCGAGTAGCTTTTATCGAGATTTGTGTGCTACCTATGTCAAGTTTGTCAGCAATAATCTCCTTCATATCAGTAATATAAGAGGACAGGTTCGGTTCTTCCAGGACAACAGTTGCATCAATGTTTACAATTTTATATTTTGATTTAACTAATAAGCTCTTTGTTTTCTCAAGAAGTATTCCACTTGAAATATCCTTATATATCTCATCGGTATCCGGGAAATGCGTGCCAATATCTCCAAGATTTGCCGCACCAAGAAGTGCATCAATGATAGCATGAATGAGCGCATCTGCATCGGAATGACCAAGCAAACCTTTATTGAAAGGAATGTGAACTCCACCTAATATGAGTTTTCTGCCATCAACTAATTTATGTACATCATATCCAAAACCGACTTTCATCATACCCCCTTAATAAGTAATTTTGCAATGATCAGATCAAAGGTGTCTGTAATCTTAATATTCAATGAAGTACCCTTAAGCACATGTACAGGATAGCCCATTTTCTCTATCAACTCAGCGTCGTCCCGGACTGTGATGTCTTCTGATTGAGCTTTTTCATGGGCATTCTTTATAAGTTCATAAGCAAAGGTTTGAGGAGTATAGATCTCCCATAAGTGAGCTCTATCCAAAGTTTTGATAACCTTATTATCTTCAACCTGTTTTATAGTATTTTTCACAGGATGCGCAAGGGTAACTGCACCATACTGTTTTGTCATTTCAATACTCTGAAGTATCTCCGAAACCTTCACAAAGGGACGCACGCTGTCATGGATAGATACGATTTCTGTCCTTTCATCAAGAGTTTTTAGGGCATTGTAAACCGAATCCTGACGCCTGCTCCCACCCTTAATAATTATAATTAAATTGGGATCATAATCATAAAACTGAAAGAGTAACTCATTTAAAAAATCAATATCTGGTGCGGGACATGTAATGATAATTTTCTGAAAAGCCTGTGCTTCTACAAACGTATCCAGGGTATGAAGGAGGATCGGTTTGTTCCCGATTTCGATAAACTGCTTCTTCTTTGAAGAGTTCATCCTTTGACCGCTGCCGGCAGCAGTTATGATTGCGCAATTATTCATTATTTAATCTCTCAATAATATTACGGGCATTAATTTCATCTTTCCTGATCTGCTCAACAAGAGCATTCATAGATTCGAATTCGATCTCTTCACGGATTTTCTGAATAAAAAATAATTCAAATTTCTGTTCGTATATATGCTCATTAAAATCTAAAATATGTGTTTCCACATTTTTCTGTCGATTATTTTTATCAATCGTTGGTCTTGTGCCGACATTAGTGAGACCCCAGAACATTTTTTGAGCGTATTTTATTTTGGTAAGATACACTCCGATTGCAGGATACAGCTTTCTTATCTCGGCAGGTTTGAGATTAACAGTCGGGTATCCGAAGCCTGTGCCGATATGATCGCCTTTTTCCACAGTTCCCATGATACAATAATTCCGTCCCAGCATTTTGTTTGCTCGCTTGATATTACCTTCACTCAGATACTTCCGGATAGTGGTGCTGGATACTATCTCACCATCGATCAAAACCTCATCAACCATCTCGACATGAAAATCCATCTCATGTTCCAGTTTTTTCAGAAGATGGTAATCTCCTGCCCGGTTCTTTCCGAAGTGCCAGTCATAACCGATAATTATCTCTTTCGCACCGATCTGTTTATATAAATAATCCCTGACAAATTCATCCGGTGTAAGATGCGCAAGATTCATATCAAAATCAAGCCACAGCACATAGTCAATTCCGACTGCTTTCATGAACTGCTCTTTCTTGACCTTTTCTGTGAGAAGGAACGGATATACTTTTTTCTTTAAAATCTCAATGGGATGAGGATGATATGTGATAACAATTGAAACACCATGCAATGCTTTTGTCCGTTCTACGACTCGCTCAAGAAGTGCTTTATGACCAATATGCACCCCATCAAAAGTGCCAAGGGTGACAACAGGATTTATCAGAAACTTTTTAATTTTATGAAGATTTTTCATTGTAATATTTCTGAGCCGATGCTATTGCTTCCTCAACAGGTTTTAGCGAGTTTTCAAGAATTTCTATAGTTATATCTTCTAATTTTAGCGCATTGATCACTGAAAACGGACCAATAGAATCCCTCCGCAATTCAGTAAGATGACCAACAGTACCAAGTTTTGCAGCAATATCCTCACCTAATGACCGAATATATGTGCCTTTTGAAACAGTTGCTCTGAATTCAAGATACGGTTTTTGATAATTCATAAATGATAAAGAATGGATAAACACCTTCCTTGGTTCAACCTCAATCTGAATACCTTTTCGTGCTGTTTTATATAAGCGGACTCCATCTTTCTTAATTGCTGAAAACTGAGGTGGAACCTGATCTATCTCTCCTAAAAATGATGTGAATATATCCTCAATATTCTGCTCAATATTCTCCGGTACATTCCTCACTTCTGTTACCTTACCTTCAATATCAGCAGTATCTGTCTTTTCACCGAGTTTTAACGTTGCTGTATATGTCTTGTCCAACCGGGCAAATGCATCTATATATTTCGTTGCCTGCCTGCTTATGCAAATAATTAACAATCCGGTCGCAAATGGGTCTAATGTGCCTGCGTGCCCTATTTTGCGAATCTGAGAGATGCAACGCAGACGTGCGATCACATCAAAAGATGTCATTCCTGCTGGTTTATCTACAAAAATTACACCATGCATTTGAATTTCTTATTTTAACAGAGTTAATAATTTAGACTTCATGTCAGTCAATTTCATTTTTGCACGAAAACCAGATGCCAGAATATGTCCCCCGCCATCAAAATGTTCAGCGATCTTTTGGACATCCCTGTGATCCGAGCGAAGGGAAACACGATAAGTATCATTGGCGGTTTCGCGTATATAAACGACAATTTCTCTTCCATTTGTCGGCTTGACATCTTTAGAAAAACCCTCTGTCGCCTCTATCGGAAGCCCACACTCGGCAAGCATTTGCAGAGTAGTGAAATACATGACGACCTTCCCATCATAGAATTCCTCAATGCTGCTAAGCGTAAGCCCGAGAAGCTGCAATTCCCTTGTTTGTCTGTTTTCAAAAAGCTTCTTATAAGCGAGATGATTATCAGCGCCATAAGCTTTGAGATGAGCACATACTTCAAATGTTTGGGGAGATACATTTTTATTTGCAAAATTGTTCGTATCGAAGATAATTCCGCTGTATAGTGCAAGAGCGATCTTTTTTTGCACTTCTTGAGGAAATTGAGGAAGTTCATCTTTGATAATTGTGAACACAATCTCGCATGTGGAAGATGCCGTATCATCAATATAAGAAATGCAATTCAGCATCGCTTCCGGTTTTTTATGATGATCTATCCTTACGATCTGATTACCCGATGTAAGCAAGGGAATTAATTTTTTTCCAACCCTATCTATCTCATTGAAGTCAAGCATAAAGACAATTGCATTTTTGTCGAGAGTGCCAATCCGGGTGTGAACTTTATTTCCAATATGCAGAAACTCGCACTCAGGTGAAGGTTTATCGTTATTTATCATTCGCACGTTCTTTCCTAACATTTCAAGATAGAGATAAACTGCATACTCCGCTCCAACTCCATCAGCGTCAGAATTTTCATGAGTGGTAAGTATGAAAGTATCGTGGCTTCCGATCAGTTTTGATAGGGTTTCTTTGAACTCATTCAGATTCATTTCGTTCTCTCTCTTTCTCAATTATTTCCTCGATACGCTGCGCCATAGGTTCCTGTGTATCAAATTTAAAGTGCAATCGCGGTGTGAAGCGCAGGTTTAATGAATCAGCCAGCTTCTTCCTTATCACTTTGCGTGCATTGTTCAAACCTTCGAGTGCCACGAATTTTTTTCCTTCATCTAAAACAGTAACAAAAACTGTTGCATCCCGCATATCAGAAGAGACAATTACGTATTCGACATTAACTTCTTCCAATCGACTATCAAGAAGTTCAAAACCAATAATATTTGAGAGAGTTTGGTGAAGAAGTTTATTCAATCGTTCGACTCTATGCTGCTGCATTATTCGTAATCCTGCACGCTCATTACCTGGACATCTGTATAATTAGTTTCGATAAAAGTTATAATGTCCGAATGGGTCTTGTCAATAATAATCGGGTCGTTTGAAATAACAGAGATGCCGATGCCTGCATGCTGCCATTTATCAAGTCCGCTGAGCTTTGCAACAGATACATTATAGCGGTTTTTTAGTTTTTTTATAATACTCTGTGTGATACTTCTTTTATTCTTAAGTGAATGAGATGTAGGAAGATACAAATTTACAAGTACGCTTTTTACAGGCATTGATTATAATTCTAATTTTTTCTTTTCCTCGATCTTAATATATGCATCAATAACATCGCCGACCTTGATATCATTGAACCCAACAATCGAAATTCCGCATTCCTGACCCTCGGTTGCTTCTTTGACTTCATTTTTGAAACGCTTCAGGCTTTCAACAGTCCCTTCATAAACTTTGATATCATCATGGAAAAGTCTCATGAGTGCATTACTTGTGATCTTTCCTTTTGTGACCATACATCCGGCAATAGTGCCGATTTTGGAAATTTTAAAGATTTCCCTTACTTCGGCTGTTCCAACATGTTCTTCTCTGATCGTCGGTGCGAGCAATCCTTCAAGAGATTTCTTCACTTCGTCTATAGCTTCATAAATAATATCATACAAGCGTATATCCACATGGTTCACTTCTGCTGCTGCTCGTGCTTCCGCATTGGGTCTTACATGGAATCCAATAATAATAGCTTTTGAAGCAGTTGCAAGATCAATATCAGCTTCGACAATACCGCCTACACCTCGATGAACCACATTAACTCCCACTTCTTCATTGCGTATTTTCTGGAGAGTATCACAAAGTGCTTCGACTGAGCCGTCAGTGTCACCTTTCACTATAAGATTGAGAGAAGTGATCTCACTCTCCTGGATCTTATCAAAGATATTATCGAGCGTCACTCCCTTTCCAGTAGCGATCTGCCTCTGCCTTTTCACCTGCTGCCTTTTTGAACAGATGTCTTTAGCTTTGCGTTCATCATCTACGACATTTAGGGTATCACCTGCCTGGGGGACACCATTCAGC
>Ga0268278_1000718_pt1 | contig 21705 bp, 30 predicted proteins | sample saktaG_3_FD_190135 | JGI IMG/M metagenome (GOLD analysis project Ga0268278, IMG submission 190135) | Saline water microbial communities from Sakinaw Lake, British Columbia, Canada - sak_2010_1_5_55m | ecosystem: Environmental > Aquatic > Non-marine Saline and Alkaline > Saline ...
TCAATGTGGAAAAACCTGCGAAGTACCTTTTCGTCCAACCGAAGGCAAGCCAGTGTATTGTAGCGTTTGTTTTGGAATGAAAAAAGATGCCGAAAACAAGAGGGGAGGAGATAGATTTCCACAGAAAAATTTTAGTAATTACAAAACTTATCCTAAAGCTGATTTCGGGAGCAATGATAGCAAAGGAAGTAATAGTGAATTCAAGAAGCAGTTAGAGGCATTGAATGTCAAAATGGATAAGCTTATTAAGATAGTAGAAGCTATAACAAATGTTAAGCCCTTGGTAGCAAAAGAGAAGGTTAAGAAAGTAGCGAAAAAAGCTCCAGTTGTTAAGGTTAAGAAAGTAGCGAAAAAGGTTTCCAAAAAAGCAAAAAAATAAGAAAATGCATTTACAGTGCTGATTTTGTAAAAAAATCTGACTGGAAATATATACTATTCAATTTAACAAAAGCTCCTAACGTAGGAGCTTTTTGTTGTTCAGCAAGCAAAGATGGGCGTTACTCGTCAGACTATTATTGCCATCGAAAAAATAAAATACATCTCATCTTTGAGATTGGCTTTCAAGATATATAGGGTTTTCAGAGAATCAGTTGAAAACATTTTTTAATATCCGAAATAATAATTTTTTAATTAAATATATGAAGATTTTTCAAAAAATTGATAAAGATTTAATTGGGTGTGTTGTTGGAGTAGGAATTTTGCTCTTCTTATTTGTGTTTTTTTATTACTTGCACTTGGATTCGTTATGGTGTAAAAGAAGAATGTGAATCAGTTCAGAGAGATTATGGAGGCGAGTGCGTTGACGCATTAATGAAGTTAATCGCTGATGAATCTAGTCAATATGGGAAAAATAGTGCTATTTGGACTTTAGGGCAATTGGGGGGACAAAAGAGCTTTGCCATTATTAGAAAAATATAACACAGGAGAGAAGCTTGCTGTTCGCGAGTAATATAATAAGGGCATTGGCCAACATGAATTACGCAAGGCCATAAAACTTTTAAGGAGTAATTTTAATTTGTCGGCGTTTGTTTGGCGATAATATTGAATGATAGATTTTTTTACCAAAAAGAAGTTGTTTTTTTGGTTAGTCTTGTAAGGTTCGCGGTTTGGGCGAAGATGTAGTTTTATTTAGTGAATTTTTTACCTTGACAAAAAGGCAAAAATGTGATAATATTTTATCAATTACTCTTTAAAATAAAAAAAAGAAAAAAAAGAAAGGAGATTGAAATGAACAACCTAACGATTTTTTTTGCTAATGTCACGTTGTTTTTCCTGATTTGGTTTTTCGTGATAACACCAGAAAAATTCCAATCATTAGCTTATTACATCAAGGGCTTGGCGATAGTGGCTCTACTTTGCATGCCATTGAATATTAATGGTACAGTTATAACGGTTTTAGGTAGCGCCCAAGCCAAAAATGTGATTTCCGTCTTCTCCGTCCATCAAGACGCAGAAGACAAGGCCTTTGCTCTGGTTGGAAGCGGATATCAACGAGCAGGAAAGAGTGCTACCACATTGTTTGGTTTCTCTGTTTATCAAATGGCGGACAAAACAAATATGCTTGCTGGTGCCTCTTTTTGCCAAAAATCAAAATCTGGAGCTACTGTTTGGGTCGGTTTCTCCGGCCATCAAGAAGCTAGCGAAGGTTCAGCCACTACATTTATAGGTTTTTCTGGATTTCAGAAGGCCTCGAAGGATGCAAATATGTTTGCAGGTGTATCTCTTTGTCAGAAAGCTAAGCAGAGTGTGTTTTTGGCTATAGGTTTTTCCGTATTTCAAAAAGGAAGGACCGAAGCGGGAATTTTAGCAGGTTTGGTTTTGTATCAAGAGGCAGGCACCATGGCAAGCAGCACTTTAGCGATTGCCGTGATTCAGAAAAATGAATGCAAAACTCGGTATTTTGCAGCATTTTCACCGTTAACACAATAGAGATATAAGAGTAATTATAAAAAGTATCCCGCACAGAACCTTGTGCTGGATGACCTTTTTGATGAGATTCTTATTCAAAGAAATTAGATGTTTAGCTTAGATAAACAATTATTTTTTTTTAAAAAATTAAGTTTTTACATCAGTTCTCACGGGAAGCTTCCTTGTTTTAAAAATTCTGCTATAATAATTATACATTACCTTAACTTGTGTATAATAATTAAAATATGGATAATAAAGAAACCAAAAACAAAGCAAAATTATTATCATGGAGTTTAATTAATTCCATGGGAACATTGGTATATGTTTTTGCTGTTTCTCAGCTTTTGTTTTTTGGAGAGAATATTTTTGGCAAAATGAAAGATTTCTGGGGGCCTTTTGCCCTTCTTCTTTTATTTGTTCTTTCCGCGATAATTGTTGGTCTTCTGGTGTTGGGAAGAGCAATATATCTCTATTTGGACAATCAAAAGAAAGATTCTATTAAATTATTATTCTACACCATTGGTTGGTTATTTTTGGCTGTTGTAATTATTTTATTAATCTGCGTTTTAGTTTAAATTAAAAAATTGAAATAAATTAAATATTATTTTATAAATAATAAAGTAATTTAATTAGAAAAACCCTTCGCTTCGCTCAGGAACCTTGAAATTAAATAAAACATTGTATTATAAATTAAGGTAATTTAATTATAACAACCTCTCCTCGCTTTGCTCGTCGAGAACGTTGAAATTAAGTTCTATTTTATAAATAATAATGTAATTTAATTAGAAGAACCCTTCGCTCCGCTCAGGAACCTTGTAATTAAATAAAACATTGTATTATAAATTAAGGTAATTTAATTATGGAAAAAACAATAAAAAATTTAACAAAAGCATTTATTGGCGAAAGCCAAGCCAGAAATCGTTATACTATGTATGCTAAAATTGCCAAGAAAGAGGGTTATGAAGAAATATCAGCTAATTTTACATTAACAGCTGACCAAGAGACAGAGCATGCTAAGTGGTTAATGAGAATGATTAATCAATTAAAGGGGGATAATGCAGAATATAATGAAATCGTGGTTGAGGTGGGCGCTCCAACAATTTTAAAAGATACAAAAAAAAATTTAAAAGCAGCAATTGAGGGGGAAAATTATGAACATACAATTATGTATCCAGATTTTGCTGATGTAGCCGAGAGCGAAGATTTATTGGACATTGCCAATAGATTAAGGTCTATTGCTAAAGCCGAAGCTAATCACGAAGATAGATACAAGGGTTTTTTAGAATTTTTAGAAAACAATGCAGTGTTCAAAAAAGAAGAAGAGGTGGTTTGGGTTTGTCGAAAATGTGGATATACGCATAAAGGAAAAGAGGCCATAGACAAGTGTCCTTCTTGTGGCCATCCTCAAGCTTATTTTGAAGTTAAAAAATAATAACACAAGTGTTGATATGACTTACCAACATACTCAAACTGGTCGGTTAATGATATTTATTTTATTTGGTTTTATTCTATATTTTTGTTTCCTTTCAACTAAAGTTGATTCAGATTCTATTTTTTTTATAACAATGTTTTTTATTCTTTTCGTTCTGTCTTCTTTTATATCACTTCAAGTAATAATTGATGAGAATCATGTGAAAATTAAGTTTGGATATGGCATATTTAGAAAACGTTTTGCCCTTAAGGAAATAATTTCAGCAGAAGCAGTAAAAAATCATTGGTATTATGGATGGGGAATAAGACGTCGCTTAATACCACCTATGTGGATTTATAATGTTTCTGGCTTTGATGCAGTTGAGATAAAAATGCGAAATGGCAAAACATACAGGATAGGTACGGATGAACCCCAAAGATTAGAACAAGCAATTAAACAAGAAATTAAGAAATAAAAAAACGAATATGAAAAGAAAATTTCCTTATCAAATTCATATAGGTTTGGGGATTATTTGGTTTTTAATTGGAATATTACTTCATACTGGAGTTGAGTTAATTATCTGGATGGGAGGAGGATTAGTGATGATTATCATTGGTTTGTTTAATAGAAAGGATTAATAGAGCTTAATTTCGTCATGCACATGAAATTGGGAAAATACAGACATTTTAAAGGAATGATTGTGGAGGTGATTGGTGTTGCTTTCGATAGTGAAACCATGGAAGAAATGATAGTATATATTCATCCGGACCCCATAAAAGGGAAGGGGGCTAATACTATGTGGGTGAGGCCCAAGAAAATGTTTGTGGAAAATGTTATTAAGAACGGGGAGGAAATTCCTCGTTTTAAGTTTATGGAATAGATATGAAAAAATTAACAAATGTCACATTAGTATTTTAATTAATGGTTTTAAAAAGGTTTGGGTTATCCCCAGATTAATGTTGACCTAAGGGTGAACTTAAGTTATACTTTGTGTATAGATAAAATAATTTAATTTTATAAGCATGGAAAATATTATTGGACTTAAAGCCTTAAGGCAAAATATGTCTCAGTATGCTGAGAAAGTGAAAGGAGGAGAATCTTTTCTTGTAGTCAAACGCTCTAAACCTTTGTTTAAAATAACTCCTGTTGACCAAGAGGAAACATGGGAGTCAGTGATTGATTTTACTAAGATTAAGAGGGGTGGAGTTAATATTGATGATGTTCTTCTAAGGCTTTAGGATTATGGATAAAATTAAAAAAGTTTTAAATAAATTTAGTCAAAAAGAAAGAGATGTGATAAGGAGTGTTTTGACGAAGATTAAAAAGAATGATTTGAAAGATTTAGATACTAAAAAATTAAAAAAGAAAAATAATATTTTTAGAGTTAGAAAAGGAAAGATACGAATAATCTATTGTAAGCAAGACGACGGGATTAATATTTTAACCATAGAACGAAGAAGCGAGAATACTTACAGACAATAATATAGATAACAAAAAACCACTGATTAAATAGGTTATTCGTATTTTAATAATTTACTATATTGCTGGATGTGTTAATATTGTAATATAAATTATTATAATTAATTAATATATATTTATATGCGTAATGTTGTTAATATTTCTTTACCCAAAGAAACAATAAGGAGCGAAGAAAGAAAAGAAGGAGGGGGACTTGGTGGAGGCCCTAGAGATGGTAGGGGTGGAGGTGAAGGCGGAGGAGGCAGATAGCAAAAAAGAAGTGAAATATGAAAATATTGTATTTGTCTAAAAAGACCTAATTTTTTATAACAAAAAACCACTAATGAAAGTGGTTTTTTGATTTTTGTTTTATAGAAAGTGTATTAAGCTTTTTTTACTTGTGTTGCCGCTGGTCCTTTTGGGGTATCATTTACCTCAAAAGTCACTGCGTCACCTTCTCTTAAGTCACTGAAATCACCTTCAGCTAATTCGCTAGCGTGGAAGAATAAATCTTTTTCGCTACCTTCTTGGGTGATAAAACCGAAGTTTTTATCAGTCAACTTTTTGATAGTTCCTTGCATAATTTGAAATTATAAATAATTAACCTGTAGTAATAGATAGAAATCCGACTCTATTCCTACGTTTACTAAGCAGTATTAGATTCTTAATGAATTTAAAATATCTAACGAAATAACTATAGCAGATGATGATTTTTTTGTCAATCAGGTTATGCAAAAATTTAAATAATTTGTTAAGATGAATGTCTGATTTAAAAAAGTCAGAAACATAAACTATATAATATAACTGAAATAAATTGACAGTCCCAATTGTATTAATATATGAATAAATTGCAAGAGTTTTTGTTATGAAACTAAATCTTTTTTGAGGTGGTTTATTTTATTTATTTTTTAAAATATAATTAGAATCTATGAAAAGAATCTTCAGATTTTTATTTAAGCACAAAATAATTTTGGTTATTGTTTTGCTTTTGTTAATTGGTGGTATTTGTTTCGGATATAAAAATTTATCTGAAAAGAACAGTGATATCCAATTTTCTACCACGAAGGTAAGAAGAGGAGATCTAACTGTTTCCATTTCTGGGTCAGGACAAATTTCAGCCTTGAATCAAGTAGAAGTCAAACCTAAAATTGCTGGTGATATTTCCATAATCAACATTAAAAATGGTCAAAAAGTAGAAGAAGGAGAAATTTTAATTCAGCTAGACCGAAGTGATATTATTAGAAGTTTAAATGAGGCTCAGTCTAATTTGGAGAATTCTAGAATTGATTTACAGGAATTACTGGAAGATGTTGATGCTTATACTTTGCTTCAGGCGGAAAATTCTTTGACCAGCGCTGAGGATTCTTTGACCAAAATGATAACAACTCACGCCAATAATTATCAAGATACTATGGAGGCGAAACAGAAGGCAGAAGACAATTTGGAAAAAGCCTATGAAGATGCTTATAACAATATTGCTAATGCTTTTTTAGATTTACCAGACATCATAACAGAACTTGATACTGTTTTGTTTAGTTATGATATTTCCGATAAAGAAGTGGGAGTTAATCAAAATACCAATAATTCAATTTTACTAAATTCTATTGCTGATTACGAATATAGAGATGACTTTGAAAAATACATGGATAGGGCTGAAGAAGATTATCATGTAGCTAAAGAAGATTATGATGCGAATTTTGATAATTACCGAAACACAAACAGATATTCAGATAGAAGCGTGATTGAAGAGTTATTAACGCAGACTTTAGAAACTACTAAAAAGGTTGCTGATAATATCAAGAGCGAGATTAATATGCTAGACCGCTGGGTCGAATATCGAACAGATAAAGGTTTTAGAATTTATAGTGATGTAACGAGTTATCAATCTAGTTTAACCTCATATACTGGCAATACCAATAGTCATCTTTCCAGCCTTTTATCCGCTCAAAGGTCAATAGAAGATTATAAGGAAAGTATTTTAAGCGCGGAAAGAGACTTAATAGAGATGGATCAAAATAACCCCTTGGAAATAGCTGAAGCTGAGAGGTCTATTCAAGAGAAAAAAGGAAAGATAGAAGATTTAAAAAAAGGAGCTACAGAATTAGAAATCAAAAGCAAAGAGTTGTCGGTTCAACAGAAAGAAAATTCTTTATTGAGCGTTCAACAAGAATACAATAATCATTCAATTAGGGCTTCTTTTGACGGAATTATTTCTGGCTTCAATCTTGCTATTGGTGACTCTATTACCACCGGTACAGTTATATCTAATTTAATCACTACTCAAAAAATAGCTGAGATAACTCTTAATGAAATAGAAGCTGCGCAGATAGAGCTTGATCAAAAGGCTATTCTAAAATTTGACGCTTTAGAGGATTTATCTATTGAAGGTCAAATAATAGAAATAGATGCCATTGGTAATGTTTCTAGTGGAGTGGTAAGTTATGGTATTAAAATAGGGTTTGATATTGAAGATGAGAAAATTAAACCAGGCATGAGTGTTGATGCAGAAATCGTTATTGATTCTTGTGAAGATGCTTTATTGATTCCGGCGGAAGCTATAAAAGAAATGGGAGACAAAAAGATAGTTAGTGTTTTAGTCGAGGGGGAACCTCAACCAATAATGGTTACCACGGGATTAACTGATGAAATAACGACAGAAATTACCGAAGGACTAACTGATGGTGACGAAATTATTCTACAAGGCTCAGGAAGTGGGAATATTATTAATTCGGGGACAAGAGAAAATTTCAGGGCTCCGGGAGGAAGCAGCATGAACGGGACGATGAGAATGATAATGCATTAGTTAATAAAAAAAATTAATGATCAAGTGCGAGAATATTGTTAAGAAATATTTTGTTGGAAAGCAAAATGAATTGACAGTCTTGAAAAAAGTATCCTTTGAGATCAAGAAGGGCGAGTTTGTGTCTATAATTGGTCCTTCGGGTTCTGGGAAGTCTACTTTAATGCATATTTTAGGAGCTTTAGACAGACCAACGGAAGGTAAATATTTTTTGAACGATAGAGATGTTTTTGAATTGTCAGATAACGAATTGGCTGAAATAAGGTCAAGAGAGATTGGATTTGTTTTCCAATCTTTTAATCTTCTTTCTAGGGCTAGCGTTTTAAGGAATGTTATGATTCCTTTAATTTATGATTCCCAGACATCAAAATCTCAACGTTTAGAGAAAGCAGAAAAAGCTTTAAGGGCAGTTGGCCTGGACAAAGATCGTTGGAATCATTTGTCGAACCAATTGTCAGGGGGACAGATGCAAAGAGTAGCCATTGCTCGCGCCTTAATTAATGAACCAAATCTTGTCTTAGCGGATGAGCCAACAGGTAATTTAGATTCCAAGAGTGGAGATATTGCCTTGAATACATTTAAAAAACTCAATGAAGAAAAAGGTCATACTATCATTCTAATCACTCACGAAAAGTATGTAGCCAAATATACGAATAGAATTATTGAAATTAAGGATGGATTTATAGTTTCCGATAGTGCTGAGAATAATTCAATCCTAAAATAAATATTTATAATATGTTTTTTTCTGACTTATTTAAAGAAACATTTTTTTCTCTGGCCAGCAATAAATCAAGGTCAGCTTTGACTATTTTAGGAATAGTTATTGGAATTGCTTCAGTGATTACTATGATTTCTATTGGACAAGGGGCTGCTACTCAAATAGAAGATCAGATTCAATCATTAGGCTCCAACCTATTAATGGTTAGTCCAGGAGCAAGTCAAGGCTTTGGTTCTATGGTAAAATCCGGTCGAGGTTCAGCAAATACTTTAACCCTTGGTGATGCTGAAGCAATTGAAAAATATGTTGAAAATATAGAAAGCGTTTCTCCAATAGTTTCTAGCAATAAACAGATAGTTGTCAAAGGGGCTAATACCAACACTAGCGTTTATGGAGTAAAAGAAGATTATTCATCAGTAAAAGATATAGAAATGGAGATGGGCACCTTTGTTAGTGAATCTCAAAATCAGAAAATATCAAAAGTAGCTGTTCTTGGTCCAACAACTAGCATAGATTTGTTTGGAGAAGATGTTAATCCAGTAGGAGAAAAAATCAGAATTGATTCTCAGGAATTTGTCGTTATTGGATTAACCAAGGAAAAGGGGGGCACTGGTTTTATGAACGCTGATGACAGGGTTTATATCCCTCTGGCTACAGCTCAACATTATTTAACGGGCACTAATTCAATAAATTCTATTGATATTCAAGTTTCCTCTAAAGAATTAATGGATATTGTTCAAGAGGGAGTCACTTCTTTATTATTAAAGAGACATAAAATTGATGATCCTTTATTAGCCGATTTCAATATTATGAATCAAACTGATGTTATGGACACAATGTCTTCGGTCACGGGCACGATGACTTTGCTTTTAGGAGCTATTGCTGGCATATCTTTGTTGGTTGGTGGTATTGGCATTATGAATATGATGTTAACCATTGTTACCGAGAGAACTAGAGAAATAGGTTTGCGTAAATCTCTGGGAGCTAAAAAAATAGATATTAGTCTTCAATTTTTAATAGAATCCATCACCCTAACGTTTATCGGAGGAGTTATTGGTATTTTGGTTGGCTATTTAGCTTCTTATTTGGTTGGTCATTTTGGAGGAATGAATACTACTGTCAATTTTTCCTCTATTATTTTAGCCTTCACTGTGGCGGTGACCATTGGTGTAATTTTTGGATATTATCCGGCTCAACAAGCCGCTAAACTTAATCCCATTGAAGCCTTACGTTATGAATAAAAATTAATAAAAATATCAATTTTGAACGAAAAATACTTAATTTTAGTCAAGCAAGCATGCTTGACTTTTTGGTAAAAATTTGATATATTAAACATATCTTTCCAACTCCGGAAAGATCCCAATCCTCAGGCAGAGGAAAAAAATATTTTTCGGGCTTTTAGCCTGAAAAGGAGGACACATGAAATACGCAGATTGGACTAGAGGGCAAGATGAAGCGCTCCTTAACATCATCGGAGAAGAGAACGCAAAAAAATTATTGAGAGGTGAGGTTTCAGTTAAATTTGAAGATATTGTCAAAATACTCTTTGACAAACGCGGTCGCCGAATTCCTAAGGGACTACAAACTAACGTTTGTGACCCAGACAAAGATTTTCACCTTATTCAGCCCAAACTGAAGAAGGACGTGGATTTCGCCAATCGCATTTTGAGACTTCACGGATGTCTCGGCATTGACACAGGCGTAACTGCCGAACAGCTCAAGTCCGAAACCGAACGTCTGTTGGCTATCGTCAATGGTAATCCTCAGATCGCCAATATCGCTAAAGGCGTCTATCTGCCAGTGATTATGCCCAAGATTGTGAATAATGATCTTGGTGCCGAAATGGAACTGTATCTGGCAGGAGTTAAGGAAAGTTATGGCAAGGCCTTTGATCATCGGAGTTTCAATAATTATCGCCAAGGCACTCTGGCTAATAATGTCAGCATTGTTGATGGGGCCCGCCATGACCAGCTCATTGAGCGAATGAAAGAAGGTCCTGTTATCGGACTTCATTTCCCGAATCCTTTACAAGGGTTCTCTGTCAACGCCGACAGAAAGCAAATGTCAACATTACCAGAAGGATTTATCCTTTCAGGTATGGATACTGCCATTGCTATGGTGATGTATCCCGACATTCTTGCTCGAGATTGGAATACCTCGGGCTTGGATTTAGCAGCTTTACAATGGCGGTCCTCTGGCTCTTCGCTCTACTTCAAAGCTCTCGACGACTTGCTTGCCTTCGACTTCACGGACGATTTGGCTTGCGCTTATGTCAGCTGTTCGGGCGGGCTCGTCTTCCTCGGGTAGTGGAAGGAATTTGGTCTTTTGTCTTCTTGGTCTTTGGACTAGGAATTTTGGTTCTTGGTCATTTTTGAAAAACACTAGGTGCGACAACGTTGCACCTAGTTTTTCTTTGTGAAGTATGATAGAATGAGAACAGGAGTAGGTTAATGTAACCGGTCTCATGTCCTGCTTGTTGGCGGGTGGGGATAACGGTTCGCCGAAACTCTAGATTTCTACCAACGCATCAGAATTTTATGGTTTAAATTTGGACCATAGGAGAGTATGCGAGAATTTAGGCACTACTTGTCTTTTTCTAAGGTTTGCGCCAAGGCACACCCGCCTCTGGCGGGTAGGAGCCGAATAAAATACAGGGGAAATATTACTTTTCGAGCTATTTTCCCAGTGGATAAAGATGGGAAAAGACAAATTTCTGGCAGTCCTCTGGCTCTTCGCTCAACTTCAAAGCTAACGACGACAAGCTTGACTTCGACAACACGGACGATTTGGCTAACGCTTATGACAACTATTCGGGCGGGCTCGTCTTCCTCGGGTTGCGCCTACTTACTGGTAGACAGGTCTATATCAATAAAGATCTCGTTTAAAGAGGTCTTTATTTATTGCTTAACCCAGAGATCTTTGCCACCCTCCCAGCATTTTGCCGATCTCCTGGATTCTTCCTTGCAGTTCAATGTATTTTTTAGTGTCAATGATTTTTAAATCTTTTAAAAGACGAACAAACAGTTTTAAAGTATCAAACTTGGCGTTGGCTTTTTTTATTAATTCCAGTTTTTCTTCTCTATAAGCACAACTAGCTTCCAGTAGGAGTTCGAGCGTGGCGATAATATACATTTCACATTTAGCTCCTAAAGTATATCTGTCTTTTTTGGGAAATAGAGTAGAATAACTATAGTATATTTTATATAGCTCGTATAAATTTTTAATTATTGGGATATCGTTATTTTTATGTTCCATAATATTTATGATAATTTAATTAGTTTGGAAAATATTTTGCTTTGTTGGGACGAATTCAAAAATGGTAAATCTAAAAAATATGATGTAATGGAATTTGAACGGCATTTGGAAGACAATATTTTTAAACTTCATTCCGAATTATATGATTTAACCTATAGGCACGAGCCTTATGTCAGGTTTCATATTTACGACCCTAAACACAGAATAATTGATAAAGCCGAAGTTAAAGACAGATTAATTCATCACATTGTTTTTAAAGAATTGTATAGAACATTTAACCCTATTTTTATTTATCATTCCTATTCATCCAGAGATAATAAAGGCACTCATTTGGCGGTTAAAAACTTATCCAATGTTTTGAGGAAAGTGAGCCAGAACTATACTCAAACGGCTTATGTTTTAAAGGGTGATATTAAGAAATTTTTTCATAGCATTTCTCATCGAAAACTTTTTGATATGATAAAAAACAGAATACATGATCGTAGATTTTTGTGGTTAATTCAACAGATTATATCAAGTTTTTCCGTAAATGATATGGATGGTTTTTCAAAAGAGAGAGGTTTGCCGATTGGCAATTTAACCTCACAAATTTTTGCAAATATATTTTTAGATAAATTTGATTGGTTTGTTAAAAAACAATTAAAGATTAAGTATTATTTTAGATATGCTGATGATTTTGCCATTGTTAGTCAAGACCAAAAATACCTTGAATGCCTTGTTGTCTTGATTAAAGATTTTTTAAACAAGAAGCTGGATTTAGAACTTCATCCACAAAAAGTTGAAATCAAAAAGTTTAGTCAGGGAATTGATTTCCTGGGCTATGTTGTCTTGCCTTATTATATAACGCTTCGGACCAAAAGTAAAAAGAAAATGTTTAGTAAAATTAAGGAAAACAAAATAAAATTGAATCAAGGATTGGTTTCAAGGGATTTTTTTGATCAATCAATGCAATCGTATTACGGGATGCTTAAACATTGCAAAAGTCATAAGTTGAAAAAAAGATTACAGAAGCTCGTTCGAAATACTTAATTTAATTTGTTCTCAAAACAAGAGAATATTTTTCTTATTGATTTTTTCTCCAAGATAAGGTATCTTTTATTTAAAGAAGTCTTTAAGTTTTAATTAATTAATCAATCTATTTATGAAACATTTGAGACTCATTTTAATCACACTTTTAGTCTTAACGCTTTTCCCCATTAGCTCAATTCAAGCAAGAGCAGAAGAGCAAGCAAGGACTCGTGATCAGCAGAATATAGAAACAATGGAATTTGATCAAGAAGTTCCATTAGAAGAGGTTGGGATAGAAAAAAGAATTCAAGGTACCGGAACTCAAGATCGTAGGGTCGAAGAGAGCGTTTTGTTAGAAGTGGAAAATGATGAAGTTTTGGGGCAAAAAAAACAGGGATTTATCCAAGAAGTTGATGGAGAAAAAGTCAAAAAAGGAATAAGTCATGAGCCAAGTGAGCAAGCAGTTGCCAGGCGCAGTAAAGTAGCTAATTCTGTTCAAGAAATGTTGCAAGTTGCAGAAAGAAATGAAGGCGTTGGTACTCAAATTAGAGAAATTGCTAGAGTCCAAAATCAAATCCAAGAGGAAGCCGATACTGCATTGAATCAGGCTCAAGAACGAAAAGGTTTTGTTAAATTTTTAGTCGGATCTGATAATTCTAATTTAAATATAGCAGAAGAAAAACTAACCAAGCATCAAGAAAAAATAGAAGAATTAGAGGTTGTGAAAGATGGGTTAGAGAATGAAACAGATAGAGAAATATTAACTCAGCAAATTGAAGTTATGAAGCAAGTAAGTTCTGAAATAGAAAAAGAAATTACAGACGAAAGGCAAGGATTTAGTTTGTTCGGCTGGTTTTCGAAGTTATTTTCCAAACGGAATTAAATAAATCTAATTATTCAATAGAACAGAAAAACCGTCATGTCATTGACGGTTTTTCTGTCTTGACCTTTTAATTGAGGTGAGATATCATTTATTTAGACATTAAATAAATAAACTTTATGTTAGAATTTATAATTAATATTATTAGACAAAACGCTATAGATATTATTTGGATAATTTTTTTATTCGCTTTTGGAAAGATCATTTTAAGAACCATAGTTAAAAGAATTGTTAAGATAGTTGATGACGGAGACGATAAACATGTTTCCCAAAAAGAAAAAAGAGCAAAAACTTTAGGGCATGTTGTTCTAGCTATTGGTAATATTGTTATTTATATTGTTGTCTTATTTATGATTTTAAATCTGTTTGGAATAGACATAAAACCAATACTAGCTGGACTAGGGGTGCTCGGTTTGGCTGTTGGTTTTGGAGCTCAATCTCTGGTCAAAGATTTCGTTTCGGGATTATTTATTTTAATAGAGAATCAATATGGAATAGGCGATAGAATAAAAATAAGTAATTTTGAGGGTGAGGTTATTAGAATTACTATGCGTTCTACGGTATTGTGTGATGACGAAGGAAAAACATTTTACATCTCGAATGGTTCAATCGGAGATGTTGTTAATTTATCTCAACAAAAAATTTGTAAAGAAAAATAATTCAACTGTTGATAAATATTTACAGTATCTTTTTAAATTTAATTGTATTATAATATATAAGACATCTAAAGGTCGGCGATCAAGTTATAAAAAGTTTATATAATTTTTTAAAAATATGGCTGGCAAAAAAGTAACTAAGAAACCTGTACGCAAAGCAATCAAGAAAGCAGTGAAGAAACCAGTAGCAAAAAAGAAAGTAATCAAGAAAGCAGTGAAGAAACCAGTAGCAAAGAAGAGGGTCGCCAAGAAAGTGACCAAGAAACCTGTACGCAAGACAGTCAAGAAAGTAACCAAGAAAGCAACCAAGGCTCGCAAGAAATAATCAGTTTTTGAAAACCTTTAAAATAAAAGATCGGTGTAACGGGAGGTTGTGTCGATCTTTTATATTTATTTTTTTAGTTGTTAATTTTAAAAGAATCTGAGACAATAATTGATATGTTAATTCCTGACAAATTAAAAACAGGAGACGAGATAAGAGTTATTGCTCCGGCGCGGAGTCTGTCTTTGTTGTCTAAAGAAAATATTTTTTTAGCTCAGGATAAAATAGAATCTCAAGGTTTTCGAGTGAGCTTTTCAAAACATTGCGGAGAATCAGATATGTTTATGTCCTCTTCTGTAGAGTCTCGAGTGGATGACATTCACCAAGCTTTTGAAGATAAAAAAGTTAAAGCAATTTTAACTGTGATTGGTGGTTTTAACTCCAATCAAATTCTTTCTTATTTGGATTATAATTTGATTAAAAATAATCCTAAGATTTTGTGTGGATATTCAGACATAACAGCGCTTTTAAACGCTATAACTGCCAAAACAAACTTGATTACATATCACGGGCTTCATTTTTCAACATGGGGCATGAAAAAAGAATTTGAATATAATTTAGAATATTTTCAAAAATGTTTAATGCAAGAAGAAGGGTTTGAAGTAAAACCATCTCCAACATGGAGTGATGATACTTGGTATATAGACCAGGAAAAAAGAAATCTAATTAAAAATGACGGTTTTATTATTATTAACGAAGGTCATGCTGAAGGAAAAATTTTGGGCGGTAATTTGTGCACTTTTAATTTACTTCAAGGCACAGAATTTATGCCTGATTTAACTGATTCAATTTTGTTTATAGAAGACGATGATATGGCAGGAGATTCTTTTAGTATAGATTTTGACCGTAATTTACAATCGCTTATCCATCAACCGAATTTCAACAAAGTAAAAGGTATTGTTATTGGCAAATTCCAGAAGAAAGTAGATATAAATATTGATAAACTAAAATATATTATTCATTCTAAAAAAGAATTAGCAAGAATGCCTATTGTCTCTAACGTGAACTTTGGGCACACTAATCCTATGATTACTTTTCCTATCGGAGGTAGGGGATTATTAAAAATTGAAAATAATCAAGTAGAATTAAAAATTCTGGAGCATTAATTAATTTAATGAATTTTAATATGAGTGTTTACGAAAATGACGACAAAGAACTACAGCCACCATTGGACGATGTAAATAAACCTTCTGAAAAAAAACAAAAATCCAATTCTTTGGAATCACTTATTGATATTGCCGAAAAAGAAACAACAGAGATTATAAAATTATTTAAATCAAAATTTTTCAATGAAAATAATGAAGAAACGCCCATAACATCTGATGCATTAGAAAAAAAAATAAGAAATGCAATTGATATAATTCGTGACACCAAAGTTAAGTCATTGGAAAAAAATAAAGATTCTGAGAAAGAAAATTCCTTACAAATAATTCTTTCTATATTTCGTCATGATATAATAAACAAACTGGCAGTTTTGATATCTTCTGCTCATCTTTTAGATATGGACAATTATGAAGACAAAGAATATGTTCGTGATGAAGCCCAATCAAAGATTAAAGGAATGGAGATGTTAATTAAAGAAGTAGATGAGACTGAAGAAGCTATAGCATCGGGAGAATTAAATTTATATAATGTTCGGCAAGTAGCAGAAGACATAAAGAATGTTTATGATAATTTAAAAATTAAGATAAATGATAGTCATGATAAATGTTTAATTAAAACAAATGTTTCTTTGTGTTCAATTCTTGATAATATTGTTGCTAATGCCTTCAGGCACGGTCAAGCAACAGAAATAGACATAACAATTAATAAAGAAGACGAAAAATATGTTATAATAGAAGTTGAGAATAATGGAAGTCAACTTCCAGACGGAATTCAGGAAAAAATATTTGAAAAGGGATTTAAGGATGAAGAAACAGGGAACACAGGTTTGGGTCTTGCTATGGTACGAGATAGCATCAAGAAGGACCATGGAGAAGTTGTAGCCGAGAATACAGAGAAAGGCGTAAAATTTACCATTAGACTGCCCTTACTACAAAGCAAATAAAAATTTTAAAGAATTCTAAAAAAAGTTTGGTGGCCGAGCCACCAAACTTTTTGTCTTGACAAAAAGGGGGAATTATGCTATTCTTTTAAATAAGATTCGTTCTTTCAAAAGAAAAACGAACAAAAAAAGAAAAGGAGAAATCATGAAAAAGACAATTGTTTTTTCAATGATTATTGCAGTTTTTTTTACAGCTAACCTGTTTGCTGGGAATTTTTTCCTCGCAAAACTATCACATGAAGGGTCCCTCATTTTTGGATGGGACCATATGGAAAAGAACTGGCTGACCGAGGTGGTGGTCAGCGCAGATGGTGATTTGTTCATGGTTGGTGTTGGACCAATGTTTGATATTGGTTCCGTTAGTTTTAATTCACCCTTGTTGCTCACTTTAGAAGATAATGGCATCAGCGATGAATTTGATTTAGCGCCTAGAATTGATATTGCCATTGGCAAGTGTCTGATTCAGAACTGGAATGACATTGTTTTTGCTGCTAAGTATTTTGATTCATGGAGTACTGACAACAGAATATTGTATCAGTTATCTCCGGACCACAAACTGGGGTTGAACTTTCTTACGTCCATGGGTGGAGGCGAGAGTTACAGTTTGGGATTACTTCATCAGTATAAGATAAATGATATTTTCACTGTTGCTTCTTTCGCCGGTTATAATATAACTGATGAAGAAACGAAAGCCTGGGTTAAACTCAAATTCTTTCTTCCATAATCAACAATTTTACAACAAGACAACAAGCCCGTCATATTATGGCGGGCTTCACTCGTTGTGGATAACTTTTGTTGACTATTAATAGTTATGGGTATATAATCAAAACATAGTCGACACATTTTTTAATTAATTTTTTAAACAATAAATATATGCCAAGATATGATGGAAATGGTCCTGCCGGTATGGGTCCTGGAACAGGATGGGGGAGAGGCCCTTGCGGAGCTGGTCGTGGATTCAATAGAGGATTTGGTGGTGGATTCGGCTCTCGCCGATTCTGGACCAAGTCAGAAGAAAAAGAATCATTACAAGGAGAGAAAGAGATGCTAGAAAACGAAATGAAAGCAATCAAAGAACGCTTAGATGAATTAAAAAATAAATAATAAAAAAGTAAACATTGTCTTATCTTGTTTGTTGATATGAGGCAATGTTTGGTGTAGAATTAATAAAAAAATAAAATTAAGTTTATGTCTAAAATTATTGAATTAACAGACCAAAATTTTGATAAAGAGGTTTTGCAATCTGACATCCCAATTTTAGTAGATTTCTGGGCTCCGTGGTGCCAGCCTTGTTTAATGATGTCCCCAATATTAGATGAGTTAGCAAAAGAATTAGATGGTAAAATTAAAATTGCTAAACTTAATACTGAGATTCCTAGCCATCAGCAAATGGCCGTGCAATATGATATTCGCAGCATTCCTAATATGAAATTTTTTAAAGACGGAAAGGTGATTAAAGAATTTATTGGTTTGCGCTCTAAAGAAATGCTTAAAACAGAATTAGAAACAGAAATTTAGGATTTTTTAACAAATATATAAGTTTTAAATTATAAACAAAATGAAAATTTGTATTTCATCAATTGGAAAAAATCTTTCTTCTGCTATTGACCCAAAATTTGGAAGATGCGCCTATTTTTTAATTATGGATTCTGAAGAGAGAGAAAAGTTTGAAGTTATTGAAAACACAGGAACTCAATCTCAACATGGGGCTGGTGTCACAGCTGCTCAAATTGTAGCTGACAAAAAGGTAGATATTGTTATTTCCGGGAATTTCGGACCAAATGCTTATCTTGTTCTATCCCAAGCTGGCATTAAGTGTTATACCGTCTCCGGCTCTATGTCTGTGAAGGAAGCATTAGAATCTTTAAAACAAGGTGAACTTCAGGAATTAGTTAGGTCACCCTCATCTCATTATAGATAGAATTTAATGGCAACAGAAAAAATTCAAAAAATTGCTATTACCGGCGGTAAGGGCGGAACAGGCAAATCTACCTTTTCTGTTTTATTAGCTAATAAATTAATTAAACAAGGCCATAAAGTGGTTTTAGTTGATGTTGATGTAGAATGCCCGAATGATTATTTGTTAGTAAATCAAAAGCTTGAAAAAATAGCAAAGTTTGTTTATACTAAATTTCCTAAATTAGACAAAAGAAAATGTCGGAAATGCGGTTTATGTGTCGAATCGTGTAAAAGTAATGCTATATTTCAAGCACCCGGCAAATATCCAATATTTTTACCAGAGCTTTGCGCTGGTTGTGGTGTTTGTTGGCTAACTTGCCCATACAACGCCATAAGGCCCCAAAAAGTAAAAACAGGGAAAATTTTTGTTAATAAAGTCAAAAGGAATTTATGGTTGATTACAGGACAAACTAATCCAGGATTAGAAGAAACAGGTCCGGCCGTAGCACAAGTAAAAAAGTTTGCTTTGCAATTTGCTAAAAAGAAAAATATTGATATGGTTTTATTTGATACAGCTGCTGGAATTCATTGTCCCGTAATTCAGGCATTGATTGGTGTAGATTTAGCTTATGCCGTGACAGAACCAACGCCAATGGGCGCTTATGATTTAGAATCAATATTAAGTTTATCTCAAAAATTGAAAATACGCATTAAAGTAATTTTGAATCAAGCAAATTTAGGCAGCAAAAAGCTCGTTGAGAAAGTTGTCAATAAATATAAAACTAAAATAATCAATGAGATTCCTTATTCCAAAAATTTAGCACAAGCATATTCTATGGGACAACTCTTGAATTTAAAATGTGATTTTAAGATTAAAATAGAGAAAAATTTTTATGAAAAAAAAATTTAAAATAGCGATTGCTTCAGGGAAGGGCGGAGTCGGCAAGAGTATGCTCACTTCGTCGTTATCTACTTTGTTTAGCCAAAAGTATAAAGTTGTAGCCATAGATGCTGATGTTGATGCTCCGAATTTAGCTATTTGGTTAGGAGAAATTGGTAAATGGAACAAAATAGAAAAAATTAGCGTTTCGTCCAAACCGATTTTTGATTATAATAAATGTAATGGTTGTGGTAAGTGTGCTCAGATTTGTCAATTTAGCGCTATAAAAATGGTATCAGGGAGACCACAATTAGAGCCCTTTACTTGCGAGGGGTGTGGGGCTTGTGAAATTATTTGTCCCCAAAAAGCTATTAATTTTAAGCCAGTCAATAGTGGTAAAATAAAAATAAAAAATACAAAATATGGCTTTTTTTTAATATCTGGTGAGCTTATGCCGGGGGAGATAGGTTCTGGTAAAATAATTTCAAAAATAAAGGAAATAGCCGAAGAATATGATTATGAAATTATGCTTATAGACTCTTCTCCTGGTACTGGTTGCCCTGTTATCGCTTCGTTACAAGGAGTTGATTTTGTGGCCTTAGTAACCGAGCCAACGCCTTCAGCATTTTCCGATTTAAAAAGAGTTTTAAAAGTAGTTAATTATTTTAAATTACCATGGGGATTAATAATCAATAAAAAAGATATCAACAAGACATTAAGCAGCAGAATTGATAAATGGGCTAAAGGGAGGAAATTAGGTGACATTTCTTATGACCAAAATATCTTTAAAGCTATTGCTGACTTTAAACCAATAATGGAAACCGATTTAACAGCTAAAGAGGAAATCAAAACTATTTTTAATAAATTACTTCTTAAGATTCGAAATATATGAAAGAAAAAATAGCTACAATATCAATATTTAATAATTTATTTTTAGCAATAGGAAAGATTTTGATTGGTCTTTTGGTAAAATCAGTATCAATTTTTGCAGAAGGGATTCATTCATCAGTTGATGTTTTATCATCTGTTATAAGTTTGGTTGGTATAAAAATAGCTAAAAAACCAGTTGATAAAAACCATCCATATGGTCATTACAAGTTTGAGGTTCTTGCGGGACTCCTTATAACAATCATTTTATTTTTAACTGGAGCCAAGATTCTTTATGAAGCATATAAAGGTTTTTTATCGCCTTCTGTGGTAAAATTAAGTTATTTAGCATTGGGAATTATGGCTGTTTCGGCCATAGCAAATGAAGTTATGTCTCGTCTAAAAATACATTATGGCAAAAAAGAAAATTCCATAAGTCTTCTTTCTGATGGGGTTCATGACAAAGTAGATGTTTGGGCTTCGGTTGCAGTTTTTATTGGTTTAATTTTGTCTAGATATTGGATTTATGTTGATTCATTTCTAGCATTATTAATTGGATTATATATAATGAAGGAGTCTTTTTCTTTAGGAAAAGAGGCTACAAATTCGTTGTTAGATGTCTCAGCTGGCGAAGAAATTGAAGACAAAATCAAAAGCATTGTAATTGAACAAAGGATAGAAATCTCGGATTTAATAACACAAAAGAAAGGTTCCGCAATAACCGCAAACCTAAAGATTAAATTACCTAATGAGACAAGCGTGGAAGAAGCTACGAAAATATCTAATAATTTAAGGAGTGGCTTGATTGATAAAATTGAATTACTTGAATATGTTGCTATTCAAATAGAAGGACGCGATATATCAAATAATTATTTCAGGCCTACAAAAACACTCTTTGGTTTGAAATTAGGCGAAAAATTTGGTTGGCAGAGGAAGGGGAAATTCAAAAATTCAATTTCTCAGGCCGAAGGTAAAGGGCCAGAGGGATATTGTCAGTGTTCTCAATGTGGATATAAGATTAAACATGAACGTGGAACTCCGTGTTTTGAACTAAAATGCCCTAATTGTAATATAAATTTAAAAAGGAAATAAACATGCCAAGACCAAGATTATGTCGTCGAGTACGATTTAACCCAAATATTACATATTTCAAGCCCCAAGGAGTTCCTCTGAGGTTGTTGGAAATGATTGAATTGACGTCAGAAGAAATAGAGGCCCTGCGACTTAAGAATATAAAAAATTTGGACCAAATTAAATGTGCTAAAAAAATGAATACTTCTCAAAGCACTTTTCAGCGGATTTTGACATCTGCTTATAAAAAGGTAGCAGATGCTTTGGTAAATGCTAAAGCTATAAAAATCATCACCGATTAGTTTAGAAAAAGTTCAGTGGCCGAGCCACTGAACTTTTTGATTTGCCAAAAAGAGAAAAATTTAATATAATTAACGTACATAAAGGGTATTAAACATCTGTACTATGAAAGCTAAATTGTTTTTTGTCTTGTTTCTGGTTTTTATTATATCTTCGGCACTATTTACAAGAAATATAGTAAATGCCCAGGCAGACTTATCTATTACTAATGCCAGTATTAGTTTTTCA